>ERZ780207.74-NODE-74-length-123850-cov-11.679034_pt1 | contig 123850 bp, 114 predicted proteins | sample MGYA00510977_ERZ780207 | MGnify/ENA primary metagenome ERZ780207 (study PRJEB29588, sample SAMEA2151383) | human gut metagenome | biome: human gut; feature: human-associated habitat; material: faeces | place: Denmark | collected 2008/2010 ...
TTTACAACCAAACATTTTGTATGTATAATAAAACACAGTGATGTTTCACGTGAAACATTGCTGTGCTTTTTGTTGAATTTGTTCTATACATATTTATATATAAAGTTATATATTATATATTTCATATTTACTGGTGTTTTGATTGAATTCAGATTTACGGGAAGGATGTTGTTTTTTGGGTAAAATCATATCTGTTGTTAACCAAAAGGGCGGTGTAGGTAAGACAACAACAGCAATTAATCTGTCAGCCTGTCTTGCAGAAGCCGGAAAAAAAGTACTTACGATTGACTTAGATCCACAGGGAAATACAACAAGTGGACTGGGTATTGATAAAGATGAATTAGAAAATACAGTATATGAATTAATGTTGGATGAATGCAGCATTAAGGAAAGTATGAAGAAAACAGATATAGAAAATCTGACAATCATACCGGCAAATGTAAATTTAGCAGGAGCAGAAATAGAGTTACTGGATGTAAAAGAAAAGGAATATGTATTGAAAAATTCTGTAGATTATATCCAGGACGATTTTGATTTTATTATTATTGACTGCCCACCATCCTTGAATATGCTGACGATCAACTCCATGACAACAGCAAATACAATCTTAGTTCCAATTCAATGTGAGTATTATGCGTTGGAAGGTTTGAGCCAATTAATGCATACGATTCATCTGGTACAGGAAAGATTGAATCCAAATCTAGAGATGGAGGGAGTAGTATTTACTATGTATGATGCCCGCACAAATCTTTCAACTCAGGTTGTAGAAAACGTAAAAAATAACTTAGACACAACCATTTACCAGACAATTATTCCGAGAAACATTCGTCTTGCAGAAGCTCCATCACACGGACTTCCAATTACATTATATGATTCAAAATCAGCAGGAGCAGAAAGCTATCGTGATCTTGCAAGAGAAGTAATCAATAGAAAGGATGTGTAAGAGATGGCAGCAAAAAAAGGAGGACTTGGCAAAGGTCTGGATTCTCTGATTACAGACAAAGTGAATAAACCGGGAGCTGCAAAAGATACTTCACTTACACCAACAGAGGATCAGGCAGTTATGGTTCCTATTAATAAGGTAGAGCCAAATAAGGAACAGCCGAGAAAACATTTTAATGAGGACGCACTTTTAGAGTTATCTGAATCTATTAAGCAGATGGGAATTATCCAGCCAATCGTAGTTCAGGATCGAAATAGTTATTATGAGATCATTGCAGGAGAAAGAAGATGGAGAGCTGCAAAGCAGGCAGGTTTGAAAAAGATACCTGTTATCATAAAGAACTATACGGAACAGGAAATTGTAGAAATATCCTTAATTGAAAATATTCAGCGTGAAGACTTAAATCCAATTGAAGAAGCATTTGCTTATAAGAGATTGTTAGAAGAATTTAATCTGAAACAGGATGAGGTAGCAGAGCGTGTATCCAAGAGCCGTACTGCAGTAACGAACTCCATACGTCTTTTAAAATTAAATGAAAAAGTTCAGCAGATGGTCATTGATGATATGATACAGACCGGACACGCAAGAGCACTTCTTGGAATTGAAGATTTAGAAAAACAGTATAATATGGCACAAAAAGTCTTTGATGAAAAACTCTCCGTAAGAGAAACAGAGAAGCTGGTCAAGAAGGTACAGAAGGAAAAAGAAGAAGTAGAAAAAACAAAGATGGATAAGCAGCTTGAAATCGTATATCAGGATCTGGAAGAAAAAATGAAGCAGATTCTGGGAACAAAAGTATCCATCAATGCAAAAGATGAAAATAAGGGAAAAATCGAGATCGAGTATTATAATAAAGAAGATTTAGACCGATTAATTGACATGATATTAGAATAGAACAAACGTTCTGAAAGGAGAAAATATGATATCTGAATACTTAGGAATTGATTCTGATTATATCGTGATCGGATTGGCAGCACTTGTACTGATACTGATCATCGTAATGATCGTGAATGCAGCAAAAATGCATTCCCTGAAAAAAGCATATAACAATTTTATGACAGGAAAAGATGCGAAAAATTTAGAGGACACCATTTTAAAAAGACTGGATCAGGTAGAGCAGCTGATGGACTCCAATGAGAAAAATGAGAAAAACATCAACCGTATTTTTTCAAACATGAAATATACCTTCCAAAAAGTGGGACTTGTAAAATACGATGCTTTTAACGAAATGGGAGGAAAGCTGAGTTTTTCACTTGCACTCTTAAGTCAGACCAACGATGGATTTATCATCAATGCAATGCATAGCCGTGAAGGATGCTATACATACATCAAAGAAATTATTGATGGAAATTCTGTGATCACTCTTTCCGAGGAAGAGCAGGAAGCATTGGACATGGCATTAAATTCTAATAAAAAATAAAAATTGCAATCTATACCTAGAAAAAAGTAATAACATATAATATAATAAGATTAATTTCAAAAGAAGTGAGGAGGAGTTCTATGCATGATTTTTTAAGAGCAGTTGGATTTAAAAATATAAAAGATCAAAAAGAGTTAGACGAACTTCTCCAGAGCATCGTATCCTCTCCGACAAACTATATGTCAGCGAGAGATTCGGAAGGAAACGAGTACGCAGAATTCACAAAAGAATTTGCGGATTCCATGGGAATTATAGTTCGTGGAGAATTTACTGACCACGACAATTTCAGAATTGAATATTACATTCCGTATTTTTACGGACATGGAATTACTTCACAGGAACAGACAGAAGTACAAAAGCATGCAGAAAAAGAATCTTATGCCGGAATCTGTGATGAGGTTCGTTTAGGTGTGTCCCTGATCTTTTATCTGCAAAATGTAGCGGAGTATTTAAACGAGGAACATTTTCCAAGAATCGTCGGAAGAAGTGTTACACTTTCTGCATTGTCCATCAGCGGTAAGATTATTCTTCCGATGATGAAAAATGAAAAGCAGAAAAAAACGATTCAGAAAAATATGCAGAACCGGAACCACCTGATTGCAGCAGCAAGAGATGGGGATGAGGATGCAATCGAAAATCTGACTTTAGAAGATATGGACACTTATTCCATGTTATCACGCCGGATCGCTTATGAAGATGTTCTGTCTATCGTGGACACCTGTTTTATGCCATATGGTGTAGAGAGTGACCAGTATTCCGTAATAGGAGAAATCCTCGATTACAGAAAGACTGTGAATAAAATAACAGAAGAAGAAATTTATATTATGACAATTGATACAAATGGTCTGGTCTATGATGTTTGTATTAATAAAGAAGATTTACTTGGAGAGCCTCAGATTGGAAGAAGGTTCAAAGGGAATATTTGGATGCAGGGATGCATCCGCTATATGAACTAAGCTGCCAATATTGAGTTCTATAGATTACTTTGTTCCCATAGTTAAATGGATATAACAAGTGCCTCCTAAGAGAAAGCCGAGGCATTCCCCAAAGGGAAAAAATGAAAAACAACTTTCAGTTCGAATCTATTCTGAAAAATGCCAAAGGTGACAACAAAGCATTCCCCAATTTGGGGAACGTTCTAATGTTACCAAAGTAAAAAAATCTGTAGATTGACAACTCGAAAAAGAGTTGATAATCTTATATATGGCCGAAGGGAAAAATCCCAGAAACCCAGTAAAATCAAGGGTTTGCGGCATGTGTCGTCATAGCTCAGCTGGATAGAGCACTCGCCTCCTAAGCGAGGGGTCGGAGGTTCAAATCCTCTTGGCGACGGGCTTCAAAGCGTTCGAAAATGTTAGCTGGATTAGCTGACAACGAACGCTTTTGTTATTTTCTAATCACGTTCGTGACACAAAATTCCATTCAAAATGATCAATTTCCAGCTAACGCAATCCGATTTTTGTTAGCTGACAGCTAATCAAAATTACCGGTTTGCAAACATGGGTTTTAGGAAGTTCAGCTAACATTTGGATTCCGCTCTGTTGTCACCCCTTATTCGGGGATGTAAATCAGAGAAAAGGCGGGAAAAGAAACAATCTCTCCCAAACTTGCAAACATGAATTAGCTGAAACAGTATTCAATTCTATTAGCTACAGCTAATGGTCAAACAGCAATGTCTGTTTGGAACTTTACTATCTATAAAAGTTCCAGGCAGGCATTTTTTAGTGTCCTGAATCCTGGAGGAAAGGAGTCAAGATGACTGAACCAAACAGGCAATCAGGAGAAAACGAAGAAAGAATCATAGAAATTGAGATTGAGCGTCTTCGTCCATTCAAAGAGCATCCGTTTCAGGTGAAAGATGATAAGGAAATGTTTCTTCTGCAGGAAAGCATTGAGAAGTATGGAATATTAAATCCGCTGATCGTCAGACCGGTACCGGATGGCTACTATGAGATCATATCCGGACACAGAAGAAAACATGCTGCGGAGAAACTTGGATACCGTAAAGTACCGGTGATCATCCGGGTATTAAGTGAAGATGATTCCATTTTAAGCATGGTAGATTCCAATCTTCACAGAGAACGGATCAGCTACAGTGAAAAAGCTTTTGCTTACAAACTGAAGAATGACGTATTAAAAAGAAAAAGTGGTCGAAAAAAGAGCCAAGTTGACCACAAAACACCAAGAAAGCGGGCGATAGAGATTATCAGCGAGGATTGTGGTGATAGCCCAAAACAAGTGCAGCGTTATATCTCACTGACAAAACTGATACCGGAAATGCTGCAGAAACTGGATGATGAGATTATTTCTTTTTGTCCGGCTGTAGAGATAGCTGCATTAAGTGAAAAAGAGCAAAAGGAATTGCTTGTAGCAATGGAGTATGCACAGGCAATCCCATCACTCTCACAGGCCCAGAGGATCCGGCAACTGAGTAAAGAAAAACAGTTGTCACTGGAAAAGATGGAAGAAATCATGTGTGAAGTGAAAAAGGGTGAGATCACAAGAGTGGCATTCACAAACGAGCAGTTGCACAAGTATTTTCCAAATTCTTATACACCGGCAATGATGAAACGGGAAATACTGGCACTGTTGAAATTATGGAAAAAAGAATCATGGGAAAGTTAAAGGAGGAAGAAATCATGTGTAAAGTTATATCCGTAGTAAACCAGAAAGGTGGCGTCGGAAAGACCACAACAACCGTAAATGTAGGCATTGGACTGGCAAGAGAAGGTAAGAAAGTGTTGCTGATCGACGCGGATCCACAGGGAAGTTTAACCGCAAGTCTTGGATATGAGGAACCGGATGATCTTCGCATCACACTGGCAACGATCATGATGGATGTCATCAACGAAGAAGAAATCTCTCTGGAAGATGGGATTTTACATCACCAGGAAAATGTAGATCTTCTTCCGGCAAATATTGAGCTTTCCGCATTGGAAGTAACGATGGGAAATGTTATGAGCAGAGAAATGATCATGAAGGAATATATCGATGCGATAAGATCTCGATACGATTATATCCTGATCGACTGTATGCCGAGCCTTGGTATGATGACAATCAATGCACTGGTCTCTTCCGATTCCGTGCTGATACCTGTACAGGCCGCATATCTGCCGGTGAAAGGACTTCAGCAGCTGATCAAGACCATTCTTACAGTAAAGAAAAGACTGAACCGGAAACTGGCGATTGAGGGCATTCTGTTGACTATGGTTGATTTCAGAACCAATTACGCAAGGGACATTGCATCAAGAGTACATACAACCTACGGAAGTCAGATCGAGGTATTTGAAAATGTGATTCCGATGTCTGTAAAAGCAGCTGAGACCAGTGCAGAGGGAAAAAGTATCTACATGCACTGTCCAAAAGGAAAAGTTGCCGAAGCATATAAGAACTTAACACAGGAGGTTTTGAAGAATGAAAAATAGAAGTGGCGAAAAGATTAAACTGGCAAGCATAGATGAACTGCTTGGTGTGGTAAATGAAGAATCTGCAATGGAGATAGAAATCAGTAAGATCCATCCGTTTAAGAATCATCCGTTCAAGGTGCTGGATGATGAAAAGATGCAGGACCTGGTTGAAAGCGTAAAGATCAATGGAGTACTGACACCGGTACTACTTCGCATGGATGAAAATGAAGAATATGAAATGGTATCCGGTCACAGAAGAATGCATGCAGCACAGCTGGCAGGACTTACGACTATTCCGGCAATCGTAAGAGAATTATCGGATGATGATGCCATTGTGGCGATGGTGGACGCTAACATTCAGCGAGAGGAACTGTTGCCGAGTGAGAAAGCTTTTGCTTATAAGATGAAACTTGAGGCAATGAAAAGACAGGGTGTCAGAACAGATTTAACTTGTGTACAAAATGAACACAAGTTAGGTAAAAAGTCACGAGAATTATTGGGTGAGCAAGTTGGAATAAGCAGTGTGCAGGTGACTCGTTACATTAGACTGACAGAGTTGATACCAGAACTTCTTGATCTGGTAGATAACAAAAAGCTTCAGTTCACGGTTGCTGTCGATATCTCCTACATCGATAAGGAAGTACAGGAATGGATTTACGAATATATCAGCGACACTGGATTTATCAAGCCAAAACAGATTGCAGCACTTAGAAATCAACTGAATAATGGACCAATTAATCAGATTCAGATGTTATCGATTTTCAATAACTGTGTGATGGCAAAGAAAGTATCCCGGTCTCTCACTTTCTCAGAAAAGAAACTGACAAAGTATTTTCCGGATGATTATACAGCCAAAGATATGGAACAGGTGATTGAATCATTATTAGAAAAATGGATGCAGGAACAGTCCTGTTAAGGATAGAAAAAGCTAAGAAAACAAAGTCAAAGAAGTTTAAAAAGAGGACTTCTTAGCAGAAAATGAAAGGAGGAAATTATGGAGAAAAAAATGACATTTAATTATTTTTACGGTACCGAAGCTGATCAGTTCAGCTTCTACCGCATACCAAAAGCATTATTTACAGACAGTTACTTTAAAGATTTATCAAGCGATGCTAAAATTTTATATGGACTGATGTTGGATCGAATGTCTCTTTCCATCAAGAATCAGTGGTTTGACGACAAAAACAGAGCATATATCTACTTTTCCATCGAAGATATCATGGAATTACTGAACTGTGGCAGAAATAAAGCCATTAAATCCATGAGAGAACTGGATGACGAAACAGGAATTGGTCTGATTGAGAAACGCAGACAGGGATTTGGAAAGGTGAACGTTATCTACGTGAAAACCTTTATGCCTGAGAAAACAGATGAGAAAAAATTTGGAGAGGAATTAAAGAAGTTTAAAAAACAAACTTCTGTGGAAAATGAGGAATCTACAGAAGTTTACAATTCAAACTTCATGAAGTCCCAAAATCAAACTTCTAGAAGTCCCGAAAACAAACTTCAAGAAGTTTACATTTCAAACCCTAATAATACTAATCTTAGTGATACTGAAATGAATGATAATAAATCTAATCATATCATATCTGTGGATGAGAAAAGATTTGATAGCGATAATCGCTCTGAGGATTATCAGGCTTATGAAAACCTTGTCAAAGAGACCATTGATTATGAATCACTGGAAGTAACCCATCATGACGATATGCGACAGGTAGATGAAATTGTGAACCTGATCGTAGAGACTGTGATGTGTAAAAACGACAAGATATTGATTGCCAGCAATTGGTATCCGGCATCACTGGTGAAGAAAAAATTTCTGATGCTGACCTATTCACATATCGAGTATGTCTTACACTGTATGCGTGGTAACACCACTAAAGTGAAGAACATCAAGAAATATTTATTAGCAGCCCTGTTTAATGCACCGTCAACGATGAACGGGTATTATCAGGCAGAGGTGAACCATGATATGCCAGGACTGGTAAGATAGGAGGTGCACATGTTTATTTTAAAACTTGCTGGGAAGATATTATTACTGCCGGTATGGCTGATCCTTTTTGTGATCGGCCTGGCAGTGAAGATGACAGTACAGACTTATGCGGTTGTCAGAGGGATTCTTGGATTTATATTCACTTTGTTGATTATAGCAACTGCATACTGTTATCATGACTGGGTACAGGTTGCATTTCTGTTTGTGCTGAGTGTAATTCTGTATCTGATCCTGTTTGCAGGAATATTTGTAGATACTGTACTGGACATGACAAGAGAACGTATTATTGATTTTATTATATCGTGAGGAGGATATGAAAATGAGCGAAAACAATGATTATATTCAGTTACCACCACTAAAAAAAGACACACCATCCGATGTGGTAGCATTTATGTGGGAGTACATGAAAGTACCGGAGGATTCAAGAGAAAAAGTTAAGAATCTGCTTAAAGATGCAAATGAAAATGGCGTAAAATTAAGTCATCAGGCACCAACACTGTATGATGTTGTCCCAAAAGAAGAAATTGCTGAATTTGAAGAGCTTATGCGCAAAACCATAGCTGACATTGTATCAGAATCCAGTAGCGTTGCCTGTTGGGTGTATGTGCAGAAATACGTGAAACAGAAAACTCTTGACGAAATGCTGCAAGAATTGCCAGGAGCAGGCCAGTTCATCATTGTCATGGATACCTGGTTCGAAAGACTGATGGCGGAATAATGGATGCTATGATAGAATAAAGAAAACGATTTGAAGTGCAAATCGGAATTTGATGAAGAAGCAAAAATGTATGCATGGGCACCGTTGGGATGTGGTAATTATGCCCCTAACTTTTTTGGGACTTCTGTGCCGGAGGTGGTGGAAGTAAGAGAAAATCCAGATGGTACGGTTACATTAACGGTAAATGCAGTATGCGACATGGTTATCTGTGATGATGCTCTTATTACGCATGATTTAACAGTGAAATTCAAAGAAGATGGGAGTTTTCAATATTTAGGGAATGAAATCCGGAAAGAGGATAGAAACAATGTCCCGGAATATCAGTATCGTGTGAAGGGAGAAATCAAGAATGGTAGTTGAAGAATTTCATGATCAGAAAATTATATATCACTTAAATATAGACGAAGAAGTAAACAATATTTTAATGCATCTTAGTTCGTTAAAAACTATAAAGATTAATAGAGTAATCAAAGGTACAACTTTGGTGGGTGCTTTTTATATCTTTTCTTTAGCATTTTATTCATACTTGTTTCATATATTATTTGCATGGATATTTTTATTGTTAAGTATTGGATTTGCTGCAATAGGTTTAAGTGTAGAAAAATTACAAAAAGTATTTATGAGAGCAATCATAAATAAAGAAAAACAGAAAATGAATAATGAGCGAAAATATGTGTTTTCAAAAGAAGGTGTGGATATAGTCACACAGGCTGGAGCTACACATAATTATTGGAGTTCATTTGTTAATAAGGGAGAGATTGAAAATCATATTTATTTGGTTCGTAAAGACAATAAAGTTATATTGATCAATAAAAATGTTCTATCTGAAAATGAATTACTGTTGCTTAGAAGTTTTATTCAAGATATAGAAACAGAACAGTTAGAAACGGAAAATAAAATGTCTTTTAAAATGAAGGCATTGGTGGTTGTTACGATGATTACTATTATTGTTTCATTGATATATACTGGCATTAAAATCGGATATCCTTTATCAAATGGAGAGATTTTTCGTTTATGGTTTATAAGAACAGTTCCTATCATACAATTTTTAATTCTACAATGTTTGAATATTATATGGACGTGTGTTTTGTCTAGGACAATAAAGAAGAACAAAAAGAAATCTTTATTGAAAAGAATTTTTTTATGGGCAGTCGGAATAATTGTAGTGCTAACAATGGCATTGGGGATATTTGTGACCATGTTAAATGAAGATTCAGAACATTATAATAGTAATGGAACCGTGATAGTTAAAACTCCTGTGTGGTTAGATAAACCATCGTATAGACTGTATAAAGAAGAAAATATTCTGGTTCTTCGGTTCTTAAGAAATGCAGATGGAATAGATGATATAAATGCTTCAACTACACAGCAGGAATATATAGATAAATATATAGCTAAAAAGTATGGGTATTTAGAGAAAAAATCAGAACATCAAGATGACGATAAAAATGAATCACGTCAAAACGATATGACAATCGAAAGTCAACAAGATTCAAAAAAAATCAAGAAAATAGACGAAGGCTATCAAAAAATATATCAAACCTATATAAAGGAAACTGATGCAGAATATAGAAAAGACTATAATGCAAAGGGGTATAGCTATATTGTTACCTACGAAGATGAAACGCAGATTAGATATCTAATGTATGATCGTGATAATCAAGAAGGAACAAAGACTCAATATGTGTATTATAAAAATATAAAAAGTACAGATGGATCATGGAGTATGATGGATGCTGAAATTTTAGATATGTACCAGTATGATTACGAATCAAAAGAGGTAAAGGATTTACAAAAGACTTCCTGGTAAATTTAAAAAGAGATCCATTGAATATGAATAGTTACTACATCTCTGGAAAGCCTTGATTTATAAGGCTTCGCAGGCCCCAAACCGGGGCAGGTGGTATAAAGTATCGCCCGCCCCGGAAAACGGGCTTCTAACCGTCCACAAAACACGATATGACAAACACCATTTACATTCATCAGCCGGAAAAGGCGTTCAGCTTCACCCGGCTCCCGAATTTTCTCTTTGAAGCCCCCACATTCAAGGCCCTGTCTAACGAGGCAAAGGTTCTGTACGCCTTTATCCTGCGCCGGACAGAGTTATCCCGCAAGAATGGGTGGGCGGATGACTGCGGACGGATTTTCCTGTATTACCCTATCTGTGAAGTGGTTGACCTGCTCCATTGTGGGCGGCAGAAAGCGGTGAATACCCTGCGGGAACTGCAATACGCCGGACTGGTGGAGATCCAGAAGCAGGGCTGTGGAAAACCCAACCGCATTTTTCCAAAATCCTATGAAGCGGTTCCAAACACCGACTTTAAGAAATCCCGTTCTGGTACACCGGAGGACTGAAAACCGTACCCATTAAGTACGGAAATCACTCCTGAGACGTACGAAAACCGGACGGTATATAGAAATACAAAGATAAAAAGATTGATTTATATTCTATCCATTCCAATCCTATCCGAGCTATTTTCTGCGGGATTTCCCTGTGGAAAACCCCGGATAGGAAAGGAATGGGGAAAGGAGCAGAATGGCACAACACGCAATTTTACGGTTTGAGAAGCACAAGGGCAACCCGGCAAGGCCGCTGGAAGCCCATCACGAAAGACAGAAAGAACAGTATGCCAGCAATCCCGACATTGACACAAGCCGGAGCAAATACAACTTCCATATCGTCAAGCCGGAGGGACGCTATTACCACTTCATTCAGAGCCGGATTGAGCAGGCCGGGTGCCGAACCCGCAAGGACAGCACACGGTTTGTCGATACGCTGATAACCGCCAGCCCGGAGTTTTTTAAGGAGAAATCCCCAAAGGAGATACAGGCGTTTTTCCAGCGGGCGGCGGACTTCCTCATTGGCCGGGTAGGACGGGAAAATATCGTGTCGGCGGTGGTACACATGGACGAGAAAACGCCCCACCTGCATTTGACCTTTGTTCCGCTGACAAAGGACAACCGCCTGTGTGCAAAGGAGATTATCGGCAACCGGGCAAACCTGACGAAGTGGCAGGACGATTTTCACGCCTACATGGTGGAGAAATATCCCGACTTGGAGCGTGGGGAAAGCGCCAGCAAGACAGGCCGGAAGCATATCCCCACCCGGCTTTTCAAACAGGCGGTTTCCCTCTCCAAACAGGCCAGAGCCATTGAAGCCGCCCTTGACGGCATTAACCCGCTGAACGCCGGAAAGAAAAAAGAGGAAGCCCTCTCCCTGCTGAAAAAGTGGTTTCCGCAGATGGAGAACTTCTCCGGGCAGCTCAAAAAATACAAGGTCACGATAAACGACCTTTTGGCAGAAAATGAAAAACTGGAAGCCAGAGCCAAAGCCAGCGAAAAAGGCAAGATGAAAGATACGATGGAACGGGCAAAGCTGGAAAGCGAACTGGACAATTTACAGCGGCTGGTTAACCGTATCCCGCCGGATATACTGGCGGAACTGAAACGGCAGCAGCGGCACACGGTAAAGGAAAGGTGATAGATATAAGCAGAAAATTTCGCCGCCCTTGTGCGGCATTGTACCTTGAAAACTGAATATGGAGGACACTGGATGGCAAAAAGCGAAAGCGATACTTTTACACCCCGGACAGGGCAGGTCATACAAGCAGAGAACGGCACGCAGTATTTTGTATGTGGGAACAACCGTATAAAAATCTCCGAACACTTCGCCGCAGGCGGGAAGCCCCTCGGTGATCTGATTGTAGATGTGGTGCGGCATACCGCAGAAAAAGCCGCTTCAACCTGATAGCCCATCATTGATAACACGCCCACGCTTATGATATAATTGCCATAGAGCAAAAGTATTGTAAGCGTGGGTTGTTTCTTTAGAAGGAGGATTTTTAACGGTGAAACAACCTTACAATACTACGATTTACAACACGGCGCTTTATATGAGATTGAGCCGGGACGATGAAAACTATGGTGACAGCGTAAGCATTGAAACACAGCGGACAATCCTGCAACAGTACGCAAAGGAACAGGGACTTCATGTAGTCGGTGAGTATGTGGACGATGGCTGGTCGGGGACGAACTTTGAACGCCCGGATTTTCAGCGCATGATGGACGATGTGGAAGCCGGAAAAGTAAACTGCATTGTCACGAAAGACCTTTCCCGTTTCGGGCGGGAACATGTGATGATGGACTACTATCTGGAATTTCTGTTCCCGGAAAAACGGGTGCGCTACATCGCCGTTGCGGAGAATGAGGACACAGAAAAAGGGCTTTCCGATTTTGTCCCATTCAAAAACCTGTTCAATGAATGGTTTGCGAAAGATACGAGCCGCAAGGTAAAGGCCGCTTTCAAAGCGAAGTTTGCCACAGGACAGCGTATCGGTGCCTATGCTCCCATCGGGTACAGGAAACACCCGGAAATCAAAAACAAGCTGATAATCGACGAGGAAACCCGCTGGATAGTGGAGAAGATTTTTGACCTTGCTATTCATGGCAGAGGGGCGGCCAGTATCACAAGAATACTGATTGAGGAAAAGGTTCCTACGCCGGGATTTATCAACTTTCAGCGTGACGGGACTTTTGCAAACATCTATGCGGGTGCGCCGGAGGAAAAAAGCTACGCATGGACGATAGCCCAGGTCAAGAGCATTATGAAAGATGAAACCTATATCGGCCATACCATCCACTACCGGGAAACGAACATTTCCTTTAAGAACAAACGGAGGGTACGCAAGCCCCAAAGTGAATGGGTGCGGGTGGAGAACACGCAGGAGCCGATTATCAGTGAGCAGGTTTTCCGGCAGGTACAGGAGCAGATAGCAAACCGCCGCAGAAAATGCAAGGACGGTACAACACAGATTTTTTCCGGATTGGTAAAATGTGCGGATTGCGGCTGGTCGCTGTCCTATGGGGAGAACAGGCAGAACAGCAAGCCTTACGGCCATTATCATTGTAGCAAGTACGGACAGGGCACACGCCAATGCTCCATGCACTATATCCGCTATGATGTGCTTTACGCCTATGTCCTCTCCCGTCTGCAATACTGGTCGAGGCTGGTACAGCATGATGAAGAACGGCTTTTGAAGCGGCTGTTAAATGCCAATGACAAGGGACAGGCCGCCGCAAGAAAGAAGCAAGCCGCAGAGTTGAACAAAGCGGAGAAGCGGAAAGCCGAAGTCGATACCCTGTTTGCCCGGATGTATGAGGACTGGGCGGCGGGGTGTATCACGGAATACAACTTCTCTATGTTGTCCGGGAAGTACCAAAGCGAACAGGCTGAACTGGACACAAAGATTGAACAGCTTCAATCCGCTATCGCCACTGAAAGCCAGAACGCCGCAGACGCAGAAAAATGGATTGCCTTGATGAAAGAGTGCGTCAATCCAACAGAACTGACCGCCGAACTTTTGAATACGCTGATTGAAAAAATCGTTGTCCATGAAGCGGTCAAAGGTGAGGACGGAAGCCGGGAACAGGAGGTAGAAATCTTCTACCGCTTTATCGGCAAAATTGATTAAATGACACCAATATCTTTAACTATGTGATACCGGGCTTTCCCAGCCGGAACTGGCGATCATCGTCGAGTTGTCAGACCTGTTCGACACGTCGGTCGATGTGCTGCTGGGCTATGAAATGAAGGACAACCGCCGTCAGACGACGGCAGACCGTCTGCGGCGATACCAGACGGAGAAGGACCGCACAGGGCTTGCGGAGGCAGAAAAGGCGCTGCAAAAATACCCGAACGACTTTGAGATCGTCGAATCTGATCGTGACGTGGCTCATGCAGCAGCTGATCGACGCGGCCTCCGGCCTGCCGGGTGCGCTGCCGCTGGGGCAGCTGGCATGGATCACAGGCGGGTTTATCCTGCTGTGCGCCGCGCTGATGCTGCTGAAATACGCGTCAGAGCCGCGCTTCATCGAAAAGGCTATGCGGCAGTATAAGGACTTCGCGTTTCAGAAGCTCACAGAGAAAAGCATTTCCTCTTTCCGCGCAGAAAGCACCGCCGCGTATCTCTCCGCGCTGACCAACGACGCGGCCAGCATCGAGGCGGACGATCTTTCCCAGTTGCTTTCCGTCATTACGAAGGCCGTGACGTTCTTCGGTGCGCTGGCGATGATGCTGTGGTATTCGCCTTTGATGACGGCCATCGCCGCAGGCGTGACCGTCCTGCCGCTTATCGCGTCGCTACTGACGGGCGGGCAGCTGCAAGCCGCGGAAAAGCGAGTCTCCGACCAAAACCGCGACTTTACCGCAGCACTCTCCGACTGTCTCGGCGGATTTTCCGTCGTCAAGACTTTCCGGGCGGAAAAGGAGGTCTTCCGCCTGTTTGCCGAGAGCAACCGCGCGCTGGAGCAGGAAAAATTCAGCCGCCGCAGGCTCAAGGCGCTGGTGGGCATGATCGGCGCGACCACCGGAATCATTGCGCAGCTGGGCGTGTTTCTGGCGGGCGCGTATCTGGCGCTGACGGGAAAAGGTCTGACGGCGGGCGCGGTCATTCTGTTTGTCAATCTGATGAACTTCATGATCGAGCCGGTCGCGGAGCTGCCTGCGCTTCTTGCAGCGCGAAAAGCCGCGCGGGGCTTGATTGCCAAGCTGGCAGACGCGCTGGAGCAGGACGAAGTGCAGCCGGACGGTGTCCAGATCGCGCCGCTGATGCGTCAGCTTCGGCTCGAGGACGTACGGTTCAGCTATGACGGAGAAACCGAAATTCTGCGCGGGGTCAGTGCAGTATTTGATGCTGGGAAGGCCTACGCGATTGTCGGCGCAAGCGGAAGCGGAAAATCGACGCTTCTGAATCTCCTGACGACACCCGGCATGGCGTATGCGGGAAAAATTCTTCTCGACGGGACAGAACTGCGCACAGTCTCACCGGAATCCCTGTATGAGACGTTGTCCTGTCCCTGTCCGGCGTTACGCGCATCGTCGTCACGCACACGCTGGAACAGGCGGCGCTGCGCCGCCATGACGGCATTCTCGTTCTGAAGGACGGCCGCATCGCCGAGTCCGGCTCCTTTGACGATCTGATGGCGCAGAAGGGATATTTCTACGCACTGTATACAGTATCGCAATAAACGGACACGCTGCCCGCCCGCGCATACTTCAACATGCCCCTGCTTTCGGAATGGGAAAGCAGGGGCATGTTCTAGTCAGAATCGATTTTGGTTTGCCTGCGGAATCAGAATGCCCACGTTCCGTCGCGGAAGATGGCAACAGTCTTGCCGTCCTCGCAGACGGCATCGATAGCGAGGTCTGCCGATCCGATCATGAAGTCCTCGTGAATCATGGAGTCGTTCACGCCAAGCTTGCGGCATTCGTCCAGCGTCTTGTTCTGGAAGTCCTTGATGGTGTCCGCAAAGCCCATGCCGAGCGCCAGATGGCAGCAGGCGTTCTCGTCGAACAGCGTGTTGTAGAACAGCAGGCCGGTCTGGTTGATGGGAGAATCAAACGGCACAAGCGCACATTCGCCGAGATAGCAGCTGCCCTCGTCCATCTCAATCAGCTTCGTCAGAAGTTCATTATTTTCCTCAGCGTGCCATTCGACGGCCTTGCCCTCGTGGAAGCGGATCCAGAAGCCATCGATCAGCTGGCCCTGATAACTCAGCGGCTTCGTCGCGTAGACGATTCCCTCGGCCACGCCGCGCATCGGGGAGATAAAGCATTCCTCGGTAGGGATGTTGGGGTTGAAGAAAATGCCCTGCAGGCTCGTCTCACCGCCGCCGCAGAATTGCGCCTCGGGAATCATGCCGACGGTGAAGTCGGTGCCGTTGGAGGACTTGTAGCGCAGTTCCCGGATGTGCAGATTGTTGAGATATTCGCAGCGATCGTTCAGATCCTTGTTGTGGTCGTTCCATGCCTGGATGGGATCGCCCGTTACGCGCGAGGTCTTCAAAATGGCGTCCCACAGCTTTTCCACGGCCTGCGACGCACGCAGTTCCGGGAAGAGTTTCTTGGCCCACTTTTCGCCCGGCACAGCGGCGATACACCACTGATACTTGTTCTCGATCTGGTCGCGGTAGCCCTTGACAATGGGATACTTGGCCTGCTGGGCCTTGGCCATTTTCTCCTGGTTCACACCGCGCAGACCGTCGGGATCCTCGCTGATGAGGTAGATGCGGCAGGGAATGGTGTCAACATAGTGCTGCCAGCGGGCTTCTTCATAATTATCAAGCGTAGAGAGCGTCTTGAGCGAACGGTAGCGCACATGCAGCTTCGTAAGCGGTTGATAACTCCAGTCAACGACGACCTTTTTTGCTTTCAGCTTATAGCATTCGTCAACGAGCATCGCCACAAATTCCGGCTGGTCAAGTTCGGCCGTGATAAAGACCTCCTGCCCCTTCTGAACATTTGCACCGACCTTGGCGATGAGTTTTGCGTATTCCCGCAGGACTGTTTTTTTCATAAAAAAGCCTCCATTGCTTTTGTTTTTATCGAATTTGCCCTCATAGTTTATCACAGATTATCCGCGTTGAAAAGACATCCGGTGAAAATTCGCCCTTGCGGGCCTGCGCCGGGCGCGGTATACTGAAAGAAAACGACACATGGAGGGTTCTTTCATGCTTACTGATCAGCTTTTTGACTTTCTTGCCGCCAGCCCCAGCTGCTATCATGCCGTGCAGGCGCTTGCGAAGCGGCTGGAGCAGAACGGCTATACGCAGCTGCGGGAACAGGACGCGTGGACGCTGACACCGGGCGGAAAATACTTCGTCACGCGCAACGGCTCGTCGCTCCTGTCCTTCCGCATCCCGCAAAGTGCGCCCGCAGGCTTTCTGATGGCCGCCGCGCATACCGACTCCCCTACCTTCAAGATCAAGCACAACCCGGAGAAAAAGTCCGGCCCGTATGTGCAGCTGTCAACAGAAAAATACGGCGGCATGCTCATGGGCACATGGTTTGACCGGCCGCTTTCCGTTGCGGGCCGCATCGTGACGGCGAAGGACGGAAAGCTGGAGACAAAGTTGGTCAATGTAGACCGCGACCTGGCTGTGATCCCCTCTGTCGCCATCCACATGAACCGCGCCGCAAACGAGGGCTTCAAGTTCATGGCAAACATTGACACACTCCCGCTCTATGGCATGCAGGAATCCTCCGGCAGCTTCCGCAGCGTCGTGGCCAAGGCTGCGGGCGTGCAGGAGGACGAGGTGCTCGGAGAAGACCTGAGTCTGTATGTGCGCACACGCGGCACTTGCCTCGGCGTGAAAAACGAGTTTATTCTCGCCCCGCGGCTGGACGATCTCGGCTGCGTGTTTGGTCTGCTCGAGGGCTTTCTGGCAGCGAAGGCCTCCGGCAGCGTGCCGGTTTTCTGTGCATTCGATAATGAAGAGGTCGGCAGCGAGACGAAGCAGGGCGCAGCGTCGAGTTTGCTTTCCGATACGCTCCGGCGCATCGCGCTTGCGCTGGGTCTGAACGAGGAAGGGTATCTGCGCATGCTTGCACAGAGTTTCCTTGTCTCGGCGGACAACGCCCACGGCGTGCACCCGAACCACCCGGAATACGCCGATATGACCAATACGCCGCGCCTGAACGGCGGCGTCGTCATCAAATTCAACGCCAACCAGCGCTACACGACCGATGGCGTCTCCTGCGCGCTGTTCACAGCAGTCTGCCGTGAGGCGGGCGCCCCCGTGCAGGTCTACGCGAACCGCTCCGACATGCCGGGCGGCTCGACGCTCGGCTCCATCGCCACAACGAAAGTCTCCGTCCCGAGCGTGGACATCGGCCTTGCGCAGCTGGCCATGCACTCGTGCGTGGAATCGGCGGGCGCGGAGGACCTCGACGCGCTGGTCAAGGCCATGACGTGCTATTACGGAAAGACCTTGACACGAAGCGGGGAACAGATCACGTTCTGAGTACGCCTAAAGGCTCCCTCTCATACGGGTGTAGGGGCCGATGCCCACATCGGCCCGGCAGAATGTACCGCTTTTTACGGAAATCTGTGGCGAATTCGTAACTTCCCAGTGGGCCGATGTGGGCATCGGCCCCTACAGGGCACTGTGCAGATTTGCAGCTGCCCAGCGGGCGGAGCAGGGCCCCGCCTCTACCAACCGCATTTGATTTTTTGTTACTATATAATAGAAAAAAAGGAGGCAGATCCATCATGGGCATGATCCTGACGGACGAACAGCAGGCAATTCTGGACGGCGCCAAGGGTGAAACCATGGCGAAGGTCATGAAAACGCTTGTTATGTTCGGCGAAGCATTCCACGCGGAGAAGATGGTTCCGGTCACGAGCCGGTATAATCATCTTGTCACATCCTTCGGCCTCGGCGTTTTGCAGCCGGTGTATGATCTTATGCAGCAGCTGATCGACGCAGGCGCCGTATCCGGCCAGCAATTCTCAGCAGACCCCCGCCCGCTCGACCCCAATGTCCCGGCAAACCCTCTGCAGCAGCTTGTGTTCAAGAAATTTATGTACAACAAGCAGGCTTTCTATGAGGGCCAGCTGGAAAAACTCGGGCTGCTCAGTAAGGACGCATTCACCTGCACCTGCTATATGCCCGAGGTTGGCAACAAGCCCGAAAAGGGCGAGGTGCTCTCGTGGTCGGAATCCTCCGCCGTCGTGTACGCCAACTCCGTGCTCGGCGCGCGCTGCAACCGCAATTCCGGCATTATGGACATCATGGGCTCCATCGTCGGCTTTGTGCCGTATTTCGGTCTGCTGACCGACGAAGGACGCCGGGCAACGTGGGTCATCAAAATCGAGACGTCCAAAAAGCCCGAAGCGCAGCTGCTTGGTTCGGCCATCGGCATGAAGGTCATGGAAGACGTACCTTATGTCGTAGGCCTTGACAAGTGGCTTGGCACAGAACTGAATGATGCAGCCTGCACCTATCTCAAGGACTTCGGCGCGGCGACTGCGTCCAACGGCGCGGTGGGTCTGTACCACATCGCAAACCTCACCCCCGAGGCAAAGGAGCAGGGCGAGGCGCTGGTTGCCGAAGACGCGAAGGTCTATGTGATCGACGACGCGGAACTCCAGCGCGTGAAGGACAATTACCCCGTTGTTTGGAAGAATAAGGATGCAAAGCCGAAGCTTTGCTTCATGGGCTGTCCGCATATGTCACTCGAGCAGCTGAAAACCTGGACCGACCGCGTGGAAAAGGCGCTTGCAGAGGCAGGCCGCAGCAAAGTCTGCATCCCCACAGTCTTCACCGCCGCGCCCGCCGTTTTGAAGGAGTTTGAGAAAACGCCCTATGCCGCCCGGCTCAAAAAAACCGGCGTCATCACGTCCTATATCTGTCCGCTTATGTACATGAACAATCCGCTCTGCGGCAAGATGCCGGTCATCACCTCCTCCAACAAGCTGCGCACCTATACGACCGCGCGCTACTATACCGACGATGAAATCCTCGTCCAGATCACGAAAGGAGGCGCACACGCATGAAGACCTTTCAGGGCCGCGTCGTGACGCCCGGCTGCGCGCAGGCTGAGGCGCTTGTGACGCACGGCGGGCTGAATACGCTCGCTTCGTTCCAGAAATCGCTGCAGTTTGGCGACAAGACCGCCAAATGCGGCGACCAGAATAACCCCGACCTCTACGGCAAGCCCATGGCGGGTAAGGCCCTCTGTCTGCCGCAGACCATCGGCTCGACCACGGGCGGTCTGGTGCTCTACTGCGCCTGCGCCATGGACCGGCAGCCAGCCTGCATGCTGTTCGCCAACCCCATCGACTCTCTGGCAGCCGCCGGGGCGATTCTCGCCGACGTATGGCTCCAGCCGGGAAAAATGCCGGTCGTTGACTCGCTGGGTGAGGAATTCCTCTCCTACGTCAAGGACGGCATGACCGTCACCATCGGCCCGAACGGCATCGTGACAGTCGAGTAAGTACCGAACCACACACAGATTTGAATCAGGAAAGGGGCCGACAGCATTGTCGGCCCCTTTCCGCATTCTTTATTCAAACCGTCTGTGCTCATTTTCCCAGCGTCTGCCCGGCGCGGCGGCTATAGAGTTTGGCAAGACCACCCTCGCTTGTCTCACGGAAGGCGCGGTTCATGCTGATGCCGGTTTCGTACATCGTGCGCACGACCATGTCGAACGAAATCGTTCTTGTGCCGACCAGCATATGGGCCAGATTCGCCGAGTCGATGGCGCGCTTGGCGGCGACGGCGTTGCGCTCGATGCAGGGAATCTGCACAAGGCCGCAGATGGGATCGCACGTCAGGCCGAGATGGTGCTCCATGGCGATCTCGGCGGCGTATTCGATCTGCTCGATGGGGAATTCCATCAATTCGCACATCGCGGCAGCGGCCATGGAGCAGGCCGAGCCGATCTCCGCCTGACAGCCGCACTCCGCGCCGGAGATGGACGCGTTGCGCCGGATCAGGTTGCCGATGATGCCCGCCACGCCCAGCGCGTGCGCCATGCGCAGGTCGGAATAGTGGTATTTGCCCTGTAAGTACATGAGAACAGCGGGCAGCACGCCGCAGCTGCCGCAGGTCGGCGCAGTGACAATGGTGCCGTTGGCGGCGTTCTGCTCGGCGGCGGCAAAGGCATACGCACAGACCAGCTGCAGTTCCCGCACCTGCGGGATCTCCTGCGCATGCTGCCGCTCATAGAGATAACGCGCCTTGCGCTGCACATTCAGGCCGCCCGGCAGAATGCCGGTTGCCTCCAGTCCCTCTTCGACCTCGGCGCGCATGGTGTGCCAGATGGTCTGCAAAAAGTCCCAGATCTCCGCCCCCTCGTTCAGTTCAACGTATTCGCGCAGCGAGATATACCGCCAGCGGCAGTATTGTGCGATCTCAGCAAACGAATTTTCTGGGTACACGTCGTCTGGCTCCGACGACTCGCGGCCCTCGATTACGATATCGCCGCCGCCGATGGACTCCACGCGCATGGACGCGAACTTTTCCTCTCCCTTATAGGCGGCAAAGTCCAGCGTGTTCGGATGGCGCAGATCGCCGGGATCCTTCTGCGAGAAAATGATCTCCGTCGGGGTCGGGGCAAGAACCTCACTCAGAACGCGGTCAGTGCCATGGCCGACGCCGGTCAGAGCCAGAGAGCCGTAAAGCGTGACCTCATAGCGTTCTGCATCGGGGTTTTCCTGTTTGAAGATGCGGGCTGCGCGCTCCGGTCCCATGGTATGGGAACTGGACGGACCCTTTCCAACTTTATAAAGATCACGAATGGATTTCATGAGAAGCTTCCTCCGATCGTATCGTTTCACCACATGATACCAGAGAACGCTTCAAATTACAACCTTAATTCAGGGCGGCTGCGTACTTTATTCGGAGCCGCCCCGGGCCGTCTGGTTCCGGCTCCGCCGGGCCAGCGCTTCGAGCGACAGTTCGCCCGCAAGCTTAAAGAGTGCATCGCGCAGCACCTGCTCCATGGGCAGGCCGGCCGCGCGGGCGACGGACGCGTAAAATTCCTCCGTCGCCGAATCGAGTGGGATACAATAGATCATGGCATGCGAACCTCCAATATTGCCTGCGTTCAGGTATCTCATCTTATGTACAGACGCTTGACAAGTGTGATAAAATAATTCCATTGACTGAAAAAGTATTTCCGAAAGGATGAAGCGATATGGCGAAAGAAAAGAAAGTCGAGCAGATCACCGATATGGAGGTCGATTTTGCCCAGTGGTACACCGATATCTGCCGCAAGGCAGAACTGGTCGAGTATGCGTCCGTCAAGGGCTTTACGATCCTGCGTCCCTATGGTTACGCGATCTGGGAAAACATCCAGCGTATCATGGACGCGGAGTTCAAGAAGACCGGCCATGAAAACGTTGCGATGCCCGTCCTGATCCCCGAGAGTCTGCTGAAAAAAGAAGGCGAACTGGTCAACGGCTTTGCGCCCGAGGTCGCGTGGGTCACGATGGGCGGCAGCGAAAAGCTGGAAGAGCGTCTGGCCTTCCGTCCGACGTCCGAGACAATGTTCTGCGATCATTGGTCGCGCGTGCTGCAGACTTACCGCGAACTGCCGATGCTCTATAACCAGTGGTGTTCCGTCATCCGCTGGGAGAAGACGACCCGCCCGTTCCTGCGCTCGAGAGAGTTCTGGTGGCAGGAGGGCCACACCATCCACGAGACAGCCGAGGAGGCCATTCACGAGACGGAGCAGCAGCTGAACTGCTACGCCGACTTCTTTGAAAACGTCCTCGCCATCCCCGTCGTACCCGGCCAGAAGACCGAAAAGGAAAAGTTCGCGGGTGCGGAGGCGACGTATACCGTCGAGTGTCTCATGAAGGATCACAAGGCGCTGCAGGGCGCGACGAGCCATTATTTCGGCGACAAGTTCTCCAGAGCCTACAACGTGACCTTTACCGGCCGCGACAACAAGCTGCAGTATCCGTTCCAGACCTCCTGGGGCTCCACCACGCGTATGATCGGCGCAGTCATCATGGCCCACGGCGACAATAACGGCCTCGTCCTGCCGCCCAAGATCGCCCCCATCCAGGTCATCGTCCTGCCCGTTGCCATGCACAAGGCAGGCGTTCTGGAAAAGGCCTCGGAACTGAAAGACCGTCTGATCAAGGCGGGGCTTCGCGTGAAGCTTGACGATTCGGATAACTCCATGGGCTGGAAGTGCGCACAGTATGAAATGAAGGGCGTGCCCGTGCGCGTGGAGATTGGCCCGCGCGATATCGAGGCCGGTCAGTGCGTGCTTGTCCGCCGCAACGACGGCGAAAAGACGATCGTCGCACTGGAAAACCTTGAAGCTGCTGTGCAGGAGCAGCTGGAACTCGTCCAGAAGGGCATGTTTGAGAAGGCAAAGCAGAATCTCGACAACCACATTTATGAAGCGCATTCGCTCGAAGAGGCCAAGCAGCTGCAGGCCGAGCACGGCGGCTTCATCAAGACAATGTGGTGCGGCGAACTCGAGTGCGAACTCAAGATGAAGGAAGAGGGCGGCATGTCCTCCCGCTGCATGCCGCTCAAGCAGGAACACCTCGGCGATACCTGCCCGATCTGCGGCAAGCCCGCCAAGAAAATGATCTACTGGGGCATCGCATACTAATCCCCGGCAAAGTGCAAACCAGCGGAGCGTTTGCGCTTTGGAAAGGAGGAAACAGGCTCAGAGGATAAGAGGCTTCGCGCACAGCGAGGACTCGTTCCGTCGAGGCCGTTTCCGACGCACCTTCGGCGGCCCAATCTTTTTTCCTTGCGCGGGAAAAGATTGGGGAGAAAAGGGCGCTGGGACGCAGTTGGTGCATTCTGCGGATACGTTTTTGGCAAGCATCAATTATTAAGTCCCTACGAGCACTATGGTACGCGCCGCCTGTTACGAAACAACAAATTTGCTAGCAGTTGCCTTTGAATAGCTGCAGCAAATTAGCCTTGCACTCAAAACTTGCAAGGTAGTACGGATCCGCCAAGGCCCTGTAGGGGCCGATGCCCACATCGGCCCGTTGAGAAGTTACAAATTTTCCGAAGATTTCCGTAAAAACGCAGTGAATCAAAGCCTCCCCTTGCCGCGTTCTGCGCGGTAAGGGGAGGTGTCATTTGCGCCAGCAAATGACAGAGGGGATAAACCGCAGATTTTAGAGTGCTCCAAAATTTGCGGTCTTCCCCCTTCCCTTCTTTTTCAGCGCAAATTTTTTAAAAAACCTATTGACAAATCCGGATATCATCGTTATACTATAACCGTAATGATAATTATTATCAATATTAATTCAACAAGGAGTCTTGCCTATGTCCACTGTCCGCAAGCACAGCCATAAGCGCGACGCGATCCTCGAATGCCTGCACTGCACAACGAGCCATCCGACGGCGGAATGGGTCTACACGCAACTCAAGCCCACCATCCCCGACCTGTCACTCGCGACGGTCTATCGAAACCTCGCCATGTTCAAGGCTGAGGGCACGATCGATTCCGTCGGCGTCTACGACGGGCTCGAACGCTTTGACTTCCGCACCGACCCACACGCGCATTTTATCTGCCGTGTCTGCGGCGCGGTCAGTGATATTAACTGGCTCGAACTTCCCGAGGATACGCTTTCCGAGGTTGAACGGCAGGCAGGCTCCAAGGTTGAAAGCTGCCGCATCGCCGTCACTGGCGTCTGCGCCGACTGCGTGAAAAAGGACGCGCACTGACATTCATCTATCCACAATTTTATCATTAAAAATATTTTACGGAGGAATTTATCATGAAGAAATTTGTTTGCAAAGTCTGCGGTTACATCTACGAAGGCGACGCTGCTCCGGCAGAATGTCCCGTCTGTCATGCGAAGAGCAACATGTTTGAGGAAGTCAAGGGCGATCTGACCCTGGCTGCCGAGCATGAGTACGGCATTTACGCCAAGACTGTCAAGAATAACCCAGACATTCCCGAAGCTGACAAGCAGTATATCTTCGACCAGCTGAAGGCCAACTTCAACGGCGAATGCTCTGAGGTCGGCATGTACCTCTGCATGGCCCGCATCGCCCACCGCGAGGGCTATCCGGAGATCGGCCTGTACTGGGAAAAGGCCGCTTACGAAGAGGCAGAACACGCCGCCAAATTCGCCGAAATGCTCGGCGAGGATCTCGAACCCAACATGAAGGCCACCACGAAGGACAACCTCAAGTGGCGTGTTGACTGCGAATTCGGCGCAACGCAGGGCAAGTTTGATCTGGCTAAGTGTGCCAAGAAGAACAACCTCGATGCCATCCACGACACTGTCCATGAAATGGCCAAGGACGAAGCCAGACACGGCCGCGCGCTCAAGGGCCTTCTGGAGCGCTACTTCAAGTAAGATGGAATACACGGAAAACACCGTGATCTGCAACTGCAAGCATGTGACCTTGGCGGACATTGACGACGCTCTACAGAGAAGCGCGCGCTTCTCCGATGTGGAGAAGGAGTTTGCCGAGGTTCAGAAGCTGACCAGCTGCTCGACCGGCTGCGGCGGCTGCCACGATAAGATCATGGCAGTCCTCTCCGAGCGGCTCAGCGGCTGAGAATAAAGGAGAATTTGAACATGAAATACGTCTGCGATATCTGCGGCTATGTCTATGATCCTGAGATCGGCGATCCCGACAATGGCGTAGCCCCCGGCACGCCTTGGGAAGAAGTTCCTGAGGATTGGGTCTGCCCGCTCTGCGGCGTCGGCAAGGACCAGTTCAGCGCGGAAGAATAAGCCTTAATTTAGAGCAGGAGAGGATGCCATTCCTCTCCTGCTTTTTTGCGCTTTTCGCCGCGTCAGCAAACGCTGTGCAAATCAAATGAGCCAGCGGTTGACCAACGGGATCTTTTTTAAAAGCAAATAGATGCAGTAGCTGCCTGAGAGGCACAGCAGCGCAAGGAACGGAACCGAAATGGCTGGGCGGAAGCAGCTGGTTGAAAAGCCAACATGGGCCAGCACACGCAGAACCAGCAGATGCACCAGATACACACAAAACGAGCCGCTGGATAACGCTTTTGCTACACGTTCCATTTTTCTGTTTTCCTTTTTCCCAATCCGAATACAGAGCGAAAAGAAGCCTGCCGCGAGGAAACAGGGCCCCGGCGACAGGCCTTCCAGCAGCTGCGCAGACAGCTTTCCTGTACGGATAGAGCGAGGCCATGTACCGGCAAAACAGATGATGAACCCGATGAGGATCATTGCAGCCGTCAAATGTACCGGGAGCGGCTTACGCTTTATCAGAAAATGCCCCAGCCAGGTGCAGCCGATCGCACCCCAGGCCAGCGTGAGCGGCCATTGCAGAAAAATGCCGGAAAACGCTTGGAGAAGCCCGAGACTTTTGAGCGTTGGAAGCAGCACGCCATATAGAATCCAGAATGACAGCGCGTAGCGCTCCGTTTTTTCATCTGCATGTGCTGCAAACGTGTATGTAATCGGCAATGCAGCATATACCAATAGCATGATATGCAGGAAATACAGATGGCCCTCATGCTGGCCGCGCAGCAATTCCAGCAAAATCGTATGCAGCGCTTCTGCGGTAAGCTTCTCGTGCAGAAAGCGCGGAACCAGCTTGTAAACAGCCGCCCATACAAACAGCGCAATCAGGATGTGCGGAATATTTCGGTTCCAGATATGCCGGACGGACAGGCCGCCGCTTCTATCCATAAACAGGACACCGCTGCACATTAAGAACATCGGAACAGCACCTCTTGCAAGGCTGCTCCAAAACAGACCTTCCAGCCACGCAGCGCTCCCGATCTGCCTGCCAAGCAGGACCTCACTGGATACATGAATCACCACAACGCAGAGAATCGCAAATGTTTTCGCGTAATCAACAGCGGAGATTCTCCTTCCGGTCACAGCGTCTGGCGTTTTCTCAAAAGGCTGCACAATGTACCTCCTATCAGAATATATTTTTGAATCATCCTGCAAGCACATTCTGCCTAAAAGTAGATAAATCAATTTTAAGCTCGATATATTCTTATGTCAAGTTGATTATTCGCCTTTTGAACTGTTTCGGTTGCCTGATCCGGTCTGTAAAATAACCTTTAAGGGGGCAGATGTTTATGGAACTGGATTATTTTGAAATCGGCAAGAGACTCGCCCGCCGCAGAAAGGATCTGGGCTTGAAGCAAACCGAGGTCTGCGAACGTGCCGGTATCAATGATAAATATTTGTCCTGCATTGAGCGCGCGGCGTCCATCCCATCGCTGGACGTCGTCATGCGGCTTTCCTTCGCGTTGGACTGCACCCCGGATGAATTTCTGGTAGGCAGTGTGAAGTATGACGACGCACAATGGAGGGACGTTGCAGAACTCCTGCGTAATATGAATACAAAAAAGCTGGATTTGGCAAAGAACTTTTTGCTGTGGCTGAACAAACAAGAACTATAGAAAATCCATTTACCTTATGAAAGTTAAAATGTGACAGTTCAGTACTTACTGAAAAAACGGTACGAGGATATTTCCTCATACCGTTTTTCTTATGCCTGCTCCCTTACAAATTGAGCAAGATTGCGATACATTGTTTCTGTTATTTTTGGAGGAAGCTTCAAGCCCGCCTCCGTTTGTTTCAGTCCTTCAAAAGGAACCGCTTCCAGACACTTCTGGATATCCAGTCTTGATAGTAATTTAACGGTGTACGGCCTTTTATTGTCAAGAAATGCAATCGACAGAAGGAACTCCTGCACTGTTTTACTGTTTAGCAGCAGCATCATGCTGTAAGCGATATCATAATCATAAAATGCCAAAAAATAAGCAGTATCATCGGTCATAACAGGTTTGCTTGCATACAGCAGACAGAACAGCGGTTTTTTGTAGAAACCAGAAAGTGCAACTTTATACGGAGCAAAACTATAGTCTCCAATTCCAAACATAGAGAATGGGGCAGTTTCTTTATATATCACGCTTTTCCGTTTATCAAAACTCTCTATGTTATCATTTAGGTATTTCCAAGTAAGCGGGTACTCTTTTTGGATGTATGCGGTATCTTGTTTCGGCTTCGTTTGTGTTACGATAACAAATTTGGAGAAGTCATGTATGATTGGTTTTTTGAAATGGCTGGATTTAACAAGCGGAAATACCAGTCCATTTTCAAGACGAACCGCCGTTTTGTTTTTGTTTATGAAGTCATTATCCTTGCGGTCAAGTTCCATCACTTTCCCACAGTCATGCTTTACACCTTGCCTCCATACAAATTGGCATTTGCCTTCAAGATCTGTTATTGTCCTCGCAGTTTTAACTGTATCACCGCTGACAATCAATGTATCAATCACGGATTTCTTATCAAAATCTTTGACTTCACAGACAATTTCTCCCGCACAAGCTTCATCTGTAGATAACTTGATTATAAGAACGCACGCAGAAGCAGAGATACCGAATATCTTACTGCTATTAAAATTTAGCATCTCGACTTTTTGGTATGCAATGTGATTCCTTGACAGTTCTGAAACCACATTTCTTGCAACCGAAGTTTTGCACAACATGCAAATTGTGCTATTTGTGTGCTTGTATTCGCCAATCAGCTTCAAAATAATATATTCGCAAATATCAAAGTTGGACGAACCTGTAATTGCTTCAATCCCCCGCAAGCCCTTGAAATTGGTTTTAGGGGGAAGATTGAAAGACAACTCAGAATTTGTAGCCCAAGGCGGATTTCCAATGACCAAAACACAATCTTCGCCGCAAAGAGTTTTGGTGCTGACATTAAAAATGTCATTTGTTTCAATCGTGGCAGATGGGACTTCTATTCTAGCAGCGTCTGCACGTTTCGCATTGACTTCTATTCCAATCAATTTGCTGCATGCAAACGTATTTGATGCAGCAAGAAGAAAATTCCCGACGCCGCAAGTAGGTTCCATAATCGCTGCTGCATCTTCTGCCAAACGGCTTTCTTTGATGTAATTACAGACTCTATAGCAAAAATCCAACGGAGTTTGGTAATCGCCAAATTCTTTTTTCACATTACCAGACAAAATTAACGACCCCTCCAACGGAATTGTTCAGTTCTATCACGCGCTTATATTGTAACCTCCATTGAAGAGCGTTGCTAATCGTTAAGTAACCTTGCTGTGGAGGATTTGCAAGTATTTCGTCCGCAAGGTCGCTGTATGTAATTTCATCGCCCGGAACATTTCTGTCGTAAAGCAGACCAATAATATCATCTTTGTTTGCATGAACAGACAGCATTTGCCTCAACGCTGCCGTGATTGTGTAGTCGGCCGTTCTGTCTGCTTCGATAAACGTACAGTGCGTTATATGCAGGGTACAAGTTGTTTTCGTGTCTTGTTTGTTATATACAAAAACAAGCAGATTATATCCTAATCCAAAATTTTTTGACGAGCGGATTTGAAAGGGCAGCTGCTTTGCGGTTGGACATAACTTGTCGTCTTTATATCTGTATTTACAGATGGCAAATCAATGCCGGAAGCGCTGCTGCCAACGGTCATTGTATACTTCCTGCTTAGATGGTTTTGAAACAAATGCTCTACATATGTGCCTACCGCCTTGCCATCCGTTACCCCAATCAAGGAACTGTGATTCTGTGCAGAAAGCATTTGACTGAACGCTTTCGCTTCTTCGATGAGAATGTCTATTGTTAATTCCATGCGGATTCTCCTCATGCTGAATTTTTAATTATTATATCATAACAAGGCGGAAACATCCAGTATTCCGCGAAAGCATCTGTTTTTTAGAAGCGCACGAAAGCGGCTGCCTTGCAAGCAGCCGCTTTCGTTTATGTTTCTGAATCATCTGTTCGGAATATGAAAATATACTGTGCGTGGTAGACCGCGCCGTCCTCGCCCTGCAGGTCGGCGGCGACGGTATATTTCGCATTGGGGCCGGTGAGCGGGAGACAGTCGCCGGGCAGATCGTCCTGCGTGAGCGTCTGCCGCGCGCCGCCGCGCAGCGGCTCGACCGTTACGGTGTACGGCCCGGCCAGCGGCAGGGAAAACAGCAGCTGCACCTCCTGCACGCCGCTTTTTCCATAATCGTTATAGCGCCAGTCCTCGGGCTCCTGCAGAACCCTGACCGTCCCGTCCGCCGCTGTCAGGGTCAGGGAATTGCACAAAACGCGGTCCATTTCTCCGTCCGGGAAAACAAGGCACAGCTCCGGCAGCGGCGCGATGAGGGTGTCAAGATAGGCCCAGTCGGTGGGGGTTCGCAGATAATAGCTGTCCGTGCGGAAATCCGGGCCGCCCCACAGGCGCGCGACGTGAACCGCCTGATCCAGCAGGCGGACACTCAGCCGCCCCTGCGGCGTGTCGAACATGACGGTCAGCTCCCGCTGTTCGCCGGAGGCGTATTCGTCGAGCTTCTCTGTATACAATTCCGGCTCCAGCGACGCGAGATAGTCCTTCAGCGCGTCCTCATTCATGCAGGTGCCGTCCTTGCCGCGCGGATCGTTCCACGGGTCGACGCTCACGACCGTCACGGCGTTTAAGTCCTGCCCGTCGAAGAGCCGCTGCGTGCCCGGCTGGGCATCGTAGGCCAGCGCCACATAGCCGGAGCACAGGGCCAGCACAAACAGCGTCAGTCCGATCAGGATCGCGCCCGTGCGCTTTTTTTCAGGCTTCATGACCGCCTTCAGCCGGTAGCGCAGCGCGCCCGCCGTGGCGGACAGGCAGGTCGTAAAGCCCCGCTCGTCGCCTGCGGTCTGCAATAACAGCTCTGCGTACTGCCGCCGGACGGGCTGCGGCTCGTCCAGAAGGACGGATTCGTCGCAGCTGAGCTCAAAATCATCGGCGCTTTTGCGCATGGCGGCCCACATGAGGGGGTTGAACCAGCACATGGCCGTGCAGAACGTCAGGAAGAATTTCGCCTCCGGGTCGCCGCGGGAGATATGAATGATCTCATGCCGCAGGACGAGCGACAGCTCCTCCTGCGTATACTGGCGCATGGGCAGCACGATGCGGGTCGTCCGGTTATACAGGCCAATGGACAGCGGCGTCGTGACCGCGTCGGAGCGCACGAGCTTCCACTTGCATTTCCGGATCCACGCGCGTTCCAGCTCGATCTCCCAGACATGCAGCGTCTGCCGGTCCGCGACCGGAACGGCGTTTTTTAAAATTCGACGGCGGAACGCGAGGTGCGACCCGATCTTCCAGACCATCACGCCTACCGCGCCCACGGCCCAAACAGCCAGCAGCACATAGACAAGCCCGCCCGGCGCATGCAGGACGAGCATTTTCCCGTCCGCGGGCCAGCTGGGCCTGCTGACAAACACATACAGCCAGTCCGGCAGCAGCCAGAGCATCGCACACACGCGGGCGGAAACCCACCTGCGCAGCCACGGCATCACCGCCATCAGGAGCACATAGTAGACGCCCATTTCCAGAAACACGCGCAGCAACAGCCCCAATGTAAGCTGTGCAGCCATCTGCGCGCCGCCGACCACCGCGCCGAGAATCGGGTAGATCAGCATCAGCAGCGGCAGGTAATAGCTGCCGCTGGCGGGCAGAAAACGCGGGCGCTCATGCGTTTCTCCTCTCGTCTGGTCTGTCAGTTCCCGTTCGGAGCGGTCCCAGACGAGCCACGAGAGAGCCAGCCCGCAGATCAGGCCGAGCACCAGACGGACCGCCATTGCCATACTCACAGCGTTCCCTCCCGCAGAAGCTCGCGCAGCTCCTCCAGCTCCTCCGCCGTTAAGCCGCTTGCGCACAGCGCGGCGGCAAACGCGGGCAGACTTCCGCCGCAGAGCGTATCATAGAATTTCCGACCCTGCCGGGCAAGATAGTCCTCCCGCGCGACCAGCGGCCGGTATTCCGCGCTGCGGCCCGTCTTTTCAATTCGCAGAAATCCCTTGTCCGCCAGCCGCGACAGAACGGTCAAAAGCGTCGTCGGGGCCATCGGGTGGGTCTGATCCAGAATCGCGGCGATCTGTGCGCGCTTTGCCGGAACCACACAGGCCCAGACGGCCTGCATAACTTCCAATTCCGCGTCCGGCAGTGTCCGAATGCGTTCTGCCATGGTGCATCATTCCTCTACATTTGTAGTATATTTGCATTCTACATCTGTAGAGGAATTTTGTCAAGACGCTTTTGCCTGTATCTGTCCCCGGAGGAACACGGCGAGCGCCTGTCCGAAAATCCGCGCGGCGCGCAGCGCCTCGGCCAGCGTATTGCCGCTCGCACCGACCTCGACGAGTAAAGAGCCGGGCGTCTCGTGCTGGTTAAAGCGCTCGGTGCGCAGGTCGAGATTCCGGCACAGGCCGGGCGCCGACCGGTTCAGAAGCGCCTGCAGCTTCAGCGCGTTCGCAAGATTTTCCTGCCAGTCCGGGTGCGTCAGCCCGCCCTCGTCCGTGCCGACCACGAGCATCAGTTCCGCGCACGCTTCACCGTCAATCTCCGCTGTCAGCGCGACGGGATTTCCGTCCGCGTCCTCTGCCGCATCGCGGTGGACGTCCAAAACCATCCGGATGGACGGATACTCTGCAAGGTATTCTTCGATGGTCTGCCGCATGCGCTCGTATGCGCCGTTGTAATTCGGGTAGTCATTCGGCTGCGTGTCGTGCAGGACGGAAATGCCCGCCTCTGTGAGAATATCCGCGATCTCATCGCCCACACGAATGACAGAATACCGCTCGTCCAGCGTCCGCAGTGAATCCGACTCCGGATACTCAAAGCCGGCCTCCATGGTGTATGCCTCGCTCGAGTGCGTATGTACGATCAGGACCGCCGGCCCGTCCTGCGAAATGGAAAGCGCCGAGGGCCGGGTCAGCAGCGCCTGCTTGTCCGGCCGGTAGCTGCACGCCCCGGCAATGGAAATTGCGTCCGCCTCGTCTGCGGAAAACATGAGCGGTGCTTCGACCGGCTCTGCCTCCGGCTCCGGGGACTCGTCCGGCTCATCCGGTGCCTGAGGTTGTGCGGGCGGTTCGTCCGGCATGCGCTCCGGCTCCAAAATTTCCAGCAGAAACACGTCCGGCTCGTCCGGTGTTTCGGGCTTCGGTGCAAGTCCGACCGCCGAATCCAGCGCCGCCGACACGCCCGTCGCCAGAAGCAGCCGCACAATCACGGCAAACGCCACAAGGCTCATGCAGAACCTGTTTTCCATACTGCGGTATTTCATATGCTTCGCCCCCATCACAGTATATGCGCGCAAACAGGCAGACAGAACCGGCAGTTTCTGCGCCAAACAGAAAGAAAAAACCGTTTGTCCGCACTTTCCCCATTGAATTTCCGGCCAGCGTCGTTTATAATATGCAATAAGTATCAGCATGCAGGAGGGACACGGCTTGGCACAGGTTTTGGCAGTCATCTCCGGCAAGGGCGGCACGGGCAAGACTTCGCTCTGCGCGGGCGTCGCATCGTGTCTGGCGATGGAGGGACAGCGCGTGCTGTGCGTCGATCTCGACGTTGGCCTGCGCAACCTCGATATTGCGCTCGGCATGTCCGACATGGCGGTTCTGCCATTTACGTCTGTCATGCGCGGGGAATACTCTCTGCAGCAGGTATCGCAGCATCCGACGATTGAAAATCTTGCCCTGCTCACTGCCCCCGTGACCGAAGATGCCGAGACGGTTGACACGGAAACATTTGGGAAGCTTCTCGCCGAAGCCCGCGGCAGCTATGACTGGATTCTGCTGGACGCGCCCGCAGGCGTAGGAAGCCTGTTTCGGATGGCGATTCGATTTGCAGACGAAGCAATGCTTGTCACGCTGGCAGGCCCTGCGTCGCAGCGGGACGCTGCGCGCACGGCGGAGTTATTGCTGCAGGAGCGGCAGATCCCGGCGCGCCTTGTCGTCAACCGGGCCGTTCCGAAGCTGTTTGCCCGCATGCGTGCGACGGTCGATGATGTGATGGACGGCGTGGGGCTGCCGCTGCTCGGCATTGTACCGGACGACGCCTCCGTCACGCTGGCCGCAGCGGAGGGCAAGCCGCTTGTACAATACACCTACCACGGCGCGGCGCTGGCCTGTCTGCATATCGCAAAGCGGCTTTGCGGGCAGCGCGTTCCGCTGATGAAAATCACTCGATAAAGCGTACATAAAGGAGCTGAGCGTATGAACATCACCCTTATGGCACACGATAAAAAGAAAGAACTCATGGTGCAGTTCTGCACCGCGTATAAAAGCATCCTGTCCAAGCACTCGCTGTCGGCAACGGCGGCGACGGGGCGCCTGGTATCCGAGGCGACAGGCCTGCCCGTCACGCTCTTCCTGTCCAAGAGTCAGGGCGGGCATCAGCAGATCGATGCGCGCATCGCGTATAACGAGATCGATCTTGTCATCATGTTCTCCGACCCCAACGACACCGATCCCTGGGAGGATCAGCGCATCATGCGCACGCTCCGCCTGTGCGACTCGTCCAACGTCCCGTGCGCAACAAATCTGGCCTCGGCAGAAATGCTGATCCTCGGATTGCAGCGCGGCGATCTGGATTGGCGTATGATGATGAAAAATAAGCGTTCAATTCGATAATCCTATCTTTTGCGACGACGTGGAAGCAGTACCGGTTTCCTGCCTGCCCAGAGAGAAGGCCATTTTGCTGAAAGGCCTTTGCAGCAGCATCGGGAAGGACATCCGCCGAGCAAGCGTATAAGGCGCACTGCGCCGAAATCGCCGGGCCCGCGCAGCCCGTATCCTTGCGCAGGAGGGAAGCGTTCAACCACTTCCGAATTTGGGTGGCACCACGAAGCAGGTATGCTCTCGTCCCAAAACAGTGGGACGGGAGTATATTTTTATGGATATGCAAAGCAAATTTGCACGCACCGGTTGTAGGGGGCGATGCCCACATCGCCCCGGCAGGATGGACTGTTTTTTCGGAAATCTTCGGCAAATTCGCAGCTGCCCAGTGGGCCGATGTGGGCATCGGCCCCTACAAGATTCCAGCAAATCCATACTTCCCTGCAATTTTTGACCACCTAGCTGATTTACCGCAATGATCCCATCCAAAACCAAAAACGCATCACATAGAGAGGAACAAAACCATGTCACAAATCAAACCGCATACGCTCTCCGGGTTTATGGAGCTGCTGCCGCAGCCGCAGCTGCAGATGGAAGCGATCATGGAGGTTCTGCGGAACACCTACAGCCTCTACGGCTTCACGCCGCTGGACACGCCCGCCATCGAAGCCGCCGACGTGCTGTTGGCCAAGGGCGGCGGCGAGACGGAAAAGCAGATCTACCGCTTCCAGAAGGGCGACAGCGATCTGGCCCTGCGCTTCGATCTGACCGTCCCGCTGGCAAAATACGTCGCGCTGCACTACGGCGAACTGGCTTTCCCCTTCCGCCGCTACCAGATCGGCAAGGTCTACCGCGGCGAACGCGCGCAGCGCGGCCGCTTCCGCGAGTTCTATCAGGCCGATATCGACATCATCGGCGACGGCAAGCTTTCCATCACGAACGAGGCCGAGATTCCGTCTATCATCTACAAGACGTTTTCGACGCTCGGCCTGCGCCGGTTCCAGATTCGCGTGAATAACCGCAAGATTCTAAACGGTTTCTACGCCATGCTGGGTCTGTCCGAACGGTCCGGTGATATCATGCGCACCGTTGATAAGCTGGACAAGATCGGCCCGGAGAAAGTCCGCGTTCTGCTGGTCGAAGACTGCGGCGTGGAAGAGGCGAAGGCCGATGAAATTCTGACCTTCATCGCCATTCGCGGCACAAACGGCGAGGTTCTGTCCGCGCTGGAGCAGTACCGGGGCAGAAACGAGGTCTTCGACCAGGGTCTGGACGAACTTTCGTCCGTGACGAAGCTGCTCGGCGCGTTCGGCGTACCGGAAGAGAATTTCGCCGTTGACCTCACCATCGCGCGCGGTCTGGACTATTACACTGGCACCGTCTATGAGACGACACTTCTTGACCACCCCGAGATTGGCTCGGTCTGCTCCGGCGGCCGGTATGACAATCTCGCGGAATACTATACCGACCGTCCGCTGCCCGGCGTCGGCATCTCCATTGGTCTGACGCGCCTGTTCTATGTGCTGAACGAGCAGGGCATGCTGAACGAAAACCGCGTTATGGCCCCGGCTGATGTCATGATCGTCCCCATGACCGACGATCTGGAAGCCGCCGTCCGCCTTGCGACCGAACTTCGCGCGCAAAATATCCGCGTCCAGCTTTATGCCGAGCAGAAGAAGTTCAAGGCCAAAATCCAGTATGCAGACAAGCTGCATATCCCCTACATCATCTTCCTCGGCGAAGACGAGATCGCAGCCGGAACCGTCTCCTTAAAGGATCTCCGCACCGGTGAGCAGATCACCGTTCCGGCGCAGGACGCAAGCGCCCGCATTCTGGCCGATATGGAACTTCGCGGTCAGGGCACAATCTTAAAGTAAAAAATCTTCCCATAAAGAAAGAAGGAAACCAATATGATGCAGTCAAGAACCCATACCTGCGGCCAACTCCGCATCGAAAACGCAGGCGAACATGTTACGCTCGTCGGCTGGATGGAAAATGTCCGCGTGGTCGGCAATAACTTTGCCTTCCTCGTTCTGCGTGATTTCTACGGCACAACGCAGATCGTCGTTGAAACGGAAGAGATCATGAACGTCATCAAGGGCATCAACAAGGAATCGACCATCTCCGTGACCGGCACCGTGCGGGAACGCGCAAGCAAGAACCCCAAGCAGGCCACCGGCGACATTGAAGTCGTGCCGGAGAAGATTGAACTGCTCGGCCGCTGCCAGTACAACGAACTCCCGTTCGAGATCAACCGCAGCCGCGACGCCGACGAAACACAGCGCCTGAAATACCGCTATCTCGACCTGCGCAACCCCGCCGTCAAAAGCAACATCATTCTGCGCTGCAACGTCATTGCCGCCATTCGCAAGGCCATGATGGACCATGATTTCCTCGAAATCACGACCCCCATTCTCACGGCCTCCAGCCCGGAGGGCGCGCGCGACTACCTCGTTCCCGCCAGAAAGCATCCCGGCAAGTTCTACGCTCTGCCGCAGGCGCCGCAGCAGTTCAAGCAGCTGCTTATGACCTCCGGCTTCGACCGCTATTTCCAGATTGCCCCCTGCTTCCGCGACGAAGACGCGCGCGGCGACCGCAGCCCCGGCGAGTTCTATCAGCTTGACATGGAAATGGCCTTCGCCGCGCAGGATGACGTGTTTGCCATCATCGAAGATGTGCTGCCGCCGATCTTCGCCAAGTACGGCAAGTATAACATCGCGTCCAGCGCACCGTTCCGCCGCATCGCATACAAGGATGCGCTGGAGACTTACGGCTCTGACAAACCGGATCTGCGCATCGATCTGACCTGCAAAAATCTCTCCGACCTGTTCACAGAATCTGAATTTGAGCCGTTCAAGGGCCAGACTGTCAAGGCCGTCCCGATCTCGAACTGCCATCTGACACGGAAGCAGATTGAAAAGCTTCTGACCGACTGCGAGGTGCAGGCGGGCGTCAAGGGCTACTGGTTCAAGATGGATGAAAACGGCGAACTTGCCGGCGGCGTCGCCAAGTTTGTGCAGGGCTGCAAGGAGCAGCTCACCCAGCGTCTCGGCCTGACGCCCAACACGCTGGTCGTTATTGCGGCGGGCGCTTCGGCCACGAAGCTTACCGGCGTGCTCATCAAGACCTTCGGCGCAAACGTCGAGGGCCATATGGATAAGGAACGCTACGAATTCTGCTGGATCGTCGATTTCCCGATGTACGAGATCGGCGATGAGTCCGGCGAACTGGAATTCTGCCACAACCCGTTCTCCATGCCGGGCGGCGGCGCAGCCACGCTTGACAAGGCCATCCGGGGCGAACTCGACCCGCTGACCATCACGGCCCAGCAGTATGACCTGGTCTGCAACGGCATCGAACTGTCCTCCGGCGCAGTCCGGAACCACGATCCTGAGATCATGATCAAGGCTTTCCAGCTTGTCCGCCTCGGTGAAGACGATGTGAAGAAGAAGTTCCCCGCCATGTACAACGCCTTCTGCTACGGCGCACCTCCCCATGCCGGTATCGCCCCGGGTATCGACCGCATGGTCATGCTGCTGGCAGGCGAGGACTGCATCCGCGAGATCATTCCGTTCCCGATGAACAAGAACGCACAGGATATTCTGATGGGTGCCCCCAGCGAGGTCACCCAGAAGCAGCTTGACGAGCTGCATATCCGCTGCACGGCAAAGGAAGAGGACTAAGACACATAGAATAAGCGCGCCGCACGGCGCGCTTATTCTATACAGAGGAGAAAGAGAGATGCCAAAAAACCTCAAACGGGCAATTTTATCCTGCGCAGGCTGCACGTTGATGCTGTTTGTGACATGCGGATTGGCTTTCAACGTCTTTTCAGCCGCACAGCCGTACATCCTGACCCAGAATGGCTTTACCAACACGCAGACCTCTCTCATCACGACAGTCCGCTCGGCAGCGTATCTGCTCGGTACGTTCGCCATTGGCCGGTATTACCGGCGGCTCGGCTACCGCGCCGGCTGCGCGCTGGCAGCTGTGCTGGCCTGCGTCAGCTTCCTGCTGTTTGCGGCGGCAAAGAGCCTCGCGGCCTATTATTTTGCCGGAGCCGTCGCGGGCGTCAGCTATGCGCTCGGCTCGATGGTACCGGCGTCGATCCTGATGCGCCGCTGGTTCCGGGCGCATTCCGGGCTGGCTATCGGGATCTGCTCCGCCGGAACCGGACTGGCGACCGTCGTGTTTTCGCCGCTGTTTACCGCCATTGCGGAATCCGGCGGCGTTGACCGCGCGTTTTTATGGACAGCCGCGTTCTGCGCGGCAGCGGCAGTGCTTGTCTTTTTCCTCATCCGCAGCGACCCTGCCGCGCTTGGCCTCGAGCCGTGGGGCGCAGCTGTTCCGGAGAGTGCGCAGGAGCGCGCGCTGCACGCCCTGCATCCGTCCCGGCTGCGCTGGGCGCTGCTTCTGCTGGCCGTTCTGCTGGTCAGCGGCATCGGCGCGACGGGCTTTACCCATCTGATGACGCTGTACATCTCAGAGGGAATGGACGCCATGCGCACCGCGGCGGCGTTTTCGCTGTGCGGACTGGCGCTGATGGCAGGCAAGTGCGTCTGCGGCGCGCTGTGCGATAAGCTGGGCAGCTACCGGGCAAATTATCTGCTCTTCGGCAGCTTTATCCTCGGCTGCGCGCTGTGCGTGCTGGCACCCATGAAAAGCGAGGCGCTGATGCTGGCCTCCTCGGTCTTTCTGGGCTTTGGCGGGTCGCTCAATACCGTCGGCATTTCGATCTGGGCGGGCGATCTGAGCACGCCGGAACGCTATGAGAAGACCCTGCGGCTGTTTCAGGGTGCCTACGGCCTCGGCGGTATTGTGCTGTCCTTTCTGCCCGGCGCGATTGCCGACCTTGCAGGCGGCTACGCGTCCGCTTACGCCGTCTTCACCGTCATGTTCGTCTTCTGCCTCTTTGTGCTGCAAAGCACCTACCGTCTGGCAAGACGCTGACAGGAAATCCCGCTCGATTTCCAAAACCAAAGCCCGGAGAGCCTTGCCTGCGGCTCTCCGGGCTTTCCTTCGCGCGGCCGCTTACGCGCCGTGCTCGTCCTGCAGATAGATGCTGTCCAGCAGGCGGAGGCCTGCGGCTGTGCGGAATATGCGCTGGCGGAAAGTCTGAATTGCCGGACGCGAATAACCATGCTCGTCCGCATTGACAAGATAGTCCGCTTCCAGCAGGATCTGGTGGTCGATGCCGCCGATCTCCGTATAGGTATGGTGGTGTGCGGCCAGCCATGAAATGCGCTCCACATCAGGACGCGCAACCGGCAGTTCTGCAAAAAACGCCTCTACCAGCGGCGGACTTTCCAGTTCCTGATGCTTCCCGTCGGCATCGCCGTACTTCTCCCGGCACAGCGGGCAGGCAATGTCATGCACCACGGCGGTAAGTTCCAGGACCTCCTGCGTGTGTCCGTCCAGTCCTTCCAGTTCCCCGATGGTCTTTGCCATAGACCAGACCTTGAGAAAATGGTTGATATCGTGGTGGTTTCCCTTGTAAAACGCAATCATCTTTTGAATCGCAGTTGAAACAATCATGATCTTCTCTCCTTTTTATCAAAGCGCAGTCTCTTTTTTCGGCACGAACAGGCCGTGCATATCGGCGCGCTCCAATTCCAGCAGCTTCACCTTTCGCGCAATGCCGCCGCCATAGCCGGTCAGACTGCCGTTCGTGCCCACGACGCGGTGACACGGGATCATGAGTGAGATCGGGTTGTGCCCCACCGCACCGCCGACCGCCTGCGCGGACATTTTTTCAAGCCCCTGCCGTCTGGCGACCTCAGCAGCAATCTCGCCGTAGGTCATAGTCCTTCCATACGGAATCGTCAGCATAATCTCGCAGACCGTTTTGCGGAACGGCGTGGAGTCATACCGCAGCAGCGGCAGGAAATCCGGCTCCCGTCCAGAAAAATATATGTCCAGCCAGCGTTTCGCATCTGCGAACAGCGGCCGCTCTTTCTGCTCGGTTCGCTTCGGCAGGATATTCCCAAAATATCGCTGCCCGTTGAACCACAGGCCAATGATTGCTTCTTCGTCACAGGCCAGCGTGATCGCGCCGAGCGGAGAAGCATATTCCGTCGTGTAAACCATTCTGTACCCCTCTTTTATTTTCCGCTTTTGCTTTTCGGCTTGTAATCCTTCATTTCCGGAATTGCGCCGCCCGCGACCGCCCACAGATACAGGCTGGCCACGCTGCAATACGGGTGAAAGCGGCGGCGATATTTTTCAAACAGCCTGCGGTCGATCTCCCGGTGATGGTAGACCATGCGCAGCCCGCGCTGAATTGCAAGGTCGTCATAGCTGAAAATATCAGGCCGCTGCAGGCAGAACAGCAGAATCATCTCCGCCGTCCAAACGCCGATCCCCTTCAGACTGCTCAAAGCCCGAATCGCGTCTTCATCATCCATGTGCGCCACCGCGTCTAAGCTGAACACGCCGGTATGAACTTTTTCGGCAAAATCCGTGATGTACTCCGCCTTGCGGAAGGTCATGCCGAGCGACTGCAGCTTTGGAACGCCTGCTGTCAGAATGGCTTCCGCGTTGACCTCGCCCAGCGTATCCTGACACCGGCACCAGATCGTCGCCTGCGCCTTGGTTGAAATCTGCTGGCCGATAATGTGATGCACGACAGACGAAAACAGATCCGTATCGACTGCACGTTCAATATGCCCAATACGGTCAATGACCGCGCAGAGCCGCTTGTCCTTCTGCCGCAGATAGGAACATTCGGTTTCCCCGTATGCGAAATACATATTCGTCACCATCCTGTGCTGTCCATGACTGCATTCTCATATTATCACACCCGCGCGCCCTTTCCTATCATAAAATCATCAAAAACACTTACGATCTGTTCAATATGATGTTGCTGTTACTGCGCCAAGCACACCGCTGCCGCCAGCCTGTCAAATTGCCCTGCTACGGCGATTTCACGGATTTCTTTGTTCTGCTTCCCTTCTGCTCGCATCTCAAGTGCTGCCAGTCTTTTTTCAACATTCTTGTCTCGATTCTTTTTCCTCGCAGCCTTGATTTCTTGCGTTTCCTCAAGCGTGAACGTGTATCTTTTCATTTCTCATCACCATCTTCATTACACATCAATAGTGATAAATTATCAACCTTTTTAAAAAGATATTAGTATTATAAATTGTTTTTGGGTTTAAACGCGCATATAAAAAACCGCCCGCTCAGATGAAAGCTGACCGGGCGGTTTTAGTATTCGGGTGTTTATGCGAATGTTCCGCCTAAGGACTGGGTGATGCCTGTCAGTGCGCCGGTGACGGTCAGGACGGCAATCAGGATGATTGCCAGCACATAGACGCAGAAATAGCTGCGGGCGTAGTTGCGGCGGTTGATGTTCGCGCTGCCGATGGCGTGGACGATCAGGAATATCCAGCCCACGAGCGGCAGGGAATAGAGAATGCCGAGGCCGAAATAACTCCATGGCGACAGGGGGCGGTACGCCTCCGGCAGATGCTGCAATTCAAATTCGTTCATGCTGCTCCTTCTTTCTTAGCGTCAGTGGTCAAGGGCACATATGCCCTGCGGGTCTCCGAGTTTTCCCGGAGTATGGACGGCAGCTGGCAAGGCAGACGAGGCAGATGGGCTGTCGCCCATCAACGAGGATAACGACGCCAGCTGTCGTTCAGGCCCGGGAAAACCATGTGTGCCCTTGTCCACTGACGCTATAGATGTTCCTTGCAGGTCAGCTGCGCGACGTCCAGCCGGAACACGGCCACGCGCTGCGTCTGCTCATCCGTAAATGCGAACGGGCGGCTTTTTTCATAGTGCGCCATGATGGCCGACAGCGCCCGCTTCTTTTCCTCCGGCTCCTGCACCTCGCAGATCACGCCGGTGCCGATTACACTCCGATAGCGATAGGAATACGAGCAGCCAGTCTGTCCGGCTGTAAGTGCGTGCGCGCAGTCCAACTCAAAGCCGACGCGCGGCGCGGTGCGGATCAGGTCTGCCTTGCGCCCCTCCTGCGCGCCGTGAAAATAAAACCGGTCAGGCGTGCCGGGGACAAAGGCGAAATTCAGCGGCACGATGTACGCCCCCTCCGGGCAGGAAAAGCCGACACGGCAGCATTCGCAGGACTCGATCACCTGCAAAATCCGTTCGCGGTCCGTGACCGCGCGGTCAGCCCGTCTCATGCCAGCCGGACGCCGCCCGCCTGCCGGATCGAGAGCACATGGCAGCGGCCCTCGCCGAGCAGGGCCTCCATATTGGCGCGGAAGGACGTGAGTGCATCGTTCGGCACGAACGCCAGCAGCGTCCCTGCAAAGCCGCCGCCGTGAATCCGGCAGGCGCCGCGCCCGGCAAGCTGCTTTTCACAGGCAGCCAGTGCAAGGGCCATCTGCTGATGCTCCCGGCTGCCGGTGGGGATCACATTCTGCAGCAGCATCCACGACGAACGTCCAGAGTCGCGCACGCCCGCAAGGAAGCCCTCAAAATCGCCCGCTTCCAGCGCCTGCACCTGCTGCTGCACCCGGCGGTTCTCATCAAAGAAGTGCATCGCGCGCAGAACGGCGCGGTCGCCCGCCGCCTCGCGGGCCGACTTGAGATTTGCGTAGAATTCCGCCTCGTCCACCTCGCGCAGCACGTCCTTGCCGAACACACGGGCCACGCGGCGCATCTCCTCGGGGATGGCCGCGTATTCATCCGTCAGATCTGCATGATCCGCGCCGGAATCAAGCGTGCAGAGCGTATAGCCGCAGTGCGCAAAATCAAACGCCGCCTGCCGGACGGCGGGGTGCGAGGGGCTTGCAAAGTCGATGAAGACCAGCCCGCCGACACTCGATGCCATCTGATCCATGAGGCCGCAGGGCTTGCCGAAATAGACATTTTCGGCATATTGGCCGATCTGTGCGATCTCGACGGCGGAGCATTTTCTGTCAAAAAACAGTTCATTACAGATCGTGCCGATCAGGACCTCGAATGCGGCTGAGGACGACAGGCCGGAGCCGGGCAGAACGGTCGAGCGGACAGCCGCGTCAAAGCCGCGCAGCTGACAGCCGCGCTGGACAAACGCCGCAGCAACGCCGCGCACGAGCGCAGCCGTGGTGTTTTTCTCCGCCTCATGGACGGACAGATCGTTCAGATCAATTTCAACCGGGGCATAGCCCTCGGATGCGACACGGATAATGGGATCGGGCCGCAATGTGACCTCCGCCGTCGTTTCCAGATCGACAGCCGCGGCCAGCACGCAGCCATGCTGATGGTCGGTATGGTTGCCGCTGATCTCCGTGCGGCCCGGCGCGGAAAAGCGATAGCTTGTCTGCATCTTCAAATGCCTCCGTTCTCCGCCTTCCGGCGGGTCAGTTTTTTCATATTATACTCGATTTTAGAACATCCGGCAAGTGCTTTTCCGCAGAGCCCCGCCGTTTAAAACAGCCGCCCCCGGAAATCGGAGGCGGCTGCGGTTGCATATCTGCTTATTTCTTCATTGCCAGTGCCTGCTTGACCTTGGCAACGATGCCGTCGGCGTTGACGCCGTAGGCGTCGAGCACCAGCGGGGCCTTGCCGCTGCGGCCAAACTCGTCGTTGACGCCGTGACGGACGACGGGCACGGGATAATTCTCGCTCAGATACTCGGCAACTGCCGCGCCAAGACCGCCGAGGACGTTGGCCTCTTCGGTGGTGACAATCGCGCCAGTCTCCTTTGCAGCTTTCAGAACCAACTCGGTGTCGAGCGGCTTGATGGTGTGCATATCGATGACGCGGGCGGAAACGCCCTCGGCAGCCAGCTTGTCAGCAGCGGCCAACGCCATCTGCACATTCATGCCGACCGCGATAATGGTCACGTCGGTGCCGTCGCGCAGCGTTGCGCCCTTGCCGAGTTCAAATTTATAGCCGGGGATAGAATCGGTGACAGTCTCAACGGCCAGACGGCCCAGACGCATGTAGGCCGGGCCTTCATAATTGACGAGTGCCTCAACGGCCAGACGCATTTCATTGCCGTCGCACGGGCACAGGACCAGCATGCCGGGGATGGCGCGCATGATGGCGAAATCCTCGATGCACTGATGGGTCGCGCCGTCCTCGCCGACGGACAGACCACCGTGGCTGCCGACGACCTTGACGTTCAGGTGCGGGTAGGCAACGGAGTTGCGAACCTGCTCCCACGCACGGCCTGCTGCAAACATGGCGAACGTGTTGACGAAGGGCTTGAAGCCGCACAGGCTCATACCGGCAGCAACACCGACCATATCGGCCTCGGCAATGCCCATGTCAAAAAAGCGTTCCGGGCAGGCGGCCTTGAAATATTTCGTCATGGTCGCGCCTGCAAGGTCTGCGTCGAAGCAGACAAGGTCGGGATATTTTTCGGCCAGCGCGGCAAGCGCTTTGCCGTATGCCTCACGGGTTGCAATTTTCTCAGCCATTTTTTAACCCTCCAGTTCCTTGATCTTCGCTTCAAGCTCTGCCTTGGCCTGTGCCCACTGCTCATCGTTGGGCGCCTTGCCATGCCAGCCTGCATTGTTTTCCATGAAGCTTACGCCCTTGCCCTTGACGGTCTTGGCGAGGATCATAGTCGGCTGGCCCTTGGTCTGCTCGGCTTCCCGATAGGCAGCTTCGATCTGCTCGAAGTCATGGCCGTCGATCTTAATCACGTGCCAACCGAAAGACTCGAACTTCTTGTCCAGCGGCTCGGTGGGCATGACGTCCTTCGTCTCGCCGTCGATCTGCAGACCGTTGACGTCAACGCAGGCGCACAGATTGTCGAGGTGGTACTTATTGGCGGCCATCATAGCCTCCCAGACCTGACCCTCGGCGACCTCGCCGTCGCCAAGAATGGCGTAGACACGATAATCCTTCTTTGCGACCTTACCGGCCAGCGCCATGCCGACAGCGACGGAGATGCCCTGGCCCAGAGAGCCGGTAGACATATCGACGCCGGGGACGTATTTCATTTCCACATGGCCGGACATATGGCCGTCGATGCGGCGGAACATCTTAAGATCCTCAACCGGGAAGAAGCCGCGCAGCGCCAGCACCGGATATACAGCGGGTGAGCAGTGGCCCTTGGACATGACGAAGCGGTCACGATCGGGGTCGTGCGGGTTCTTGGGATCAACGTGCATTTCTGCAAAGTACAGGTACGTCAGCACGTCCATGCAGCTCATTGAACCGCCCGGATGGCCAGAGGCCGCGTCGTGCACCATCTGGACGCCATAAAGACGCGCCTTGGCCGCGTTCAGTTCCAGCGCCTTCAGTTTGGTTTGTTCCATATGAATTCCTTCCTTTGTTCATAGAATCGGAATTTTTCCTGCGTTTATGTGGGATTGATTTGCCTCGCAGGAAAATTCATTTTGCTTCTTGTTGCATTCCAGCTTCTATCATACAATATCCGCGCGGATTTTTCCAGTGGTATTTACAAAAAAACAGGTTTTTGCGTTCAACTCAGCTGTTTGCCGCCTCCGCCTCCCGGCACAGGGCGACGAACGCCTCCCGGACGGGTTCCGGCGAGAGGATCTGCGCCCGCGCGCCGAACGAGGCGAGCCAGCCGAAAAAGTTCGGCGACACCGCGACCTCGACCGTGCAGACAAACGCGTCCGGCCCGTCCGGGACGCAGGGGGTGCCGCGTCCGAAGCGGTCGATCACGACGCCCGTGAGCGAGCGGTCAAAGCGCAGCCGCAGCTGTTCGCGGCTGCCCGCAAACATGCCGAAGACATTCTTGCCGTATTCGGACAGATCAAGATCGCGCATCTGTGCGTCCATATAGCGCGGCTCCCCTGTCAGACTGATCGAAGCCATCTTATCCACGCGGTAATGCGTCAGCCCGTGACGTTCAGAATGCGCGATGAGATAATAATTTTCATCCTGCCAGCACAGCGCATAGGGGCTGGCGGCATAGAGGCCCGGCCGATAGCGGCGGGCTCCGTTCAGATCATAGTCAAAATAGCGGAACGTGATACGGCTGTTTTTCTGGATGGCCTCATGCAGCAGATCGACGGAATAATAGACGCTCTCGTTCATAGTCTTGACGCGCCCGGCGACCGTGACCTGCCGCCGCAGGCTCCCGGCGGCATACTGGCTGGCAAGCGTCTCAAGCTTGGCGATCAGCTGCATGGACTTCCGCTCCGACAGGAATTTGCTCGACTGCACCGCATCGACCAGAAGCTTCAGTTCCGGCAGTTCAAACGTGCGCGAAGCGAGAAAATACCCGCCGTGCCGACCCTTGACCGTCACGATATCCATGCCGAACTGCTGCAGACACAAAATATCGTCGTAGACGCTCTTACGCTCGGCACGGATGCCCCGGACGGCAAGTGCGTCCAGAATATCCTGCATGGAGAGCAGATGCTCCTCGTCCGACTGCCGCTCGAACAGTTCCTTTAAATACAGCAGCTTCAGCTTCTGATTCTCCGTCCTTCCCATCGTCTGCGCCTCCTGTCAGTGTGGTATATGTGGTATAGTTATTGTACAGATTTTCCGCGCCGGGAGCAAGTGGAATTGCGGATTTTCCGGAATTGTGATAAAATACAGAAAACTGATTCCGGGAGGCCGCTTATGCTGTATCTGGGCTGCCATTTGTCCTCGTCGAAGGGCTACGCTACAATGGGAAAAACCGCGCTGTCCATCGGCGCGAACACTTTTCAGTTCTTCACGCGCAATCCGCGCGGCGGCGCAGCAAAAAGCGCCGACCCGGCGGACGCCGCCACGCTCGTACAGATGCAGCGGGACGGGCGGCTGGGCCCGCTCGTGGCGCATGCGCCGTATACGCTGAACCCCTGCTCCAAGGATGAGCGGACGCGCGAGTTTGCCCGCGAGGTTTTCGCAGATGACCTGCTGCGCATGGAACTGACGCCCGGCAATTTCTACAATTTCCATCCCGGCAGCCACGTCGGGCAGGGCATCGAAACGGGAATCGACCTGATCGCCGCATGTCTGGACGCAGTCGTCCGCCCGGAGCAGCACACGACCGTTCTGCTCGAAACGATGTCCGGCAAGGGAAGCGAGGTCGGCGGCAGGTTTGAAGAACTGCGCGCGATTCTTGACGCCAGCCGCTGCGGAAAGCTTCTCGGCGTGTGTCTCGACACCTGTCATGTATCGGATGCAGGCTATGACATCAGAAACGATCTGGACGGCGTGCTGGCGGAATTTGACCGCGTGATCGGCCTTGACCGGCTGAAGGCACTGCATCTGAATGACAGCAAAAATCCCTGCGGCGCGCATAAGGACCGGCACGAAAAAATCGGGCAGGGCTATCTGGGCCTCGAAACATTCCGGCGCATCCTGCACCACCCGGCCCTGCAGGGGCTGCCCATGATTCTCGAGACGCCCAATGAACTGCCGGGCTATGCGGAGGAACTCGCGCTGCTGCGCACATTAGGAGAATCTCTGAATTGACGTTTTCCGCCAAATATGATACCTTAAATAAGATAATACGGAAACAAAAAAGGAGAGTCGCGCATGAACGAACACCGGGACAAGCCATACATCAAATGGGGTCTGACAGCGCTCGTTGTGATCTTTATCAGCATTCTGCTCGTCGTGATCTTTACGAATCTGCCGGGCTTCTTCGGCGTTCTGACCGCGTTGGAAACGATTCTGGAGCCGCTGATCTTCGGCGTGGTGATCGCGTTTCTTCTGAACCCGATCGTACGCTTCGTTGACAGCCGCCTTCTGCCGCTGCTGGAACAGAAAACGAAACTCAAGCCCGCGCTCGTCCGCAATCTGAGCCGCTCAGCGGGCATCTTTGTCGGCGTTGTCGTGGCCGTTCTGGTTTTGTACGCATTCTTCTCCATGCTGCTGCCGCAGCTGTATGAGAGCGTCGTCGGAATCGTGGACAACGCGGAGACATACTATACCAGTATCGACCGCTGGGTCACGACCATTCTGGAGGATAATCCCGAAATCCAAAGCTACGTCGATACAGCGCTTGGCAAAATCTACGACTTTATCAACAACTGGATCACCACGACGTTTTTGCAGGACGTGCAGAAGCTTCTGACCACGCTCACCAGTTCCGTAGTCGCCTTTGTCAAGGGCTTTATGAACTTCCTCATCGGCTTTGTCGCGTCGATCTATATTCTCTGGTCGAAGGAGACATTTCAGGCGCAGAGCAAGAAAATCATCGTCGCCCTGTTCCCTCCCAAGGGAGCCGATCATATTTTCTACCTCGGCCGCAACATCTACCGCGTGTTCAACGGCTTCGTCATCGGTAAGATCGTCGATTCCGCCATCATCGGCATTCTGTGTTACATCGGTATTCTGATCCTCAAAATGCCGTACCCGGCTCTGATCGCCACGGTCATCGGCGTGACGAATGTCATCCCGTTCTTCGGGCCGATCATCGGCCTTGTGCCGTGCGCGTTCCTCATTCTGCTGGTGAACCCTCTGCAGGCGTTCTATTTTGTCATCTTCATTCTTGTCCTGCAGCAGGTGGACGGCAACGTCATCGGGCCGAAGATTCTCGGCAACACCGTCGGCATTTCGGGCTTCTGGGTGCTTGCGTCCATTACCATTGCCGCCAGCCTCTTCGGCTTTACGGGCATGATTCTGGGCGTGCCGGTGTTTGCGATCATTTACCTGCTCATTTCCGACTCTGTCAACAATAAGCTTCGCAAAAAGAATCTGACCACCGACACGACAGCCTACTGTTCCATCAGCGAAGTCGCCGACCTGCCCGGGGAGGCGCAAAAGACCGACGTTTGAACAACGGCTGCTTCATGGAGAATTTCGCATGCAGGACACACTGACTACGTTTTTTTCACAATTTGAGCCCGTCCCGTGGCTGTGCTATCTGTTCCCGGTGCTCGCGCTCGGCATTCTGATCCGCTGCGCGGTGAGTCTGCTGACGTTCCGGCCGGAGCCGGAGGTTTGGGCATGGCTCACTACGCCGGACGGCGCACACATCCCTGTCACGCACTGGGAAAGCCTTATCGGCCGCGGTGCAGGCTGTGATGTACAGCTTGGCTACCCAACCGTCTCGCGCACGCACGCAGTCTTAACGCGCTACGACGACGGCAGCTGGACGATCTCCGACGCGCACTCCAAATCCGGCGTATTTGTCAACGGAAAGCAGACGGCTCTCTCTGCGCTGCGCTTCGGTGATGTCATTACGATGGGCGGTATAAATTTTACGCTCATCCCTCTGACAAAGGAGCAGGAGCGCATTCAGGCCGGCACCCGCACGCGGGCCGGCCACGCCGTGCATCAGGTGCCGACGCTGCTGCTTCTGACGCTGTTCCAGCTGCTGACAGCGCTGCAGCTGATTCTCGGCGGCTGCGATCCCGCGCTGGAGTTGACCGCCTTCGGCGGACTGATTGGGCTGGAGTGGGCGCTGTATCTCGGTTTGCGCGTGTTCCGCAGAACCGGCTTTGAGGCGGAGACACTGGCGTTTTTCCTGTGCACGATGGGACTTGCCGTTGTGTCGAGTTCCGCACCGGAAAGTCTGATCAAAGAATTGCTTGCAATCGTTGCGGGCGTGTGTGTATTTCTGGTCGTCTGCTGGTCGCTGCGCGATCTGGAGCGGGCAAAGGCTGTGCGGTATCTGGCCGCCGTAGCAGGTATCGGACTGCTGGCATTTAATCTACTCTTCGGCGTGGAAAAATTCGGCGCGCGCAACTGGATCCAGCTGGGCGGCGTGTCGTTCCAACCGTCGGAGTTTGTCAAGGTCTGCTTTATCTATGTCGGTGCGTCCACGCTCTCACGGCTGATGGCAAAGCGCAATATTGTGCTGTTCATCGCCTATTCCGCCGTGATCTGCGCGTGTCTGGCGCTCATGAAGGACTTTGGCACCGCAATCATTTTCTTTGTCGCGTTCCTTGTCATCGCATTCCTGCGCTCCGGCAACTTTGCGACGATCGCACTGGCCATCGCCGCGACAGGCTTCGCAGGCGTTTTGGTGCTGCGGTTTTTACCCTACGCGCGAAACCGGTTTGAGGCGTGGGGCCATGTGTGGGACTATGCGCTCACGACCGGGTATTCCCAGACGCGCTCGATGATGTGCATCGCCTCAGGCGGCCTGTTCGGCCTTGGGCCGGGAAAGGGCTGGCTCAAATATGTCGCGGCGTCGGACACCGATCTGGTCTTCGCCTTCGTTTCGGAGGAATGGGGGCTTATTATGGCGGTTCTGATGGTCGCATGTATTGTGATTCTCGCCTGCTTCGTCGTGCGTTCCGCGCCTGCGGGCAGAAGCTGCTTTTATACCATCGGCGCCTGCGCGGCCGTGACGGTCATGGTCACGCAGACGATTTTAAACGTGTTCGGCATGGCGGATTTCCTGCCGCTTACAGGCGTGACGTTCCCGTTCGTATCGAACGGCGGGTCGAGCATGGTCTGCGTCTGGGGCCTGCTGGCCTTTATTAAGGCCGCCGATACCCGGCAGAACGCCTCCGTTGCCATCCGCGTCCCGCACGGCGTCACGCCGCTGCCAGAAGAACCTGACGCAGAGGAAGACGCCGTTGACGAGCCTGCGCCGGAGGACCCCGACGCCGCCTGGCGGCGTCCTGCCGAAAAGGAGGCGCGCAGATGAAAAAGGTATCGCACCGCGCGCTGTTCGCGCTGGCTCTGGCCGCCGTGCTTGCCGTGGGCACGCTGGCTTTCTGCGTCAAATACGCGGCAAACGCCGAAAAATGGGTCACGTTTTCCGGCAGTCCGCACGTCTATACCGGCACGAATCTCACCGGCGGCAAAATTTACGACCGCTCCGGCGTGCGCATTCTGAACACGACCGACGGCCGTGTGTACAGCACCGACGAGGCCGTGCGCGAGGCGACCGTCCATCTGCTGGGCGACCGCTACGGCTATATCAGCGCGCCGCTGCTGGGCAATTTTGCCGAGCAGATGATCGGCTATGATAAGATCACAGGCCTGAACGAGGCGTCCAAGGGCACGGCCAGCGCAAGGCTCACCATCAGTGCCGAGGTGCAGAAAGCAGCTTTGCAGGCGCTCGGCAGCTATCACGGCGCAGTGGGCGTCTATAACTACAAAACCGGCGAAATTTTGTGCGCCGTGACCAGCCCCAGCTACGATCCCGACAACATCCCCGACATTGCGGGCGACGAGACGGGCACATATGACGGCGTGTATCTCAACCGCTTCTTTGACGCGGCCTATACGCCCGGCTCCATTTTTAAACTCGTGACCAGCGCCGCAGCGCTGGAAAAAAGCGCGTCCGCGCAGACCGAGACACATACCTGCACCGGGAAAACCATCATCGGCGGGCAGGAGATCGTCTGTATGTCCAGTCATGGGACGCTTGCCATGCCGGAGGCGCTGGCGCATTCGTGCAACGTCTATTACGGCGAACTGGCCGCGTCCCTCGGCAAAGACACGCTGCAGGCGGTCTGCGATAAGCTGGGCCTCAACGGAACGCTCACCTGCGACGGCTATACCGCCCGCTCGACCGTCGATTTGTCAAACGCAGACGACGGCAGCGTCGCCTGGGCCGGAATCGGCCAGTACACCGACCAGATCACGGCAATCCAGTTCCTGCGCTTTATGGGCGTGATCGCAAACGGCGGAGAGGCGGCGGAGCCGTATCTCATGCAGAAGATTTCCCGCGCGGGCCAGACGGTCTATGAGGCAGAAACGAAAACGACCGGGCGGCTGCTGTCCGAAGAAACTGCCGCGGCGCTGGGCAGCATGATGCGCGGCGCGGTCGTGAACCAGTACGGCGCGTGGCAGTTCGGCTCTTTGACGGTCTGCGCCAAGTCCGGCACAGCGGAGCGCGAAAACGGCCCGGCAGACGCAATGTTCGCGGGCTTCGTGCAGGATGAGGCATATCCGCTCGCGTTCGTCGTCTTTGCCGAGCGCGGCGGCTCCGGCAGCCAGACGGCCGCGCCCATCGCCGCAAAGGTCTTAAACGCCTGCAAGACCGTGCTGGATGCGCCGAACCCGAACGGTTGAGCGCTTGGACAGCCGGCAGGCGCGAAAAGCAGTCGTCCGCCGGCAAATCCATGCAGCCACATAAAGTATAAACGTAGGAGAATCCCACTATGACTGATTTCCATGCGCTGATTGACAGCTACCAAAACTGTGCCTGCGGGCAGGCGCATACTTGCGCCATCCGGGATATTGAGATCGGCAGCGGGCTTGTGTCCGAGGTCGGCGAAATTCTGAAGAAAAACGGCTTCGGCCCCCGGCTCCTGCTGACAGCCGACGAGCAGACGCTTGCTGCGGCGGACGGCATCGAGGCTTCCCTGTCCGGCTTTACCATCGTGCGGCACATCTGGCCGTCCATCCGCGTGGCGACCATGCAGGATGTGAAGAAGATCGAAAGCTACTTTGACCGCGTGGACGGCGTGCTTGCCGTCGGTACGGGATCTGTCCACGATCCCTGCCGCCTTGCCTGTGCGCGGCATGATGTGCCGCTGTGCCTGTTCGCAACAGCCCCATCGATGGACGGCTTCGCATCCTATTCCGCGCCCATTGTAAACGGCAATTTCAAGATCACCTATCCCGCAAAATGCCCCGAGGTCATCATCGGCGATACAAAAATTCTCGCGGCCGCCCCGGCAGCGCTCAAATCCGCAGGCTTCGGCGACATGGTCTCGAAATACATCGCGCTCATCGACTGGCAGGTATCGAATCTTCTGACCGGGGAATCCTATTGTGAGCGTGTTGCCGCCTTGACGCGGCAGGCGACCGACCAGATCTTCGCCATGGCTGGACGCGTTACAAAGCGCGATGAAAAAACGGCAGCGGCAATCTTTGAGTCTCTCCTGCTGACCGGCATTGCGATGAGTTTCACCAAAACCTCCCGCCCCGGCAGCGGCACAGAGCATATCATGGCCCATTTTTGGGAGTGCATGGAACTGCTGGACAGTAAAACGCCCAACTACCACGGCGAGGATGTCGGTGTAACGACGCTTATTATGCTTCGGTATTATGAAGCACTTGCCCGTCTGCCGCAGGTCACAGCCCACCCGGAAATCTGCAACTGGGATGAGATTTACAGCATCTACGGCCCGCTGGCTCCGGACGTGCAGAAGCTTAACACCCCGGACACCATCACAGACGGCATCGCCCCCCGCTGGATCGAAGCCTGCTGGCCCCAGATCCGCCGGATCGTGCAGTCCGTGCCGTCCTATGACGCCTGCCTTGCCGCCATGCGGCAAGCCGGATGCAAAACGACGATCGAGGAGGTCGGCAAAGCGCCGGACTTCGTCGATATCAGCTTCCGTTTCCATCCATATATGCGCCGCAGGCTGTCACTGAAGCGTGTGAGCCACATGCTGGATCTGCCGGAAGACCTTTTTTGAACAGACTCGCTGAGAAGGAGCATAGAACCATGGACCACTATGATGAAAAAATGAACTACAGCTTTGAGCCTGTCGCGCCCGAAACGCCTCAGCCGCCGCTGGAACAGGCAAAAGAAGAGATCCGGCGCAGCGGCAAGCACACCGGACTCAAGATTGCAGCGCTGCTGGCCGCGGTGGCGATCGTCGCGGGTGTCGGCGGCTCTGCGCTGACGAAGGCCATCGACGCCATCGGGCAGAAAAACCTCGCCGAGCAGGAATCAAGTGCCTCTGTCGGCGCTATGGCTGAGCAGTCTGTCGAACAGGAACAGCCCGCAGCGCAGAAGCCGCAGGCCGACGCCTCCTACCGGCTCGAACGGACGCCGCTGCCGGAAACGCTCAAATCCAACGAGGGCGACAAAGCGCTCACGCCGGCGCAGGTCTATAAGATGAATATCGGCGCAGTCTGCGGCATTTCTACACAGGTCACGGCAAGCCTCTGGGGCGTGGAAACAACCGGTGTCTGCACGGGCAGCGGCTTTGTCCTGACGGCAGACGGTTATATCGTCACGAATAACCACGTTGTAGCAGACGCAGACGAAGGTACGGTCGTCGTGCAGTTCTATTCGGGCGAAGAATACCCCGCCGTCATCATCGGCACGGACAGCATGAACGACGTCGCGCTTCTGAAAATCGAAGCGGAGGGCCTGCAGACCGTCACGGTCGGTGATTCCGACGAGGTCGAGGTCGGCGAAACGGTTGAGGCCATCGGAAACCCGCTGGGCGATCTAACGTTTACCATGACTGCCGGTTACATCAGCGCACTTGACCGTGAGATTGACGCTGATGGAACACCCATCAACATGCTGCAGACCGACGCAGCCATCAACTCCGGCAATTCCGGCGGGCCGCTGTTCGACATGAACGGCAATATCATCGGCGTTACGACCGCAAAGGTATCCGGCACAACGGACAGCGGCGTGTCCATCGAGGGCCTTGGCTTTGCCATCCCCATCAACGACGTGCTGCGCGTAGTCTATGATCTGCAGCAATACGGCCGCGTCCGCGGCCGGGCCTATCTCGGCGTCACGCTGCAAAATCTCGACGCAGAGGTTGCGGAAATCTACAGCCTCCCCTCAGGTCCGCAGGTCGTGACTGTAACGGAGGGCAGCTGCTCAGAAAAGGCCGGGCTGCAGCCGCACGACATCATTTTAGAATTCGACGGCCGCGAGATCAACACCTATTCCGATCTTGTTTCGGCACTTTCCAAGCGCCGGGCGGGAGACACAGTTAAGATGAAGCTCTACCGCGCGGGCGCAGAAATCGAGGTCACGCTCACGCTCGATGAACGGCCCGGCGAGGAGGAGATCGACAAAGCCGAGCAGCAGGCGCAGAGCGAATTGGAAGGCCAGTCCCAGCCCGACGAGGAATTCACCGTCCCCGACTTTGACGGCTACGGTTACGACTACGGCGGATAAGCCAAAACTGTCGGCTAGACCGAATCTCATTAAGATAAGTCTCCAAAAGAGCAGGCACCGGGGGAAATCGCGCAAAGTGATTTCCCCCGGTGTTTGTTATTTTTTTATTCGGCAGGTATCATGTTTTTCTGCGCGGATTACAACCACATGGCAAACGGACATGGCTGGGCGGTTTCTACGCAGCATAGATTCTCCCTTGGTTTTTCATATGAATCCGTATGCTGTTTCATAGATTGCAGCAAGGAGGCGGTGCGAGTGAAGCCTGCAGATCATGATGTCCGCGAAATCAGACGCGAAGACGGGGTCATGATCCGTCTGCACTTTTCGTCGGGCGGAGCCGCCTTGCAGGAAGGTATGGTGTGTATTTTAGAAAAACATATTGAAGAATCAACGAAAAGCTGAGAAGTCGTACAGTCCTTTCGCTTTGCGGATGAATCTGAAAAGCTGTGCGAATTCGCAAAAGTAATTCAAACCCGTGTGTGCAAAGATCAGTCATTCATATGAGTATGGATATACCGCCGGAAAGCTTGCAGCTGACTGGCTCAACACCAACTGCAGCGCGTCGCAGACGGTAGCATGTGCGCTTTTGACCAAACCGCAGTCTCTGGCGGTCATTGACCGTGCAAACGGCATCATTGAGGGCCTGCGGGAAAACTGCACATTTGCGCAGATCGTAGCGACGAAGCCGTATTCCGATCAGGCATCCGCGCGGGAAATGACAGAACAGATGATGCGTGAGCACCCGAAAATTCGCTGTATTGTCGGTGTGTCAGATATGAGTATTCTGGGCGCATATGACGCTTTGGAAGCAATGAATCTGCTGAATGAAGAAATGTGCCTGGTTGGCATTGCTGCCAGCGCACCGGTGCTGAAAAAAATTCAGGAGGGGACCGTGATCCGTGGTTCGGTTTCGCAGGACACAAAGGGCTTCGCCGAAGTGACCATCCATGCAGCCATTGCCGCAATTCAGGGTAATCCGCTGCCGGAAAGCAGCATCAAAATTGAAGCGGTTACAATGGAAAACGTAGCAGCCTACTTGCAGGCGGAAGCAGCCTCTCATAGCACACCAGCCAGTTGACCGCCTCGATAACGGAGGCATATTCCCCTGTCCATCGCATAAGGATGGACAGGGGTGATGTTTTATGAAGCGATTTTTCCGGCAGTACGGCAGACTGACGCTGGCGCTGGCAGCAGTGCTGGCGTTCTGCGCCGTTTTGCCGCTGCTGTTCCAGCAGAGCCGTTCGATTGAAACAGGGTCGTGGGGGCTGAGTTTCCGGACAGAGGGCCAGCCGCCCGTCGGCAATGCGTCAAAGGAAGCGCTGCGGCGCTATGACGCGGTTTATCTCGGTGATGAGACGCAGAAGAAGATCTATCTGACCTTCGACGCAGGCTATGAAAACGGCTGTACCGAGCCGATTTTGGAGGCACTGGCGAAGCACAATGTCAAAGCCGCGTTCTTTGTCGTGGGCAATTACATTGAGCAGAATCCGGATCTTGTCCGCCGGATGCTGCGCGAGGGGCACATCGTAGGCAACCACACCTACCATCATTATGATATGTCAAAGCTTTCGGACGAAGCCGCCTTCAATCAGGAACTGACAAGCCTTGAAACGCTCTACCGAGAGACGACCGGCGAGGATATGCCGCGCTATTACCGCCCGCCGCAGGGCATTTACAGCGAGTGCAACCTCGAAATGGCGCAGAAGCTTGGCTACCGAACGGTATTCTGGTCGCTGGCCTACGTCGATTGGTACCAGGACAATCAGCCGACCGACGAGCAGGCGTTTTCCAAGCTTCTGCCGCGCATTCACCCGGGCGCGATCGTGCTGCTGCACTCGACATCGCAGACGAATGCGCGAATTTTGGACACGCTGCTGAGCAAATGGGAGGAGATGGGCTATTCCTTCGGAACGCTTGACGAGTTGTTCGCGTAGCCGTCACCATTTTCGGACCTCTGCATAACATGGAATGAGCGAGCGATCAAACGCTACGTTATCTTTCAGGAGGTCTTGTTATGTCTTGTAATCAGTCCGGATTCTGCGCCTTCGGCAACAGCTGGTGGTGGATCATCATCCTTCTGCTGATCTTCGGCACCGGCAACAATGGCTGCGGCAATTCCTGCGGCTGCGACACCGGCTGCGGCTGCTGACAGTTCTACATGACGCAGAGGGGAGCGGCGCCGGCCGCTCCCCTTCCGTATCTCAAATCGTCCGGATTTTTACGGTTGACGGCCTGCGCAGCGATAGATTACAATAGAAGAAAATGCAAAGGAGACTTCTGCAATGGACGTGACGCAGATCCCGAAGATTGAACTGCACCTGCATCTGGACGGCGCTGTTCCGCCGGAAACGATGTGGCAGATGGCGCAGGAGAAGCACGCTGCGCTGCCGGTGGACACGCTGGACGCATTTTACGCATGGCTCGTCAAAACAGCGGACTGCCGCGACGTGAATACATATCTTGCCCGGTTTGAACTTCCCCTGCAGCTGATGCAGGACGCGCCCAGCATCACACGCATTACCCGCGACGTGCTCACAACGCTTGCCCGGCAGGGACATGTTTACGACGAAATCCGCTTTGCACCGCAGCTGCATACGCGCGCCGGACTGCGGCAGCAGGACGCGATCGAAGCCGTGCTGGCAGGCCGCGAACAGGCGCTGCGCGCCTTTCCGGACTACCGCTGCGGGATTCTGCTGTGCTGCATGTGCATCGGGCCTGAGACGGTCAACATGGCGGAAAATCTCGAAACGGTGCGGCTGACGCGGGCGTATCTCGGCTCCGGCGTCGTGGGCATGGATCTGGCGGGCGCAGAGGGGATCGTTCCGCTGCGGAATTTTCACCCGATTTTTGATCTCGCACGGGAACTTGCGCTGCCCTTTACCTGTCACGCAGGTGATTCCCAAGGGCCGGACACTGTCCGCGACGCGCTGGACTTCGGCGCGAAGCGCATCGGCCACGGGCATCATATTTTCGATGATCCCGTGCTCTGGCCGCGCGCAATCGAGGCCGGCGTTACGCTTGAGATCTGTCCGACGAGCAACATTCAGTGCAAAACGCAGCCGTCTTATGCGCTGCATCCGGCGAAAAAGCTGCTGGACGCCGGACTTCGTGTGTGCATCAGCACCGACAATATGACACTCGCTGCCGTAACGCTGGAAGACGAGTACCGGCACTGCATTGCGGATATGGGTTTTACACCGGACGATCTGCAAACCATGGCACACTTTGCGCTGGACGCCGCGTTCCTGCCGGAGCAGGAAAAGCGCGCACTTGCTGGAAAAATTTAATTTCAAACAAATATTCTATTATTTCTTGACGCATCCGCCCCGCTCGTGATAAACTATGCTCACAAGGAGGCGGATGTTGTATGCTGCGCGATCAGGAACTTCTGGAGATGGAACGGCCCGTCTCCGCGCGCCATGCGCCGATGCGGCGGTGTGACCGTGCGGCGCAGTTTGCGCCGTTCGCCGCGCTGAGCGGCTTCGATGAGACGGTGCAGGAGGCCGGCCGGCTGACACAGGCGCAGATCGAACTGGCCGAAAATGAGCGCGAAGCGCTGAATGACGCGCTTGTCCGACTCGCAGCCCGTCTTCCGGAGCAGCCCGAGGTCCGGCTCACCTATTTTCAGCCAGATGCCAAAAAATCCGGAGGGACCTACCGCACGATCCTCACCCGCGTCCGCAGGCTTGACGCAAATGCGCAGGTTCTGGTTCTGACAGACGGCACCCGGATTCCTTTTGACGCGCTTCTCAGCATCTGTTGAAACCGGAAAGCCTACAACCGCTTCTGTCCCACATAGGCTTCGCCGCCCCCTGAGACTGTCAAAAAACCATGAAAAGCAGTCGGACGACAGAGCAGCTGGGGAAGAGTGAAGGGGGCAAAGAGCCCCCTTCACGTTCAATCAACCAGTTTTTCAAACTTTTTTAAGCTTGAAAACTGGTTCAGCGGGGCGAAAAAACTTTTTCGACACGCTGAGGGGGCGGACATTGCTGTCCGCCCCCTTCACACTATCTGTCAAAAATTTCTATTTTTGTACTGCTTACAGGCTTCCCGGATGGCGCGGGATATAGGCGCCGATGGGACCGGTCTTCATCTCGCCATGATCGACGGCAAGTGTTCCGCGCAGATAGACCTGCGCGATGGAGCCTTTGGTCTTGAAGCCCTCATAGGGCGTATAGCCCGCAGCAGAAAGCTGCGTCTGCGCGGAGATGACCGAGTCAGCCTCGGGGTCGTAGACAACGATGTCCGCGTCGCTGCCGGGCGCGAGAACGCCCTTGCGCGGGTACGCGCCATAGAGCCGGGCGGGGTTTTCGGACAGGAGCGCACACATCTGCTCCTTCGTGATGCGGCCCTCGGCCACGCCTGCTGTATAGAGCAACTCGCCGCGCGTCTCCACGCCGGGCAGACCGCCGGGGATCTTCGTAAAGTCGCCGCGTCCGGCATCCTTCTGTTTCAGAGTAAAGCTGCAATGGTCAGTCGAGACGGTCTGGATGCTGCCGTTGGCAAGGGCCTTCCACAGAACCGCCTGATCCTCCTTCTTGCGCATGGGCGGCGCGCAGATATAGCGCGCGGAGGCGGAATAGTCCTCCTGATAATAAACGCTGTCGTCCAGCAGCAGGTAGTGCGGGCAGGTTTCGACATAGACCTTCTGGCCGCGTTCACGCGCGTGCATGACCTCCAGCAGTGCCTCCTTCGTGCTCAGGTGCACGATCACGATGGGAACGTCCGCGACCTCCGCAATGCGCAGCAGATGGGCAACCGCCTCCGCCTCAAGCGGATTCGGGCGGCACTCAGGATGCGACGACGGGGCCGTCTTTCCCTCCGCCTTGTGCTGCGCGATCAGCGCGTCGATCACGCCCGCGTTCTCACAGTGAACGCCCGCGATGCCGCCGTATTTCTTCAGTTCCAGCAGCGCGGAAAACAGGTCCTGATCGCCGATCATCATGGCGGGATATGTCATGTACATCTTAAATGACGGGATACCAGCGGCAAACATGGCCGGAATTTCATTTTTGATGCCCTCGTTCCAGTCGTCGATGGTCATGTGGAAGCTGTAGTCGCAGCTGGAACGGCCGTCGGCCTTTTTATGCCAGAGATCAAGCCCGTAGCCCAACGTCTCGCCCTTATTCGGGCAGGCGAAGTCGATGACCATCGTTGTGCCGCCGTGGATGGCGCTGCGCGTGCCGGTGTTGAAGTTGTCGGCAGTCGTGGTGTTGCAGACGTCAAGGTCAAAATGCGTATGCGCGTCGATAAAGCCGGGGAAGAGCAGCTTGCCGCTCACATCTACGACGTTCGCGCCGTCCGCCGCCAGTCCTTCGCCGACAGCGGCGATCTTCTCGCCGTCTACCAGCACATCCGCAACGCGGGAGCCTGCCGCAGAGACGACCGTGCCGCCCTTGAGCAACGTTTTCATAATCAAATCATCCTTTCTTGTATCGGAGTATATGTTTCAAAAATCAGCGCACGCCGGTCGAACCAAAGCCGCCTCGGTCGGTATCGGAAAGCGCCTCGCACTCTTCAAAGTCGATCGGCGGCTGCACCTCATAAATGCGGAACTGGCAGATACGGTCGCCCTTTTCGATCACGGTGTCGCGCGTGGCGTAGACTGGCAGCTTCCATTCGTCATTCGTGCCGCAGTAGCTGTTGTCGATCACACCGACGGAGTTGGCCTGCAGAATGCCCCAACGCTTGAATGTGGACGAACGCGGGGCCGTGCGGGCCTCGTATCCCTCCGGCAGCTGCATCGACACACCCAGCGGGATAAGGGCAAACTCGCCCGCGTGAAGCTGCATGGTCTGCGCGCAGTACAGATCGATCCAGTCGCCCTTGGCCGTCTTTTGCAGCCGGGGCAGATCATCGGAAAAATAGTGGATTTTGATAACGGGCATGAACTTCCTCCTACTGCCGCTCGTCCCAGAGGACAACGGCTCCGGTTTTCAGGCTTGCAGGCACGTCGATCAGCCGCTGATTGGACGAGCCGCGGAAGCGTAGATTCAGATTTTTGAGACTTGCAACAAACGGCCCATCCACCAGCACGTCGAGATAAGACAGAAGTTCCTGCGTAACTTCCCACGGGCCGAGTCTTTTTGCCAGAATGTCGCGGTCAAAGAGGTAGCCGGTAAACGACCAGATGGATTTTTCGGGATAGGCCGCCTTGATCCTGCGTGAAAGTTCCAGCAGTCCCGGCTGGTTCTCCGGCTCAAACGGTTCGCCGCCGAGATAGGTGATGCCCCGGATATACGCGGGAGTCAGCATGGCGAGGATTTTGTCGATCGCAGCCTCGTCAAACGGTTCGCCGTAGGAAAACTCCCATGTTTCAGGATTGAAACAGTCCTTGCAGTGGTGGCGGCAGCCGGAGACGAACAGGCTGACCCGCACGCCGGGTCCGTTGGCAATATCGCAGTTTTTGATCGCCGCGTAGTTCATTGCAGCACCCCCTTTTTTATTATCGTATCATGCCGCCGGGAGGTTTGCAAGCGGAGCTGCGTGTTTTTCAGCAGTTTTGCATCTTGCTTCCACCGGCTGGATGTTGTAGAATAAGCGTCAGTTGACGCAAAACATTCTGTTCAAGCGAAGGAGGCGGGCGGATATGAAGTACATTGCGATCTGCGGTACCGTAGGCGCAGGAAAGACGACGCTTTTGCAGCGGCTCACAGCATATTTCGGCCCGCGCGCCGCGTTTCATGAGGAGCGTCCGCAGGACAACCCCTATATCAATGAATACTATTCCGATTCCAAGCGCTGGTCGTTTCACTCGCAGGTAAGTTTTCTCTCGCTCTACTTTGACGACGAGAAATGGCGTCCGGAGATCGGCGACACTGAGTTTTTCTTCTTTGACCGCGCGTTTCTGGAGAATCTGGTCATTGCGAAATACCGCCTGAACCAGCAGGATCTGACGCAGGACGAGTTCGGCATTCTCTGCAAACTGGCGCACGGCATCGCGTCGCTGATGCCGCCGGTTGACAAGTATCTCTATCTCGACTGCTCCGTCAGTACGATCATTGAGCACATGCGCCAGCGCGGACGGGAATACGAGGATGATCTCGACCTCATGTATGTGTACGAACTCAAGGAACTCTACGACGAATGGGCCGAAACGCTCCCACCGGAGCGAACGCTGCGCATCAACATGGACGGCGGAGAATATGATCTGGACGAGATCGTGCGGTTTTTGGAGGCGTGAGCATGCAGAAGCAGGATCGGCCTGTCGCGTTTTTTGACTCCGGCCTCGGTGGGATCAGCGTCCTGCGTGAGACGGTGCGGCTGCTGCCGCAGGAAAACTATCTGTACTACGGCGACTCGCTCCACGCGCCCTACGGCGTCAAGAGCGAAGCGCAGATCCAGGCGCTGAGCCTTGCGGCGGCGGAGCATCTGGTAAGCGCCGGAGCCAAAGCTATCGTCGTGGCCTGCAACACGGCAACATCTGCCGCCATCGGCCTGCTGCGGCAAGCCTACCTTGACATTCCCGTGATCGGAACAGAGCCCGCGCTCAAGCCAGCCGTAGAAAAATACCCCGGCGGCAGAATTCTGGTCATGGCCACGCCCATGACCATCCGGCAGGAGAAATTTCAGGCACTCAAGCGTCAGTTTGACGATCAGGCGCAGATCATCGGCCTGCCGTGCGAAGGGCTGATGGAGTTTGTCGAGCGCGGGGAACTGCGAGGGAGCGCAGTGGAGGCATATCTGGCCGAGAAGCTTGCGCCGTATCTGCGCGAGCCGGTCGATGGGATCGTGCTGGGCTGCACACATTATCCGTTCCTGACGGGTGCGATTCGCAGGATCGTCGGACCAGGGCCGGAGATCATGGACGGAAGCCACGGCGTCGCAATGCAGCTTGCGCGAAAGCTTGCCGAAAACGGCATGCTGCGCAGCAGCGACGCACCGGGAACGGCTGTTTTTGAAAATTCTCTCGACGAGCCGGAGATCCTCGCTCTCAGCCGGGCGCTGTTCCGGTACCAGGATGAATAAAAAGCACACGCGGCACCCGAATCCATCCGGGGAGCCGCGGTTTTTTACGCCGGGGCGGCGGTTCTTATGATTTTCTGAAAATATACACTTTGTTGATAAATTCTGCCGCAGATGTGATATGATATCGATAATTACTTGGAGGAGGACGGCATTTGTGGCAGCGTCATTCCTGAAACGAAAACCGAAGGATCCGGACAGGCCGCAACGGCGGGAGATTCCTGTTTTGGAGGCAGACGCCGCGTCAGGCCTGAGCGCTGCGCAGGCGCAGGAGCGGCTGGACGGCGGCTGGGATAATGCACCGGTTGAATCGCCCGGCGCGTCGGTTCGAGAGATTATTGCGAAAAACGTTTTTACCTATTTTAACTTTCTGTTCTTCCTGCTGGCGGGCTGCGTGATCGCCGTGCGGCAGTGGCTGAACCTGACATTTCTTGGTCCTGTGTTCTGCAACATGTTCATCGGCATTGTACAGGATCTGCGGGTAAAGAAAAAGGTCGATGGACTGAAGATCATGGCCGCGCCGAAATGCCGTGCCGTGCGGGACGGGCAGACCGTTATGTTGGACGCGGCCCAGCTTGTACGGGACGATATCGCCGTTTTTTCTCCCGGCGACCAGATCCCGGCGGATGCCGTCGTCGCAGCAGGCGAATGCCGCGTCAACGAGGCACTCGTCACGGGCGAGGCCGATGAAATCGTCAAAAAGCCGGGCGACCAACTGCTCTCCGGCAGCTTTGTCGTGTCCGGCAGTTGCCGCGCACGGCTGACCGCCGTTGGTGCGGACAGCTTTGTCTCCCGGCTCACGCTGGAGGCCAAGCAGACCGGCTCGCAGCCGCAGTCGGAGATGATGCGTTCGCTGACGAGCCTGATCAAATGGATCGGCTTCCTTGTCATTCCGCTGGGCGCGGTGATGTTCATCAAGGAATATCTGTGGCTGAAAAGCCCGATTGCGGACGCGGTGACGAGCACGGTCGGCTCCATCGTCGGCATGATCCCGGAGGGGTTATATCTGCTGACAAGCCTTGCACTGGTTGCAAGCGTCATCCGGCTGGCAAACCGCCGTACACTCGTGCATGATATGGGCTGCATCGAGACGCTTGCGCGCGTCGATACGCTCTGTGTCGATAAGACCGGCACGATCACGGAGCCGAAAATGACCGTCGATGATATTGTTCCCCTGCAGCCGGATCGCTATATCGCCGACGATATCCGCATGATCATGGCCGATTACGTCTGCGCCATGCAGGACGACAACGACACCATGGCCGCGCTGCGGCGATATTTTACCGGACAGTCCATGCAGACGGCGATTGACGCCATGCCGTTCCGGTCGGCGAAAAAATACGGTGGTGTGTCATTCCACGAGGACGAGACGTATCTGCTCGGTGCACCGGAAATTCTGCTGGCAAACTGCCCGGAAAAGGAACAGTATCTGCCGCTGGCGGAGGAATGGTCGTCCAAGGGCTGCCGGGTGCTGCTGCTGGCGCTGTACGACGGAAAGCTGTCGGATGAGACGCTGAATGCAGAAATTCTGCCGCTGGCCCTGATTTTGCTGAGCAACAAGATCCGACCCGAAGCGCCGCAGACTTTTTCCTATTTTGCGCAGCAGGGCGTGCGCACGAAGGTTATCTCCGGCGACAATCCCCTGACCGTTTCCGAGGTCGCACGGCGGGCCGGGATCCCGAATGCGGAGAAATTCGTCGATGCACGAACGCTCAAGACAGACGTTGACATTGCGAAGGCAGCAGAGGAAATGACCGTCTTCGGCCGCGTCACGCCGGACCAGAAAAAGAAGCTTGTCGCGGCTATGAAGCGCGCGGGCCACACCGTCGCCATGACCGGCGACGGCGTGAACGACGTGCTGGCGCTGCGCGAGGCGGACTGCTCCATCGCCATGGCCTCCGGCTCGGGCGTCGCGTGTCAGGCGTCGCATATCGTGCTGCTCGATTCGCAGTTTTCCGCCCTGCCGTCCGTCGTGGCGGAGGGCAGGCGCGTCATCAACAACATCGAGCGCAGCGCGTCGCTGTATCTCGTCAAGAACATCTTCACCTTTGTTCTCTCGCTGATTACGCTGTTCTTCACGCTCCCCTACCCTTATACGCCCGCGCAGCTGAGTCTGGTCAACGCGCTGACGATTGGCATCCCGTCGTTCATCCTCGCCATGGAGCCGAACGAGAACCGCATCAGCGGCAGATTCATGCCGAACGTCATTTACCGGGCGCTGCCCGCCGCGCTGTCTGACCTCATTCTCGTGGTTGGCGTGATGCTGTTCTATCTGGCATTTCATATCAAAGAGGATATGCTCTCCACGCTCTGCACCGGCATTATGGGCATTGTGGGTCTGCTGATGATCCACCAGACCTCGCTGCCGCTGAATAAACTCCGCAAGGCCATGCTCATTGGACTGTGTGCAGCGTTCGTGGTGTGCTACTTCTTCCTGCCGGAACTGTTTACGCTGAGTGCGCTGGATAATCCGTCGCTTCTGATTCTTGTTGTGCTGGGCCTGCTTGCGTTCTCGGTCATGTTCGTCTGCCGCCGGGGGCTGCGCAAAGCGAAGGCGCGGTTGAACAAGGGAATTTTCCCACGCAGGAAGAAAAGATAAACTTCTGCAAATACTAGAGCCAGCCGAAAAAACCGGCTGGCTCAGTTTTTTGGAAGGAGAACGTGTATGCACTATCATGTAAACGAAGACGTCTGCATCGGCTGTGGACTGTGCGCCGAAACGTGCCCGGAGGTCTTCTCCCTCAGGGATGACGGCTATGCCGAAGCAAAGCCCGGCCCCGTGCCGGAGCGCGTGCAGGAAACTGCCGCCGAAGCCATGGACGCCTGCCCGACGAGCGCGATCGAAGAGGGCTGACAAGGGACAGAAAATCTGCTATACTGATCCCATCCTGGCAGATGGGGTGGAAGCATGGAAGAACGATACGTCGCATTCGACGTGGAAACGCCAAACGCACAAAACCGGCGCATGAGCGCCATCGGTGTGAGCGTGATCGAAAACGGGCAGATCGTACAGGAACTTTATACGCTCGTTGACCCGCAGACACATTTTGACCCGTTCAATATCGCGCTGACCGGCATCACGCCGGAGATGGTGCGCGGCCAACCGGACTTCTCTGCGCTCTGGCAGCTGCTGAAGCCGATGCTGGAGGAGAGCATTCTGGTTGCGCACAACGCGCCGTTTGATCTGCGGGTGCTAGCCAGCTGCCTGCATGACTATCACATCGACTGGAAGCCAGAGGCTGCCTATCTGTGTACCTGCCAGATGGGCAGAAAGGCATATCCGTATCTGCAGAATCATAAGCTGAATACGCTCTGTGACCATCTGCGGCTGGAACTCGACCATCACAACGCCGGCAGTGACAGCCGCGCCTGCGCGCTTCTGCTGCTCGACTATCTGGAAAAAGGCCTGCGCCCGGAGCCGTTTTTGCGCACCTACCGCTTCGCGGATCGGAAAACGCTTCCGTACTGCGCTGTATAAGCGTGAAAACGCCTGAGAGGATTTTGTATTCTGCAGCTTTCCAAGCACACTGATATCCGCAGCGCATCCCCTTCGTCATTTGCTTGCGCAAATGCCGCCTCCCCTTATCATGCAGGACATGGCAAGGGGAGGTTTTGATTCGCTGCGTTTTTACGGAAATCTTCGGCAAATTTGCAACTTCTCAACGGGCCGATGTGGGCATCGGCCCCTACAGGGCCTTGGCGAATCCGCACTGCCTTGCAAATTTTGAACGCAAAGCTAATTTAACGCAATGAACTTGCAGTGCACAAACCCGAAAATGTTAATAGAAATTTCAGAATTCTGGGGCCTGTTCCTGTCGGGAATGCCGTTGCAAAAATCGGTCGGTTTATGTATAATACAGAAAAAGATTATGTCGCCCTGCGGCTTTTGAATAGGAGGGATTCTTATCAGAAAGAAAGGCAGATTTGAGGCCAGCCGCCCCGCGCACAAGACTGCGGCGGACAGAGCCGCTGCGCCGAAGAAGCAGCCGTCCGGCAATGCCGGAAAGAAGGCTGCCGTGATCGCGGGATGTGTTGCGCTTCTGGCGTTACTCGGTGTCTGCACCTATGGCTTTATTTTAAAGGGAAGCGACACCATCTTCCCAAACGTCTATGTCGCGGGCGTGAACGTCGGCGGATTGAAGCGGGACGCGGCAATTAACGCCGTGACGCTCGCCGTCGAGCAGGAGACAGCTACCGATACGCTGACCGTTGTCCTGCCCGACCGGACGATTGACTTTACCCCCGAGATCACCAACGTCGCCCTCAACCCGGACGAGGCGGCAGACGCCGCCATGAACTACGGCCGCGACGGCGGCCCGATTACGGCGCTTCTCACATACGAACGGGCAAAAAAGACCCGGCAGGACATTTCGCTCGAATCCGGGACGAATCTCGATACCGCGTATATCCGCGATCTCATTGATCAGACCGCCCGCGCCTGTGCGTCGGAAAAGGTTGACCCGACCGTTACGGTCGATGCCGACGCGAAAACCGTCACAGTCGTGACGGGTTCGCCGAAAATTTCGCTCGATGCCGATGCACTCTATGATGCGGTCGTTGCGCGGTTCAATGCCGGCGATCTGTCCGAACTCAAGTTCGATTACGACACCGAGCCCTGCGCGCCGGTTGATCTTCAACGGTATTACGACCAGTTCGCAACCGAGATGAAAGACGCATATTACGACGAGGAAAAGAAGGAACTCGTTGCCGAAAAGGTCGGCTTCGGCTTTGACGTGTCGTATTATACCCAGCAGCTTGCCATGGCTGAACCCGGCACGAAGATCGTCATTCAGGCCGAGGCAATTCAGCCCGAGGTCACGCTGGCCGATCTGGAGAAGGAATACTTCTCCGATGTGCTTGGCTCCTGCGACAGCCCGCACACCGCGCAGGCCGGACGCACGAAGAATCTGGAACTGGCCTGCAAGGCGATCGACGGCACCATCCTGAACCCCGGAGACGAGTTCTCGTTCAACAAGATCGTCGGTGAGCGCACGCCGGAGAAGGGCTATCAGTCCGCTATCGTCTACCAGACCGGCGGCAAGAGCGAGGCAGAGGCCGGCGGAGGCGTCTGTCAGGTCGCCTCCACGATCTATACCGCCTGCCTCTACGCCGATCTCAAGGTCACAGAGCGTGCGCCGCATATGTTCACCGTCACCTACGTCCAGCTCGGCATGGACGCGACGATCTACTGGGGCAGTCTCGACTATAAGTTTGTCAACAGCACCGACCATCCGATGCGCATTGATGCTTCCGTCTCCGGCGGCTATGTCCATATCAAGCTTGTGGGCACCGCGCCGAAGGATAAGGGCTACGATCATATCGTCCTGCGGCATGAGGTCGTTGCGACCGTCCAGCCCAAGATGGAGATCGACGGCGACAAGACCATCATCACCGACGCCGGTACTGCCATCGACGAGAACGGCAACACTGTCAATATCGTTGTTGACAAGGACGGCAATAAGTATATCAAGGGTGACATGGTGCAGTATTCCTACGTCGGTAAAACCGTCATGGCCTACCGCGATTATGTGGACGCAAACGGCAATGTCATCAAAACCGAGACGCTGCACAAGGACACCTATCAGTCCCGCAACACGACCTACAAATGCACGCCGTACGTCGAGCCTGAGGTGCCCGAGGAGCCGGATCCCATCGACCCGGATTACCCGGACAATCCCGATGACCCGACTGAACCTGATGACCCCATCAATCCGTGGGATTAAGAAAAAACATCCGGCAGCCCATTGCGGGCTGCCGGTGATTTTTTTTGCCCTGCCGCGCCATTTTGCGCGGCAGGGCGGTTTCAGTTATGCCAGCAGATTCTGCGTGCGGCAGAGGCTGGCGTAGATGCCGTTATGCTTGAGAAGTTCCTCATTCGTGCCGCGCTCGGCGATGCGGCCGTCGGCAATGACGACGATCTCGCCTGCGGCGCGGATGGTGGACAGGCGGTGCGCAATGATGAGCGTGGTGCGATTTTTCGCCAGTTCGTCAAACGCGTGCTGGATCTTCGCCTCCGTCAGCGTGTCGAGCGCGCTCGTCGCCTCGTCGAGAATGAGAATCGGCGGGTTTTTGAGGAAAATGCGCGCAATGGAAATGCGCTGCTTCTGTCCGCCGGACAGGAGCGTGCCGCGTTCGCCGACGTAAGTGTCAAAGCCGTCTGGCATGGCCATGATATCGTCGTAAATTTCCGCACGCTTCGCCGCGTCAATGATCTCCTCCATCGTCGCGCCGGGCTTACCGTAGCGGATGTTTTCCAGAATGGAATCGGCGAACAGAAATACATCCTGCTGTACAATGCCGATGGAGCGGCGCAGAGATTCCTGCGTGACGCTGCGCACGTCGTGGCCGTCAACGGTGATCGCACCACCGGTCACGTCGTAAAAGCGGGGGATCAGCTGGCAGAGCGTACTCTTGCCGCCGCCGGAAGGGCCGACGATGGCGACGGTCTTGCCCGCCGGGACGTGCAGGGACACATCGTGCAGAACTTCGGGATCGTCCTCATAGGAAAAGCTTACATTTTCCACGCCGATCTCACCGTGCACCTGCGTCAGTTCGATTGCATCCGGCGCGTCGTGCAGTTCCGGCGCGGTGCGCATGATCTCCAGAAAACGATCAAAGCCTGCCGTGCCGTTGGAGAACAGTTCCGTGAAGTTTGCCAGCTTGCGGATGGGGTTGACAAAGGACGCAATATAGAGCGTAAACGTCAGAAGATCGACGGTGTCCATCTGCCCCTTCATGATGAGCAGACCGCCCACGGTTACGACAGCCACGGACAAAGAACTCGTAAAAAACTCCATCACGGCCATGAAAATGCCCATTTCCCGATGGAACATCTTTTTGGAGGTCTTGTAAATGTCGTTCGAGCGGTCGAATTTTTCCTCCTCAACATGTTCGTTGGCAAATGCCTTGGCCGTGCGAATGCCGGACAGGGCGGATTCGATGTCAGCGTTGATCGCGCCGGTCTTTTTCTTCACACGGCGGGAGGCCTCGCGCATCGCCTTACGGCGCGAGACAATGATCGCAACGAACACCGGGATCATGACCGCCACGACCAGTGCCAGCCGCCACTCGATTGTCGTCATGACGGTCAACGCACCCACGATGGTCACAAGCGAGATGAACAGGTCCTCCGGCCCGTGGTGGGCAAGTTCGGTGATCTCAAAGAGGTCGGTCGTCATGCGGCTCATCAGCTGACCGGTGCGGTTGCGGTCGAAAAACTCAAAGCCCAACTCCTGCATGTGACCGAACAGGGCCGCGCGGATATCAGCCTCTACACGGATGCCGAAGGTGTGGCCCCAGTAGGTGATAATGAAATACAGCACCGACCGCAGCGCATACGCTGCCAGCACGATCAGCATGATCGTAAAGAACGTGCGGTATGCGCTCTGCGGCAGCAGCGTGCGCATGGCGTAACGCGAGATAATGGGGTATGCCAGATCGATCATCGACACGACCAGTGCACAGGCCATGTCGAGAAAAAACAGCCCCCGGTGGGGCTTGAAGAAGGATAAGAAGATGGAAAAGCCTGACCTCTTCCGGTATTGCTCTGTTGTCATGATATTTGCTCCGTTTCTTATATTCGTGTGTATTATACCGGGAGTTTCCGCGGATTGCAAGCCGTTGCGCGCGTCTTGTTTTTCTGGTAGAATAGGCCCGAAACGAGGCGAAGCGTATGATTGAAATTTTGAAGGAAACCGCGCGCTATCTTGTCTGCGTCAAGCCCATCGGCATAGCCGCGCAGGGCACGCAGGCGGAGGCGATGCCGCAGCTGCTCTCCGAGCAGCTGGGCTGTGACATTTTCCCCGTTCACCGGCTCGACCAGACAGTCGGCGGCATAATGGTCTATGCGAAGACGGTGCAGGAAGCCGCGCGCCTGACGCAGGCGATGGGACAGGGGCAGATGCAGAAGACGTATCTCGCCGTTCTGACCGGATGTCCGGCGGAAAAGGCCGGGACGCTGGAGGATCTGCTGTTCCATGACCGGGTGAAAAACAAAACATATGTGGTCAAGCGGATGCGCGGCGGCGTGAAGCAGGCGAAGCTGCACTATGAAATTCTAGCTAGGCAGGATGGACTGAGCCTTGTGCGCATCCGGCTCGAAACGGGGCGCACGCACCAGATCCGCGTCCAGTTTGCCTCGCGGGGTCTGCCGCTGTTGGGCGACGGAAAATACGGCAGCCGCTGTGGCCGCTGCACCTGTGCGCTCTGGTCTTACCGGCTTTCCTTCCCGGACGGAAAGGGCGAAGCCGTCTTCGAGGCCCAGCCCCCGGCCCAGTTCCCGTGGACGGTGTTTTTCTGATACGATGTACAGTACAAAGCTTTCGACAAATTCGCACCGTATTTTCCCGTTTGACTGCACGCACATCCCGCCGCGCGGCTGCATAAACTACCTGTATTCTAAGGTGCAGGAGGGCTTTTCCATGGCGGTGACGCGGTATTTTCTGGGTGGTAATACGGCCTCCGGCTTTGTCTCGTTTTACGGGCAGTTCTGCCGGGGGCCGGAGGAGTTTCTGTGGGTGATCAAGGGCGGGCCGGGCTGCGGCAAGTCGAGTTTTATGAAGACCATCGGCAAGGCGGCGGAGGACGCAGGGCTGGATACCGAATACGTCCTGTGCTCCGGTGACCCGGATTCGGTGGACGGCGTGTATATCCCAGCCCTGCGCACCGGCTACGCCGACGGCACGGCCCCGCATGTGCTTGAGGCCGTCACGCCCGGGGCCGCCGGGCTGTATCTCGATCTGGGACAGTTCTATGACCGCATTGCTTTGCAGAAAGAGCGCCGCGCTATTGAACTTCTGCAGACGCGCTATCGCGCGCTCTACCGCGAGGCGTATGCGCGTCTTGCAGCGTTTGCGCGTCCGTCCTGCCCGCTCCCGGCGCAGGAGGAACGGAAAAAGCGCTTCCTGCGGGCCATCACCTGCCGGGGCCTTTTTTCTGCCGAGCCGCCCGCAGGCGCGGTGCAGCTGGTGTCCGGCGAGGAATTGGAGGCGCTCCGCGTGCGGGAAAATGCGGTTCTCTACCAGAACCCGCTCCTGCCGGACGAGACGGAGGCTGTCTATCTGCCGGACGAGAAGCGCTATTACCGGGGGCCGGACGCGCCGCTGCCGGATGTTTCGGATGTGACTGCTCTTCTTGCACAGGCGAAGGCGCTGCATGACGAGTTGGAGGCCGTCTATAACCCGCATGTGGATTTCGCGCGTGTCTATGCGTTGGCCAACGCCCATGCCCTGCGATTGTTCAAAGAAAATTAAGTTGTAAGTCGGGGGAAATTGTAGTAAAATATAGTGAAATTCGAGAATATCCTACTCAGGAGGGAATACCAATGAAAAAACCGATCGTACTTGTCATTATGGACGGTGTTGGACGCGGCGACGGCGGCCCCGGCGACGCGGTCAAGCAGGCCAACACCCCGACGCTCGACAACCTGATGGCGACCTGCCCCATGACGTGGCTCAAAGCACACGGCACCGCCGTCGGCCTGCCCACGGACGACGATATGGGCAACTCCGAGGTCGGCCACAACGCTCTCGGCTGCGGCCAGATCTATTCGCAGGGCGCAAAGCTTGTACAGGAGTCCATTGAATCCGGCTCCCTGTACCAGTCCAAGACGTGGATCGACCTGACGGATAACTGCCTGCAAAACGGCAAAGCGCTGCACTTCATCGGCCTGCTGTCCGACGGCAACGTCCATTCCAATATCTCGCACCTGATTGCGATGCTGAAAAAGGCGCGTGAGATGGGACTCAAAAAGGTCTACTGCCACATCCTGCTCGACGGCCGCGATGTCCCCGCGACAAGTGCGCTGGACTATGTTGATCAGCTGGAGTCCGTTCTGGCGGAACTGAACGACGCGGAGCATGAATACAAGATCGCCTCCGGCGGCGGCCGCATGGTCATTACCATGGACCGCTACGAGGCCAACTGGCCGATGGTCGAAAAGGGCTGGCGCACGCATGTGCAGGCTGAGGGCCGTCAGTTCGCCTCCGCGCGTGAGGCCATTGAAACCTACCGCGCCGAGAATCCCGGCATGATCGATCAGGATCTGCTGCCGTTCGTCGTTGCGCATGACGGCAAGCCCGTTGCAAAGATTGAAAACGGCGACAGCGTCATCCTCTTCAACTTCCGCGGCGACCGTGCGCAGGAAATTTCCCTCGCCTTTGACCGCAAGGACTTTGACAAGTTTGACCGCGGTGACTATACTGGCGTGAAGTTCGCAGGTATGCTGGAATATGACGGCGACCTCAAGATCCCGATGCACTATCTGGTTGAGCCGCCCGTCATCCGCAACACGCTGACCGAGGTTCTGTGCAAGGCAGGCGTGCATGAGTATGCTGTGTCTGAGACGCAGAAATACGGCCACGTCACCTACTTCTGGAACGGCAACCGCTCCGGCAAGGTTGATGAGAGCCTTGAGGACTATGCCGAGGTTCCGTCCGATGTCATCCCGTTTGAGCAGGCGCCCGCAATGAAGTCCGTGGAGATCACCGATCTTCTGGTCGAGGCCATGGCCTCGCATAAGTATCAGTTCCTGCGCTGCAACTATCCGAACGGCGACATGGTCGGCCATACCGGCGTTTTGAGCGCTGTCATTACCGCGATGGAGGCCGTTGACGCAGGTCTGGCCCGCGTGAAGGAAGCTGCCGACAAGTATGGCTATACGCTGCTTGTCACCGCTGACCACGGCAACGCTGATCAGATGCTCGAGACGAAGAAGGGCAAGACCAGCGTGCGCACTGCGCATTCTCTCAACCCCGTTCCTTTCATCATCTACGATCCCGACAACAAGTATGAGATCAAGGACGGCCATTACGGCCTTGCCAACGTCGCGCCGACCATCGTGACCATGATGGGCCTTGAAACCCCCGACTGCTGGCAGCCGAGCATGATCTGATTTTCGCACTGGCGCGGGAGCCCCGGACGCTCCCGCGCCAGCTGTAGGGGCCGATGCCCACATCGGCCCCTACAACGACCCTCGCTCTCCCCCTGCAGGGGCGGACGCCTCTTGTCCACCCGCAGGATGTACCGATTTTACGGAAATCTTCGGCGAATTCGTAACTTCCCAGCGGGCCGATGTGGGCATCGGCCCCTACAAAGTGCTGTGCAGATTTGTAACTGTCAGACGGGCGAAGCAGAGCCCCTCCCCAACCAAATCAAGAAAAAGAGAGGCAAACCAGATGAAGAAATTTCTGAATGAATTTAAGACCTTTATCTCGCGCGGCAACGTGATGGATATGGCTATCGGCGTTGTGATTGCGACGGCATTCGGCAAGATCAGTGCCAGTCTTGTCGCGGATATCATTATGCCGCTTATTGGCTGTCTGATTGGCGGCGTGGATCTGGCGACGCTCAATATCACGCTCAAACCCGCCGTCATGGACGGCGAAACTGTCGTATCGGAAGCAGTTGTGCTGGGCCTTGGCACATTTTTGACCACGATCATTGATTTCCTGCTGATTGCGTTCGTCGTATTTCTGGTCGTCAAGGCTATGAATATGGCAAAGGCCAAGCTGGAAAAGCCCGCCGAGCCGGAATCTGAAAAGGAACCGGAACCTACAAAGGAAGAGCAGCTTCTAACAGAGATCCGTGATCTTCTGAAAAACAAATAATACGCCAAACGGACGCGACTCCCGCGTCCGTTTTTTGTGTAGTTTCAGGACTTTTCATTTGCCTATAAATCTGATAGACTATTCGTATTAAAAGTGGGAGGTTTTCTTATGTCCGGTGTCTGTCAGAAAATCGATTTCAGTTCCTGGCCGCGCAGAGAGATTTTTTCCTTCTTTTCCTCGCTCGATCAGCCGTTTTACAGTGTCTGCTTCCGCGTGGACGTGACACGGCTGCACGCATACACCAAAGCGCACGGCCTGTCTTTTTATTACGCCATGACATATCTCGTCACACAGGCGGTCAACGAGGTTAAAAACCTGCGTTATACCATCCGGGATGGCAGCGTTTACCTGCTGGACAAGCGTACGCCGAGTTTTACGGAACTGAAAAAGGGTAGTGAGCAGTTCCAGATCATCACCTGTCCATGTAAGAGTACGATGGAGGACTTCTGCCGGGCCGCAAAGGAACGAAGTGAAGCACAGACATCGTTCGTAGAGACGGCCTCCGAGACAGACGATCTGATTTATATTTCATGCCTGCCATGGTTCGATCTCACCTGCTGCACAAACGAGCGGCAAATTGATGTAAATGACGCCATCCCCCGCATCACCTGGGGTAAATATGTCCGGCAGGAAAACGGCCGTGAAACGCTGGGACTTTCTATTGAGGTCAACCACCGGCTTATCGACGGCGTGCACTTAGGCCGGTTTTACGAATCTCTGCAAAACAAGGTCAATGAATTGGAGTAAGCATTCAAAGTCATGAAAAACAGCAAACTCGCCGCGCTGCGCGCGGCGTTTCCCTATACCGTGCCGATCTTCGCGGGCTTCTGGTTCCTTGCGATGGCCTATGGCATTCAGATGAGCACGTCCGGATTTTCCTTCTGGTATCCGATGATTATGAGCGCCGTGATCTACGGCGGAAGTTTGGAATTTGTCGCCGTGAGCATGCTGCTCTCCCCGTTTGCGCCCGTGCAGACATTTTTGATGACGCTCATGATTCAGGCTCGCCATCTGTTTTACGGCATTTCCATGCTGGATAAATATAAAAATCTCTGCCCGAAAAAATATTACCTGATCTACGCCATGTGCGACGAAACATTCAGCGTCAATTATACTGCCAAAATCCCGGAAAACGTTGACCGGGGCTGGTTTTATTTCTTTGTGACCCTTCTCAATCAGCTTTATTGGGTCAGCGGCGCGACGATCGGCGGTCTGCTCGGCAGTCTTATCCATTTTGACACGACGGGGTTGGATTTCGTTATGACGGCTATGTTCGTTGTGATTTTTATGGAGCAGTGGATGAAGGAACGGCGGCATTTCAGCGAACTTGTTGGCTTTCTCGCAGCAGTCTGCTGCCGGCTGGTATTCGGCGCGGATAATTTCCTCATTCCGACGATGGTCTGCATCCTCGCTTGTCTGTCGTTTTTGAAAAAGCCAATCGAATCAAAATTCGGAGGTGAACGCTTATGACGCTTCCGCAGCAAATAATAACCATCGCGCTCTGCGCTCTTGGCACGCAGCTGACGCGTTTTCTTCCCTTTCTGATCTTCAACGAGCATAAAAAAACACCGCTTTTCGTGCAATATCTCGGCAAAGTCCTGCCCGGCGCAATTTTCTCCATGCTGATAATTTACTGCTTGAAAAACATCTCGTTTACACAAGGCAATCACAGCTTGCCGGAACTGATTGGCATCGCTGTTACAGCTGGTCTGCACCTCTGGAAGCGCAGCATGCTCCTGTCTATCGCAGGCGGTACGATCGTGTATATGCTTTTGATCCGGTTTGTTTTCTGAACACACAGGTCAAAGGTAGAGGGCGATGCCGGTACACATTGACCCGGCAGATTGCATCGCTTTTACGAAAATCCATGGCGAATTCGTAACTTTCCATTGGGCCGATGTGGGCATCGTCCCCTACAGGATTTCGGCGAATCTGTACTGCTTCACAAATTTTGACCGCAAAGCTGATTCACCGCGTCCAAGCACTCTTTTCTCTTTTCTCTAGCAAGAGAAAAGGCAGGGCCGCCGGAGGCATATCCAGCCGCCGAATATGCAAAAAATCCCCTTTCCGCGAAGGGGATTTTTCTATATTCTTATTATATTAAAGAGTCTGCCCCATCTCCCCTTGAAAATTATCCACAGCTGTGCTATGATTAGTGTGTATAATTTTGTGATTTTTCTGCCCGCGCGGCAAATACAGAAAGGAGCTGCGCCATGTATTCTTCCGCTTACGTCTGGGCCAAGGTTTTGGGTCATATGGAGTCCCGCCTGACCCCGCAGGTTGTGTCAACCTGGTTTGACGATACTGAGATTCTCGAGTTGACGGATGAGAAACTCGTGCTCTATTCCCCCTCCTCCTTCCGAAAGGATATCATCGTCCGCCGCTGCACCGGCTACATCAAAGAGGCCATGCAGGAAATTTTCCAGCTGAACGTCGATGTCGTTGTACTCGACGACACGGAAATTGAGGCCTATCGAGGCAAATCGCAGAAGCCGGAGTTCATCGAGTTTAACCCGCAGTTTACCTTTGACAATTTCGTCGTCGGCTCCTCGAATCGCTTTGCGCACGCAGCAGCTGTTTCTGTGGCCAACAATCCGGCGGAAACGTATAACCCGCTTTTCATTTATGGCCCGTCCGGCCTCGGCAAAACGCACCTTCTCTACGCCATTGCGAGCGTCGTGCACAAAAACCATCCCAGCTACAACATCGTCTATATCAAGGGTGATCAGTTTACAAATGAACTGATTGCTGCCCTGCAGGAAGGCCGGAACAATGAATTCCGCTATAAATACCGCAACGCCGATCTGTTTCTGGTTGACGATATTCAGTTTATCGCCGGCAAGGAATCGACGCAGGAGGAATTTTTCCATACCTTCAATAACCTCTACGAGAACCACCACCAGATTGTTCTGACTGCAGACCGGCCGCCCAATGAGATGCTGCGTCTGGAGGACCGTCTGAAAACGCGGTTTGAGTGGGGCCTGATTGCGGATATCCAGCCACCCGATTTTGAGACGCGCATGGCAATCATCAAGAACAAATCCGTCTCGCTTGGCTTTGATCTGCCGAACGATGTCTGTACGTTCATCGCCGAAAATGTGACCTCGAACGTGCGTCTGCTGGAGGGCACGGTCAAAAAGATCCGCGCCTATCACGACCTTGACAACATGGAACTGACCGTTCCGAACGTGTCCCGCGCTATCAAGGACATGTACAACAAGGAAAAAGCCGAAAATCTGCCCACTCCGAACCTCATCATCGGTGAAGTCTCCCGATTCTATAACATCGAAGAATCCGTTATCCGCGGAACGCTTAAAAACAAGAATACTGCCGAAGCGCGGCAAGTCGCCATGTATCTGGTACGCAAGCTTACCAATTTAAGCCTGCCCGACATCGGCAAGGAATTCGGCCGTGACCATTCGACCGTCATTCACTCGCTCAAAAAGGTCGAGCAGCAGCTTGCCGCAGGCACCGGAACGCTCGCCGACAACATCCGCGACATTACGGCGAACATCAACAGTAAGCTTTAATTTTTGTCCACACCAACCTGTGGAATCCACACGACTCCCCTGTGGAAAGCTGTGAAACAGAAGTTTCACAAAACTGCATGTTGATAACATTCTTTTTTCTGCACACCTGCCTGTGGACAAAAAAGCATTGATCTGTCAAGAAAAAAACAGCTTTTCCACATAAAATTCCCCTACTGCTACCTACTTCTAAAAAATATCCTTTCTTTCTCTTGAAAGAAGAAACGGAGGAAGTTCCATGAAATTTACCTGTGAAAAAAACGCACTGGTGAGCGCCGTCTCCGTCGCCTCCCGTACCGTCGCGCAGAAGAGCACCATTCCGGCGCTCGAGGGAATTTATATCCGGGCCGGCGTAAAGCTGACGCTTTCCGGTTATAATCTCGAAACGGGCATTACCATCTCCGTCGATGCCGAGATCCAGCAGACTGGCGCCTGCATCATGCCCTCCCGTCTCTTCTTCGACATTATCCGAAAGCTGCCCGACGATACCGTCAGCATCTCGGTTGACGAAAAATTCAAAGTATCCATCCGCGGCGGCATTTCCTCGTTCACCATCACGGCTATGTCCTCCGAGGATTACCCGGAACTGCCGGAAGTCGAGTCCGACAAAGGCATCAGCCTGCCGCAGAATGAACTCAAAGCCATGATCGGCGGCACCAGTTTTGCCGTCAGCGAAAATCAGGCCCGTCCCATTCATACCGGCTGCTTGTTTGAGGTAGAAGATACTTCGATTACAGTCGTCGCTGTTGACGGCTACCGGCTGGCGCTGCGCCGCTGGAAATCGGAAGAGCCGATCGGACGGACACTCAAGTTTGTTGTGCCTGCCGCCGCTTTAAAAGAAGCGGAAAAAATTCTCGGCGATACGGACGACCCTTGCACGTTCTTCCTCGGCAGCAAGCATATCCTCTTCACCATCGGCGAGGCGACACTGGTCTGCCGCCTGCTGGAAGGCGAATTCCTGGATTGGCGGCGCGTTCTGCCGCAGAACCAGCCGGTGAAGCTGGCCGTGAACGTCGCAAAAATGACCGATTCCATCGAGCGCGTCGGCCTGATCATCTCTGAAAAGCTCAAGAGCCCGGTGCGCTGCAAATTCGGCGAGAATACGGCGGATTTCCGCTCTGTTTCCACCATCGGCGAAGCACATGACGTCTGCCAGATCGCGGGCGACGGGCAGGATATGGAGATTGGCTTCAACTGCCGGTATCTGCTCGACGCGCTGCGCGCGATTCCGGATGCGGAATGCTCACTTGAACTCATCAACGGACTCAGCCCCATCGTCATGAATCCTTGTGACGGATCTGAGCGGTACAGCTACATGGTTCTGCCGGTCCGGCTGAAAGCGGGGGAATAAGATGAAGGTCAGAGTCACAAAAAAGCTTTCGGACGCGCCGATTGAGATCCCTATTCATACCGAGTTTATCAAACTGCAGGATTTTCTGAAATTCGCCAACGCCATTGAATCCGGCGGCATGGCCAAGACCTTTATTCAGGAGGGTGAAGTCCGCGTTAACGGCGAGGTCTGCACGATGCGCGGCAAGAAGCTTCACCCCGGAGACGAGGTCACATTCCTGCAGAATACCTGGCGCGTCACGGAAGAGCACGCATGAAGCTGCAAAGCCTGCAACTCTACGATTTTCGGAATTACGAGACGGCCAGCGTCAGCTTTCATCCCGGCGTCAATCTGATTGTCGGCGAAAATGCGCAGGGAAAGACCAATCTGCTGGAAGCCGTTTTTTATTTGTCTACCGGCAAAAGCTTTCGCACCGCCCGCAATCAGGAACTCATCCGCTTCGGCGCAGAATTTACAGACCTGAATTGCAGTCTGTTTTCCGGCGGACGGGAACAGAGCCTGCGGGCTGTGCTGTTTTCCGGAAGAAAGCCGCGGCAGCTGTACATCGGCGGCGTAAAGCAGCGCTCCGCCGCCGGACTATCCGGCGTGCTGACGACCGTTCTGTTCTGCCCGGACGATTTGCTGATTTTAAAAAGTGGGTCCGCCGGAAGGCGAAAGATTCTCGATACCGCCCTCTGCCAGCTCCGGCCCGGCTACGCGCAGGCGCTGGCGGAATATCAGAAGCTGTATGACAGCAAATCAAGAATTTTAAAAGACTATCACGACGCCCCATCCCTTCTGGAGCCGCTGCCGGAATTCAACTACCGCATGGCGCAGGTCGGTGCGGTCATAATCGCCTACCGGGCAAAATTCCTGCGGGAACTTTCCAAACAGGCGCGGCTGTACCATGCGGAATTTTCTGGCGGACGGGAGGAACTTTCCCTTGTCTATCAGACTGTTTCGACCGTGACAGACCCGTTCGCAGAAAAAAAAGTCATCTTTCAGCAGCTGCTTGATCACCAGCAGGCGCATTACCGCGCCGAGTTGGATTCCGGTCAGTGTTTGTCCGGCCCGCACAAAGACGATTTTGAAACGCTCCTCGGCGACCGCTCCGTCAAAGCCTACGGCTCTCAGGGCCAGACCCGCACGGCAGCTATCAGCCTGAAGCTGGCTGAGCGCGAATTATTCCGCGCCGATACCGGCGAAGAGCCGGTTCTGCTGCTGGACGATGTGCTGTCCGAACTGGACGCGCGGCGGCAGGATTTCGTGCTCAATCAAATTCGCTCCGGTCAGGTGCTTATCACCTGCTGTGAGCCGGAACGCATCACAAATATCGGAAAACGCATTTTCGTGGAGAGCGGACAGATCCGGGAGGAGTTGTCATGTATCTGAATATCGGTGGCGATTTCTCCGTCCGCGCCGAATCTGTAATCGGCGTGTTCGATCTGGACAACACCAGCTGCTCCAAATGGACGCGGAAATTTCTCGCAGAGGCACAGAAGGCCGGCGCTGTCGTGGAAGCGACGGACGAACTGCCGAAATCCTTTCTGGTCGTCAGCGAATACGGCGAAAACCGCGTCATTCTGACAAAATATAATGCAGCCGTTCTGCTCAAACGCATGCAGGACGCGCAGCGTACCCCGATCTCTGCTAAAGGAGAAGCAATATGACAGAAGAAATCAAGGATATCATCGAAGCTGAAAAAGAATATAACGCCAGCCAAATCCAGGTTCTGGAGGGACTGGAGGCCGTCAGAAAGCGGCCCGGCATGTATATCGGCTCGACCAGCAGTTCGGGCCTGCACCATCTGGTCTATGAGATCGTCGATAACGCAATCGACGAAGCACTGGCCGGATACTGCAAGCACGTCGTTGTGACCATCAACGAGGGCAATACCATCACCGTCACCGATGACGGCCGCGGCATCCCCGTCGATATTCAGGCTCAGACCGGCAAGCCCGCACTTGAGGTCGTCTATACCGTTCTGCACGCGGGCGGCAAATTCGGCGGCGGGGGCTATAAAGTCTCCGGCGGTCTGCACGGCGTCGGTGCATCGGTCGTCAACGCGCTTTCCGAGTGGCTGGAGGTCGAGGTCAGTAAGGACGGGAAGATTTATCAAATGAAATTCTCCCGCGGCCATATTACCCAGGAAATGCGCATCATCGGCACCACGGACAAGCACGGCACGAAGGTCACCTTCAAACCCGATCCCGAGATGTTCGACACGCTGGAATATGACTACGAAACCCTCCATACCCGCATGCGCGAGCAGGCATTTTTGAACGCCGGTCTGCATATCACCATCCGCGACGAGCGCATCGAATCCGCCGACAAGCCCGAAAAGGATCGCATGGACTCCATGTGCTACGAGGGAGGCATCCGCGAATTCGTCCGCTGGTATAACCGCCACAAAACGCCGATCCACGAGCAGGTCATCTACATGTCCGGCTCCAAGGGCGACGACACGGCGGAGGTCGCATTGCAGTATAACGACTCGTTCAACTCCAATATCGTTTCCTTCGCAAATGATATCCATACCCCCGAGGGCGGCATGCACGAGGAGGGCTTTAAGCGGGCGCTGACGAATGTGCTCAACGCCTACGGCGTCAAAAAAGGCTACATCAAGGGCGATGATAAGGTCACCGGTGACGATGTACGCGAAGGTCTGACGGCCATCGTTTCCGTCAAGCTGACGGAGGCGCAGTTTGAGGGACAGACAAAGGCCAAACTCGGCAACGCCTCCATGCGCACGCTTGTCAGCAATATCGTCACACAGCAGCTGACGGAATTCTTAGAGGAAAATCCAGCCGTCGGCAAGCTGATTCTCGACAAAGCCATGATGGCCAACCGGGCGCGGGAAGCCGCCAGAAAAGCCCGCGAAGCAATCCGCCGTAAGACGGGCCTTGAATCCGGCCAGATGCCGGATAAGCTGCGCGACTGCAACGACACCGATCCCACGCTCACCGAACTTTATATCGTCGAGGGTGATTCCGCAGGCGGCTCGGCCACACAGGGCCGCGATTCCCGCTTCCAGGCAATCCTCCCCCTCTGGGGCAAGATGCTGAACGTAGAAAAGGCCCGGGCCGACAAGGTATACGGCAACGACAAGCTGCAGCCAGTCATTACCGCGCTCGGCGCCGGCATCGGCGACGAATTCAATCTCGACAAACTGCGCTATCACAAGGTCATCATCATGGCTGATGCTGATGTTGACGGCAGCCACATCCGCACGCTTCTGCTCACATTCTTCTTCCGCTTCATGCGGCCGCTGATCGAGCACGGCTATGTCTATTCCGCTGTCCCGCCCCTTTATAAGCTTTCGCGCGGCAAGACGCAGCGTGTGGCGTATTCTGACCCGGAGCGCGATCAGATTTCCGCCGAAATGCGCGCGGACAACCCGAACGCGAAGGTCGATATCTCCCGGTATAAGGGTCTCGGCGAAATGAACCCGCATGAACTGTGGGAAACGACCATGGACCCCACTACGCGGACGCTGCGCCGCATTACGCTCGAGGACGCCGTGCAGGCCGACCAGATCTTCACCGTTCTGATGGGCGAGGACGTCGAGCCGCGCAAGGAATTCATCGAAGAAAACGCGAAATACGTCGTGAATCTGGATATCTGATTCCAGTCAATCTTTTGTAGGGGCCGATGCCCACATCGGCCCTGAATCTGCTGCGATTTCGCCTGAAATTACCGATAAACCGGTGCATCCTGCGCGGGCCGATATGTACCGGCAAGCGGCAGATCACATCCGTAACGCTCCTTCGCCGCAAACGGCTGTGACCGGCATCGGCCCCCCACAAAGGAGAAAGCATAAATGGCACATAAAAAAGATTACAAGCCCGAGGATATCATGTTCCCGGAACAGCGGATTGTGCAGTCGGAACTTGTACATGAGATGAAAAGTTCGTACATCGACTACGCGATGTCCGTCATTGTCGGCCGTGCGCTGCCGGATGTACGAGACGGCTTAAAGCCCGTCCACCGGCGCATTCTCTACGCCATGTACGAGGACGGCCTGACCTCCGACAAGCCGTTTAAGAAATCGGCGACATGTGTCGGCGACGTGCTGGGCCGGTATCATCCGCACGGCGACGCATCGGTCTACGACGCGATGGTCCGTCTGGCGCAGGATTTCTCCATGCGCTATCCGCTCGTTGACGGCCACGGCAACTTCGGTTCCGTTGACGGCGATCCCCCCGCGGCCTACCGTTATACCGAGGCGCGCATGTCGAAGCTTTGCAACGAGATGCTGCGCGACATCGACAAGGAAACCGTTCTGTGGGACCCGAACTTCGATGAATCGAGAAAGGAACCGCGCGTCCTGCCGTCACGCTTCCCGAACCTGCTGGTCAACGGCTCGTCCGGTATTGCCGTCGGCATGGCGACAAATATCCCGCCGCACAACCTGACCGAGGTGATTAACGCCTGCATCTGCATTCTGGAAAACCCGGAAGCAGAACTGGCAGACCTCATGGACTATATCAAGGGTCCGGATTTCCCGACAAAGGGCATCATTATGGGCCGCAGCGGCATCCGCGCCGCGTATGCCACGGGCCGCGGCAAGATCACTGTCCGCGCCCGGACGGAGTTTGAGGAATTCGGACAGAACCGCGAACGCATCATCGTCACAGAACTTCCCTATCAGGTCAACAAACGCCAGCTGATCGCCAACATGGCCGAGCAGGTGCGCGACAAGCGGCTTGAGGGCATTTCCGATATCCGCGACGAAACCGACCGCAACGGCATGCGCGTCGTTATTGAACTGAAAAAGGACGCGAACCCGCAGGTCGTTTTGAACCGGCTGTTTGCCCAGACGCAGATGCAGACCACGTTCGGCGTGACGATGCTTGCGCTGGTCAACAACCAGCAGCAGCCGAAGATTTTGTCCCTGCGGCATATGCTGGATGAATATCTGACCTTCCAGGAAGAGATCATCACGAAGCGGACGCAGTACGATCTCAAAAAAGCGCTCGACCGGCAGCATGTGCTGGAGGGTCTGCTCATTGCCGAGGACAATATCGACGAGGTCATCAAGACCATCCGTGAAAGCTATGACAATGCAAAAGAGCGCCTAATGGAGCGGTTCAATCTGTCCGAGATTCAGGCGCAGGTCGTGCTGGACATGCAGCTTAAGCGTCTGCAGGGACTCGAACGCGAGAAGCTGGAAGCGGAATATGAGGAACTCGAAAAGCGCATTGCGTATTACCGCGAACTGCTGTCCAACGAGGAAATGCTCAAGGGCGTTCTGAAGGACGAATTGACTGCCATCCGCGATAAATACGGCGATGATCGTCTGACTGAAATTCAGGATGTTGAGGACGAGATCGACATTGAAGACCTGATCGAAGAGGAGCAGTGCGTCTTTACGCTTTCCCATGCGGGCTACTGCAAGCGTGTTCCCGCTTCGACCTACCGCAGCCAGAAGCGCGGCGGCAGAGGCGTCACGGGCATGACGACGAAGGAGGAGGACTTCGTAGAGGGCGTGTTTACCGCCTCCACGCATGACTATATCCTCTTCTTCACGAACCTCGGCAAGGTGCACCGCCGCAAGGGCTATCAGATCCCGGAGGCAGGCCGCACGGCCAAGGGCACGAATCTGGTCAATATCCTCCCATTTGAGCCGGGCGAGAAGGTCACGGCGGGTATCACCGTGCATGAATTCGACGAGGATTATCTTGTCTTTGTTACCAGAAACGGCACTGTCAAACGGTTGGAACTGGCAAGCCTCAATACCGCGCGCAAAGCCGGAATCCGCGCGCTGACGCTCTCGGAGGGCGATGAACTGATTGCCGTCATGAAGACCGACGGCAAGCAGGATATCCTGCTTGCAAGCGCGAACGGCATGGTCATCTGCTTCAACGAAAACGACGTGCGTGTCATGGGCCGCGACGCAGCCGGTGTGCGCGGCATGATGCTGGACGCGGGAGACTATGTGGTCGGCGCGGGCATCGCCTCGAGAGGCAAGCAGCTGCTTTCCGTCACGGAATGCGGCTACGGCAAGCGCACGGAGATCGAATCTTATCTGCGCCTTGGCGAAGACGGCCAGCGCCGTCCGCAAAACCGCGGCGGCAAGGGCCTCAAGGGTTATAACATCACGGCCAAGACCGGCAAAATTGCGGGCGTGGCAATCGTGGACGACGCGGACGATATCATGCTGATTGAAAACGGCGGCGTGCTCATCCGCATGGCGGCGGCAGATATCAATGTCTACGGCCGTGACACGCAGGGCGTCATTCTCATGCGCCTTGAATCCGGCAGCCGCGTTATTTCCGTGGACCGCGTGGACCGGGAGCCGGAAGAGCCCGCGGAGAACGAAGAGGCATGAAGACCGTCACCATCTACACCGATGGGGCCTGCTCCGGCAATCCCGGCCCCGGCGGCTGGTGCGCGATTCTGGAGTATAACGGACACGAGAAACTGATCTCCGGCGGCGAGGAACGCACCACAAACAACCGCATGGAACTCACCGCAGTCATACAGGCCCTGCTTGCTCTGCGCGAACCGTGTGTTGTAGAACTTTATTCCGACTCCAAATACGTTATTGACGCATTGGAAAAGGGCTGGGCATGGGGCTGGCGGAAAAAGGGCTGGGTCAAGTCTGACAAAAAGCCTGCTCTGAACCCCGACCTCTGGGAATTGCTCCTCGGCCTCGTGAGCCAGCACGAGATGCACTATCACTGGGTCAAGGGCCACGAGGAAAACGAAAAAAACAACCGCTGCGACGAGCAGGCGGTTCTGGAGAGCCGGAAATTCAAAGCATGAGGACGCGCTGCCTGTTACGGTATTCCAAATTTGTAGGTAGTTGCGTTTGAATGGCCGCGGTAAATCAGCCTTGCATTCAAAAATTGCAGGGCAGTACGAATTCGCCGCAGTCCCACAAAAGCCTCCCCTTGCCGCGCTCTGCGCGGTAAGGGGAGGTGTCATTTGCGTCAGCAAATGACGGAGGGGATTTGTTTTAGATTTCAGAGTGCGCTGTAATTTGCAGCACTCGAATCCCCTCAGGCGCTTCGCGCCAATTTCCCTTGGGCACAAGGAAAGCCTTTGGTGCGTCAGAAATTTTGAACTCTTTCAAATATCGCGGAAAAAATACCCGCAGGAGGCTCAGCCTTCTGCGGGTCGGTTTGTTTATAGCGGAGTTTTTTTGATTTTTGCAAACGCGCGGGGATATTTGAGCGGTGTGGACTTGATTTTACGGATCACAACGGCCTTGTGTACGGCATCCTGAATGGGATATTCGTACACGCGCTCGATCGTTCCGCCAAGCAGCGCCACGGCGCGCTTTGCCTCTTCCATTTCCTCGCCTGCCAGCGCACCCTTCATCGCCAGGAACGCGCCGCCCACCTTTACATACGGCAGGCAGAGTTCCGACAGGATATTCAGCCGCGCCACGGCGCGGGACGTCGCAATGTCATACTGCTCCCGGCAGGTCTGGACAAATTCTTCTGCCCGGGCAGTAACAACCTCGGCTTCTACGCCAAGCTGCGGCAGAATCTCCCGCAGCCATGTCATGCGCTTGGCCAGAGAATCCAGAAGCGTCAGTCTGATCGACGGCTCCGCAATTTTCAGCGGGACGCCGGGAAAGCCCGCGCCGCAGCCAACATCGATCACGCGCTTGCCGGAAAAGTCCTCTGCCTGCAAAAGTGCGATGCAGTCGAGAAAATGCAGTTCGGCCACGGCCTGCGGCTCAGTGATGGCTGTGAGGTTCATGACTTTGTTCTTTTCAATCAGCGCCTGCCCGAATGCGCAGAGCGTGTTGATCTGCTCCGGCGCCAAGCCGGAGCGCGCTTCCAGTACTGCTCTCATTTGTCCGCCTTTCGGATATACAGCACGCCAAGGGTCCCCGGTCCGCAGTGGCTGCTGACGGTGCAGCCGGCACGCGTGACGCAGATCTCCTCAAACGGCTGTAACTTTTGCACAGTTTCCACAGCCTTTTGCACCGTTTCTTCCGACACGCCGGAGTGCGTGATGAACACGCGGCGCAGTTCCAGATCGCTGCGGTTTCCAATTTTGTCGGTGATATACTCGCAGACGCATTTGTCAAAGCTGCCGCGATATTTTTTGCCGACGCCCATTTTGCCGTCCTTGACCTCAATGCACGGGCGAAGCTTTAAAAGATTTGCGCCCAGAAGCGTCACGGCGGAGCAGCGGCCGCCCTTTTTCATGTAATCCAGCCGGTCAAGAATGAAGCTGGCTTCCACACGGCCTGTCAGATCGTGCAGCGCCGCAACAATATCGTCCGGTTCCATGCCTTCGCGCGCCATGCGCTCGGCTTCCAACACAACAAGTCCATGACCTGTGGATAAATTTCTGGAATCGACGACGTATACGTTGTCAAAATCCGCCGCTGCCAGTTTCGCGTTCTGATAGCAGCAGGAAAAATCCAGAGAGATACAGACGTGGATGACGAAGTCGTTTTTTTCAGACAACTCTGTAAACGCGCGGACATAATCGGCCAGATTGACCGCCGCTGTCTGCGGCAGACTTCCGCCGGCAGAGACGTGCGCATAGATATCATCGGGCTTGACGTCCACGCCGTCGCGCAGCGTCTTGCCGTCCATGCTCACATAGAGGGGCAGCAGGCGGATGTTGTACCGTTCCAGCTGCTCCGGGCTGAGATCACAGGTAGAGTCAGACGTGATCTGATAACGCATAGAGAGTTCCTTCCTTTTTTCATCTGCATCCATTAAGGACGCGCGTGTGGTAACCGATGGTTCAATACGTCTGCGGTTACCTTGGCGCAGTGCGCGGAAAAAATCGCGCAGCGCCTGTGAACATTCCGCTTCCAGTATGCCGCCGCTGACCTCCGGCTGAAAACAGCCTGGCAGATGCAGCAGATCGACAAGACTTCCCGCCGCGCCGGATTTTGGATCGCACGCGCCGAAGACGACGCGCGGCAGATGCGCGTTTAAAATCGCACCGGCACACATGGGGCATGGCTCCAGCGTCACATACAGCGTACACTGCCACAGCCGCCAGCCGCCAAGCGTCCGGCAGGCTTCGCCGATGGCCTCCAGTTCTGCGTGGGCCAGCGCCGTTTTTCCTTTTTCACGCCGGTTGCGGCCACGGCCGACAATGCGGTCTTCCAGTGTAATCACACACCCCACCGGAACCTCACCGTCCGCTGCCGCTTCCTGTGCAAGCAGGAGCGCTTCGCGCATCATTGCCTCATCCAAGTCCGTACACACACCTCCACGGCAAGAGTCATTCTATCATACCCGAAAATGGAAGATTCGTCAACACCCGCTGTGCAGCGCTTTCCTTGGGAAAACAGGCTTTTTGCTTGCTTTTAACAGGCGGACGCGATATACTGAATATATCAGGCAGCGACGCTGCAAAGAATGGATGGAAGAAAGGATCACGACGGTATGAGTACTGCATATCAGAATCTGACCCCCGCACAGCTGCGCGAGGAATACGCAGCAGTCAAGGCGCAGTTCGACGCGCTGAAGGCGAAGGAACTGAAACTCAACATGGCAAGAGGCAAGCCCGGCAAGGAGCAGCTTGATCTCGTCTCCGATATCCTCAGCATCCTCAAGACCCCGGAGGACTGCATGTCCAACGGCGTCGATGCCCGCAACTACGGCGAACTGTCCGGCCTCAAGGAAGCAAAGGAATACTGGGCGGATGTGCTCGGCTGCAAGAGCGAAGAGTGCTTCATCGGCGGCAACGCATCGCTGACGCTCATGTACGATCTGGTCAGCAAGGGCTATACGCACGGTCTTGCACGTTCGGAAAAGCCGTGGTGCAAGCTGGATACCGTCAAGTGGCTCTGCCCGGCGCCCGGCTACGACCGCCATTTTAAAATCACCGAATCGTTCGGCTTTGAACTCATTACAATTCCCATGACCCCCACCGGCCCCGACATGGACAAGGTCGAAGAAGCGGTCAAGGACCCGGCTGTCAAGGGCATGTGGTGCGTGCCGAAATACTCCAACCCCGACGGCATCGTCTATTCCGACGAGACGATCGCGCGCATCGCGGCTTTGAAGACCGCCGCGCCCGATTTTGCCCTCATGTGGGATAACGCCTACTGCATCCATGAGTTTGACGGCGAATTTGTTCCCTTCCAGGATATCCTGACACTCTGCCGCGAGGCCGGCAACGACGGCATGGTCTATGAATTTGCCTCCACGTCCAAGGTCACGCTCCCCGGCGCGGGCTTCTCCGTTATGGCTACGAGCGAGGCCAATCAGGCGTATCTGCAAAAACTCATCGGCATCCAGACCATTTCCTATGACAAGGTCAACTCTCTGCGCCATGTGCGCTTTTTAAAGGACAAGGCCCACACGCTGGAACTTATGAAGAAGCACGCAGCCATTCTGAACCCGAAGTTCCAGTGCGTTCTGCGCCATCTGGACACCGAGATCGCGCCGCTCGGCATTGCGTCCTGGCAGCGGCCGAAAGGCGGTTATTTCGTCTCGGTCAACACGGCCCCGGGGCTTGCCAAGCGCACGCTGGCACTGTGCAAGGAAGCCGGTGTCGTCATGACCGGTGCGGGCGCGACGTTCCCCTATGGCCGCGACCCGCAGGATTCCAACATCCGCATTGCCCCGTCCCTGCCCCCGGTTGAGGAGTTGGAGCAGGCGATGGAGATCTTCTGCACCAGTCTGCGCCTGGCCGCACTGGAGCAGCGAATGCAGTAAGTAAATTAAGGCTCCCCTTTGAATAAAGGGGAGCTGGCCCGAAGGGCCTGAGGGGATTTTGTACACACAAATTGCAGAGTACTCTGAACCCCGTACCCCATCCCCTCCGCCATTTGCTTTCGCAAATGCCACCTCCCCTTCCCGTGCGGGGCACGGCAAGAGGAGGCTTTGGCGCGCCGGGCTTCCCGGCCGCAGTTCATCGCAGCAAGGAGCAGCACATGAAGGTTTTGATTCTCGGCGGCGGAGCCAGCGGACTGATGGCCGCGCTTTCTGCCGCGCAGGACGAACAGAATACCGTCACCGTTCTTGAACGGCAGTCGCGTGTCGGGCGCAAGCTGCTCGCCACCGGCAACGGCCGGTGCAACCTGACGAACCTCGATTTATCCCCGGAGCACTATCACGGGCAGGACGCGGGCTTTGCCCGCGCCGCACTTTCGCGGTTTGATGGAAACACTACGCTGGACTTTTTTCACGCGCTGGGCCTGCTGACTGCGGCGGAGCCGTCCGGGCGGGTCTATCCTCTCTCTGATCAGGCCAACAGTGTCGTGGATGTGCTGCGGTTCGCCGCCGCACAGGCGGGTGTGCAGCTTGTCTGCGGCTTCGACGCGCAGAACGTGAAGAAAAAAGCGCGCGGCTATCAGGTTACGGGCGCGGACGGCAGCGCGTATTTCGGCGATAAGCTGATCGTCGCCTGCGGCGGCTGCGCGGGAAAGGCGCTGGGCGGAACAATGTCCGGCTATGAACTGCTTTCGCAGCTTGGCCACAGCCGCACGGCGCTGCACCCCAGCCTCACACAGATCCGCACGGACCCGGCTCCTATCCGGGGGCTGAAGGGCGTGCGGACAGATTGCCGCATGCGCCTGCGCGCAGACGGCAGAACAATACAGGAGGACGCGGGCGAGGCGCAGTTTACAGAGACGGGCGTTTCCGGCCCAGTTGCATTCGCGCTTTCGCGGGCAGCGGGACAGGCACAGGGCGCCGAACTGCTGCTCGATTTTCTGCGGGACTATCCCGCGCCGCAGGTGCGAGGGCTTTTGCAGGCGCGGCGCGCAGCGTTCCCGGTACTGGCTGGCGAGGAACTGCTTTCCGGCATGCTTCACCCGCGCCTCGGCAAGACGCTCTGCCATGCCCGCGGCCTCGGCGCGCAGCCGCTTGCGTCCGTTTCCGACGCGGCGCTGGACGCACTGGTAAATGCAATTAAATATTTTTCTCTCCCCGTTACAGGTGTTTCCGGCTTTGAGAGCGCGCAGGTGACGGCTGGCGGTGTCCGGACGGCGGAATTCCGCGCCGACACGCTTGAAAGCCGGCTTGCTCCCGGTGTGTTCGCCTGCGGTGAGGTTCTGGATATCGACGGCGACTGCGGCGGATACAACCTGCAATGGGCCTGGTCGTCCGGCTATGTGGCCGGAAAGCTGGGGAAGCTATAAACATATTCCTACCCGTTTATAGGGATGGACGACTCTGTCCGCCCAGCAGAAAGCACCGAATCATCAAAAATTCTCGGCGAATTCGTATGCACTTACCCGCTTGACTGTAGGGGCCGATGTGGGCATCGACCCCTACAACCATGCGTGCAGGCATATCTGTATTCGCCGTAAGATTTCTGAAAAAGCACTGCTTCCAGCGGGCCAACAGAGTCTGTCACGCCCAGATTGTTTACAAGAGTCGTCGGCCCCTACAGAAATTGCATTCCCGCCTGTTAAAACAGGCTCGACATACTTTGACAATAAAATAGGAGAACACATATGGATATCACACTCAGAATGAGCGACCACGCGCTGACTGCGCGCGCTGCTGCCGCTGCCGGAATCGTGCTGCTGCAGAACAAGAACCGGACGCTCCCGCTGCTGCCGCAGGAGGACGGTGCGCCGCTGCCTGTCGCGGTGTTTGGCATCAAACAGCTTCAGACGCCCGCTTTCGACAAAACGATGACGCCGTGGCGTGCAATCGGCGTCCTGGACGGACTTGCAGCAAGCGAGACGGTCAGGCCAGACGCGCTTCTGGCCCGCAAATACCGCACATGGGCGGTAGAACACCCGGAGGGCAGCGAAATGCCGCTGACAACGCTCGATTTTGGGGCCCTGCGCCATGACTGCGCGGCGGCTGTCGTCGTCATCGGCAGGACGCCGGAGCGCTATAGCCTCCAGCTGACCGACGAGGAGACAGCTATGCTCACGCGCGTCACGTCTGTATTCGACCGGACGGTGCTCGTGCTGGCTGCGCCGGGCTTTATCGAGTTGAACGAGGCTGCGCTCTCGTGCGGCGCAATCGTCTTTCTCGGCCTTGCGGGGCAGGAGGCGGGTGGGGCGCTTGCCGACGTGCTGACGGCGAAGGTCATGCCGGCCGGCCATCTTTCCTTCAGCTGGCCCGAGCATGCGGAGGCGTTTTCCGACGCCAGCGCCGCAGCAGACCAGTTTACGGGCTACCGCTATTTTGATTCCTTCGGCGTCCCCGTGCGCTATCCGTTTGGCCACGGCCTGAGTTATGGGACGGTTGCGTTCGGCAGCGTCTCGGCCGGGCTTGACGGCTGCGATGTGACGGTGAGCGCGGAGCTGGTCAACACCGGAGAGGAATTTGCCGCCAGCGAACTTGTGCAGGTCTATGTAACGCGGCCTGAGGGCGATCTGACGCGGCCGGTAAGCTTTCTGGACTGCTTCCAGAAAAGCCGCCTGCTCGCCCCCGGCGAGAGTCAGACGGTCACGCTGCGCTTCCCTATCACAGAACTTTCCGTCTACCGCGAACACGCACATGCGTTTGTGCTGGATGCGGGGTATTATGATATCCGTATCGGGACAAGCAGCCGCGCCTGCTATCTGGCAGGCTCTATCCGCCTGACGCGCAGCGCCGTGGTGCAGGCGGCGGAGCCGCTTACACTGTCTGCCGCACAGGAACGCACGCGGCCGGAAAACGTCTGCTTCCAGTTCCCTGAGGATCTGGCCGAGATCGAGCAGGCGCACAAACACGCCATCCGCTTTTCGGATCGCAATCTGCCCCGCCGCAGCCGCAGAAAGGGCCGGGAATTTACCGGCTGCCGCCCGGACGGGGAGCATCATACGCTTGCTGACGTGCGCGAGGGCCGGTGCAGCGTGTTCCATCTCGTGGCCGATATGGACACGGAAAATCTGGAGCGGTTGGTCTGCGGCTTCGGCAGAGAGGCAGCATCCGTCCCCGGCGCGCTTGGTGCGTCGGCGGCGATCGAGCGCTACGGCATTCCCGCCGTACAGATTGCGGGCGGCGCGCAGGGGCTGCGCCTGCTGCGCGATATCCCGGATGAGGAAACGGGCGAGATTGTCCGGCGGCAGTGCGCGACGGTCTTCCCCGCGCCCGCACAGCTTGCCTGCTCGTTTGACCAGGAAGTCGTCCGGGCTGTCGGCCGCGCGGTGGGCCTTGAAATGGCAGAACTTGGCGTTCAGCTTTGGCTGGGGCCGGATACAGGCATAATGCGTTCGCCGCAGGAGGCGCGGTTCGCAGAAAAATGGTCGGAGGACCCGGTCGTCTGCGGCACCATGACGGCGGCGCTGGCCGGCGGCGCGTGGCCCTATGGGACGGCTGTGCTGCACGCACAGAGCCTGCCGGAGGCCGTCTCCGTTTCCCAGTCCGCGCTGCGCGACGTGTATGGTCTTCCGTTTGAGATTGCCGCAGACGGCTGCCGCGCGGCAAAGCTGCCGGACTGCGCCATCTCCGGCCAGCGGCTCACGGAAAACAGTCCGCTTCTGCGCGCATGGCTGCTCGACTGCGGCTACGGCGGCATGCTCTGGGGCGATGAAGGCCCTGCTTCCGACCGCATCGGTCTGGAAAAGGCGGCGATCCGGATCCTGAAATGGATGCTGCAGGCAAAAAAGATGTGAAAATCATGGAAGAAGCCGTGAAAAGTCATTGCAATCAGCGGCGAAAGCTGATATAATCAAAATTGCTCCCCCCCTGTGAGGGGGCAATTCTGACACCGGGGTACGGCCTGCCGCAGTCCGGCGCGGAATAATATTATGAAAGAGGTAGATTTTCAAATGAAGAAGTATCTTGCACTGCTTCTGGTTCTGGTCATGGTTCTGAGCCTGGCTGCCTGCGCATCCAAGCCCGCAGAGACCACCGACGAACCCGAACAAACCACCCCGGTTCCCGCTCCCGCAGAAGAGACCAAGGACGAAGAGCCCGCTCCCGCTGAGGAGACCAAGGAAGAAGAACCCACCGAAGAGCCGGCTGACAACACCGAGTACGCTGTCGCCATGATCACCGACTACGGCGATATCACCGACCAGTCCTTCAACCAGACCACCTACGAAGCCTGCAAGGCTTTCTGCGAGGACAACGGCGTTCAGTTCAGCTACTTCAAGCCCGCCGGCGACAACACTGCTGACCGTGTTGCCATGATCGAAAAGGCTGTTGACGAAGGCTACAACGTCATCGTTATGCCGGGCTATGCATTCGGCGGCGCGATCGTTGAGGCTGCTCCGGAATTCCCCGATGTCAAGTTCATCGCGCTCGACGTTGCCAAGGGCGACCTGCTCGAGGCCGGTGTTGCCAAGGCTGGCGAAAGCTATGACTACAACCCCGACAACTGGGATCTCGAAAAGTATGTTGACATGAGCAATGTCTACTGCGCAATCTATCAGGAAGAGCTCTGCGGCTACATGGCCGGTTACGCTGCTGTCAAGCTGGGCTACAAGAGCCTCGGCTTCCTGGGCGGCATGGCTGTTCCCGCCGTTATCCGCTATGGCTACGGCTTCGTGCAGGGCGTTGACGCTGCGGCTGCCGATCTGGGCCTGTCCGACGTCACTGTGAAGTACGTCTATGGCGGTCAGTTCTTCGGCGATGCTGACATCACTGCTGTTATGGATACCTGGTATGCAAACGGCACTGAGGTCGTCTTCGCCTGCGGCGGCGGCATCTACACCTCCGCTGTTGACGCTGCCAAGAAGGCGAACGGCAAGGTCATCGGCGTTGACGTTGACCAGGCTGGCGTTATTGCAAACTATGCGGGTGTTGACGGCCTGACCGTTACCTCTGCGATGAAGGGCCTGTACCCCGCTACTTACGACACGCTGAACGACGTCATCATCAACGGCAACTGGGCAAACTATGTTGGCAAGATCGCAACGCTGGGCCTCGTCTCCGCGGACGATCCCGAAGCGAACTACGTTCAGATCCCGATGGGCGAGGGTACGCAGTGGTCCGACAGCTTCACGCAGGACGACTACAAGGCGATGGTCGCCGATATGTTCAGCGGCAAGATCACTGTCAGCAACGACATCAGCAAGGCTGCTTCCGACTTCGCTACCGTCATCACGGTCGACGATCAGGGCGCAATCAAGGGCTAATTCGTTCAAACTGACAATCAAGTCCTAATAAAAGGGGGACGGACAACAGTCCGTCCCCTCTTTCTATATCAGATATTTCCCATCAAGGAGGAATCGCCATGGGTAAGACCATCGGCATTTTAGGCGGCATGGGACCGCTTGCAACGGCGGATTTGTTCCGCAAGATCACGCTTCTGACAGATGCAGCCTGCGACAACGAGCACATCCGCGTCTATATCGATTCCAACGCTCGCATTCCAGACCGCACGGCAGCGATTTTGTCCGGCGGGCCGGATCCTGTGCCGGAAATGGCCTCGGCTCTGCGCTCGTTGGAGCGCTGCGGCGCGGACTGCGTTATCATGCCGTGCAACACCGCGCATTATTTCCTTCCCCGCCTGCAGGCCATGACAAGCCTGCCGTTTCTCAGTATGCTCGAGGCTACGGCGAAGACATGCGCAAAGGATTTTCCCGGCCAGACCGCGGCAATCCTCGCAACGAAGGGCACGCTTGCAACCGGCCTTTATGAAAAGGCGCTGAATGCACAGGGCGTGCACTGTCTTGTGCCGGACGAAGGCGAGCAGGATGTGCTGATGCACCTGATCTACGATGTTGTGAAGGCATCCAAGCCGCTTGAACCGGAGCAGGGCGCATGGCAGGCGCTTCTGGACGGACTTCGCGCGCGCGGCGCGGACTATTTTATCCTCGGCTGCACGGAATTGCCTATTATCGCCGATACTTTGCCGCAGCCCGGGCCATTCGTTGACCCGACGGCAGAACTTGCGAAGGCTGCTATCCGCATCTGCGGCTACAAAGTCAAGGGCGAATGAACCGGCAAACAGACAACAGGCTTCCCATCGAACGGGTTCGATGGGAGGCCTGTTTTTGCTGTGTATAAGCACCATATTACAGCGTGAGCGTATGGTATACGTCGCCGGAAAGCGTTTTCCACTGAAAAACGCCGTCTTCCAGCGTCAGATAGCCGCGTGCGGAGCCGTTTTTCGGAATGGAGACAGAGCCGGGGTTCAAATAGAGGTTTTCCTCGCCGAACGGCTCCCACGCGGGTACATGTGTATGGCCGTGCAGGAGAATATCGCCGGGGCAGAGCGGCGGCAGGTGCGCGGTGTTGTAGACGTGGCCGTGCGTGGCGTAGATCAGCCGGTTTCCAACCGGGAAGATGCTGTAATCGGCCAGAATCGGGAAGTTCAGCACCATCTGGTCAACCTCCGTGTCGCAGTTGCCGCGGACGCAGAAGAGCCGGTCTCGCCGTTCGTTGAGCATGGCCAGCACCTGTTTGGGGGCATATTCGTCCGGCAGATCGTTGCGCGGGCCGTGGTAGAGAATGTCACCCAGAAGCAGGAGTCGGGCTGCTCCTTCCCAGTCAAACGCGGAAAGCAGGTCACGGCAATAGCCTGCCGCGCCGTGGATATCCGATGCGATCATGAGTTTCATAAGCAGTCCCTCCTCAGCGTTTTGCGAGATCCTTTACGACCTCACCCGCAATGATCAGCCCTGCCACAGACGGTACGAAAGCCGTGCTGCCTGGGATATCGCGGCGTTCGGTACACTTGTGCTTGGCGCCCGGCGGGCAGATGCAGTGGCTGCGGCAGCTGATGGACATGTCTTCAATGGGCCTGGTCGGAATTTCGTCAGAATAGACGACCTTCAGATGCTTCACGCCGCGCTTTCTGAGCGCCGTGCGCATCACGCGCGCCAGCGGGCAGCCGCTGGTCTTGTAGATATCGGCTACGCGAAAGCGGGTCGGGTCGAGTTTGTTGCCCGCGCCCATGCAGCTGATGATGGGGACGCCCGCCTTCTGCGCCTCAAGAACCAGCGTGACCTTGGCTGTTACGGTATCGACGGCATCGACCACATAGTCGTACGTCGAAAAATCAAACTGATCCGCCGTCTCCGGCAAATAGAAGCACTGGTGCACGCGCACATCGCAGTCCGGGTTGATCTCCAGAATGCGGTCGCGCATGACCTCAACCTTGTATTTGCCGATGGTCTTGCGTGTGGCAATGATCTGCCGGTTGAGGTTCGTCAGGCAGACCTTGTCGTCATCGACAAGATCAAACGCGCCGACACCGCTGCGCACAAGCGCTTCACAGACATAGCCGCCCACGCCGCCGATGCCGAACACGGCCACATGCGCACCCTTCAGCTTTTCCATGGCCTCCGCGCCGAGCAGAAGCTGCGTTCTCGAAAATTGATTGAGCATAAGTCCCTCGATTACATATAGAAGTTATAGGCTTATCATAAAGACAGGACTACACACTGTCAAGGGATTTGCAGCGCTTTTGGGCAGATTTGTGAAAATAAACCGTGACATTTGGCGCGCTTTCGTTTAAACTGAAAGTAAGCAGGTACGCGGAAGCGTCCGCGCATCACAAACAAAAAGGGGAGAATCGTTTTGAAGGAACGCTATAAGCCTTTGCTGACGCCGTGGAAGATCGGCAAGGTCGAGATCAAGAACCGCATCGTGCTCACCAGCATGGGCGGCACAGACCTGTTCGGCTGGATGGAATGGAACCATTTTGACAAGGACGGCGCGCGCTTCATTCTGGAGGTTGCGAAAAACAACGCCGGTCTTGTCCTGCCCGGTTGTCAGCCGGTGTATAACCCAATGTACGGCCAGTGGCTGCACAAGAACAAGAAAATGTACGACGATCTGGCAAAGTGGATGCCGGAATTCCACAAGACGGGCGCGAAGTTGTTCGTGCAGCTGACGGCGGGCTTCGGCCGCAGCTTTACCGTGTCCGAGATGATGGAAAAGCTTTATAACAATCCCGTGCTGCGTGTGCTGTCGAAGTCGGTCATGGATCTCGACAAGATCACGGCCACGGCCAGTCCGTCACCCAACCGGTGGTCGGACAAGCTGCCGTCACGCGAGATGACGAAGGAGGAAATTCAGGAGTTCATTGACTCGTTCGCCAAGAGCTCCAAACTGCTCAAGGACGCGGGCGTTGACGGCGTGGAGGTTCACGCTGTCCATGAGGGCTATCTGCTCGACCAGTTCACGCTCCACTACGTCAACAAGCGCACGGATGAGTACGGCGGCAGTCTGGAAAACCGCTACCGCTTCGCCGCTGAGATCGTCAAGGCCATCAAGGCCGCCTGCGGCCCGGATTTCCCGGTGTCGCTGCGCTATTCCGTCGTCTCGAAGACCAAGGGCTTCCGGCAGGGCGCGCTGCCCGGCGAGGACTACGTCGAAGCAGGCCGCGACATGGCCGAGTCCGAGATTGCCGCGAAATTCCTGCAGGATGCGGGCTATGACATGCTCAACTGCGACAACGGAACCTATGACGCGTGGTACTGGGCGCATCCGCCGGTGTATATGCCTGAAAACTGCAATCTGGCCGAGGTCGAGCATATCAAAAACTTCGTCGATATCCCCGTCGTCTGCGCGGGGCGCATGACGCTGGATGCCGCAGCCGAGGCCGTCGCTGCAGGAAAACTTGACGGCGCGGGCTTTGCTCGCAACTTCCTGGCTGACCCGGAATGGTTTACCAAGGTGCTCGAAGACCGCGAGGCCGATATCCGCCCGTGCATTCTCTGCCACAATGGCTGCTTCAACATGTGCCACTATAAGGGCGTGCCGAACGATCAGGATTTGAGCGACTCTCTGCATCTGGCGCGCTGCGCGGTCAACGCGGAGATGATGCAGTGGGACAAGCACTATATCAAAAAGACGAATGAGCCGAAGACTGTTCATATCGTCGGCGGCGGCATCGGCGGCATGGAGGCTGCCCGCGTGCTGACGCTGCGCGGCCATAAGCCGATTATCTATGAAAAGTCCGGTGTGCTTGGCGGCACGTTCATTGCGGCCTCGTCCGAAAGCTATAAGGGCAAGCTCCGTGACCTTCTGACATGGTACCGCCGCGAGATGGAAAAGCTTGGCGTTGAGGTCCGGCTGAATACGGAGGTCAAGGAGATCGAATCCTTTGGCTCCGATCCCGTGATCATCGCCACCGGCTCGACCCCGCGCGTGCTTAAAAAGGTTCCCGGCCATGAGAAGATGCTCGAAGCCTGCGAGTATCTGCTCGGCGCGCCAGTGGGTGAAAAAATCGCCGTCGTGGGCGGCGGTCTGACCGGCTGCGAGATAGCATATGAACTCGCATTGCAGGGCAAGGACGTTACGATTGTCGAAATGAAGGACGATCTGGTGTCCCAGAAGGGTGTCTGTCTTGCAAACAGTTCGTATCTGCGTGAGTGGTTTGCGTGGAAGCAGGTTCCGGTCTATCTGGAAACGACGCTCCGCGAGGTCAAAGACGGCTCCATCGTCTGCGCGGCGAAGGACGGCTCCGCCGTCGAGATCCCGTGCGACACGGTTATTTCCTCCGCCGGCTATATCTCCACACCGCTTGTGGAGGAAAAGGGCCACAAGAATGTGCAGCTGGTCGGCGACTGCCTGCGCGTCGGAAATCTCCGTTCCGTCGTCTGGCGTGCCTACGAAGCAGCCATGAAAATCTGAAGTTTGCAGAAAAAATCGGCGCCCGGGCATCTGCCCGGGCGCCGCTGGTTTTATTTCGCGTATTCGACTGCTTTCGTTTCGCGGATGACGTTGACCTTGATCTGGCCGGGGTACTCGAGTTCGGACTCGATCTTCTTGGCAAGATCGTGGGCCAAAAGGATCATATTGTCCTCTGTAACCTCTTCGGGCTTGACCATTACGCGGACCTCGCGGCCGGCCTGAATGGCGTAGGCCTTCTCAACGCCGGGGAAGGAGTTCGTCAGTTCTTCCAGCTTTTCGAGCCTGCGGATATAGTTCTCGACGTTCTCACGGCGTGCACCGGGGCGTGCAGCGGAGATTGCGTCGGCGGCCTGTACGAGGCAGGCAATAACGGTCTGCGGCTCAACATCGCCATGGTGCGCCTCGATGGCGTTGATGACGACGGGGTTCTCCTTGTACTTTCTGGCGAGTTCGACGCCCAACTGGACGTGGCTGCCTTCCATCTCGTGGTCAACGGACTTGCCGAGGTCGTGCAGCAGACCGGCACGCTTTGCCAGCGTCACATCGACGCCAAGTTCGGACGCCATCAGACCCGCAATATGCGCAACCTCAATGGAGTGGTTCAGCACGTTCTGGCCATAGGACGTGCGGTATTTCTGGCGGCCCAGAAGCTTAATGAGTTCGGGGTGCAGATTGTGGACACCGGTTTCAAACGTCGCGCGTTCGCCTTCAACCTTGATGGTGTGGTCAACCTCGCGGCGAGCCTTTTCAACCATGTCTTCAATGCGGGTCGGATGGATGCGGCCGTCGGCAATCAGCTTTTCGAGCGCAAGCCGTGCGACCTCACGGCGGACGGGATCGAACGAGGAAACCGTGATGGCCTCCGGGGTGTCGTCGATGATGAGGTCAACGCCGGTGATGGTTTCAAGGGTGCGGATGTTGCGGCCCTCGCGGCCGATGATGCGGCCCTTCATTTCATCGTTGGGCAGCGGGACGACGGAGACGGTCGTTTCGGCGGCATGGTCTGCCGCGCAGCGCTGGATGGCGGTGGCGATGATCTCGCGGGCCGTCTGATCGGCCTCCTCCTTCATCTGCGCCTCGATCTCCTTGATCTTCATCGCGGTCTCGTGGCGGACATCGTCTTCGACGCCCTTGAGGATGTAGGCCTTGGCCTCGTCCTGCGTCAGGCCGGAGATCTTTTCCAGAACCTCCATCTGGCTGCGCTTGAGAGAATCGACCTCTTCCTGCTTCTTGTCGATGGCCGTGATCTTCTTGGCCAACTCGTCCTCTTTCTTCTCGTGAAGATTGATCTTCTTGTCAAGGGCTTCTTCCTTCTGCTGCAGACGGCGCTCCTGCTTGGAGACTTCCGCGCGGCGCTCCTTGACCTCCTGCTCATATTCGCTGCGTGATTTATGGATCTCTTCCTTAGCCTCGAGCAGCATTTCGCGCTTTTTGCTTTCTCCGCCCTTGATGGCTTCGTTGATGATGCGCCGGGCTTCCTCTTCGGCGGAACCGATCTGCTTTTCCGCAACCTTTTTGCGGTACAGAACGCCGGCCGCGAAGAAAACCGCGCAGAGCACGATTGCCGCGATGCTAATGATGAGGCATAGCGTATTAAATTCCATAAACTGCGAATCACACCTCCTGTTTTCAGTATTGGGTACGCCGGCACTCCGGCGACTTGAATCATAAAGCGCAATGAGCTTCCCCAAGTCCCATTACAGCCATACAAATCCTACCCTACATTGTACCGGTTTGCCGCGTGTCTGTCAAGGCGCAATTCGGAAAAATGCACGAAACGGGATACGCCTGTTTGGGCGCTTTTGGCAAGAACCGCCCAAGTAACCGATGACACACACAGTTGACAAGCGGCAAAAAGTGTGATTCTATAAAGGAAAAGCGGAGATCAGGCCGCCGCGAACACCTGCGGCAGCCGCCGCGTGATGGCGACGCATAGAAAGCTTCCCAGCGCAATTTTCAGCAGATCGCCCGGCAGATAGATCAGCATGCCGTTTTTGATGACTTGCCAGAACGTCAGCCCTTTGCCCAGATATGCGTTTGCAATCAGCGCCATATACGGCACGCCGATTGCGTACAGAACGGCCAGCCCTGCCAACATGGCAAGCGCCGTCCCCCAGAAGGTCAGGGGCCGCTTCGCCAGCTTCCCAATCACAAACGCCGACGGGATCAGACCCAGCAAAAAGCCGAACGTCGGCTGCAGGACATAGGAAAATCCGCCGCCCAGCGCGAAAATCGGCACGCCGACCAGCCCAATCAGCACATACACGCCCTGCGACAGCGCGCCGTATCCCGCGCCGAGCAGAATGCCCGCCATGGCCGTGAACAGGAATTGCAGCGAAATCGCCGCCAGCGCGAAGGGAATCTTGAAAAATGCGCCGATTGCCGTCAGCGCGGCGAACAGTGCCGTCAGAACCAGCATCAATGTCTTTCTGTGCTGCATAAGAAGTTCTCCTTTTGTAAACCAAATTTAGAAACAGGTTTACAATACACGAAACTGAACGAAAAATCAAGGGGATAATCATCATGTTGAAAGAAGAAGTTCTCTCCCTGCTGTTAAATGCGCGGGAACCCGTCTCCGGCGAGGGCATCTGCAAGACCTTCGGCGTGACCCGGGCCGCCGTCTGGAAGACCATCGACCAGCTGCGGCAGGAGGGCTATGGAATTGACGCCGCGCCGAAGCGCGGCTATACGCTCGCGTTCGTGCCCGAACGGCTCGATACGGCGCTCGTGCGTGCACATCTGTCTGGACACCCGTGGCAGGCACTGACGACTGCCGTGCCCAGCGTGGATTCTACGAACAACGCCTGCAAGCGCCTCGCCGCCGAGGGAGCGCCGGACGGCACGGCCATCCTGACCGGCTGCCAGACCGCCGGACGGGGCCGCCGGGGCCGTACCTTCGTCTCCCCGCCGGGCGGCCTGTATTTCAGCGTGATCCTGCGCCCGCACGCAAAGCCGGAGGCGCTCATGCACCTCACGGCCATGGTCGCGGTTGCCGCCGCACGGGCGGTGTTCGCGGTCAGCGGTGTGTATCCCGATATCAAATGGACGAACGACCTTGTGCTTGGCGGAAAAAAACTCTGCGGCATCCTCACCGAGATCGGCATCGAGGCCGAATCGCGCGAGGTCGATTACGCCGTCGTCGGCATCGGCATCAACTGTGAGCAGGTCGAACTCCCGCCTGAGGTCAGCGCCATGTCAATCAGTCTGGAAGCGTTTACCGGCCAAAGGCCCGACCGCGCGCGCCTTGCCGCCGCCCTTGTCCGGTCGCTTTCTGAGATGGAACAGGCGCTGTTTACTGAAAAAGACGCTTGGCTGCAAGAATTTTCTGCGCACTGCATCACCATCGGGCAGGATGTCAAGCTTGTCCGGGGCGACGACGTGGCCTACGCCCACGCCGACGGCATCGACGCCGAAGCTGCCCTCCTCGTCACCTACCCCGACGGCGCCAAAGCCGCCATCGCCTCCGGCGAAGTCTCCGTCCGAGGGATGTATGGATATGTGTGAGGAACCTGTTCGTATTGTTCTGCAGGGGCACAGCGGTCTGACTTTCTAACTGTCAATTCCTATAGGCAGGTACTTGGAATTCTGCGTATTCCGGTAAAAAGGGAACCCGCGCGCATCGTCAGGATGCGCGCGGGTTCGTATATTGAGGGAAAAGGGGATTGCGAGAACTTGTCGTCTGCGGGTGAAGGGTCACAAAGGCGCAGATAAAAAGAATACATACAAGCGCCGGTTTTGTGGCATGACCGCCTGGTGCTATTGTCCGGCTGCGGACAGATCAGTTGTGGGCAGGATGGTAATATGCTCTTCCGCATATGCAACAGACCTGTCCATCATCACCTGCGCATAGATCAGCGCTGCACAGCAGACGATCACGACGATCAGCACAGCGGCCAAAAGATACCGCCGGTGCAGCTTTTTCTGATAGGCCTGCACGCGTTCCGGCGCGATTCCGCTTAAAAGTTCCTGCGCGGCCTCGTCCGGTGTGCCGACATGGGCAATCAGCGCGTCCAGCGTGGTGCAGTCCGGCGCGGATTCGGTCAACTCCTCCCGCAGCCCGGTCAGCAGCTGTCTGCGCTGCGCCGCCGGGAGCGGCAGCCGTTTTCCAACCGCCCGGCAGTATTGCCGGATCACGGCGTCATTATGCTTCATGTCCGTCCCAATCCTCCATCAGCTGCTGAAACACACCGGAAATCTCGGCATACTCGGCCAGCGTCTGCCGCAGATAGTCCCGTCCGGCAGGTGTAACGGCATAGTAATTCCGCGCACGGCCGTCTACGATCTCACTGGAACTGATTTCGAGATAGCCCTGCTCCTCCAGCCGGTACAGGACGGGATACAGCAGGGAAAGCTGGTATTTTCCGCCCGAACGCTGTTTTAATTCCTGAATCAGTTCATACCCATACATCGGCCTGTCGGATAAGATCCGCAAAACGGCCAACGGGCTGGTTGCTCGCTTGAAATACGCCAAAAACGAATGCCCGGAATCCTCCTGCTTCGCCATAGGCCTCCCTCCTTCCGGATGAGGGCGTTGACAATAGTTTTATAGCACGGTATTTTATAAAAGTCAATATAAAGCATTGACAAGTATAGAGGGGAGGATATACTATAAATAGCGATAATCGCTGCTGGATACTCAAAATGTATGCAGGGAAACGCCGCATGGACGACAGATTGGGAGGAAGCTTATGCGCACGACAGAGAAGGAAAAATCCTTGGTTGGTCCGGTGATTCTTTTTATTCTGAGCGCCCTGGTGGTTGCCGCTGACGTTTTTGCGCTTTGCGCGCTGTCTGCGCGGCCATGGGAGCGGCATCAGGTGCTGACGCTCTGCCTTTCGATCGTCGCCTTCACGATCAGCGGAACCTACAGGTGGATCACGATCTGTACAACGCTTGATCAGCGAAAGCAAAACAGGAAGCGGCAGAAAGAAAGGAGAACGAACCAATGAAACGCTTTACAGCGCTTTTTCTGGCTGCGTGGCTGGTGCTTCTGATGGGCTGCGCAGCTTCGCGGCAGCTGGGGCAGGTATGCGGGGCGGAGAACTGGTCGTCCGTCCAGCTGGTTGAGCGATACGACCGGGCCGGAGAGGAAGCAACGTCACGTTCCACGGATGCGGTCAGTCCGGAGGCGCTTCGGACGCTGCTGCACGAAGCATACGCAAAGCCCGCCTATGCGTATGCACAGCTTCCCGTTCCGTGCATCCAGCTGTTCCTGTCCTGTGCGGACGGAACGCTCTGCACACTTGCCGTCGGAGCAAACGGACGCGTTGTCCTGACCGCGCATTCCGAGGGCAGCGAAACCGCGTCTTACTGGAATACAGGCTCTTCGGCGCTGTATGACGCGCTGCTGTCGATGGTAAATTAAAAAACCCCGGCGCGCTTTGGATGGTTCGATCATCCGAAGCGCGCTGTTTGTTTGCATTGACAGCGCGTCTCCGATGTGATACGATATTCTAGAAATTTTGTTCGCATTGAAGGGAGGCACGATCATGGAGTTGCTGGAGGGGCTGAACGCGGCGCAGCGGGAGGCTGTTTTATCGACTGAGGGCTTTGTGCGCGTGATCGCGGGCGCGGGCTCCGGCAAGACGCGGGCGCTGACGCGGCGGTTTGCGTATCTGGTGACGGAACTCGGCATTCTGCCGGGGAATCTTCTGTGCGTGACGTTCACGAACAAGGCCGCAAACGAAATGCGCCAGCGCATCCACAACCTGACCGGCGACGAGGATACCGGCTACATCAACACCTTCCACGGCTTCTGCGTCTCCATTCTGCAGGAGGACAGCCACGCCGTCGGCTATCCCAAAAGCTTTCTCGTGCTCGACAACAGCGATATTGACGCCATGCTCCAGATCATCTATGAAGAGCGTGGGCTGACGCTGCGCGACATGACGTTCTCCCATGCGCGGGACATGATCGAGATGCTGAAGCAGAAGGAGCGGCCCGAATATTACGAGGATATGCTCACGCTGCCGCTCGAAACATTAAAAGAAAAATACTGGAAGGCCGAGAACGCAAAAGATAGTATCTTCTACGGTTATCTCTATCAGGAAAAGAAGTGCTTTGCGCTGGATTATAACGACCTGATCGTCTTCACGCTCCACATTTTCCGCACGCACGAGGATATCCGCCTCAAGTGGCAAAAGCGGCTGGAATACATTATGATCGACGAATTTCAGGACATTGACCCGCCGCAGTACGCCTTGATGCAGGTGCTGTGCGACTATCACAAAAATCTGTTCATTGTCGGCGACCCCGACCAGACCATCTACACATGGCGCGGGGCCGACGTGCGGTATCTTCTGGACTTTGACAAGGTCTACCCCACGGCGAAGACCATCATGATGATGGAAAATTACCGCTCCACGCCGGAAATCCTTGCGGCCTGCAACAGTCTGATTGCGAAAAACGCGAACCGCATCAAAAAAGACCTTCTGCCCATGCTGCCGGGCGGCGCGCCGGTTCTGTGCCACCACGCGGCCAACAGCGAACAGGAAGCCCGCTGGATCGCCGCGCAGATCAAAACGCTCCACGAGGCCGGGACGCCCTACCGCGATATGGCGGTTTTATACCGCGCGCACTATATCACGCGCGGCGTGGAGGAACTTCTCCTGAAGGAAAAAATCCCGTACACGATCTACAGCGGCGTGCAGTTCTTTGCCCGTGCTGAAATCAAGGACGCGCTGAGTTATCTGCGCATGATCGCCTGCCGGGACGACCTGTCGTTCCTGCGCATTGCGAACGTACCCAAGCGGAATCTTGGCGAGCGCCGCATGGCGTTTTTGAAGGACTATGCCGCGCAGAACGGCTGCTCGCTTTACGACGCACTGCGCCGGAATCTGGACAGTGAACTGCTGCGCGGGACGAAGGGCGGGAAATTTGTCTCGCTGATCGAATCGTTCACCGGCATTTATGATCAAATGCCTGTTTCCGAACTGCTGGCCGCCGTTCTGAACGAAAGCGGCTATGAGGCCATGCTCCGCACGGAGGGCAGCCAGATGCGGCTGGACAATCTGGCCGAACTCAAGCAGTCGGTCTATACCTACGAGACGACCTGCGGCGAGGAATGCACGCTGGAGCATTATCTGGCGCACGTCGCGCTGTTCACAAACGCTGATCTCGACGATCCGCGCGATCAGGTGCGGCTTATGACTGTCCACAGCGCGAAGGGACTGGAATTCCCGCATGTGTTTTTATGCGCGATGAACGAGGGCATTTTCCCGTCAAAAAAGACGCGGACGCTGCCCGGCATGGAGGAGGAACGGCGGCTGTGCTTCGTTGCTATGACGCGCGCACAAAAGGCCCTCTATCTGTCCGAGGCCGAGGGCCGCAATCTCGACGGCAGCCCGCGCTATCCGTCGCGCTTCCTGCTGGATATCGACGATTCGCTTTTGACCTTTACGCACACCCCGCGCGAAGACCTCATCCGGCAGGCGCGGGAATATATCGGCTTTTCCACCCGCCTTCTGGACGAGAGCGGGCTTTCGCAGGGGTTTGCCCCCGGCACGAGAGTCCGCCACGCCGTCTTTGGGCTGGGAACCGTGCTGGAACGCGATCCGGCGCAGAATGCGCAGCTGGTGCAGTTCGATTCCATGCCCACCCCGCGCCTGATTTCCCTGCGCACAAAGCTGGAGCGGGAATGACGCCTTCCGCGCAAATTCACAGCATAAAAATTATCCGGCGCTGCACAAAAGCTGTGCGGCGCCGGGATTTTTATGCGTGATAGTTCAGAATGTCGTTTGCAACCGGGGTGTAGAACAGGCGGTGGATGCGGGCGGGGTCTTTGGTCTGGCCGAGAATCCACATCAGCTTGCCCGTGATGGCCTCGGTCGTCATGTCGAACGCTTCGAGCACCTGCGGGCATTCGCGGATCTTATGCCCGACCTGATAGACGCCGACATTGCTGCCCTCGTTCTGCACCTGCGTGGTCAGAACGACGGTTTTCCCGGCCTGAATGCCCTCTTCCAGCACGGAAAGAAAGTCGTTTCCGTCGTAGGACGGGATGCCGCCCACGCCGAAGCTTTCCAGAATCAGCGCGTCGTTGTGCCGGAGCATCCAACTCGCAAGTTCTGCCCGCGCGCCGGGAATGAGTTTCAGAAGCGCAACGCGCTCGTCGAGCGTGTCATAGAAGACCGGCTCGGGCAGGCAGGCGTTTTCGATGTACTGTAAAATGCAGCCGTCCTGCAAAACGGCCAGATACGGATAATTGATGCTGGAAAAGGCCTCGTAGCTTTTTGAGCGCGTTTTGCAGGCGCGCGTGCCCTGAATGACCTTGCCGTTGAAGACGATCATAACGCCGTGCAGCGTGTCGCTGCATGCGCACAAAAACGCGTCGGTCAAATTGACCTTGGAATCGGTTGAGTCAAAGCTGATGGGCTTCTGGGCGCCGGTCAGGATAATGGGCTTGCGTGCGCCCTGAATGAGATAGCTGAGCGCTGCAGCGGTATAGGCCATGGTGTCCGTGCCGTGACTGATGACAAAGCCGTCATAGCGGTCGTACCGCTCCCGGATGGCCTGCGCAATCAGAAGCCAGTGCGTTGGGGCAAGATTTGTGCTGTCCAGCGACAGAAGCTGCAGACACTCGGCCCGGCACAGCGACGATACCGCCGGGACGAACGACAGAAGCTGCTCGCTCGTCAACTCCGGCATAAGGCCCTCCGCCGTTTTCCCGGACGCGATGGTCCCGCCGGTGCCGATCATCAGGATTCGTTTCATGGGCGTATCCTCCCGCGTTTTTTCATTATTCTTCCGTCTGCACCGTATACGGCAGGAACCAGTCGAGGTAGCGTGTCGGCTCTGTTACGGCGCCGCGCGTGGTGTAGAGCGCATAGCTTTTGAACAGGATGGGCGTAATATACCCGCGCTCGCATACACGCTTATAGAGATTATAGGTGTTGCCGCTGTTGACAAGCGCCATGCTGCACAGGTTCATCATCGTGCTGTCGGCCAGATCGCCGTAGTTGAGCGTGCCGGTCGCGCCGAAGAACGGCGAGAGGTCAAAGTTCGGAGACAGGCGCACTTCGCCATAATACAGGTCAAAATTCCCCTGCAAAAGCGCCTGTTTGTACTCGGAATATTCCATGGACTTGACCGTAATGTTGAAGCCCAGGGAATTGAGCATTCTGGCAACCTCGTTCGCTGCCTGTACGCGGATATAGCTTGACGAGCAGACGATCATTGTGCCCTCGACCGGGACGGAATAGCCCTTGGAGGGGACGTAGAGGTCGAGAATGCCGTCGCCGGTCGCGTCCTCGACGGAGGCGCTGGCAAGCTGGTCATAGTACGAGCCGGTGTCATAGGCGAAGCTGTTGGCCAGCTTTACGTCGTAATACCGGGAATTGGGCGAGCACGGCAGCGTCGATGCCACGGCAAAGCCGCCCAGTGTCTGCCCGACCAGCTGTTCGCGGTCGATGGCAAAGGTGATCGCGCCGCGCAGGCCATAGTTGGAGAAAACGGGCGAGTTCATGTTGTAGCCGATGTACTGCATGATGGTCGTTTCCTCGTTCCACAGTTCAAAGTCGTTGTGGAAGCCCGCAAATGCGGAGGAGTTCGGGTCCGTCAGAACCATGTTGACCTTCTGGTACTCAAAATTGTCGCGCACGTCGGCGGCAGTGGACGAGACAGTCAGCGCGATCTCGTCAAAGTCAACCAGCGGCGGCGTATCACGCCACCAATTTTTGCAGCGTGTCAGCTTTGTTTCGGCAAATTCATACGGGCCTGTGCCCGGAGGGCTGACCTCGTCCTTTGTGCCGGATTTGATGATGGGAATATCCAGCAGCAGCGGCAGGCATTCATATGCCTCGCTCGTCGAGAGCACAAGCGTCAGATCGTCCTGCGCTTCGGCGGAATCGATAAAGCGCAGGCGGGAGCCGTAGTAGTCAGAGCCCTTGGCGGATTCAATGGAATACGCCGCGTCCGCCGCCGTAAGCGCGCTGCCGTCGTGGAATGTAACACCGGAGCGAAGCTTCACCGTGGTTGTCCGGCCGTCGTCGGTGACGAAATACGTCTCGGCAAGAACGGGCTCCGCCTCATAACTGCTCGTCACGGCGAACAGCGGTTCATAGAGGAAGGAAAAGATGATGCGGTTATTGAGACTCTGGCAGTTGTAGGGCTGCAGGCCGTAATCCGGCTGGTAAGCAAGGCCGAAGGACTCCAGTGCCGTATACGTCTCGGTGACGACCTGCTTGACCTCCTGCTGCTTGTCCGAGCCATCAACCGAGCCGGTCTGCTGGGCGGCGACGGCTTCGTCGCCGACGGGGAAAAGATTCTGCATCCATTCGCTCGTTGCGATCGTCGTACAGCCGCAAAGGAGCGCCAGACAGAGCGCAAATGCCGTAAGGACCAAAAGCTTCCGCTTCATGCCGGTGCGCCTCCTTTCAGCCGGATGATGGCGGCCTGTGAGCCGCGGTTTCCGCCGGTCACGCGGTGCGACCAGAAGCGGTTCGGCTGGCATTTTGTGCAGTCCGGGCAGATATCAATCGCCCGCACGCCTGCCTTTTCCAGCCAGCTGCGGTTCAGAAGCTTCAGATCGACGTGCGATTTTTCGCCGTGCGGCTCGATGGCCGCCTCCGCGTCCGGGCCGAGCGCTTGCCGCATGGCCTCCGGCACCTCCGGCCCGACCTCAAAGCAGCAGCGGCCGATACACGGGCCGATGGCCGCGCGAATGTGCTCCGGCGCGCAGCCAAATTCCGTCTGCATGCGCAAAACGGCCTTGTACGCGATCCCGAGTGCCGTTCCGCGCCACCCGGCGTGGACGGCGGCGATGGCCTGCCGCACTGGGTCAAAGAGCAGCAGCGTTGTGCAGTCTGCACCGAAGCAGACGAGCGCCACGCCGGGCTCGTCGGTCAGGATCCCGTCGCAGACGGCGGTCTGCTCCCGCTCCAGCCCCGTGCCGCAGTCCTGTTCGCCGACGCGCAGCAGAAGATCGGTATGCTCCTGCCGGGTGAAGACCGTCTCCTCCGGCGAAAAGCCGGCGGCAGCGCCGAGAATGCGGTAATTCTCCCGCACATTCTCCGGCTTATCGCCCCGGTGCGTGCCGAGATTGAGGGAGGACAAAGCCCCCTCGCTCACGCCGCCGAAGCGCGTGGAGAAGCAGTGCACGCTCCCGCAGAGCGCGTCGGCGGTCAGATATTCAAGTGTTCCGTGGTGAATGGTGTGAAACATAGGTTTTGATGCAAAGCGTGCAGAACGCTTCGGTATACTCTGCATGGACTGCCGCCCGCGGCATATATTGCAACATCTGAAGCTTTGCACCAGTGCTTTATTGAAGTTACAATGTGTAGGGGCCGATGCCCACACCGGCCCGCTGGGCAGCTGCGGATTCGCCGAAGCGTTCCGTTTAAATGGTGCAGCCTGCACGGGCTGATGTGGGCATCGGCCCTTACAGGCGCATACGATTTTTTCAGACAGTGTCAGTTGGCGTTCTGGCCGCGTTCGGCGGCGAGATCCTTGTCGCGGCAGCATTTTTTGTATTTTTTGCCGCTGCCGCACGGGCACGGGTCATTCGGGCCAACCTTGATCTTCTTGACGACAGGCTGACGCTTGACAGTCTTGTCGCCGCCGGCACCTTCGCCGGTGACCTTTGCCACGCGCTGGCGCTTGATTTCCTCATTCGTCTTGATCCGGACAAGGAAGACGCGGCGGACGATCTCTTCCTTGATCGCGTCGTTCATGGCCTCGAACATGTCAAAGCCCTCGCGCTTATACTCGATGACGGGGTCTGTCTGCGCGTAGGCGCGCAGGCGGATGCCCTGCCGCAGATCGTCCATGGCGTCGATGTGATCCATCCAGAATTCATCGACCACGCGCAGCGTTACGACGCGCTCAATTTCACGCATGACGGGAGATGTGAACTGCTCTTCCCGCTTGGCATAGGCGCGCTGCATGAGAGACAAAATCTTCTCTTCCGCCTGCTCCCGCGTGAGCGCGGCCAACTCCTCGTCGGAGAGAAGCCATGTGCCCGTGGGGAAGAAGATGGGCTCGAAATGCGTCATCATCTCGAAGAAATGCTGCTTGTCGGCCAGCTTCGGCTGCTCACCGAAGGCGCTGGCAACGTAGGTATCCACATAGAACCGCATCATGGACTGGATGTTCTTCTGCAGATCCTCGCCGTCGAGCACCTGGCGGCGCTGCTCGTAAATGATCTTACGCTGGACATTCATCACGTCGTCGTATTCCAGCACGTTCTTTCTGGACTGGAAGTTGCGGCCCTCAACGGTCTTCTGCGCGTTCTCGATCGCGCCGGAGAGAATTTTGGCGTCGATAGGCGTATCCTCGTCGATGCCGAGCGTCTCCATCATGTTCATAATGCGCTCGGAGCCGAACAGACGCATGATATCGTCCTGCATGGACAGATAAAACCGCGTCTCGCCGGGGTCGCCCTGGCGGCCGGAACGGCCGCGAAGCTGATTGTCGATCCGGCGCGATTCATGACGCTCGGTGCCGATGATGAAAAGGCCTCCTGCCTGCCGCACAAGTTCTGCCTGTTTGTCTGTCTCGACCTTGAAGCGCTTATACGCTTCGGTATAGGCCGCACGGGCAGCCAGAATTTCGGGATTCTCCGTCTCGGCGAAGGAATTGGACTCGGCGATCAGTTCGTCGGACAGGCCCTGCTTGCGCAGTTCGTTCTTTGCCATGTATTCGGCGTTGCCGCCCAGCATGATGTCGGTGCCGCGGCCCGCCATGTTCGTCGCAATGGTCACGGCGCCCAGATGGCCCGCCTGCGCGACGATCTCGGCTTCTTTTTCATGGTGCTTGGCGTTCAGGACGTTGTGCGGGATACCCTCGCGCTTGAGCATCTGCGACAGAAGTTCCGATTTTTCAATGGAGATCGTGCCGACCAGAACCGGCTGGCCCTTGGCATGGCATTCCTTGATCTGCGCGATGACGGCACGGTATTTGCCTGCCTCGGTCTTATAAACAACATCGGGGTCGTCGATACGGATGACCGGTTTATTCGTCGGGATCTCGACAACGTCGAGATTGTAAATGCCGGAGAATTCCTCCTCCTCGGTCAGCGCCGTGCCGGTCATGCCGGAAAGCTTGTCGTACAGACGGAAGAAGTTCTGGAATGTGATGGTGGCGAGCGTCTTGTTTTCACTTGCAACCTTGACGCCCTCCTTGGCCTCGATGGCCTGATGCAGACCCTCGTTATAACGGCGGCCGTACATGAGTCGGCCGGTGAATTCATCGACGATGATGACCTCGCCGTCCTTGACAACGTAGTCGATATCACGCTTCATGAGGCCCCTTGCCTTCATGGCCTGATTGATGTGGTGCGAGAGCGTGGCGTTTTCTGGGTCGGCCAGATTTTCTACATTGAAGAACTGCTCGGCCTTTTCAATGCCCTTCTGCGTGAGCGACACGGAGCGGTCTTTTTCATCGACAATGTAATCGCAGTCATACTGATCCTGCAGTTCCTTGTTGTCCGTCGTGGAGAAGACCTGCTTTTTCAGGCGGGAGACGAAATAATCCGCCATTTCATACAGCTTGGACGATTCCTCGCCTTTGCCGGAAATGATGAGCGGTGTGCGCGCTTCGTCAATGAGGATGGAGTCAACCTCATCAACGATGGCGAACGCGTGACCGCGCTGGACCATCTCCTGTTTGTAAATCGCCATATTGTCGCGCAGATAATCGAAGCCCAACTCGTTATTTGTGCCGTAGGTGATATCGGCGGCATAGGCCGCGCGGCGCTGCTCACCGGTCAGATCGTGGACGATGAGGCCGACAGAGAGCCCTAAGAAGCGGTAGACCTTGCCCATCCACTCCGAGTCGCGCTTGGCGAGATAATCGTTGACCGTGACGATGTGCACGCCCCTTCCGGCCAGCGCATTCAAGTATGCAGGCAGGATTGCGACGAGCGTCTTGCCTTCGCCGGTCTTCATTTCGGCGATGCGGCCCTGGTGCAGCACGATGCCGCCCACGACCTGCACCCGGTACGGACGCATGCCGAGCACGCGGTCAGCTGCCTCGCGGCAGACGGCGAACGCCTCCGGCAGCAGCGCGTCGAGCGTCTCACCGGATGCGTAGCGACCCTTGAATTCCTGCGTTTTTGCGCGAAGTTCCTGGTCAGTCAGCTTTTTATACGGCTCCTCAAGCGCCATGACGGCCTCGACCTGCGGTTCGAGTTTTTTGACCTCGCGCTCCGAGCGGGTGCCGAATAGTTTTGTAAACAGTCCCATGGTAAAAACCCTTTCTGCGCCGCGCGGTGCGCGCTGCGGCGGTTTTCGTATTCTAAAGTGCAATTATAGCACATACAGACCGGTAAAAAAAGAAGAAATTGTGAATTTCGGCGGCTTGATTTACCCGGACGGGACTGGTAAAATGAGTTTGATTTTTATGGTATCGAGGTACTTTGCGTATGGCTATCCGTCTTGTGGCCGTCGATGTTGACGGTACGCTCGTCACTGCCGACCAGCGTGTTCTGCCGCGGGTGCAGGCCGCGGCGCAGCGTGCGCTGGAACACGGCATCCAGCTTGTTTTGTGCACCGGCCGCGCGCCGGGAGAGTGCTGGTATATTTTAGATGCGCTTCCGCAGATCCGCTACGCTGTCACGCAGACGGGCGCGATCGCGCAGGATCTGAAAACCGGTGAAACGCTCTATCACTGCCCGCTGTCCCCGGATGATGCGCGGCTGATCTATTCCCATGTGCGCCGGTACGACGGGCTTGTCAATTTCTTCTCCGGCGGTATTGTGTATAATGCCAAGCAGCAGATGGCGCAGTTTGAACGCTATTATCCTGCCGACTTCCGCTGGCTGTTTGAACGGTCGCACGAATTTGTCGATGATCTGGACGCCATGGTCGCCGGATGGAACAGGCCCGTGGAAAAACTCTATGTGCCGTTCTCCAGCCGGGAAGAGTGCGAAAAGGCGATGGCTGATCTGACGCAGCTTCCGTATTTCGTGACCGGCGCGGGCTATGTTGATCTGGAGGTTATGAATCCGAACACCAGCAAGGGCATCGCGCTTGGGGCGCTGTGCAAAAAACTCGGCGTTCCGCCCAAGCAGGTCATGGCCATCGGCGACAGCGGCAACGATGCGGCCATGCTCGACTTTGCAGGCGTCGGCGTTGCAATGGGAAACGGGGAAGAAGCACTCAAGCAGAAAGCAGATCTGATCGCGCCGACGAACGAAGATGGCGGTGTGGCCGATATGCTGGAACTTGCAATCAAGGGAGAGATTTAAATGGGCGTGCAGGATTTAACGGTACAGATGGTCGTGATTGTCGTGATCGGCGTCTTTTTTGCGTCGTTCATGGACGCCATCGCGGGCGGCGGCGGTATTATTTCCGTGCCGACCTATCTGCTGGCGGGACTGCCCATGCACTTTGCGCTGGGCACGAACAAGTTCTCCTCCTCCATCGGCACCGCGTTTTCTACTGGCCGGTATATCAAAAACGGCTATGTTGACTGGAAGCTTGGCATTCCGTCCATCGTTCTGGCGCTGATCGGCTCGTTTTTCGGAACAAAGTTACAGCTGATGATCTCCGAGGTGTACTTACAGTACCTGCTGCTGATCGTGCTGCCGGTCGTGGCCTTCGTCGTGCTGCGGCAGCGTCAGCTGCCGGAGGAACGCGGAGATATCGAGCCAAAAAAGCAGATGGCTATCGTCTATCTGGCAGCGCTCGTCGTCGGCGCATACGACGGGTTCTACGGCCCCGGGACAGGCACGTTCCTGCTGCTCATTTTCTGCAATCTCGGCAAACTTGACGTGCGCACAGCGGGCGGCAACGTTAAACTCGTGAATTTGTCCTCCAATATCGCCTCGCTCCTGACCAGCCTTTTAAGCGGCAAGGTCTTCCTCGTCCTCGGCCTGATCGGCACGGTGTCGAGCATTTTGGGCCATTTCATCGGCGCGGGACTCGCCATTAAAAACGGCTCCAAGATCGTAAAGCCCGCCATCATCATCGTCCTCATCCTGCTGGCCGCAAAGGTCGTCCAGGGATTGATCGCGGGCTGACGCATAAAAAACGCACGAAGAAAAGGGACCGACAAGGCTGTCGGTCCCTTTTCTCAATCTGCCGCAAAGTTGTATTCCGCTGTAGGGGCCGCTGCCCACATCGGCCCCTACGAACAGGCATCTGCTTTCTTCAGACAGCCGGATCAGGCCGTGCGCGGCATAGTTCCGATTCCGGGCAGGCGGATTGGCGCAGGGTGGACAGGGCCAGACCCAGAAGAGCCGCGTCCATGACGGTATACAAATTTCCCGAGATGAACGGCAGCGGCGCGGACAGCGGGAAGATCCCAGTCTGATACAAAAGGCCCAGCGTCAGCTGCATGGAAAGAAGCATGCCCGTTGGGATGCACAGCATCCGCCCAAGCGGATTTTGCAGCTTCGCCGTCCGCACGAGCAACATCACGAGCAGCACCGCCTGCGGCGCATACAGCATTGCGAGCCACACCCATGCAGGTGCGCCGGACAGTGTGCCAAGCCGGTTTGCTTCCGCCAAAGTGCCGCGCGTCAGCAGAGCGGAAGCCGTGGAGGAATTTTTCCAATATTCCCTCAAAATCTCCCGCCACTCCCGCAGACCGGCGGGGCTGAAATACCAGTCGGAAAAATTCTGGTACCGCTGTGCGTCCTGATAGAAAATCCCCACAACTGCAAGCACCAGCAGCGCCCACACGAGCGCCCGCGCGCAATTCTTTTTCACCTGAAACAGCCCCGCACGGATCGCACTCAGCAGAACAGCTGCCGCGCACACGGCAAACAGAAGCTGGGGCAAAATTCCGACGTATCGATCCCATAGGAACGGGAGCGCAAACGGCGCCACCGCTGCCAGCGACAGCCAGAAGCCGCCCTTTTTCCCTTGCAGCGCGTACACGACCAGCGCATACGCCGCCGGATACAGCAGCGCGGCATACTCGCTCGTGTCGCCCACCGTGATCCCGAGCATACGAGGTGCGCCGGGGCCCATGAACGTCGTCTGATACACGCAGACCGCGCCGAGCACAAGCACTGCGCCATAGATGTACCACGCGTACCGGCTCAGGCAGCGGTAATCCAGATAATACCCGCCAAGCAGCGCACCACAGGCCAGAAGCCCGGACGCAAGCGCGAAGGCATACGAAGAGCCGATCCATTCGGCGCGCAGGTACATCCCAAGCACGATAGCAAGCCCGGCAAAGAGTAAGATCGCCGTCTGCCGCTTTGGCCGGTGCACCGCGTCGAGCGCAAGGCCGACAGTCTCCGCGTCGCCCATCTGCCGGACGGCCTCGGCCTCCGCCGCATCCTCGGTCATGCCCTCGGCCAGATACGCCTCGGTCTGCTCTTCCAGATGTGTCCGCAGTTCGCGCTCCAGCGCCGGACGCACGCGTTTCCAGCGCACCTGCGCCCCGGCAGTCTCCAGATACCGTTCGATCCGTTCAGCCACCGTAAGCGCCTCCCTTCAACACCTTGCCGACTGCCCGCGTATAGGCGTTCCACTCCGTCTCTTTCTCTTGAAGCCGTTTGCGCCCCGCGTCCGTCAGATGGTAATACCGCCGCGGACGGCCCGCGGCGGAGGGCTCGTCCCGTGCGGTGATATAGCCCTTCTGCTCAAGCGCGTGCAGAAGGGGATAGAGCGTCCCGGCCTTGAGGTCGAACGCGTGCTCCGACCGGCTGCGCAGCGTCTCAATCATCTGATAGCCGTACATGTCCTCCTGCTCGAGCAGCTTCAAAAGCAGCATCCCCGTGCTCCCGGCCAGCAGGGTTTTGTCGAATTCCATAGCGAACCTCCTTTAATAGATAGATGGTCTATATATCGGATGTCTATATATTAGCGCATATTTACGGATTGTCAAGAGAAATTTGCGGGGCTGTACGAATTCGCCGAAGGCTTGGTAGGGGCAGAACGGCAAAGTGTGTGCAGATATGCAAAAAAGCCTCCCCTTGCCGCGCTCTGCGCGGTAAGGGGAGGCGGCATTTGCGGCAGCAAATGGCGGAGGGGATGGGGCAGGGGCAGCGTGCTCCCAAATGTACAATGTACTGTGTACAAAATCCGCTCAGCCGGCGCTGCTGTATGGCTGCAGAACCGCTTCGCGGTCTGCGATCTGGCCGATGGGGCGCAGCGGCTCCGGCACGCCGTCAAATGAGCCGATGTGCTTTTCAAACCAGACTACGTCGCGCCAGCGGCCGTTTTTATAGCCGGTGTTGTGGTATGTTCCCAGCAGCTGAAAGCCAAGCTTCCGGTGCAGGGCGGCGCTTGCGTCGTTCGGCATGGTTACGACGCCGTAGGCTGTGCGGACGCCCTGTTTTCTGAGCAGGTCCAGAAGCGCCCGGTAGAGTTTTGCGCCGAGGCCCATTCCCGCTGCGTCCTTGGAGACGTAGACGGAAAGTTCTGCGTTCCAGTCATAGGCTGCACGCTCCTGCGCGCGGTGGGCGTAGGCGTAGGCGAGGATTTTTCCGTCCTCCTCCGCAACCAGCCATGGATAAACCGCGCCGTAGCTGCGGATGCGTCCGGCGAATTCCGCCTCGGACGGCAGCACTGTCTCAAAGGTGATGGACGTATCGATATACTGTGCGTAAATGGCGAGACAGGCAGATGCGTCATGCTCGTCTGCAAACCGAAGCTTCATTTTGCTGCCTCCCCTACGGAACCACGATGTCGATCGCGCGGTGCTCGTTGTGAATTTCAACCTCGGTGACGCTGCCGCCGAATTCGCCGTCAACTGTCCACGAAACCGGCTCGTCGAACTCAAAGCGCAGCGCGCCGGTCTGCGCGGAGATGAATGAATCGTTCTCAAAATCCAGCCGCAGCGCGCGCGTCGCGGCCAGATTGAACTCTGCGAGCGTTTTTGTCGCGCGCACGAGAATCATTTCATACAGCCCGTCGTTGAGCGAGATGCCGAGATCCTTCGTGGCCTTGAAGCCGCCGACGGAGGTCGTGCTGGTCACAAGCCCGACGAGTACGTCGGCCTCTTCCATCCGGCCTTCATAATAGACGCGCACATGCGTCGGCTTCAGCCGCCCAAGCGCGCCTGCGCCGTTCATAATGTACGCAAGCCTGCCCCAGATGCGCTTGTCCTCCTGCGGCGTTTCATACGGCACGTCCGTAAAGATGCCGAAGGCGGCGACGTAGGTAAAAAACCGGTCCGGGCCGAACGAGCCAATGTCCAGCGGGTAGAGTCTGCCTGCTACGATCTCCTGTGCGGCGCGGATGGGATCTTTGGAAAGACCCAGCGTGGAGGCCACGTCGTTGACTGTGCCGCCGGGGATGTAGCCCAGCGGAGGGCGTTTTTCATACGGCAATTCCATAAGGCCGGAGACAGCCTCGTTGAGTGTTCCGTCTCCGCCGGTGCAGACGATCAGATCGTACTGCGTTCCGCGTGCGGCGATCTGCCGGGTGATATCCCGCGGGCCGGTCGTCATGTGCACGGTCGGCTCATAGCCGCCCTTGCAGAAGATTGCCAGTACCTCCATGAGCGAGGAACGGATCTCGGCGTGGCCTGCGTTCGGATTGATGAAAAACAGTAAGCGTTTCATGCGTGGGGTTCCTCCCGGCAGCTTGTCAGTTCTGCTGCATGACGTCAACGATGGCTGCGTTCTGTTCGGTTTCTTCGGCCTCGAACTTTGCCGAAACCTCCTGCAGAACGCTTACGGAGAGTTCGTTCAGATAATCGTCCTCCGCGCGGACATACCAGTACGCATGCTCGCTCGTGGAGGAGAAGTACATGATGTGATAGCCGTAATCGGTCTTGACGATGCCGGTGTCGCCGGGCTGACGGGATGCGTCGAAGCACCATGCGTCAAACGCATCGACCATCTGGCCGGGATAAACATCCTCATACAGGCCGCCGTTTTCTGCGCTGCCGGGATCGGCAGAGTTTTCCGCAGCCATGAATGCAAAGGACTCTTCCGTGTGTTCCCCGTTTTTCCACTCGGTCAGCAGATCATTGGCCTTCTTCTCGGCCGCAGCCCATGCTTCGTCGGTGTAGGTGCCGTCGTCGTTCGTGCCCTCGGGCTGGATGAGGATATGACGCACATTCACCATCTTCACATCGGATTTCTCAATGCCGTTTCCGGCGTAAGACTCGGCGTTGTCATCATAGTATTTGCTGATATCGTCCTCGGTGTAGGTCTTCGCATCGACGAGCACCTGCAGATAGGACGAGGCCGTGATCTGCCGCTCGACAAAGTCGTGATACGACGACAGCGTAGCTGCCGGGCCATAGGCCATCTGGAGATATTCATCCGCGCTGCCGTAGCTGTAGCTTGCGGCGGCCACGGTGATCTGGTTGTCAAGATCGTCGAGGTAGTCCTGATCCTCCTGACTCAGCTGGAAGCCTGCAAGCCGGGCCTCCAGCCAGATGGCGGTGACGTTTTCGTAGTTCGTGATCGCGCCCTGCAGGAAATACTGCTGCCAGGTGCGCGTGTCGTCAAACATACACATCTGCTGGTCAAACGGCGTGCTGGTGTCAATGAAATACGAGGCGTAGCTGCCGTAGTTGTTCATAAGCGTGTAGTACTGCTGCCAGTAGTAATACGGAAGCTCACGGTTCGTCAGATGGTCGTCGCCGCAGACGGCGATCTCGCGGTTCAGAACGTCCTCAGTCAGCGCATCTGCCTCTACGGTGTAGCTTATACCGTTGCCTGCGGGCTCGGTTTCTTCGCCGTCCGCCTGCTCACCCGTCTGGCCGTCTTCCGCCGGTGTCTGATCGTCCGGCTGGGTGCTGTCAGTGCCGTCAGGGGTATCGGCAGGCTCGGAGATCGTCGCATCGCCGGGCTGCTCTGCATCCGGGCTGACCGTTTTCGGCTTCAGCGTGAGGATCAGCACGAGCGCTGCGGCGACCACAACGGCTGCGCCGCCGATGATCCACGGCAGCGGGGATTTTTTCTTTGCGGTTTTTTTTGCGTTCAGCGCTTCCTGCGCAGCGGCATCCTCGCCGGAGATGGTAAAGGAAACTTCCTCGCCGGTCTGCACTTCGTCCTGCTCCGGCGTCAGGTTGGTCTTATCGTCCATGTGTGTCATTGCCTCCCATATTGTTGGTGTCCCCTAAGCATACCACATGAGCACGCGGTTTGCAATCGCGGCAGAGGCGTTCAGTTTTAAACATTTTTTGAATTTCTGCCGGGGTTTTTCTTGACAAGGGGACGATAAATGGGTAAACTATAGCTGATATATGCGATGAAAAGGACAAGTACGGGGTTTTGACGCGCAAAGAGAGCTGCCGGCCGGTGTAAGGCAGCGGCAAAGAGCCCCCGAATATCCCCTTGGAGCAGCCGGGCTGAACGAAGAGTAAGCCCGGACGGGACTTCCCGTTACAGAAGGCGAGTGCCCGCAGATTTTTGCGGGAATTCAGGTGGTACCGCGGTCATTTATCGCCCTGAGCCAAGGCTCGGGGCGCTTTGTTTTTGCAGGAGGAATTATGGAATACAAACAGACGCTCAACATGAACAAGTCGGGCTTTCCGATGCGCGGCGGTCTTCCGATGCGCGAACCGGATATGCTGAAAAACTGGCAGGAACTCGACCTTTACAACGAACTGCTCAAAAAAAATGAGGGCAAGCCTCTCTTTGCCCTGCACGACGGCCCTCCGTTCTCCAACGGCTCGCTGCACATGGGCCACGCACTCAACAAGTGCATCAAGGACTTCATGATCCGTTCAGCGGCCATGCGCGGGTATTATACCCCGTATATCCCCGGCTGGGATAACCACGGCATGCCCATTGAGTCCGCCATCATCAAGCAGAACAAGCTGAACCACAAGGCCATGCCCATTCCGGAGTTCCGTTCCGCCTGCCATGACTTTGCGCAGCATTATATTGATGTCCAGATGGAGGGCTTCAAGCGCCTCGGCGTCGTGGCCGACTGGGAGCATCCGTATAAGACCATGGCCCCCAGCTTTGAGGCGGAAGAGGTCAAGGTCTTCGGTGCAATGTACAAAAAGGGCTACATCTATAAGGGCCTGAAGCCCGTCTACTGGTGCTATCACGACGAGACGGCGCTGGCCGAGGCCGAGATCGAATATCAGGATGACCCCTGCACCACGGTCTATGTCAAGTTCCCCCTGCACGACGATCAGGGCAAGCTCACGGACGAGGAGAAGAAGAACCTCTCGTTCGTCATCTGGACGACCACGATTTGGACGCTGCCCGGCAACCTCGCCATCGCGCTGAACCCGGTCGAAAGCTATGTCATCGTCCGCAACAACCAGAACGGCGAGCAGTATCTCGTCGCCGAAGCGCTCATGGAGAAGGTCATGAAGGTCGGCGGCGTGGAGGATTATACCGTCGTTTCCCGCCACGAGGGCGCGTTCTTTGAGAACATGCTGGCCAACCATCCGTTCCTGCCGAAGACCTCCCGCCTTGTCCTGGCCGACTACGTCACCATGGACTCCGGCACGGGCTGCGTCCATACCGCCCCGGGCTTCGGCGCGGACGACTATCAGACCTGCCGCCGCTACGGCATGGATATGGTCGTTCCCGTGAACGATCAGGGCCGCCACACCGACTACGCAGGCAAATATGCCGGTATGCTGGTCGAGGAATCCAATCCTGTCATTCTCAAGGACATGCAGGAAAGCGGCGCGCTGTTCGCCTCCGAGCAGATCGTCCACTCCTATCCGCACTGCTGGCGCTGCAAGAAGCCTATTATCTTCCGCGCGACCCCGCAGTGGTTCTGCTCCGTCGATTCGTTCAAGGATGCAGCCTGCGCGGCCTGTGACGATGTGCGGTGGCTGCCCGCGTGGGGCATTGACCGCATGAAGGCCATGATCCGTGAGCGCGCCGACTGGTGCATCTCCCGTCAGCGCCGCTGGGGTCTGCCGATCCCCGTGTTCTACTGCAAGGACTGCGGCAAGCCCGTCTGCACGGATGAAACCATCGCCAAGATCTCGAAGCTGTTCGGCGAATTCGGCTCAAACGTCTGGTTCGAGAAGGACGCGGACGAACTCGTCCCCGAAGGCTTCGCCTGCCCGCACTGCGGCGGCAAGCACTTTGAGAAGGAAACAGATACGCTTGACGGCTGGTTCGACTCCGGCTCGACGCACTTTGCTTCCATGCAGAAGGATCAGGGCTTCTGGCCCGCGACGGTCTACCTTGAGGGCCTTGATCAGTACCGCGGCTGGTTCCAGTCGAGTCTGCTGACCGCTGTCGGCGCGCTTGGGAAGGGCGCTCCCTTTAAAGAGTGCGTCACCCACGGCTGGACGGTCGATGGCGAGGGCAAGGCCATGCACAAGTCCCTCGGCAACGGCGTTGACCCTGCGGACGTGTTCAAGAAATACGGCGCGGACATCTGCCGCCTGTGGGCAGGCTCGGCGGATTATCACGTCGATGTGCGCTGCTCCGATGAGATCTTCAAGCAGCTGAGCCAGAACTACCTCAAGTTCCGCAATACGGCGAAGTTCTGCCTTGACAATCTGACCGATTTTGATCCCAACCAGCTGACCGCGCCCGCCGATATGGAAGCGCTCGACCGCTGGGCCATCACGAAGCTGAACGAACTGCTGGTCAAGTGCGAGGCGGCGTATCAGAATTATGAATTCCTGACCGTTTCCCACGCCGTCAACGATTTCTGCGTCGTCACGCTTTCGAGCCTCTATCTCGATATCATCAAAGACCGCCTGTACTGCGACGGCGCGGATTCCGCCGCCCGCCGCTCGGCGCAGAGCGCGCTGTGGATCATCCTCGATGCCATGACAAAGGTCTTCGCGCCGATCCTTGCGTTCACCTGCGACGAGATCTGGCTCCAGATGCCGCACCGCGACGGCGACGACGGCCGCAACGTGCTGCTGAACCAGATGTCGAAGCCGTATACGGATTACGCGCTGCTTGATACCGAAATGGCCGTTTGGGAGACTGCGCTGCGCGTCCGCTCGGACGTCAACGGCGTGCTGGAGACTGCCCGCGCCGACAAGCGCATCGGCAAGAGCCTCGAAGCACATGTGGCGCTGTTTGCGACCGACGAGGACGCAAAGGCTGCGTTGGATACGATCAAGACTGTTGACCTTCCGGAGATCTTCATCGTCTCCAACGTCAGCACGAACGAAGCTGCCCCCGCAGAGGGCGCCGTTGTTGGACAGGGCGTGAATTACCCTGGCCTGACCGTCGCCGTGACCGAGGCGAAGGGCACGAAGTGCCCGCGCTGCTGGATGCACTCCGAGAGCGCTGACGAGCACGGCCTGTGCCCGCGCTGCGCCGCCGTCTGCAAATCTCTCGGCGTCGTATTTGAATAAGCTGCACCGGTAACCCGCGCCCGCCGCTGCTACAGC
>ERZ780207.75-NODE-75-length-120650-cov-18.097840_pt1 | contig 120650 bp, 101 predicted proteins | sample MGYA00510977_ERZ780207 | MGnify/ENA primary metagenome ERZ780207 (study PRJEB29588, sample SAMEA2151383) | human gut metagenome | biome: human gut; feature: human-associated habitat; material: faeces | place: Denmark | collected 2008/2010 ...
GTGAAAAATCTGACATGGCAAAATCCTGAGCAACTTTTTGTTGCTCAGGTACTTATAAATAAAGTTAAATCAAAGTGTTGCGGAATTAAGGAAAATATATTAAATTTGTGTGATTATTCAAAGCTTGTTTGAAAAATACAAAAATGAGACGAATTAAAACTTTTGTAATGTTTATGCTGATGTTGAGCATGTTTTCATGCACCGATATCAACAAACAACTTGAAGAAATGATTCCTGCTGACAGTAGGGGAGTCGTTCGCATTGATGTGAAAAGTGTTATAGAAAAAGGACAATTAGCTGACGAAGATGGAAATGTTGTTTTTCCACAGTCGTTAAAAGACGTGATGAGCAAAAATGAATCTGCTCCCGTATCAGAAGCCATGACACTATTAAGAAAAATTGGTATCGACACCGATGCCAATATCTATTGTTTTGTGCCAAAAAACACTTTCAGTTACGCTGCACTTATCGCCGTTAATGATGCCGATGAGACTAAAAAGGCGATTGAAAAGCAATCCGGTCAAAAATTTCAAACGATCGAGAAAGTGGATTTTCTCAGAAATGGAGCAATAAGTTTCGTAATTGATGACGATATTCTCTTTATCGGCAAAGAGGCAAAGGAAGATGCCGACTCAAAACTGGCACTGACAGCCAAGGGCTACCTCCACAAATCTAACGCAAGCATTGCTGAAGATGCGAGCATCACTCAATGCCTGCACAAGGAAAATGATGTGAATGCCTACATCAACGTAAGCGGACTGCACAATATGATTGCGAATTCGGAATCGCTTACTGAAAGCCTGAAGAAATTCCCAATTCTCACGCTATTTACCGACTCCGACATTAAAGCATTCACTCTGCACATGAATTTCGAGAAAGAGGGTGCAAAATTTGAGGCTTATGTAAAAGCCGACGATAATTGCGACTACTTTAAACTGCTTGATGCCACCATGGCAAAAGCCGATGCGTCGTTCTTGAAGGTGATTCCTATAAGCATGAATTACATTTTCTCGATGAGTGTGAACGGTAAAAACTTGATGAAACTCGACCAAATCAGAAAAAGCGTGAATTTAATCAGCAATCTACCATCTACCGACATGCTGGATTTCAGAAGTATGGTAAATTCCATTGATGGCCCGATTGCCATAGGTTTGAGCGTAGGAAATGGCGTGAACATCTCATCGGTTGCCAACGACAACTGGAATATCGCTATTGCAGCAAAGTCGAAAGACGCTGCTGCAATTGTGGAAAGAATAGTAGCATTTGCAGCTAAAATGGGGCAACCCGATTATATCAAAGATGGCCGACATTTGTTCACTTACCAGGGAATGCCTGTGTATATGGGCAACCAAGACAGCATTGTGTATGCCATTAGGCTTGACCATGAATTGGAGGAAGACTTTTATTACGACATGCCCGACGTGAGAGAGCGTTTCGCTTCTTGTCCATTGGGCGTGTATGCTAAAATTTCAGAACCGCAAGGTGAATCATACTTCAACTTTGGTTTTAAAAACAAAACCGACGGCGATGGTGTGTTCTACTCCATGCACGAAGGTAATCCAGTAATCACTTTCCTTGAGATTCTTTGTCAACTCAACAAAACCGAACAGACAACCCAACAACAATATTATTAACTCTAAAAACTAAAAATTATGAGATTATTAAAACTATCATGTTTAGCAATTTTGCTTATTGCGATTACTTCGTGTAATAAAACGAATGAGAAAATGATGGAATTAATTCCAGAAAATTCCACATTTGTCGCATCGTTTAGTCCTTCTAAAATCCTTGATCACACAGGCATCACTGTTGATGACAACGGCAAACTACAACTGCCCGGCGCATTAAAGGAACTGATGGAATTCAACCAAAAAGATTTGGACGAAGGTATTGCCACGCTGCAGAGTGCAGAAATCGACCCTTCTGCCAATGTGTATGTTTACAGCAGCATCACTGATGTGAATGATGCGTCTGCCGTTATGCTTGCCATAAGCAAAGACCCTGAAAAAACAAAGGCTGCGATTGAAAAGGAAATTAAGGAAAGTTTCAAGACAGTTGGTGATTTTGCTATAATTGCAAAAAGCGATATGTGCATCGCTATTAAGGACGACATCATTGCAATATTTGGCGGCAACAAAATAGAAAATGCCGAAGAATTCGCCAAAGAGGTGTTCACCAAGAAAGAAAAAAGCGTGCTTGACAACGAAAATATCAAGAGCACACTCAATGCCGATGCCGATGTCAACTACTATATCAATCTTCAATCATACATGAAACTGATGGCAGGCATTAGCCCTCAAGTTTCGTTGCTTTCTGGATTTGTGGCTGGCATGGATGGATCAGGCATTAGCATTGACCTTTCCAACAACGAAATCAACATCAATTCTGAACTCTTCGCCGATGAGAATTCCGACATCATGAAACTCATCAAAGACATTCAGGGCGAGACTTCAACCAACTTCTTGAAATATATGCCAGCAAAGGCTAAGTTGATTTTTGCTACAGGAATTAAAGGCGAGAAATTAGCAGAATTTGAGCAAGTGAAGAATGCACTCCAAATGATTTCAGGCAACCCATCATTTGGCAATGTGAACTGTGTGGAACTGGTAAAATCAATCAATGGTCCAATCGCATTTGGTCTTGATGCCGACCTCAAATCGCCAATGACCACTTTGGCTGGCACATTTGTGATTACCACTTCTAAAGCACAAGAATGGAAAAAATTGTTTGAAACATTGTTGAGCATTAGTGGCGGTATGCCTATGCAATTTGCCGTAGAGGCGAAATCTGATGTCGTAATCGTGAAATTTGGCATGAACAACAGTTTTGCACTCGACGCAAGCAGCAATGAAGACGCTAAGAAAGTGTTCGACGGCAGTTTCTATGGCTTCTGGGTGGGCTTGAATGTTGACGGCATGACAATGTATGTTGATACTCAAGTGAAAGACCTCAATAAAGGCACAGCCAAGTTCTATATCAACGGAAAAGATGGCAATAGAATGATTTTTGGCGACTATCCCCTTTTCTTCAAGGCATTAGATTCTTATATGAAACCTAAACCTGCAGCATCTGACAGTTTTGAACCCGAACCTGATTACTACGGTGACGACACGGAGATAGAAGAAACCCCAGTTAAGGAACTAGAATAAAATTAACTGGAATAAAATTATCGCGGCTATGTTTAACACATAGCCGCGATAACTATTTTGTATCGAATGTTTACTTAAACATTTCTTCTGCTTGGGCTAATGTTTCGGGTTTACCCACATCAAGCCATTTATAGTCGGAGAACTGCTGATAACCGTAGATTTTATACGAATCACACATTTCTGCATAGAAAGGGGCGATGGAGAACACTTTGCCTTTAGCTTCTGAATACTTTTCAAGAGCGTCGAAAATGCGTGGAGAGAGCACATGAACACAACCAAAAGCAAGCGAATCCACCTTTTGCGGGTCGTATTGATAACCTTCTGGTTTGGTTTCGCCAGTTTTCTTGTTAATCCAGCCTTTCAAACGGTGGTCGTGGTCAAAGAGGAAATATCTTTGAGTCTGACGGTCTTTCACCAAAATGGTTGACAAAGCGTCGTGCTCCACATGGAAGTCGTACATAGCTTTCAAATCCAAGTCGGTGAGAATATCGGCATTGTGCACGATAAACGGTTCATCGCCATCAAGGAATTTTCTTGCCTTCATCAAACCTCCACCCGTATCGAGAAGCAAGTCGCGCTCATCACTAATGTGAATATCAAGTCCGAAATTCTTTTTTTCTTCTAAAAACTCAATAATTTTTTCACCAAAGTGGTGAATATTCACAGTGATATCGGTCACCCCACAGTCTGCCAAGTGGGTAATCACACGCTCAAGCATAGTTTTTCCGACCACTTCCACAAGTGCTTTTGGACGGTCGTTGGTAAGAGGGCGCAGGCGTGTGCCTAACCCTGCTGCAAAAACCATTGCTTTCATATCTGCTACTTTTGAACGGGAGTGAAAACTTGCTCAATGTTCTGCTCACGATGAACAAGTTCTACCTTCACATTAAACTTCTTGAAAATGTGCTCTGCCATGTGCTGTGCGCAATACACTGAGCGATGCTGACCGCCTGTGCAGCCAAAGCATACCATCAAATTAGTGAAACCACGCTCCACATAACGCTTAACCGAGGCATCTACCAATTCGTAGGCATGGCTAAGGAATGTGAGAATTTCACCATCATCTTCAAGATACTTAATTACTGGCGCGTCGAGACCTGTATAAGGTTTGTAACGATCATATTTGCCAGGATTGTTTGATGCGCGACAGTCGAACACAAAGCCACCACCATTGCCAGAATTGTCGTTTGGAATACCTTTCTTGTAGGCAAAACTCATCACTTTCACAGTGAGCATGTGCTTTTGCAAATCATCGGTAAACTGCGACATATTCACAAGGTTTCTCAGCACTTTAGTTAGGTATGGATATTCAACGTATGGCTCATTGAGGAGCGAGCGCAAGTTGTTGATGGCGAAAGGCACACTCTGCATAAAGTGGGGTTTCTTCTCGAAATAGCCACGGAAACCGTAAGCGCCCAGCACCTGAAGCGTGCGGAAAAGCACGAAGTGACGAAGTTGAGAGTAGAAGTAATCTACATCAACATATTTGTACTTCTTCAATTCATCAATATATTCCTTCAAAAGTTCTTGACGAAGGCTGTTAGGGAAATTGGCTTTTGCTTGCCACAAGAAAGATGCAACATCGTAGAAGAATGGACCTTTGCGACCTCCTTGAAAGTCGATAAACATTGGCTCGCCATCTTTAATCATCACATTGCGTGACTGGAAATCGCGATACATGAAAGTGGCTGAACTGCTACGCAAAAGCACATCGGCAAGATGCTGGAAATCGTCTTCAAGTTGTCCTTCGTTAAATTCAAGACCGGTAGCTTTCAAGAAGCAATACTTGAAATAGTTCAAATCCCAAAAGATGGAGCGTGCATTAAATTCCGACGCAGGGTAGCAGTATGAGAAATCCATACCATCTGCGCCTTTGAATTGAAATTCGCAAAGACGACGGATGGTCTTTGACAGCAATCTTTTTTCCTCTTCGCCAAACACGCGTGTCTTGCGAGCCTTTTCAATGGCGTTGAAAAGAATAGTGTCGCCCAAATCCTCTTGGATATAAGCCATCTTATCATCGCTCTCTGCAAACACCTTTGGCACAGGAAGTCCCTGCTCCAAGAAGTGCTTATCCATATAGAGGAAAGCCTTGTTTTCTTCAGGAAGTTCGCCAATCACACCAATAAGTGATTGCTCACCTGAAAGGCGGAAATAATGGCGATTTGAACCTGATGCTGGCAACTGAACAATTTCAGCAGGTTCAGAGCCAACATACTGTGTATATAGTTGTTTTAAAATTTCTGTATCCATAATATTAATCGCTAATTGAATTAACAAAGATAAAGGAAAAACAAATAAGAAGCAAATCAGCCCTGATTAAAATTCAGAAGTGAAATGGAATTTGAGTTTGGGGAAATCTTGCTGCGCCATGTCAAGCACATAGCCCGAATCAGCCAAAAACACATCTCTGCCTTCACGGTCCAACGCCATATATTGCTGCTTTCTACGCTTAAACGCTTCCAAAGCCTCCTTGTCGTCGCTCTCAATCCAGCAAGCCTTATACAGGTGAATGGGTTCCCATCTACAGCTTGCGCCATATTCATGAAGCAAACGATATTGAATTACTTCAAACTGGAGCTGACCTACGGTGCCAATAATCTTGCGATTGTTGAACTGATTGACAAAGAGCTGCGCCACACCTTCGTCCATAAGTTGCTCAATACCCTTGCTGAGTTGCTTAGTGCGCATTGGATCGGTATTCTCAATGTATTTAAACATTTCTGGCGAGAAACTTGGCAATCCCTTGAAGTGGAGCAATTCTCCCTCGGTGAGTGTGTCGCCAATTTTGAATGTGCCGTTATCTGGCAAACCCACAATGTCGCCAGGATAAACATCGTCAATCACCTCCTTTTTCTGCGCCATAAAGGCTGTAGGAGCGGCAAATCGCACTTGCTTGTTGCTGCGCACATGGTGGTAATATTGATTGCGGTGGAACACGCCCGAACAAACCTTAACGAAAGCAATACAGCTGCGGTGGTTAGGGTCCATATTTGCGTGAATCTTAAATACGAAGCCTGTGAACTTTTCTTCTGTAGGCACCACTTCACGCTCCACAGCTTGAACAGGGCGTGGCGATGGAGCGATGCGGATAAAGCAGTCGAGCAATTCCTTTACACCGAAAGTGTTCAAAGCCGAACCAAAGAATACTGGAGCAACGAGTGCATCAAGGTAGTCCTGCTCCTCAAATTCGGGATAAACGCCATCAATAAGTTCAATATCGCTACGCAATTTCTCGGCATCGTCGGCACCCACTGCTTCATCAATCACAGGGTCGTTGATGTCGGTAATGTCAACACGGTCAGACACGCGTTGCTTATCAGCTGCGAAAAGGCTCAAATTGTGCTCATAGATATTGTAAACACCCTTGAAATTGGCACCGCCATTGATTGGCCAACTCAAAGGACGAACAGAAATCTTCAGTTCGCTTTCCAGTTCATCTAAAATATCGAAAGGGTCGCGACCTTCACGGTCCATCTTGTTCACGAAAATGATTACTGGGGTGTTGCGCATACGGCACACTTCCATCAAGCGGCGTGTTTGTTGCTCCACACCTTTTGCCGAGTCAACCACAATGATTACGCTATCCACAGCGGTGAGTGTGCGGAAAGTGTCTTCAGCGAAGTCTTGGTGACCAGGGGTGTCGAGAATGTTGATTTTAAATCCCTCATACTCAAAACCCATCACGGAGGTAGCAACCGAGATACCGCGTTGCTTTTCAATCTCCATCCAGTCGCTGGTTGCAGTTTTCTTAATTTTATTCGACTTTACAGCACCTGCCACATGGATTGCGCCACCAAAAAGAAGTAATTTCTCAGTAAGGGTGGTCTTACCAGCATCAGGGTGTGAAATAATCGCGAACGTGCGTCTTTTTTTAATTTCTTCGGATAAATTTGCCACTATATATAATGTTATTTATTTTCAATTCTGTTAATACACTCTCTCAAGCTATCTTCCCAATATGGAATTGAAGCATTAAATGTGGTTTTATATTTCGACTTGTCGAGCACACTGAAGTGTGGGCGCTTTGCCTTAGTTGGATATTCAGCCGTGGTGCAGGGCTTCACATCGCAGGTGGTGATACCTGCAATTCGGTGAATAGCCTTAGTGAAATCGTACCATGATATAGCACCTTCATCGCTAAAATGATACACTCCCGAATGCCACTGCTCCGCTGTAAGCACATTCATGATAGCCAGAGCCAAATCCTTAGCATAGGTAGGGGTGCCAACCTGGTCGAAAATCACCGACAATGTTTCTTTCGTTCTACCCAAATTGAGCATCGTTTTCACAAAATTTTTGCCAAATGGCGAATAGAGCCACGCTGTGCGGAAAATCACAGCATCGGGCAAGCATTGAAGCAATCGGCGCTCGCCGTCGAGTTTGGTTGAGCCATATACTGAGCATGGCGATGTCTCATCGTCTTCGCGATATGGTCTGAAGTTGGTTCCGTTGAACACATAGTCGGTAGAAATCTGTACCATCTTTGCACCGTGGTGTTTTGCGGCTTGAGCCAAATATTCCACAGCATCGGCATTTAGGCGTGTGCAAAGTTCTACATTGTCCTCCGCATTGTCCACGGCAGTGTAGGCTGCACAATTCACCACATAGTCGATATGATGATTTGCGAAAAATGCGTCAATCGCGTCCTTTGATGTAATATCCAATTCTTGAACATCGGTAAAAATAGGGGAGAACGCATCGTTGCCATCGAGCACCAAGCGCATTTCATTTCCCAACTGACCGTTTGCTCCTGTGATTAGAACAGTTTTTGCCATCGTATATCTCAATATCTAAATTATTCAACATCGTCCTCGAAAAGAGGTTTTTCTTCATCTTTTTTGAAATAAGCCGCAAGCATACCAATAAAATATGAAATTTGCGCCACAGCCTTTTGTGTGCCCTCTGATATTTCTTTGCCTTGCAATCGGAGCATCAATATGCCATACAGTGCATTGAAGCAAGTTTCCAACTCTCCCACCTGTTCCTCCGGCTTAGATTTAGAGCGAAGTTCCACTATGTAGGGGAGGGTTTGGTAGAATTGTGCGCCATATTGTGGAAATTTTGGTGATTTCAGAAGTTGGGCGTGAAGGTCGTTGAGACGGATAAGCACATTCTTGTTGATTTGCAAATGTCCTTTTTCCTTCACATGCTCCAGTTCCATCATTTTGATGAGCGACTCGTACCAGTCTTTCACTTCCGCTTTCACTTTATCGTCAATCGGGAGGCGAGAAATGATATTATCGTTGATTTTATCAATGTCGAGCTGGTTGGCACGAATCATATCTTCCACTTGCCACATATACAACAGGTATTCGGCAATGTTTTCTTTACGTTTTTGTTGAGCAATAATCATGAATTAACCAAATTTACTAATATTGCGTAAAGCCTCTGGATTGAGGATTTTAATTCTGCGTCCATCTACGGTGAGAATGTGCTCTTGACAGAACGACGAGAGAGTGCGAATCGCATTACTCGTGGTCATATTCGACAAGTTAGCCAAATCTTCACGAGCCATGTATATCTTCAGCGTTTCGCCATCGTCTTCATAACCATAATTATCTACCAGTGCGATAATGGCATCAGCAAGACGCCCACGAATATGCTTTTGGGTGAGATTCACAATTTTAGCGTCACTACCACCCAGGTTTTTTGAAAGCTCATTGATAAAGAACCATGCCAATTTGCGATTTTGGTCGATTAATTCTTTCACCAAGCTCATTGGAATTGCACCCAAAGTAGATGCCTCAAAAGCCGAAGCACTTGAAACGTAGGGTTCGTTGGCAAAAAAAGCCCTATATCCAAAATACTGTATAGGACGATACAGGCGCAAAATCTGCTGCCTTCCTCCCATTCCGTCTTTCGACAATTTCACTTTGCCTTTGAGCAGACACCACAAATAGCGTGGCGAATCCTTTTCGGCATAAATAATCTGATTTTTCTTAAAATTATGGATATGGAAGTTATCAGCCACCAATCGCCTTTCGTCGGGGGTGAGAATAGCCCAAATAGCCGCTAAATCTTTGCTGATGATATCCTCAAGTGTACTCTTTTTTAACATCTGCTTTATAACACTGCTTTAAAACATACAAAATTACGCAATTCTTTGGAATTCAGCAAATAAAAAATTCACGCCAAAAAAGGGTCGCCCCACAAAAAGAGCGACCCTAAACATTTAAGATTCAGTTATTAGTATTTATTACTTGATAACTTTAGCAGAACTGTGAGTACCGTCGGTGTAAGTAGTCACTACGATGTTGATGCCTTCAAATGGAGTTGAAGAAGCCACACCTAAAGTGTTGTAATACTTCACGCCAGCCACAGTCTTGTTAGCGTTCACGTCGTTAACACCAGTTGCTTGACCTGCGTCGAACAAGTACTTAGAAGGAGTTGCAACAGATCGTGCATCCTTTGGCAATGTGATACCTACTGCGCCCAACTTAGCGTCGGCGAAGAAGAGGTTACCTGCATAGTCGAAATGGATTTGGTTAACGATTGAAGATTTGTTGGTATAACCTTCTATAACGTATTGGAGAGTGAATGAAGGAACGTTATTATTCCAATCGATGCTATATACATTGAGCTTAGGATAGCCAGTAGCAATTACCATTGTGCTCAAATCTTGGCTGATAGCAAGACCAGCACCCCAGCTACCATCAAGGTCTTCGAGGTTACCAGAGTTAAAGAGAATGTTGTCTTCATAGTCTGTGTACATGAATGAAGGAACGCCAACGTTGTTGTTGCCTGTGCCACGGATTTGTGATACGAACATACCGTTTTCCAAAGGCACGATTTCAACATTTGTGTTGAGCAACTTAGCAGAAACTGTTGGGAATGAAACTGCAGGTGCCTTGTCGGTAGTAACATTAGTACCAATATTGTAAACGCACAATTCATTGCCTGCGTTGCCAGTTGGGTAGTCTTCTTGGAATGAGAGCAACTTGGTGTTTTCACCATTGCCTAAGAATGCTACACTTGTACAGCTACCACCAAGAGCGTCTCCAGCAGCGTTCTTGATTAAGCCAGTTTCTTCGCGAGTGCCTTCAAAGAATTGAGTAGCAGTTGCAGGTTCTGCAGGGTTCATGATATGGATACCACTATGAGCATCGCTCCAGTCTGCACTATAAACGTAACCATTGTTAGGATTAACGCCCATACGGAATGGAGAAGCAGTGTTACCAGTAGCAAATTCTGCGGTGAGATAAGGAGCACCGTCGTTAACCACGTTGAGTTCTGGACTTACTCTGTAGATACCCTTTGTTCCATAAGGATCTGAAATGTAGATACTCTGGAAGAAGTCGCTCATTGGGTTTTGGTCGATAGCAAGACCGCGAGTGCAGTAATTGCCATTGCCAGCAGGAGCGTAAGCGAAGATCTTAGCTACAGTTGGGATTGCAGGGTTGTTGAGTACCACTTCCCAGTTGTATTTACCAGTATATTCACCCTTGTTGAGATATACTTGATTACCACCCTTAACGATGTTGTAAAGCATTACTTCAACAGGATCGCCACCTTCAACAGGAGTAAGAACTACCTTACCCGATTCCACATCACCAGTAGATTTAAACTTGATAATGTAGTTGTCGCTGTTTTCTTCATAGTTCAAGTCGTAAGCATATTCGCCACGGAATACAGGTTGTTCAACACCAGCGGTAGTGAACTTAACCACCTTAGCGTCGCCGAAGAGGAAGAGGTTCATGTCTTCGCCCTTAACATTTGCACCAGCAGCGGTGAACGCAGCACCCATAGCAGGAGCTTTCTTAGCAGCATTGATTACGGTTTGGAGTTGAGTACCAACAGTCTTCACCAATTTTGCATTTTGGAGACCTTCAGTAATGTCGTAAATCTTCACAGCAGAAACCAAGTTTCCGTTGTAAACAGGAGCTGCCATCAAAGCACGCTTTGCATATCTGAAGAATGCCAAGCCCTTAGAAGCACGCCCAATTTCTTCATCATTGAATGTACCAATTACACGGCTGTCAACATTGTTGGTTGCAGCAGGTTCGAATTCAAATGGAGCGCAGAGGCTACCATTGAGAATGTAGTAGTGGTCGTTGAGTGGAGATACGTTGAGTTGGATATCATCACCTTGTTTCACGAGTGTGAATGTACCATCAGCAGAAAGGGTTTGCTCAGTAAAGTGAGAAGAAACCACTTCATTGTCGTTGATATTGAGCACGAGGAAGCGAAGAGCGCGTGAGCTACCACTAGTAACACCAGTTGTCACCACTTCACAATCCTTAGCAGGGCCACTTACAGCGAGTGTAGCACCCATATCGGCATTGTAGAAGTTTGCAGAGCTTTTAGAAGTAGCCCAAAGTATAGGGTCAGAATCAAAGTCTGCCCACTTGTAGAAGTAAATAGTACCACGCTTGTAGCCTGCGTCAACCTGATTGTCGTCAAATTGGCAGCGAACATTGTTCACGCCCACGAGTTGACCATCAGCAGTCAAAGCGATGTCGCTCAAGCTCTTGTAAGAACCAGCGTTTTCTGGGTCAACAGGATTGATACCGTTAAGACTGAGTTGCTTAACAAGTGTCATAGTCTTGTTGTTGATGAGATAGATAGCAGGAGCATCGGTCATCACCAAAGTACTGTCGCCACGAACGATTGTACGCTTAACTGCGCCTTGCATTTCAAATGCGGTGCCGTCGTCTTGAGTGAAGTTGTATGAGTCAGCAAGCTTCAAGTAGACAGGCTGTGCTGGAGTTGCATAATTTTCGTAAACGATTTCTTCTGGCACGTATTCAAGGTTTTCGAGGTGAAGCTTAGCATAGCTGGTTTCGTTAGCCTTTACAGTGATAGCTTCTTCTTCGAAAATGTCCTTGTAGCCTTCGCAAGATGCGCTCAAAGTGTAGTCGCCAGGAGTCACATTCTTGAATACGAACACACCGTTCCAGTTGTTGTCGCAAGTGTAGGTTGCCACAGCCTTACCGTCTTTCTTCAAAGTCACAACAGCGCCATTGAGTGGGAGCCATTGGTCGTCGGTGCCAGCTGCATACTTGTACAAGTTGTTGACAATCTTTTCGTGGAGATCCTTAACTGTACCCATGATATAGCCAGTGGTTTCGGCATTGAGTCCGAAATAGTCGCACACGCCACGAGCATAGCCAACACCTTCCATTTGGCAATAATTCATATTCAAAGCACGGTGGCGAGCTGGTTGATAGGTGTGGAAATAACCTTCAACGAGGAAGCCAGGAGTGCCATGACGAAGCACGCCAAGATAGCCTTCAAAAGTACCCTTAGAAGTAGTGGTGGTGTATGATGAACCATAGAAAGAAATGTCACCACGAAGATTCATGTTGGTGCGGCTATAGTATGATTGAGGGTCGATCTCATCCATATAGTGGCGTGGCCAAGAAGCGGCACACATGTCATAGCTACCAGCATTGCCTTCGTTGTCCTTGCCGTCTCTACCACGATAGAGATAAAGTGGATAGTTGGTGGCAGTACCATCAGTTGCCGCATTTGAGTGAACAGACACGAACATATCCATATTGTTGGCATCTACTTCACGGCAAATTTCAGAAAGATTGCGGTTGTACAATTCTTCATCAGCTGCGCCTTTAACATAAGGGAATGGGCCATTCTTCACACGAGAGTACATAATGTTTTCGTGCTTAACGCCCATCTTTTCGAGCACAGCACCCATCTCCAGAATCTTCCAAAGGTTGGTGTTTGTTTCATAGAAACCACAAGTGTCGGGACGACCTGTTTCTGGGAGATTTGGATAAGGAATAGTAGCCATTGGACGGTCGTTAGGACCCCAGCTACCGTGACCAGGATTCAAATAGATGCGAACTTCATCAGCAGTTTTTGCCTGCATTGCACCCGCTGCCAAGATTGCAGCCGATGCGAGTAATAAAATCTTCTTCATAGCTGTAATCATTATTTAGCAACGTTAATAATATATGCTTCACCAGCTGGTGTAGAGAAAGCAATCTTGCCACTTGCAGCAGAAGCATAAGGATACATAGCGATAGTGTCGTCGCCAGTGAGGGTTTGCATAGTGCCATCGAGAGTAACGGCTACAATCTTTGAAGAAAGAATGAATTCGCCATTGTCCACGTCTTGCATACCCACTACGGTGTTGTTGTCGTACCATTGTGGAGCACGAACCAAACCGAGCGATTTCACGTTATTGCCGTCGAGGTCGCAAACAAATGCGCCAACGCCGCAAACGAAGTAAAGAGCCTTTTTGCCGTCAGGAGAAACCGACTGCCAAATGTAGCTGAAATTCTGACCGTTTGGAGAGAACACAGAAGTCTTTCCATTACGGGTAATCATCAACTGACGGTTACTGATTGAAAGAACTGGAGCAGTAGCCTTAGTTGCGCTGGCACCAATAGCCTTTGCAGAGAGCTTGCCCTTGTTCACAGCCAATGCTGTAGCACCTTGCACTGCCACGCCTTGGAGGTCGCGAGTAGGAGCTACGAGATTAGCAACTTCACCTGATGTAAGGTTGATTGACTTTAATGCCACCTTGCGAAGGTGATTTGCGGTGTAAGAGTTTTCGCGATACACAACAGTGTTGCCATCTTGTGAAACTTGTACATCAAAACCTGCGCCAGCAGCATCAGTGATTTTTGTGGCTTGATTAGTGTTCAAGTCAAATTTAGTAAGACCTTGATTGCCACTTGTTGAGAGCAAAAGATAATCACCTTTTGGACTAATAGCAGCAACGGTGGCCATAGGATTAGCAGGCGTGTTGACCTTCTCTACAGAAGTCACTTTCAGCACCTGTGCAAATCCACTAAACGACGCACACAAAGCCAATGCTAAGAAAACTTTTTTCATAAAGCATTTGTTTTTAGTTAGTGAAATTGTTGTTAATTAATTAGTTAATATAAAATAAATAAAATTTATTTTCAAAATTTCGAGAATAGTTTGGCATTTACTCTTTCAACTATCAAAATTAATAATAATCTTAAAATTTTACAAAAATTCAGTCAAAAAAAGCCACAATAATTTTTCCTATAAGCTCATTATTATAAAATTATCAGTCAATACCACACAAAAAAAGGATAACCCTTGTTGGGGGGTTATCCTTTATGATTGTGATATTATTTAGAATTGTCGATTAATCCGCCAATTACTTAAACAAGTAGAAGTTACTGATTGGTTTGTTGTTGTTGATGCAGCTAATAGTATTTGCAAAGAGTTCTGCTATACTGATTACCGACACCTTTTCACATCTTGCCGTATCGAATGGAATAGAATCAGTGAAAATCACTTCTTCAAGCGCACTTGCATTAACGCGTTTAACTGCTGGTCCGCTCATCAATGCGTGTGAAGAGAGGCAGCGAACCGAACGGGCACCTTTTTCTCTCATCAAATCAGCTGCCTTGCAAATAGTGCCAGCAGTGTCGATCATGTCGTCGACCAAAACCACATCTTTGTCCACAACATCACCAATAATGGTCATGTTGGCTACCACATTAGCTTTCATGCGTTGCTTGTGGCACAACACCAGTGGGCAATGGAAATACTTGGCATAACCGTTGGCACGCTTAGCGCCACCAACATCAGGGGAAGCAATCACCATATCCTCAAGCTTCAGCGATTCGATGTAAGGAACGAACACTGATGAAGAATAGAGGTGGTCAACTGGAACATTGAAGAAACCTTGAATTTGATCGGCATGGAGGTCCATAGTGATCAAACGATCAATACCTGCTGTAGTAAGCAAGTCGGAAACAAGCTTAGCAGCGATAGAAACACGTGGCTTATCTTTGCGGTCTTGACGAGCCCATCCGAAGTAAGGAACCACAGCAATAATACTTTTTGCAGAAGCACGCTTTGCTGCATCAATCATGAGGAGGAGTTCCATCAAATTGTCGCTATTAGGGAAGGTGGACTGCACCAGGAAAACATCACAGCCGCGCACCGATTCCTCGAAAGAAACTGCAAATTCCCCGTCGGAAAAGCGAGTTGTGTTCATTTTACCTAACTCAATACCTAAATGCTTACACATTTCCTCTGCCAGATAGCGAGAATTGGTACCTGAAAAGATTTTGTACGAATTGTTCATAAGAATTTTATAGATGGAATAAAATAACTCTACAAAGTTACAATTAATAGTTGAGATACATCAACTTTTTTAAATGGAATATTTGAGTTTATTTCACGATTTTCCAAACCACGCCATTATGAGCAGGAATATGGAGTTCAAACTTGGCATTTGGAGAAAATTCCACAGTCTTTTGCTTGCCCGAAATCAGTTCTTTCATGAAATAGGTGCCGCTGTCGATTTTCAAAAAGTCGAAAGCGTGCTGCGGAATGTCGGCATACACTGTTGCATCTTGTGAATCGAAGTTGACGGCAATCAGCAGCGTTTCATTTTCGTAATGACGCAAATAAAGATACTGCTTGTTTGGATTCAAATTATGATAGTTGACATACATCAAATCAAAGAATGCGCCCTCAGAAATTGCCTTCTCTCCGTTGCACAGGCGAAGCACTTTTTTATAGAATGCTCTGATTTTGCGTTCTTTATTGTTGAGTTTCTGTATTCCGCAATTTCCATTGTTATACCAGCGCACAAGTGTGGGAATGCAGCAATAGTCAAAAATGGAGGTGCGACCGTCGTCGCCAGAGAAGCCCATTGCTCCTGCAGCATTTTCGCCAAGTTCCTGACCTTGATACACCATAAATGGCGATGTGCTCATTGTGGCTGACACAAGCAGGGCAGGGAAAGCCTTCTCGGCAGAGCCAAACAGCTGAGGCGAGGCCACACGCAGTTCGTCATGGTTCTCCAAGAAATTGAGCATGTGGCCTTGCAAACCATCCACACGCTGCCAACATTCAGTAAGTGCTGAAGCTGGTGATCCATATTTCACGATTTCGCACAGACGGTCGTAAAGATTCACCTTATCGTAAAGATAATCGAAACCGCCATAGTGGATATAATTGTGATAAATGCCCACATCATAAAGTTCGGCAATGAAAACTACCGAAGGATAAGCCTCTTTCACTTTAGCAATAGCCCAATGCCAAAAATCTACTGGCACCATGTGAGCCATATCGCAACGGAAACCGTCAACGCCTTTTGATGCCCAGTAAAGCAAAATGTCGCACATTTTCTGCCATGTGGATGGAATGGGGGAGAAGTGGTGACAACCGTTCCAAGGATCCACACCATAGTTCAACTTCACTGTTTCATACCAGTCGTTCACGCCAGGGTGTTCGTTGTAGCAGTCGTTGCCAGTAGCTTTGGCTGGAAATTCCAGATATCTGTCATTGCCTTGACCCAAATCCACATTTGGCGCAAATTCTTTACCTGTGATGTAGAAGAAATTGTTTGATGGCGAAAAAAACATACCCTTGTCGTCGGTTGCGCCCAAATCCTCCACTCCGCTGGGCTTGGCATCGGAATGATATTCACGCGCCACATGGTTTGGCACGAAGTCGATAATCACCTTCATACCATTGTCATGGGTGCGGTTCACGAGATTTTCAAACTCATGAATGCGATTGGGCACATCTACTGCTATATCGGGGTCAATGTCGTAATAGTCGCGAATAGCGTAAGGCGAGCCGGCGTTGCCTTTCACCACATGCGGATTCGACGACTGAATGCCATATTGCGTATAGTCGGTTTTAGTGGCATGTTCAATCACACCAGTGTACCACATGTGTGTAACGCCTAAATCCTTTAGTGATTCAAGCACCTTGCCATCTATATCGTTCATTTTACCAACTCCGTTTTGCTCGATAGTGCCATTGTATGTGTTGCTCACATTCGTGTTGGTGAACAAGCGTGGAAACATTTGGTAAATAACGAGTTTATTATTTTTTCTCATCTCTAAGTTGTTTTAATAGGGGTGAATTAACAAGTGTTTTCATGGCAGCAAAATAGCCATCTTTAGCATTGTCCCTCATGTGCTCAAAGCCAAACGTGCTTCTGCCTTTCATGTTATCTACAGTGATAACCGCATCGCAAGTTTGCATATCCTCATGTGTGTTTCTTGTGGTCATTAAGCGATAGGAGCGATAGGCAATATCGCCAAGGCTATTTTTAAATGGAGATTTATTGAGCGGACTCACCACCACGCCTAACACATAATCGCAAATGTCACGCAACGCGAAAGCTGGCAGATTGTGGAGCACACCACCATCTAAATAGGTGTTGCCGTCAATCACTGTAGGCTGGAAAACCACAGGCAAGCTGCACGATGCGGTGATGCACTTCGCCAAAGGTCCTTCAGTGAAGGCGACGGCAGAGTAGGTGTCGAGCGAAGTAGCTGTTATGATATTAGGGAAGGGCAAGTCCTCAATGCGAGTGTAGGGGAGCTTGCTTTCCAAGAAAGCCTCCAACTTTGACAAAGAGAACAAACCTGTTGTAGGAATTGACACTTTACCGAACGACGATAATTTCACTTTACTGAAAAGTGAAATTATATCATCTATTGCGAATCCTGCGGCATAAAATGAACCCACAATGCTACCGGCACTGCAACCTGCGATAATATCAGGTTTCAGTCCAAATTCCTCCAGTGCCCTAAGCACACCAAGATGGGCAAAGCCTTTAGCTCCGCCACCACCAAGAGCGATACCTAACCTATATTTTTTCTCGTTCTCCATAAAAAGCACACATTATATATAATTATATACAAAGTTACGGAAACCGACGGTATAAATAAAAAACATGGACGGAAAATTTTCCGTCCATGCTATAAAATATAGAGTTACTTGTGTATTATCCCAAGAAACTGAGAAGAATACCTGCAGCTACTGCAGAACCAATCACACCAGCAACGTTTGGACCCATAGCGTGCATGAGCAAGAAGTTGCGTGGATCTGCCTTTGCACCTTCCATCTGGCTAACACGAGCAGCCATAGGCACGGCACTCACACCAGCAGAACCGATAAGTGGATTGATTTTCTCTTTCATGAAGATGTTCATGATCTTAGCCATGATCACGCCTGAAGCAGAACCAATACCGAATGCCACGATACCTACGCAGAGAATACCAATGGTTTGGAGGTTCATGAATGAACTTGCAGAGGCAGTAGCACCCACGGTAAGACCGAGGCAGATAACCACGATGTTGTTCAACTCGTTTTGAGCAGTTTTGCTCAAACGTTCAACCACACCGCTTTCCTTCATCAAGTTACCAAGCATCAAGCAGCCGATCAGTGTGCCTGCAGATGGAACGATAAGAGAAACAATGATAGCAACAACGATTGGGAACAGAATCTTTTCCTTCTTGCTTACCACGCGGAGTTGCTTCATACGAATCTTGCGCTCGCTGTCGGTAGTGAGCCAGCGCATGATAGGTGGTTGAATCACTGGCACGAGAGCCATGTAGCTATAAGCAGCCACAGCGATAGGGCCAAGCAGCTCAGGAGCAAGTTTAGAGGTCAAGAAAATAGCTGTAGGACCATCAGCACCACCAATGATACCGATAGAAGCTGCCTGTGCAGGAGTAAAGCCGAAGATTGGGAGATCCATTTGGGTCACAAGGAATGTGGCAAAGATACCAATCTGAGCTGCAGCACCAAGCAAGAGGCTCTTAGGGTTGGCGATAAGTGGGCCAAAGTCGGTCATAGCACCTACACCCAAGAAAATCAAGCAAGGATATACACCAGCTTTCACACCAATGTAAAGAATGTCGAGCAAGCCACCATTAGCCATAATATAGCCATAATCGTGGTAGTGTTCACTTGTTTTATTCAAGAATTCGTTGTTCCACATGTCGGTGTCGAACAAACCTGCACCAGGAAGATTGGTGAGAATCATACCGAATGCAATAGGCAACAACAACAATGGTTCGTATCCCTTCTTGATCGCTAAATAAAGAAGGAAGCAACCAATGCCCAACATTACGAAGTTTTTCCAACCTTCACCCATGAAGAATGCTGAAACACCCATTTCGGAGGCGAATTTCTGGAGACTTTCTCCAAGACTAATTTCACCAGCCATCATTGGGAGAGCACACATGAGAAGAAGTGCAAAAACGAGTACTCTTTTAAAATTCTTTGTTTGCATTTTGAATCAATTAATTGAGAGATTAAGCAAGTTCAACAAGTGCTTGTCCACTTTGCACTTGAGCGCCAACTTCAACCAATACAGACTTAACGGTGCCAGCAAACTCTACAGTAATGCTGTTTTCCATCTTCATGGCTTCCATCATGCAAACAGTTTCGCCAGCCTTCAAAGCTTGACCTGGTTTAACGAGCACCTTAGTGATAGTGCCTGGGAGTGGAGCTTCCACAACCTTAGCACCAGCAGCAACCTTAGGAGCAGCAGGTGCAGGAGCAGGAGCGGCAGCAGGAGCAGGTGCAGCCTTTGGAGCAGGAGTTGCGGCACATAGACATCGACTTTGCGGCAGGAGCTGCCACTGCATCAGCAACCATCTCTACCAAAAGGTCGCCTTGGTTAACACTTTGTCCTTCTGTCACTGCGATGCGTTGAACGGTGCCTTCCACATCAGATACGATGTCGTTAGCCATCTTCATGGCTTCAATCACCAAAAGAACGTCGCCCTTCTTAACGCGTTGTCCGTTAGCAGCAACGATTTTAGTAACGGTGCCAGGAAGTTCGGAATTGATATTCTTAGGACCACCAGCTTGAGCAGCGCCAGCATTGCCACGTGCCATTACAGGAGCGGCAGCTTTAGTTTGAGGCACTTCTACCTGATATGCTTGACCATTTACGGTAACAACAAGCGAACCTGCGTTTTCTTCTGCAACAGTTGCGCTATAGTCTTGACCGCTAATTTTAAATTTAAATTCTTTCATTGTTTTGATTTAACACAATTGTTTGTTTCTGATTATCACAATCTCTCGTTGAGCACAGCGTGCCAAGCAGAAGGAGCCATCTTGATGGTCAAGACACCACTTTCTTGGTCGCCCTTACTCTTTTGGTAAAGGTAAATGGCAGTAGCCACAGCAGCCTTATCGAGTTCGCTTGCTTCAGCCACGCTCTTAACAGCACCTTCGGTAGCCACAGCCGCTTCAGCTTTCGCCTTAGAGCCTTGCTTTGCCACAGCACTGAAACCTTGGAGAACAAATACAAGGATGCAGAGGATGCAGAACACCACACCGATACCGATGCCTGTCATCATCCATGCGTCACCCCAATTAGTTAATAAAACCATATTCTCAGTTATTAAAGAGTTTAGAGTGGAATATTACCGTGCTTTTTAGCAGGGTTAGTAAGTTTCTTGTTTTCCAATTGTGCGAGAGCACGAATAATACGAAAACGAGTATTACGAGGTTCAATCACATCGTCGATGTAACCATAGCGAGCTGCATTGTAAGGATTAGCGAACAAGTGAGTGTATTCATCTTCTTTTTCTTTGATGAATGCCTTAGCTTCTTCAACCTTACCTTCTTCCTTGAGAGCCTTAGCGTCTTTAGCATAGAGCACTGAAGCTGCACCTGAAGCACCCATAACTGCGATTTCAGCAGATGGCCATGCGTAGTTCAAGTCGCCACGGAGTTGCTTACAGCTCATCACGATGTGGCTACCACCGTAGCTCTTACGCAATGTAACGGTAACTTTTGGCACAGTAGCCTCTCCGTAAGCGTAAAGCAACTTAGCACCGTGGAGAATCACAGCGTTATATTCTTGAGCAGTACCAGGAAGGAAGCCTGGAACGTCAACGAGGGTTACCAATGGAATATTGAATGCGTCGCAGAAACGAACGAAACGAGCGCCCTTACGTGAAGAGTTGCTGTCGAGCACACCTGCCAACTGCTTTGGTTGGTTAGCTACGATACCCACAGTTTGACCGTTGAAGCGAGCGAAACCAATGATGAGGTTCTTAGCATAGCTTGGTTGAACTTCGAGGAATTCGCCATTATCCACAATGCCAGCAATCACTTGATACATGTCGTATGGCATGTTTGGATTCTCTGGGATAATTTCGTTCAAGAAATCTTCCTTGCGGTCGATTGGGTCGTTGCATTCCACGAGTGGAGTCTTCTCCAAGTTGTTTTGTGGAATGTAAGTGAAGAGTTTCTTGATAAGAGCGATGGCTTCTTCTTCGTTTGCAGCTGTGAAGTGGGTAACACCCGACTTAGTAGCGTGAACAGAAGCACCACCAAGTTGCTCTTGAGTAACAACTTCACCAAGCACAGCCTTAACAGGACCAGGGCCAGTAAGGAACATGTAAGATGTGTTTTCGCACATCAAAGTGAAGTCGGTAAGAGCTGGAGAATATACAGCACCACCAGCGCAAGGGCCCATAATGGCAGAAATTTGAGGGATCACACCAGATGCCAAAATGTTACGTTGGAAAATTTCAGCGTAACCAGCAAGCGCGTTGATACCTTCTTGCAGACGAGCGCCACCTGAGTCGTTCAAACCGATAACAGGCGCACCCACCTTCATTGCCATATCCATCACCTTGCAAATCTTAGCTGCAAGCATTTCCGACAATGAACCTGCGCTCACGGTAAAATCTTGTGCGAAAACGTAAACAAGACGACCGCCAATTGTACCAGAACCGGTAACAACACCATCACCAAGATAGTGTTTCTTTTCCATACCGAAGTTGGTGCAACGGTGCTCTACGAACATATCCATTTCTTCAAAGCTACCTTCGTCGAGAAGCATGGCGATACGTTCACGAGCTGTGAATTTGCCCTTTGCGTGCTGCTTGGCAATAGCTTTTTCACCACCGCCGAGGCGTGCTTTTTCACGCTTAGCGATAAGTTGTTGTATTTTTTCTACTTGAGTACTCATTTTAATAATGATGTGTTTGTATTCTGTAAGAATTATTTATTTGGGTTTTCACAAAGTTCAACCAATGCTCCACAAGTGCTCTTTGGGTGGAGGAATGCGATGTGAAGACCATCAGCACCACCACGTGGAGCAGCGTCGATAACGCGGTCGCCATTAGCTTGAATTTCGTCGAGAGCAGCTTGAAGACCATCTTCCACAGCGAATGCGATGTGTTGGATACCACCACGGCCACCATTCTTGGCGATGAATTTAGCGATTGCACTTTCTTCGCTTGTTGCCTCAAGAAGTTCAATCTTCACTTCACCAATCTTCAAGAAAGCGGTGCGAACGTGTTGTTCTTCAACTTCTTCTACCTTGTAGCACTTAGTGTTCAACAATCTTTCGTAGAATGGGATTGCTTCTTCAAGAGAAGTAACAGCGATACCCACGTGTTCAATGTGTGAAATCTGCATAATTTTTAATTTTAAAAGTTATTTAATTAGTTATCTATAATAATCTCGTAACCAGACAGGGCACAGAGCCTGCGCCCATAATTATTACTAATGTACAAAATTACTATAAATTATTGAAACAAAATAAGAATTTCAGGAAAAACACGAATTTTAAACTTTTGCAACTTTTCTTTAAAATTTTACTCACTTTTCCCACATCTTCACTGCACGAAGGCAATGACACGATAATTCATCCTAAAAAATGACAAAGTGATACCTAAAAATGCGTTTTCTCGCCAGCAGAAATGACATGGTGTCAGTGCTGGTGTCAGTTTTTTGAATGTTGAAAATTGGCACGGCTTTTGCTTTATCAGTTGTCGTAATCGCGACAAGCGATACAATAAATCAACTTGAATTAATAACTAAAAAAATATAAAGAATTATGGGAAAAATCATTGGTATTGACCTTGGTACAACTAACAGCTGCGTGGCTGTTCTCGAAGGTAACAATCCGGTAGTAATACCTAACAGTGAAGGTCGCAACACCACCCCTTCAATTGTAGCATTTGTTGATGGTGGCGAACGCAAAGTAGGTGATCCTGCAAAGCGTCAAGCAATCACAAATCCAACTCGAACCATCTACTCAATTAAGAGATTCATGGGCGAAACCATGGACAAGGTGGCAAACGAAGTAAGTCGTGTGCCATATAAGGTGGTAAACAACGGCAACAACCAACCACGCGTTGAAATTGACGGCCGTCAATACACCCCACAAGAAATCTCTGCAATGATTCTTCAAAAGATGAAGAAAACCGCAGAAGACTATCTCGGCCAAACCGTAGATCGTGCAGTGATCACCGTTCCAGCATACTTTGACGATTCACAACGTAAAGCCACTAAAGAGGCTGGTGAAATCGCAGGTCTTAAAGTGGAGCGTATCGTGAACGAGCCTACCGCAGCCGCTCTTGCTTACGGTCTCGACAAAGGCACCGACGACAAGAACATCGCAGTATTCGACCTCGGTGGTGGTACATTCGATATTTCAATCCTTAACATGGGCGACGGCGTAGTAGAAGTGAAGGCTACCAACGGTGATACTCACCTCGGTGGTGATGACTTCGACCAACGTATCATCGACTGGTTGGCACAAGAATTCCTCAACGACGAGGGTGTTGACCTCCGCCAGGACCCAATGGCATTGCAACGTTTGAAAGAAGCAGCAGAAAAGGCTAAGATTGAACTCTCAAGCTCAATGAGCACAGAAATCAACTTGCCTTACATCATGCCAGTAAACGGTGTGCCAAAACACCTCGTGAAGACTTTGAGCCGTGCTAAATTCGAGCAGTTGTGCGACGACCTTATCCAAAACACTATCGCACCTTGCCGTAAGGCTCTTGAAGACGCTGGTCTTAGCACAAGCGACATCAACGAAGTGATCTTGGTAGGTGGTTCAACCCGTATTCCTGCAGTTCAGGAAATCGTGAAGAAATTCTTCGGCAAAGAACCTTCAAAGGGCGTTAACCCTGACGAAGTGGTGGCCGTAGGTGCTGCTATCCAAGGCGGCGTGGTAACTGGCGAAGTGAAGGACGTGCTTCTTCTCGATGTGGTTCCATTGAGCGTAGGTATCGAAACCCTCGGCGGCGTGATGACCAAGCTTATCGACGCTAACACCACAATTCCAACCCGCAAGAGCCAAGTGTTCTCTACCGCAGTTGACAACCAACCTTCAGTAGAAATCCACGTTCTCCAAGGTGAGCGTCCAATGGCAAAAGACTGCAAGACTCTTGGTAAGTTCCACCTCGATGGTATTACCCCAGCACCACGTGGTGTACCACAAATCGAAGTTTCGTTCGAAGTTGATGCCAACGGTATCATGAACGTGAAGGCTATCGACAAGGCTACCAACAAGGAACAAAGCATCCGTATCGAGGCTTCAAGCGGTTTGAGCGACGACGAAATCAAGCGTATGAAGGACGAAGCCGAAGCTAACGCAGAAGCCGACAAGAAGGAAAAGGAGCGCATCGACAAGATCAACCAAGCCGACGCTATGATTTTCCAAATCGAAAAGAGCCTCAAAGACCTTGGTGACAAAATCCCAGCCGACAAGAAGAGCGAAATTGAGAACTCACTCAACAAGCTGAAGGAAGCACACAAGAACCAAGACATTGCAGCTATCGACGCAGCAATGAATGAGCTTAACGAGAAATTCCACGCTGCTTCACAAGACCTTTACGGTCAACAGGGTGGTGCTCAACAGCCAGGATCTGGTCAAGGCTTCCAAGGTGGCGCACCTAACAACGGCCAACAAGGCAATCAGCAAGACGGAAATGCTCAAGACGTACCTTTTGAAGAGGTATAAACCATAAAACTTCAAAAAAGCAACAAAATCCCAACCCACGAAAGTGGTGTTGGGATTTTTTGTATCACGCAAGTAGCAAAACACAGAATATTATTCCAAATTTAAAAATTTTAGGCAAACGATTGCATGATTATCAATCCGATAAAACACAAATATCAGAGTTTATTTGTTTTTTTTTACTACCTTTGCACATAGTTAAATAAGATTATTATTCTAAAATGTTTGACCTATTATTTGAAACAAGTTGGGAAGTTTGCAACAAAGTAGGAGGGATTTATGCTGTGCTTTCAACAAAAGCGAAGACACTTCAACAGCAGCATAAAGACAAGGTCATCTTCATAGGTCCAGACATTTGGACTAAGGACAACGAGTCGCCATTCTTCACCGAGTCGAAGACTCTGCTTGCCGATTGGAAAGCCACTGTGAGTTTTCCAGCAGGCATGACTGTGAGAGTGGGCAGATGGAACATTCCAGGCAAACCAATTGCCATACTTGTTGATTTCAAATCACTCTTCCAATACAAAAACGAACTTTACGCAAAAATGTGGGAAAACTTCAAAGTTGACTCACTGCACGCATACGGCGACTATGATGAAGCCTGCGCTTTCGCCTACGGCTCTGCACTCGTGATTGAGAGCCTCGTGAAATTCAAGAAAAACGACGGAAAGAAAATTATTGCACATTTCGACGAATGGACCACTGGCATGGGATTGCTTTATGTGAAGGCATATCTCCCACAGGTGGCAACTGTGTTCACCACCCACGCCACAAGCATAGGCCGCAGCATCTGTGGCAATGGCAAGCCCCTCTACGACTATATGAGCGGCTACAATGGCGATCAGATGGCGAAAGAGTTGAACATGGAATCAAAGCACTCGCTCGAAAAAGCAGCAGCGCAAAATGCCGACGCATTCACCACTGTGAGCGACGTGACCGCCAGAGAGTGCGAGCAACTCCTTGAACGCAAACCGATTGTAACACCAAACGGCTTTGAGCTCAACTTCGTTCCCAAAGGTGCAAAATACGATGAGGGTCGTGATGCCGCACGAAAGAAGCTTCTGCAAGTGGCTTCTGCGCTTACAGGCGAAAAATACGACTCCGACACATTCTTGCTGGCCACATCAGGCAGATGCGAATTCAGAAACAAGGGTTTGGACGTAGGCATCGATGCGCTTAACGTGGTGCGCTACGAGTTGAACAAACTTAAAGACTCAAATCGTAAAATCATTGCATTTATCACCGTGCCAGGCTGGACCGATGCACCAAGAGCCGACTTGATGGAAGCTATTGAGGATGGAAATTGCAGCACCAAGCTGTTCGATCCAATCATCACTCACAGCATTCACAACTTCGAATCCGACAACATCTACGGCAAACTCAACTATTTGGGATTGCGCAACGAAAGCTACGACAAAGTGAAGGTGATTTATGTGCCTTCATACCTCAATGGCAACGACGGCATCTTCAATATGAACTACTACGATTTGCTGATTGGTTTTGACCTGACCATTTTCCCATCATATTATGAGCCATGGGGCTACACTCCGCTTGAGAGTGTGGCTTTTGCCGTGCCTACCATCACCACCGACTTGGCTGGTTTTGGACAATGGGTGGCAAAATCGCAAGGCATGGAGCCTAAGAAGGTGGGGGTAGAGGTAATTCACCGTACCGACTCCAACTACAGCCACACAGTGATGACCGTAGCGCAAGGCATCATGAATGTGTTTGCGCTCAAACCCACCGAATGGCGAAAAATGAGCAGAGCCGCACAAAAAACGGCAAAGATGGCACTTTGGAGCCACTTCATCACCTATTACGACACTGCTTACAGCCTCGCGTTAGAAGCAGCCAAAAGCCGTCAGTAATATCAAGAATAATTCTTTTTGTTTATTTGAAAAAAAACGAAAAAACATAATATAGTTTAAAATGAAAATTAAAGTTAACAACACTAACACACCTACTTGGAGAAGCGTCACAGTGAAGTCGGCACTTCCTGCCAAACTGAAAATGCTTGAAGAGCTCTCTAAGAACCTGTGGTGGGTATGGAACAGCGAAGGCAAAACTTTGTTCCACGATTTAGACCGTGACTTGTGGCGCGAAACTGGCGAAAATCCTGTTTTGATGCTTCAAAAAATGACCTATGAACGCTTTGACGAAATCGTTAAAGACAAGGAAATGATGGACCGCATCAACTGCGTGTACAACAATTTCAAGGATTACATGAAAGTGCCAATGCGCACCGACATTCCATCAGTGTCCTACTTCAGCATGGAATACGGTTTGTGCAGCGCACTCAAAATCTACTCTGGTGGTCTTGGCATCTTGGCTGGTGACTACATCAAGGAAGCGTCTGACCGCTGTGTTAACATGACCGCAGTTGGTTTCCTCTACCGTTACGGCTATTTCACCCAGTCACTTTCTCTCGATGGTCAGCAAATCGCTAACTACGAGGCACAAAACTTCAACCAGCTTCCAATCGAGCCTGTTCTTGATGAAACTGGCAAGCAAATGATTCTTGAAGTGCCTTACCCTGGCCGCACCATTTTCGCTAACATCTGGCGTGTGAATGTTGGTCGTATGAAGCTCTATTTGCTCGACACCGACATCGACTTGAATAGCGAATGGGACCGTCCAATCACTCACCAACTCTATGGTGGCGACTGGGAAAACCGCATCAAGCAAGAATACCTGCTCGGTATTGGTGGTGTGTTGATGTTGAAGAAACTCGGCATTAAGAATGAAATCTACCACTGCAACGAAGGTCACGCAGCACTCTTGAACCTCCAACGCCTCGTTGACTATGTACAAGACGACAAATTAAGCTTCAACGAAGCACTTGAAGTGGTTAGAGCATCATCACTCTATACAGTTCACACTCCAGTTCCTGCTGGTCACGACTATTTCGACGAAGGTCTCTTCGGCAAATATATGGGTGAATTCCCAGCAAAACTCGGTATTTCATGGGCCGACTTGATGAACATGGGTCGTGAAAACCCCGATAGCCAAGAACGTTTCTCTATGAGCGTGTTTGCATTGAACACTTGCCAAGAAGCAAATGGTGTGAGCTGGCTCCACGGCGAAGTGTCAAAGAAGATGTTCCAAGGCGTATGGAAAGGCTACGCTCCTGAAGAATCACACGTGGGTTATGTAACCAACGGTGTGCACATGCCTACATGGGCAGCTTCGGAATGGAAAGAATTCTACAGCGAACAATTTGGTGCCGACTTTGCAGAACGCCAAGAAGACGAAAGAACTTGGGCTCCAATCCTCAAAACTCCAGATGAAGATGTATGGGAAATGCGTATGCGTCTGAAGAACAAGTTCATCAACTTCGTTAAGCGCGACTTTAGCGAAACTTGGTTGAAGAATCAAGGCGATCCAACTCGCATCATGTCGATTGTTGACAAAATCAACCCTAACGCACTCTTGATTGGTTTTGCTCGCCGCTTCGCCACTTACAAGCGTGCTCACCTTTTGTTCTCCGACCTCGACCGTCTGGAAAAAATCGTCAACAACCCACAATTCCCTGTTCAATTCATCTACGCAGGTAAAGCTCACCCAGCTGATGGCGCAGGTAAGGACTTGATTCGCCGAATTGTTGAAATCTCTAAGATGCCACAATTCCTCGGTAAGATTATCTTCCTCGAAAACTACGATATGACCGTTTCTAAACGTCTTATCACTGGTGTGGATATTTGGTTGAACACTCCAACCCGTCCACTCGAAGCATCTGGCACTTCTGGCGAAAAAGCTGAAATGAACGGCGTGCTCAACTTCTCAGTGCTCGACGGTTGGTGGTATGAAGGTTATCGCGAAGGTGCTGGTTGGGCTCTTACTGCAAAGCGCACTTACCAAGACCAAGCACAACAAGACAAACTCGACGCTGCCACTATCTATTCAATGCTTGAAAACGAGATTATTCCACTTTACTTCGCTAAGAACTCTTGTGGCTACTCTCCAAACTGGATTCAATACGTGAAGCGTTCTATCGCAACTATCGCTCCACATTACACTATGTCGCGCATGATCCGTGACTATATCGACCGTTTCTACAGCAAGGAAGCTGCTCGCAGCAAGAAGCTCAAAGCCAACAACTATGCTGTGGCTAAGGAAATCGTGGCATGGAAAGAAAATGTGGTTGAAAAGTGGGACAATGTTCACGCAGTGGATGTTCAACTCAGCGAATCACTCAACAACTCAACCAACGACGGTGAACCAATCGAAGCCACCATCAAACTCGACACCGCAGGATTGGGCAAGGATCTTGGCGTAGAACTCGTTATCTACCGCGAAGAAGATGGTCAACAGAAGTTCCACCGCGTAATTCCATTCGATGTTGTGGCTGAAGAAGGTGATGTACTCACTTACCACATGAAGCAAAACACCAAGGATTCAGGTGTGTTCCGTTTCGGCATCCGTGTATTCCCATGGAACGAAAAACTTCCACACCGTCAAGACTTCGCTTACATGAAGTGGATTTAAGCAGAAATCACAAACATTGTGACACACTAATAAAAATCGAGATGGCTAAATGGCCATCTCGATTTGTTTTTATCATCAACGTTTGTCGTATTTCTACTTGGGAGAAACAATACCATTCATAATGGCATACACACTCAGTCCCGACACACTTTTGATGCCCAATTTTGCAGAAATGTTTTTGCGGTGGGTAAGCACGGTATTAATGCTGATATTCAGGCGGTCGGCTATCTCTTTATTAATCAGTCCTTCAACCACGAGTTGCAGCACCATTGTTTCACGTTGTGTAAGGCGTATTTGGTTATCGTCGCCACATGTTTCGTGAAAAAACGGCTCAAATTTTGCCAGAATCTCGGTTTCGTCGGCAGTTGGCGAAACCACATTATATCCGTCACCCGACAATGTGTCTGACACAATCAGCGTTTGCTCATTATGTGGCATGAAGAATGACAAATTCGCAAGAAATTCATTAGCCGAAGTGATATACACCTTAAATTTCTCACGCTGGGAAGCCGGCACCTCATCGAGTGTGGAGTACAACACCGACTGGGCATCGTAATGATAGGAGAGTAGGTTTGACAAACCTAATGCCTCCAATCTGTTGCGCATAATTATTGCTATATTCTTTGGCATAATTCCTACTCAATATGGAGAGCTTGTGAAAAAGGTTTGAGAATGCGATTGCGAATGCGATTGTTTTGCGTAATGTCTTTTTTGAAATTAACAAGTGAAATCAGCACCGCCTGACACAAATTGTGGTCGTAATCACCTTTGAGGTGAATCACAAACATATTTATTAGGTCGTCTATCTTATCCTCAATCGAATCGCTTTCATCTACTTTCTTATAATTTAAAACCACATCGTGATTCTTTGAATATTGCGCAAGAAGCTGTGGGAACCAGTTTTCACGGTCGTCGTAGATGCGCTGAAGAAGTTCGGATTTTACCTCTACGAAAAACTTCATCATCAGTGCCAAATTACTGTTAGCCGACTCCGTCTTTTTCAGCAACAAGCCAAAGTGTCGCTCAATGTTAGGAATTTGAAACTTCTCATAGAACACATTGGTTTGCGAAAGATAATTCACGATATCCGACGCGCTGAAATTTCTTATCTTATTTTCGGGGAAATACGAAGGCGACAAATAGGTGTTCAGAATCGCAAGAAAAAAGTCGATATCAATCTTCTTCTCTTCACAAATTGATTCCACGGTGCTATCTGACAGCCCCAACACAATACCGAATCGATAAAACACAGTGATGATAGTGGGGTCAAGCAGCACGATTTCGTGAAGTTTCGTATCTTTCTTAATTTCAATCATAGAGCTTTAGTATCTTGGCTGAATGGTGTGATAATAATCTCGTTTGAAGCAGTAAGCACGGCATCAAGTGGCACATCAAATGGGTCAACTGGCAACTCTTCAAGCAACTGGCACTCTAATGCCACGCCTATCTTATAAGCCTGTGGGCACTGGGGCAACAAGCGGTCGTAATAACCTTTGCCTCTGCCAAGGCGATTTCCTTTCGCATCGAGCGCCACGGCAGGAACAATCACCAAATCGATTTCATCGGGCGACACAGAAGCAGCCGTGGGCTCTTCAATCCCATATTTGCCGTCGGTAACAAGTTCGCCATAAATGGCAATCTCCAATTCATCGCCCACCACTCTTGGCAAATACACTTTCTTTTCAGCCGCCCATTTCTGTACGAAATTGTGGGTAGGCAATTCATCGGGCAAAGAGTAGTACATCAGCACCGATTGTGCCTTTTGAAAACAAGGCATTTTTTCGATGGAGCGAAGCACCATGTCTGCCTCCCTCTGTTTATCTTCTGCCGACAAAGACGCCTTCTTTGCCTTCATCTGTTTTCTAATCGAAGCCTTGTCCATCTTATATCAGTCAGCAGTGATTGGGAATGCCGCTTTATGCTTATTAAGTGCTTTCAGCGCAGCCTCAATAGTCTTGTCGTGGCGATTATAAATAGGGTAGAACGCCTTTTGACCCAACAAATCTCTTGCGATAAACGCCTTCAAATCGTTAAGAATCAAGTCGCGCGACTGGTTGATATAGTACCAGCGTGCTGGCACATTATGGGCCGATGCAAATTCCACGAAGCTATTCAGTAATGTAGTATTGTCGTCAAGCAGACGAATCACATCTTTATAGTCGTCAGCATTCTTGAATTTCGACTTGTGGGCTGCCACATATTTGAGCACAAAATTCTGAATGAGCCCTTCGTTCACCACAGCATAATAGTATGAAGTGAAGCCTGCTATGTCGCGAGGCACGAAAATGTCAGGAATAATGCCACCGCCACCATACACGATGCGGCCGTGAGGCGTCTTGAACGATTTGGATTTATCCACCTTAATGCTGTCCTGGGTATCGAGTTCGCCATTATTAAAGCGGTTGAGCAATTCACGCTCGTAGGCAGCTTGCCCAAGTTTGTAATCTTTTTGAATACAGCGACCAGTAGGGGTGTAGTAACGAGCGATGGTGAGGCGAATGGCACTGTTGTCAAACAGCCTAAATTCCCTTTGCACCAATCCCTTACCAAACGAGCGTGAGCCAATTACCAAGCCTCGGTCGTTGTCTTGAATAGCACCAGCAAAAATCTCGCTTGCGCTGGCTGAAAACTCATTAATCAGCACCACAATTTCAGCATCTTGATATGAGCCATTGCCGTCGCTATAAACGGAACTGTCGAATTTCTTGTACCGGCCTTTGGTCGAAACAATCAGGTTGTTCTTTGGCAAGAACTCATTAGCCATTGCAACGGCTATTTCCATATAACCACCGCCATTGCCCCGAAGGTCGACGATATATCGTTTAGCTCCATCGTTTTTCAGCATCGACAAGGCTGTTACAAACTCGTCGTAAGTGGTGCGACCAAACTGGTTCACTTTCACATAACCCGTGTTTTTCTCTATCATATACGCCGCATCAACCGATTTAATGGGTATATCGCCACGCTTGATGGTGAAATAGAGAATTTTGTCGGAAGTTTGGCGCTTGATACCTAGTTTCACAGTTGAGTTTTTTGGACCTCGCAGTTGCTCCTTTACAGAGTTTGGATTAATCTTTACGCCTGTAAAGTTTTTTCCATTCACGCTAATGATTTTATCACCATTTGCGATACCCACTTTCTCCGAGGGTCCACCAGGAATCACCTCAATCACATTGATAGTATCTTCCATTACTTGGAATGAAATGCCAATACCACAGAAGTTGCCATTCAGCTCTTCATTTGCCGCTTCATAATCTTTAGCGGAAATGTAGGAAGAGTGGGGGTCGAGCTGTGCCAGGATGTCAGGGATGGTGAGCTCCACAAGGCTATCCATATCCACATTCTCCACATACTCATCAGCCACGATGCCCAAAATATTGTTGATTTTACGGTCGAGGTCGATAGTTTTCTTTGAAGCGAATCGGCTGCCTATAAAAATACCAACCACCAATGCCAAAGCTATCAGCAATGGCACAAACACGGTGTTGGGAGTCTGTTTATCATTAATTTTCATCATAGGATCTTTTCTATATATTCACCGTTGCCGGTTTCCTTCAAATGCACACACTCAATTCCTGCAAGCTGGAGCAATTCCACACCATCGGTAAGACGATAGAGCTCAGAAAAAACCACACGCTTAATGCCCGACTGAATAATCAGCTTTGCACACTCAATGCAAGGTGAAGTGGTGACATATAACGTGGCATCTTTACTGCTGTTGCTGCTCTGCGCCACTTTAGTGATAGCATTCGCCTCGGCATGTAGCACATACGACTTGGTATTGCCATCTTCATCTTCGCAAACATTTTCAAAACCTTGCGGAGTGCCATTGTAGCCATCTGAGATAATCATCTTATCCTTCACGAGCAAAGCACCCACCTTGCGGCGTTGGCAATAAGAATTTTCTGCCCATATTTTTGCCATGCGCAGATACCTTGAATCCAACAAAAGTTTCTTTTCTATCACTTCTGACATATAGCTTCAAACATACTGAATTTCAACTGTTTTCATAAAGAAACGCTGAGATTCAAAACTTAACTCTAATCACCCACAAAATTAAACAAAAAAAAGCAAAAAAAATAAGTGGCAACCAAAAATATTGCCACTTATTCAAAAAAATATTTTAAATATTATTTTTTAATTCCGTCGCGCTTCAGGAGTGCATCGATTTTTGGCTCACGACCACGGAATTTCACATAAAGTTCCATTGGGTCTTCAGTTGAGCCTTTCGAAAGCAGCTCTTGGAATTCGCTTGCTGTCTTTGGGTTGAAAATGCCTTCTTCCTTGAATTTAGAGAATGCATCTGCATCAAGCACTTCTGCCCACTTGTAGCTGTAGTAACCAGCAGCATAACCGCCAGAGAAGATGTGACCAAACTGTGGCGACATGAGGCAACCCTCAACAGGGGGAAACATGTTCACATCCTTTGTGGCTTCGGCTTCAAACTTGAATGGGTCGCCCTCAAATGGTTTGTCGATAGTGTACCAAGCCAAGTCGAGATAACCAAAGCCCAACTGGCGCATACAAGCGTAAGCTGCACCATATTGAGAAGATGCAATCACTTTTTGCACAAGGTCTTGTGGGATTTTTTCACCAGTAATGTAATGCTTAGCGAAGCTGTCGAGGAATTCACTCTCTGTCATAAAGTTTTCGTTGAATTGAGAGGGGAGTTCCACGAAGTCGCGATAAACATTTGTGCCTGAAAGTGAAACATATTTGCACTTTGAGAGCAAGCTGTGGAGTGCGTGGCCAAATTCGTGAGTGAAGGTCTCTACCTCATAGAAAGAAAGTAGCGATGGCTTAGAGTCGGTAGGCTTGGTGAAGTTCATAGTGAGTGTAACCAATGGGCGAACATCTTTGCCGTCTTTGTCGAGATATTGCTCACGGAAATTGGTCATCCACGCACCGCTCTGCTTAGTGGCACGGGGGAAGAAGTCGGTGTAGAGCATACCCACATATTTGCCTTCACGGTCAGTTACATCAAACACCCTAACATCAGGATAGAACACTTGTGCATCGTAGTTTTCTGTGAATTGCAAGCCATAGAGCTTAGTTGCCAAGCCAAACACACCATCAATCACATTGTTCAATTCAAAGTATGGGCGAAGGAGTTCGTCATCGATGCTGTAATTAGCATCTTTTTCCTTATTTGAATAGTATGAGTAGTCCCATGGCATAATCTTCACGGGCTTGCCCTCAAGTTTTGACGCAAATTTTTCAAGACGCTTCATATCGGCGCGCTCTACTGGAGAATAAGCTTTCTTCAACTGGTCGAGCATGTCATAAACGTGCTTCACATCTTTAGCCATAGTGTTATCGAGCTGGTAATCAGCGAAGGTCTTGAAGCCCATAAGATTTGCAATCGCCAAACGTGTGTTTGCAATTTGCTTGATTACCTCGATGTTACTGAATTCACCAGAAGTGCATTGAGTGTTATACATCTTATAAAGTTTCTCTCTCAAGTCACGACGTGAAGAATACTTCATAAATGGTGAATAACTTGGGAAGTAGAGGGTAATCAGGTATTCACCTTCGCGGCCTTTCTGCGCAGCTTCAGCAGCGGCTGCCTCTACGGCAGTTTCGGGCAGACCAGCCAAATCCTCTTTCTTCAGCCACATTTCATAGCGAGCCTTGTCCTTCAAGCAGTTTTGCTCAAATTTCAAGGTGAGTTCAGTAAGTTGAATGGTGAGCTTCTTGTATTCTTCCCTTGCCGCGCCTTCAAGTGCTGCACCGCTTCTCACAAAATTCTTGTAAGTCTTGTCAAGAAGTCGCTTATCTTCGTGTGAATATTTTGATTCGTCAAAATTCTTATAAACGGTATTGACACGATTCCATAACTGCTCGTTCAGCGACACGAAATTGCTGTGCGCGCTAATGATAGGGGAGATGCGTGTGGATACAGCAATCAAAGAATCGTCAGCATTAGCCGACAACATAGGATAGAACACGCCCAACACTCTATTCAAAGTCTCACCTGAATATTCAAGGGCGAGAATGGTGTTTTCAAAAGTAGGAGCCTCCTGCTGGTTGGCAATCGCAAGCACTTCTGCTTCGTGCTCTTTGATTGCCTGCATAATGGCAGGCTCGTAGTCGTTGGTTGTGATTCTGTCGAACGGAATGGCTCCATTCGTGGTTTTAAACTCTTTCAAAAAAATATTATCAGCTTTCATTTGAGTGAATAATGTGATAATTAATAAAATTGTAAATAAAACTTTTCTCATATAATCAATTGTTGTTTAATTTCTTAACGACCGTTTCTTCAACCAATGCGGCAACACTTTCGCTAATACCCTTCCGCATCAGTACTGGAAGGTCGGCACGGAAAGACGAATGGAATGCCTTGAGCGATTCCCCTTCACCTTTAGCCGACTTAACATAACAGTCAACGGCTTCTGCAAGCTTTCCTTCCGCAAGCAGCAAATGTCCATAATTTAAATAATCCTGCGAGTTGACGGAATTATTTTCAAGCAATTTCTTATAGTAGTTTTCGCTTTGAGCGAAATTGTCGGTCAAGAAGTTAGCCCAAGCAAGCGAACGCCAAACTTTTGGATTATAAGGGTCTAAATAGTCAGCCTTATAGTAATAGTTGAGTGCCTCGTCAGGCCGACCAAGTTCAAGCAGGCAGTGCCCTGCATTCAAGCACATGGTGGCATTTGAATCCTTCACCGAAAGCACCTTTTCATAATACTTAAGCGCTTTTTCATACTGCTTTAGCGAGCGGTAGCAAATGGCTATGTGGCGGTTGTTCCACAAATCATTCTCATCCACCAACTCGTATCTCTGATAATATTGGATAGCGTTTCTGTAGTCGCCTAAATTCTGATAGGCAAATCCCATCTTTTGCAGGATGTGTGGTGCCACATCTTCAAAATGCTTTTGTATATAGGAGAAATACGAGACAGCATCTTCATAAAAACTGTTTTTCAAATAATATTCAGCGATGGTCAAAAGCGCAGTTTGGTCAAGTCCCCACAATTCAAAGAATGGCAGTTGAGTGAAGTCCATATCGCTTTTGAAAACCGACAAAAAGTCGTTTTTCCTTGAAAACAAAGTGAAGAAGCGGTAAAGCGACTGTATGTAGCCATTAATTGATGCGTCGCGCGATTTTTTCTTATCGTCAGGCAGTTCCGTGGATTCAAGTTCTTGCAAATCAGTGCTGTGAATATCCATTTGCCCCATCATTGCGCTCTTTTGCGAGTCGGGAACCGATGCCAAAGAAAAGCAGAACGAATACTTGTCGCTGTCGCAAAGGAATGGCGCATATTTGATAATCTTCACCATTTTGCGACTCTCTGCAGGGAAACTGTCGTCTAAAGAAGAGTGGGTGGGATAAAACGGAAGAAACCAATTTGCCATCACATTAAAGAATGGGAACGACTTCAGGTGAGAGAATGTGGAGATAAACACATCTTCGCCTTCGGTTTGAAGTTTGTTCAGTTCCTCCATTTTCTTGTTCACTCCACTTTTGTTGAGCCATTCTTGCCATTGTGGATTTTCTTCCAAGTCCATCGGATCGATTGCACCTTTTCCTTTTAGCTTCGACACCAAGCCAGGGTCCATATTCATGATGTTGGGCATCAGTTCCTCACGCATTCGCTTCGACACATTCTCGGCATTACGCGAGCGCACCAACCTTTGCATCACGGAGCTGACATCAGAACGGAAATTCACATTCTCCGACGCTTCCGCAAGGAGTTTTCCCACAAATTTCGACCTGCCCACACGATGTGGATAAAGCATCATCACAAGGAATGCTCCAGTTAGGGCACGAGTTTGTGTATCAATATCTGAAGCAGTGATATACGACTCAAGCAAGAAAACCAATTTCGACTCGTCGTAAAACTTGGTTTGTCCCAAAAACATTGCCGACAAAACCAGCTGCTTTTCATATTCTTCAGCGTAAGCAAACCATTCCTTAAGTTGGTTGGAATCTTCTTTCACTAATGGAAAGCTGCACCACACCTTATTAAAAAGGTCAACCACCACATTTTCTTTCTCCCTTTTAAGGTCAGAAATGGCACGAGCGTTTTGCGACTCTGCATCCACTCCAGTCAACAGTTCATACTTCTTCTGCAAATTCTGGTGTTTCGACACTAAATCTGCAACTGACACGCCACGAAGGACCGATGCTTTAGTGTAAAACAGTTCAAACGACTGTTTGGCAGAAAGCGCTATTACACATTTATCCGCAATGAGATAAAGACTCTCCGTGATTTTATCAATCATGTCATTTCTGCCATCATCTTTCACGCCATCAAGGAAATATTGCAGCAAATAGTCGTACGACACTTTCGCCGTGTTCAACTGCTGGATTAAATTATAATCGGCAACTCCCTCTACCACAGGCTGTAGTTTAACGATGGCCTCATAAAGTCTGCCACCGTCAATCAAGCTGGTGATATCGGTTTTATATTGAGTGATTTCTTTTAATGTCATGTTTTAAATAGTGTATTAAGTAGTCAATTTTGCAAATTCTGTGCAAAAGTTGAGAAACAGTAATACAAAAATAATGAATTATTTAAATAAAAACCGTATTTTTGCACATAATAAATTGATAAATCATTAATTATAAACAACAACTATGGTTCTACAACGATTGCAATCGCTTTATTTATTGATTGCAGCAATCTTTTTGGGGATTTTTACTTTTAATACCTCGACTACTATTACTAATGGTGAAAATGAATTTTTAATCGGAGCACTCGCCACTGGTGCCGCTGGTAACACCGCGCCCAATTTCGTGCTCTGCGTATTAAATGCACTTACCGCTATCTTAGCACTTATCACCATCTTCAAATTCAAAAACCTCAAACTTCAACTCAAGCTTTGCTCAATCTGCATTTTGCTTACCATTGTGATTGCCATCTCAATCGCAATCCTCACTTACCAAGCACTTAAAGGGGGAGAACTCCATGTGATGCTCAGCAACGCTCTGCTTGGATTGGCTGTAGTGTTTTTCTACTTGGCACGCAGAGGCGTAGCAAAAGACAAAAAAACAATTCAAAGCAGCGAGAGTTTCAGATAATCAACTACTTTTTTACAAGCCACACTCTTACATTTTATAAGATATGACTGCTCTTCTCATCGCGATATTCGTAGTCGGATATCTTCTTATCACTTGCGAACACCCTCTGCACACTAACAAAGGTACATTTGCACTGATTATGTGCGGACTGCTTTGGGCAATATATGCCACCATGTCGGGCGACACAGATGTGAATGCCAAAGTGCTGGAACAACTTGGCGACACGTGCGAGATTCTTATCTTCCTCATTGGCGCTATGACCATTGTGGAGGTGATTGACCGATATGGAGGGTTCAACATTATCACCGAAACCATCACTGCCAGAAGAAAGAGAAAACTGCTCTGGATTATGGCATTTGTCACTTTCTTCATGTCGGCAGTTCTCGACAACCTCACCACCACTATTATTATGGTGACAATGGTGGGATGCCTTTTGAAGAAGCAAAACGAACGATGGATTTTCTCAAGTGTGATTGTGATTGCTGCCAATAGTGGCGGTGCATTCTCGCCAATTGGCGATGTCACCACCATTATGCTGTGGATGGGCGACAAGGTGAGCACCGGACAACTGATCACCACACTGCTGATTCCAAGTTTGGTGTCGATGGTGGTGCCGCTGCTTATTGCCACAAGAATGATCGACAATGATGAACTTCCACACTGCGACGAGGCACAAAACAAAAACCGTGTTATCTATCGTCGTTTCCCTTCGGTAAGCAAATTCGTGCTGGTTGTTGGCGTGTGCAGTTTGCTGTTTGTGCCTGTGTTCAAAACCCTCACAGGGCTTCCTCCTTTTATGGGAATCATCATTTCCCTCGGCTTTATTTGGTTGATTACTGAAATCATCGTTCGCCGTTATAAAATTGAGTCGGGGTTGGGCGCAAGAGTTGACCAAGCAGCCAAGGGCATCGACATGTCAACCATTCTGTTCTTCCTCGGCATTCTGATGGCAGTGTCGGTATTGAGCGAAGCTGGCATTCTTGGCAACCTTGCTCAAACGATGGACGAAGGCATCCACGAGCCATTCGCTATGACCACACTTATTGGTTACCTTTCAGCAGTTATCGACAATGTGCCACTCGTGTCGGCTTGCATGAAGATGTTTGGTGAAATACCTGCTGCATTAGTGGCAACTGACCCTTCATATTATGCAGCATTCACCCAGGACGGCATTTTCTGGCTGTTGCTCACTTTCACCGCTGGCGTAGGTGGCAGTATGCTGATTATTGGCTCTGCCGCTGGTGTGGTGGCAATGGGTATCGAAAAGATTCCATTCTTCTGGTATCTCAAGAGATTTTCACTGATTGCCATGTCGGGCTATCTCGCTGGCATCGCTGTGATATGGATTGAAAGTTTAATCCCTGGACTAATATAAGTTCACAGCCACATATCAAAAAAAAACAAAGTCGCCTAATTCGTTGCAGGATAGGCGACTTTTATTTTGCTATAAAATAATTACAGTTTCTCGGCGAGGAATTTACCGGTGTAGCTTGCTTCGCATTTCACCACTTGCTCTGGTGTGCCTTCCACCACAAGCGTGCCGCCTTCAGCACCACCCTCTGGTCCAAGGTCGATAATATGGTCGGCACATTTTATAATGTCCATATTGTGCTCAATAATCACCACTGTATGGCCTTTCTGCACCAGCAAGTTGAACGATTTCATCAAGGTGTTGATGTCGTGGAAGTGAAGGCCTGTTGATGGCTCATCGAAAATAAACATAGTGTGGTTTTTCTTCTCGCCACTCATAAAATACGCCAACTTCACACGCTGATTCTCACCGCCTGACAGAGTGGATGACGACTGACCGAGTTTGATGTAGCCCAGTCCCACATCTTGGAGCGGTTTCAGCCTGTTCACGATTTTCTTCTCGTTAAACCGCTGTTCTTCGGAGAAAAACTCGATGGCTTGATTCACGGTCATTTCCAAAATGTCGGAAATCGTTTTGCCTCTGTACAGCACATCTAATGCGCTTTGAGCAAAGCGCTTACCGTGGCAAGCGTCGCAAGTGAGCGTGATGTCAGCCATAAACTGCATTTCGATGGTGATAGTGCCTTCGCCCTTACATTCCTCGCAGCGTCCACCGCCTGAGTTGAACGAGAAATAACCCATGTTATATCCCATTTGCTTCGACAGCTGCTGTTGGGCGTAGAGAGAACGGATTTCATCAAATGCTTTCAAATAAGTGGCAGGATTGCTTCGCGATGATTTACCGATAGGGTTCTGGTCAACCATCTCCACGCCTGAAATCAAATTCAAATCGCCTTCAAGCGAAGCGAATGTGCCGGGGGCATCAACATTCTCGCCAAAATGACGCGCAAGCGCCCGAAATAAAATATCATCAACAAGGGTAGATTTACCCGAACCGCTAACGCCAGTCACCACTGTCATCACTCCCAATGGAAATTTCACATCAATCCCTTTCAGGTTGTTTTCAGCAGCGCCCTTCACCCAAATGTAATTGCTCCACTTTCGGCGCGAGGTGGGCACAGGAATTTTCAAAACGCCAGTCAGATATTTTGTGGTGTAACTATTGTCTGCCGACACGAGCGAAGCCACTTCGCCTTGATATACGATATTGCCGCCTTTGCGCCCTGCTTCCGGACCCACATCTATTAAATAATCGGCAGCCCTTATGATTTCCTCATCATGTTCCACCACCACTACGGTGTTGCCTGCCTTTTGAAGCATTCGGAGCACATTAATTAGACGCGCAGTGTCGCGTGAATGCAAACCAATACTCGGCTCATCTAATATATATATACTGCCCACGAGCGTACTGCCCAATGATGTAGCCAAATTAATACGCTGACTTTCGCCACCCGACAGCGACGACGACAGGCGGTCGAGCGTGAGATAACCCAAGCCCACTTCGTTCAGATACGACAAGCGATTATTGATTTCCTCAAGTAATCGTTTTGCCACAATTCGCTCTGAATCGTCAAGCTGTATGTGCTTGAACCATTCCGCCAAGTCACGCACCGGCATTGCCACGAGGTCGTGAATGGTTTTACCACTCACTTTCACAAACGAAGCCTCTGGCTTCAATCTGCTGCCCCCACACACTGGGCAAGTGGTCTTGCCACGATAGCGAGCGAGCATCACACGATACTGGATATTGTATGACTTGCTTTTCACCCATTCAAAGAATCCGTCAATGCCGGGGAATCCGTTGAAACCGTGCCAAAGTAAATCTTTCTGCTCTTGAGTGAGTCGGTAGTATTCCCTGTGAATCGGGAAATTGACAGTAGAAGCCGCATGAATAAATTCCCTTTTCCATTCGCTCATCACCTGACCACGCCAGCACATCACCGCATCTTCATACACCGAGAGCGTCTTGTTAGGCACCACCAAATTCTCATCAATGCCCACAACCTTACCAAAGCCCTCACATTCTGGACAAGCACCGATAGGATTATTGAAATTGAACATCAAGTCGGATGGTTCTTGAAATTGGATGCCGTCGGCTTCGAAACGCTTTGAGAATATTTGTTCGGCAACGCTTCCATCAGCATTCCACACTTTTATCACACACTCCTCGCGACCTTCGTAAAAAGCAGTCTGCAAAGAGTCCAGTATGCGCATATCGTCCTCCTTGTTATTCGTTACAGCCACACGGTCGATGAGCAACCGATACGAATCAGCATCAGCCGGATCATTGACTTTCACATCGGCAATTTGGAAAAATCTGCCGTCTTTCTCCAATCGGGAATATCCACCTTTTATCAGCACGTCGAGTTGCTCGTCGAAAGTTCTGCCTTCAGGCAAAACGATTTCTGTGAGGATGGCAATCCTTGTGCCCTCTGGAAACGAATGAATGTAATTCAACACATCTTCAGAAGTGTGCTTTTTCACCAATTCACCGGAAATAGGGGAGTAGGTCTTGCCCACACGAGAGAACAGCATTCTCAAATAATCGTAAAGCTCGGTGGATGTACCCACGGTGCTTCGCGAGTTTCGTGTATTCACCTTTTGCTCAATGGCAATGGCAGGTGGGAGCCCTTTGATAAAATCACAATCAGGCTTCGACATACGCCCCAAAAACTGGCGAGCGTATGACGACAGACTCTCCACATAACGTCGTTGTCCTTCGGCATAGAGCGTGTCGAAAGCCAGCGATGATTTGCCTGAGCCCGAGAGACCTGTGATAACAACAAACTTATTGCGTGGAATACGCACATCCACATTTTTCAGATTGTTGACGCGCGCTCCTTTTATAATAATATCGGTAGATGTCATTTGATTTCTAATAATAGCACAAAATTACACATTATGCCTCATAAAAAAAAGTTGGCATGTACCCACAAATGCTAATAATCTTAAATTTTAACGCAAAATTTTGGAAATACAAAAAACAATTTCTAATTTTAAACCACGAAAGGCGAGGATTTGCCATTCAAAACATTAATGAAACTATTATTAATCAAAAACACTGTATAATTATGAAACCTATCAACATTGTTATGGCTGTGGTTGGCGGTGTAGTTGCTGGTGCAGCTGTGGGCTTATTGTTTGCCCCCGACAAGGGTTCCAACACCCGTACAAAAATCGCCGATGCTGTGAAAAAAGCAGGCATCAAACTCAATCCTAAGAAAATGGACGAGCTTGTTGACGACATTACTGAAGAAATTGAAAAAGAACTCTAAAACAATTCACCACTATGAAATCGTTAATATATTCATTCCTGGGCGGTGCGCTCGTGGGCTGCGCAATCGCCATTCTGTTCGCTCCAGAAAAAGGTGAGGACACTCGCAAACGCATCAAAGACTTGCTGAAGAAAAAAGGCATAGACTTCACCGACGACGAAGTAGAGCGCCTCGTTGACCAAATCAGCGCACAAATCGAACAATAATCAAAAGTTGTTCTATCGATAACACATACCTGACGCGACGGCAGCTTCGTGATGCTGTCGCGTCAAAAATTTAAACAAAAAGCACTATGGCTGAAGTTGATTACAAATCTCTTTTTAACCAGGCAAAGGTTTTCATATCATCGAAATTCGACTATTCAAAACTCACCCTTGCCGAAAAGCTGTCGATTATCTTGGTGCAAATCGCAATCTTTGCCATTGCGTTGCTCATCGGATTCAGCATACTGATGTTCCTGTCGTTTGCGCTGGTGAACACCCTGAGTAAAGCCACCGACAGTCCTGCGCTGTCGTACCTTATCGTGGCTGGCATTTGGGCACTCATCTGTTTGCTGATATTCACTTTCAAGACGGTGCTGATTGTAAATCCAATCACAAGATTTGTAACCAAACTAATGTTTAACAACCCCCAAGACGAAAACAAATAGCAAATGAGTATGGAACAGACTAACCAGTGGAAGGGATACACTTTAGAAGAATTGCGCATGAAAAGGGCAAAGGCTCTCGTCATGGCAGAAGTGAGCAAATCCCAACTCATATCGGCTTACAAAATGGCTAAAAGCCAGACCAGCAACCATGGCGTGCGCGCATTGCTATTCAACAACAACGTGCTGAAGGGGTTGAAAACCACCGACTACTTGATACTCGGCGCCAAGACCACTATGCTGGGCTACAGACTTTGGAAAAAGTTCAAAAAATAGCACACCATTTTTATTCATTTTTTAATTTAACCACTACTTTTTCTAAGAAAAATGCAAATTTTCAAATTATTTGATATATATTTGCATTGTAATTCACCAATTAAACAAACACTCACAATTTAAAATAAAGAGCCTATCGACAAACATCTACCTATTTAACAACAAAATAGATTAGTGATGATGACACTCAAAGAGAAAAGCGACGAACGCTTAATCGCTTTATATGTTGATGGCAATAACGATGCTTTTGACGTGCTGATTGACCGCCATAAAGATCGTGTCTATTCATATATTTTACATTTTGTCAAAAATCCAGAATTGGCCGACGATATCTTTCAAGAGACGTTCGTCAAAGCAATTATGACTATAAAGCAGAATCGATACGTGGAGAACGGACGATTCTCGGCATGGATCACACGCATTGCCCACAATCTCGTATTCGACCATTTCAGAAAAGAGAAGTCGGAAAACTTGCAATCCACCGATGCCAGCGAAATAGATATTCTCAACCGCAAAGAGTTGAGCGAATCCACTGTGGAGGATTACTTGATTTCGACGCAAATCGAAACCGACATTCACCGCCTGATTATGGCTCTGCCCGACAACCAAAGGGAAGTGTTGCAAATGCGCTACTTTAAGGAAATGAGTTTCAAAGAAATTGCCAGCATGACAAATGTCAGTATCAACACCGCACTTGGCAGAATGAGATATGCCATTTTGAACATGCGAAAGATGGCTGAGGACAATCACATGACACTCTCGCTATAAGTAAATAGCTCATATCATAATCAAGGAGATTCCGTTTTGGCACAAATCTGGATGCCAAAGCGGAATTTCTGACTATATTGGCACACAATTTGCATAGAAAAAGGGTATAACAAACTCTGAAACCCCAATTATTTGACACCATTATCTTTATATGGCGAAAAAAATCGCCTCCAAATTTGCCTATTGAGCAGATTGGTAGTAATTTTGTAAGCTAATTGGCAACAATACAACGAAATAAAAAATAAAATTAAATAACAAACACTTTATCACAAAAGATGAACGTTACATTTGACAAACAAGGAAATGTGAATGGAGTTCTTTCCATCGCAATCAAAGAAGAAGATTATCAAGCAGAAGTTAAAAAAGAATTGAACAACATTGGCAGAAAGCACCCAGTGAAGGGCTTCCGTCCAGGTCACGTTCCAGCAGGTTTATTGAAGAAAATGTTCGGTACCGATGTTCTCGCACAAGTTGTGGAACGCCAAGTGGGCCGTGCATTGAGCAATTATATCGTTGAGAACAAACTCGACGTTCTCGGCGAACCAATGATTTCTGAAGACACTAAAGTTGACTTCACAAAAGACACTGAATTTGACTTCAAGTTCGAACTCGGTCTTGCTCCTGAATTTGAGATCAAGCTCGACAAGCGAGTGAAGATTCCATACTATACCATCGAAGTGAACCAAGATATGATCGACAAGCAAACCGATGCTTTCAAAAAGCGTTTCGGCAAGCAAGTTCCTGGCGAAGCTGTGGTTGAAGACGCTCTCGTAAAGGGTGAAATGATCGAGCTCAACGCTGATGGCACTCAGAAAGAAGACGGTTTGAAGGTTGAAAAGACTATCTTCTCTCCACAATATATGAAGAACGACGATGAAAAGGCTAAATTCATCGGCGCTAAGGTTGGCGACTTGGTGGTCTACAACCCATTCAAGGCCACTGAAGGCAATGTTACCGAACTCGCATCACTTCTCAATGTGGACAAGGAACAAGCTAACAACGAAAGCGACTTCCAATTCCTCGTTAACGAAATTCTTGTGAACCAAGATGCAGAAATGAACCAAGAGTTCTTCGACAACGTGCTCGGTAAGGACGTGGCTAAGAGCGTAGAAGAATACACTGAAAAGGTGAAGGAAATGATTAGTGCTCAATTGAAGAACGACAGCAACTACCGCTTCACTATCGATGCAGAACGCGTGCTTCGCAAGAAAGCTGGCGACCTCGAACTCCCTGATGAATTCCTTAAGAAATTCTTGGCAGCTCGCAGCAAAGAAGAAAATGCAGCCCAAAAGGTAGAAGAAGACTACGAAAAGACTCGCGCTCAAATCCAATGGCAGCTCATCAAGGAGAAAGTGGCTCGCAACTACGACATCAAGGTTGAAGAAGAAGATATGCTCCGCCTTGCTCGCTTCTACGCTGCACAACAATTCGCACAATACGGAATGTCGAACCTTCCTGAAGACGTGATTGAAAAATATGCACAAGAATTGCTCAAGAAAGACGACGTGAAGAGCGATATCCAAAACCGCGCATTCGAAGATAAGGTGTATGCCGCTATCCAAGACGCAGTTGGTATCGACGAAAAGACTGTGAGCGTTGAAGATTTCAACAAGCTTTTTGAAGCCGCAAAATAATCTCTTGACAATATATTAAGAGTATGTTTTGGTTCCGCTTTTAAATTTTGAAAGTCAAAATAATTCGAAGCCAAAACAACAACACATATCGAGAGCGGCTGTCACAATGCAGAGCCGCTCTCGGTTTTATAAATCACAAATCGTTCACAAACACTAAATCAAAACAACATGAATAACGATTTTAGAAAATTTGCAGTTCACCACCTCGGCATGAACGGCCTGGCACTTGACCAATACACCAGCCAAGTGAGCGACAGCTACATCTCTCCAACCATCATTGAAGAGCGCAAACTCAATGTGGCTCAAATGGACGTGTTCTCTCGCCTGATGATGGACCGCATCATCTTTTTGGGCACACAAGTTGACGACTACACTGCCAATGTGATTCAGGCTCAGCTCCTCTATTTAGACTCTTCTGAGCCAGGAAAAGATGTGTCAATCTACATCAATTCTCCTGGTGGCTCTGTTTATGCAGGTCTCGGCATCTACGACACTATGCAATACATTCAAAGTGATGTATCTACTATCTGCACCGGTATGGCAGCATCAATGGCGGCAGTGCTTCTTGTGGCTGGCGCTAAAGACAAGAGATTTGCACTCAAGCACTCACGCGTGATGATTCACCAACCAATGGGTGGCATTCAAGGACAGGCTTCCGACATTGAAATCACATCTCGCGAAATTTTGAAACTCAAAAAAGAACTCTACACCATCATCAGCGATCACTCTGGTCAACCTTACGACAAGGTGTACCAAGACAGCGACCGCGACTACTGGATGACAGCCCAAGAGGCTGTGGATTACGGTATGATTGACCGAGTTCTCGAAAAAAGCAAATAATATACTGAATGGCAAAAAAGACGGAACAAGGGCTTAGATGCAGTTTTTGTGGCAGACTTGAAAGCGAGGTAGAACTGCTGATGCCTGGTATGAACGGTTGCATTTGTAACGAATGTGCCGAGCGTGCCGACCAGCTGGCAAAGGAATACCTCGACAAGATGTACAAGACCGAAAGCCCTGATATCGACTTCAAAACTCTCCCAAAACCAAGCGAAATCAAAGAGTATCTCGACGAATACGTTATCGGTCAAGACGACGCAAAGAAATATCTTTCGGTGGCTGTTTACAACCACTACAAGCGATTGGTTCAGGAAAAGACCGATGATGATGTGGAAATCGAGAAGTCGAACATCATTATCGTTGGCCCTACAGGTACAGGCAAAACACTTCTTGCAAAAACCATTGCAAAGCTCTTGAAAGTGCCTTTCGCAATCGTTGATGCCACTGTGCTTACCGAGGCTGGTTATGTGGGCGAGGACATCGAGAGCCTTCTGGTGCGCCTTCTTCAAGCTTGCGACTACAACTTGAAGGAAGCCGAAAGAGGTATCGTGTTCATTGATGAGATTGACAAAATTGCAAGAAAGGGCGACAATCCTTCCATCACTCGCGATGTGAGTGGTGAAGGTGTTCAGCAAGGTCTGTTGAAACTTTTAGAAGGTTCTGTCGTGAATGTGCCACCACAAGGCGGACGCAAGCACCCTGAACAAAAGTTGATTCCTGTTGACACCAAAAACATCCTGTTTATCTGCGGTGGTGCCTTCGAAGGCATTGAGCGCAAGATTGCTCAGCGCCTCAACACACAGGTTGTGGGCTTCGGAACCGACAGCAAGTTCCGCCGCTTGGAACAAAACCGCCTGTTGCACTTCGTGGCTCCACAAGACCTTCGCTCGTTCGGTCTGATTCCTGAAATCATTGGCCGTCTGCCAGTGCTCACCAACTTGGAACCACTCGACAACGAAGCATTGCGCCGCATTCTTACTGAGCCTAAAAACGCTATCACCAAGCAATACGAAAAGCTCTTTAAGATGGACGGTGTGAAACTGGAAGTCGAAGACAGCGTGCTCGACTACATCGTGAGCAAAGCTGTGGAATACAAACTCGGTGCCCGCGGTCTTCGCTCTCTGTTCGAGACCATCATGACTGAAGCCATGTACGAGGTGCCATCATCGAAGGTGAAGAAGTACACTGTGACGCTCGATTACGCCAAAGAGCAGCTTGAAAAGTCAAATTTTGAAATATTAAAGGACGCAAAATAACGTTTTTTAACGAAAATCCATTTTATGGGGCAAACAAATCGCAAAAAAATTTGTTTGCCCCATTCTATTTTATTAAATTTGTGTTGTTATAAAGCCTTTTTACCAAAATCACTATGCCTGATATTAAAAAAGTCACAGAAGAATTAAAAAAGCATTTTGGGTTCGACACCTTCAAAGGAAACCAAGAAGAGATTATTCTTAACCTCCTTTCTGAAAACGACTCATTTGTTTTGATGCCAACTGGCGGAGGAAAATCACTATGCTACCAGCTTCCCTCATTAATGATGGAAGGAACCGCTATTGTCATATCACCACTTATCGCATTGATGAAAAACCAAGTTGACGCAATGCGACATTTCAGTGAAGACGACAGTATAGCCCACTTCCTAAATTCCACACTCAACCGTCAGGCAATCGACCAGGTGAAAGAAGATGTGTATTCAGGCAAAACCAAACTCCTCTACGTTGCTCCCGAATCGTTCACAAAGAAAGAGAACATCGAGTTTCTCAGAAGTGTGAAAATCTCGTTCTACGCAGTAGACGAGGCACACTGTATCTCGGAGTGGGGGCATGATTTCCGCACAGAATATAGAAATATCCGACAAAATATCGAGCAGATTGGCAGAAGACCAATCATTGCGCTCACCGCCACAGCCACGCCAAAGGTTCAGCACGACATTATGAAGAACCTCGACATTGCCGATGGCAAGGTGTTTAAGTCGTCGTTCAACCGCCCGAACCTTTACTACGAGGTGCGGCCAAAAACCGAGAATGTGGACAAGGAGATTATCCGCTTCATCAAAAGCATGAGGGGGAAATCGGGCATCATCTACTGTCTGAGTAGAAAAAAGGTGGAAGAATTGGCTGAATTGCTCAATGTGAACGACATCAAGGCGCTCCCTTACCATGCAGGTATGGAAAGTGCTGTGAGGTCGGAGAATCAAGATAAGTTTCTGAAAGACGATGTGCAGGTGATTGTTGCCACAATCGCTTTTGGTATGGGCATCGACAAGCCAGACGTGAGATTCGTTATCCACTACGACATTCCCAAGAGTCTGGAAGGCTACTATCAGGAAACCGGACGCGCTGGCCGCGATGGAGGAGAAGGCAGAAGTATCACTTTCTATGCCAAGAAGGATTTGCTGAAATTGCAGAAGTTCATTCAAGGCAAACCCGTAAGCGAGCAAGAGATAGGCAAGCTGCTCCTTGCTGAGACTGCCCAATATGCAGAATCGTCGATTTGCCGCCGAAAAACGCTGCTCAAATACTTTGGCGAGGACTATACTGAGCCCAACTGCAAATGTTGCGACAACTGCCTCTTCCCCAAGAAACAAGAAAACGCAAGCGAGGAGCTGCGCGCGCTGCTCGAAGCCATTCTGGTGCTGAAAGGTAAATACAAACCCAACGACATCATCAACTTCGTGTTGGGCATAAAGACGAAAGAAATCGTAGAATTTAAGCTCGACACCTACGATGAGTTTGGTGCCATCACTAACCGTGACGACAAATTCCTCAAAACTGTCATCTACCAAGCTCGAGTGTATGGCTATATTGAGAGCGACATCGACAACAACCGCATATTGCGAGTGACGCAGAAGGGACTGGACTTCCTTAAAAGTAAAGAGAAATTCCACATCGTTCTCGACAGAGATTTCTCCGAAACGGAAAATGTGGCAATTCTCAACACCACCGCAAATGTGCTTGACCCACAGTTGCACCACATCCTCACAGATTTGAGAAAGAAAATATCCGACAAACTCAACGTGCCGCCTTACGTGGTTTTCCAAGAGCCCACGCTGGAAGATATGTGTACATTCTATCCCATCACCCTCGATGAGTTGAAAACCATGAAGGGAGTGGGAGAGGGCAAAGCGAAGCGATATGGCAAGGAGTTTGTTGATGTTATCAAGAAATATGTGGAAGAGAACGATATTGAGCGTCCAGAGGATATCCGCGTTCGTTCTAAAGCCAACAAGAGCAAGCTGAAAATCAGCATCATTAAAGCTATCGACCACAAAGTGGACCTTGATTCCATTGCGGAATCCGACCACTTGTCGTTCGATGAGTTGCTGGAAGAACTTGAAGCTATCGTATATTCTGGCACGAAGCTCAACATCAACTACTATCTGAACGAAATAATGGACGATGACCGCGTTGACGACATTTTCCAATACTTTATGGAAAGCGAAACCGACAACATGCACGAAGCCCTCGAAGAGTTAGGTTCGGAATATACGGAAGAAGAAATCAGACTGGTGCGCATCAAATTCACCAGCGAACTGGCTAACTAACAAAGCCATTCACTCCTATCATATAATATATGTGCGCACAAACCAAATCAGGCAAAATCATCTTTTAAGAATTTTTTGCCTGATTTTTTTGTGAAAAGCCATTAAAAAATAGTAATTTTGTGTGCAATAAGTGAGCAAGTACTTATTAGTACGCATTATCTCTTAGGGAATTATTTAAACTCAAAATATATGTCATTTATTGCAGATCGTGTAAAAATGGACGGACTCACCTTTGATGATGTCCTGCTGATTCCAGCGTATTCTGAAGTATTACCCAAAGATGTAAATCTTCAAACCAAGTTCTCCCGTAACATCACCCTTAATGTTCCGCTGATTTCCGCAGCGATGGACACCGTAACTGAAGCGGAATTAGCTATTGCTATTGCTCGCGAAGGCGGTATTGGTGTGATTCACAAAAACATGAGCATTGAGGAGCAAGCGCGCCAAGTGCACACCGTGAAACGTGCAGAAAACGGTATGATTTACGATCCTGTGACCATTAAGCGTGGCTCAAGGGTAATCGATGCACTCAACATCATGAGTGAGTACCATATCGGCGGTATTCCCGTAGTTGACGAAAACAAGAAACTTGTGGGTATCGTCACCAACCGCGACTTGCGATTTGAAAAGAATGTGGAACGCAAAATCGACGAGGTGATGACAAGCGACCATTTGGTGACCACTTCTTCATCAACCAACCTTGACGAGGCTGCCGACATTCTCCAAACTCACAAAATTGAAAAACTCCCTGTAGTTGACAAAGATGGTAAACTCATCGGTTTGGTCACCTACAAAGACATCACCAAGGCTAAAGACAAACCAAACGCTTGCAAGGACGCTCTCGGCCGTCTGCGTGTAGCTGCCGGTATTGGCGTGACTGGCGACAGCCTCAAGAGAGCTGAAGCGCTTGTTGAAGCAGGCGTTGACGCTATCGTTATCGACACTGCTCACGGTCACACTAAGGGTGTAGTAGAAGTTCTTCAACAAGTGAAGCGCTCTTTCCCACAAATCGATGTGGTGGTGGGTAATATCGCTACTGGCGAAGCAGCTAAGTACCTCGTGGAAAATGGTGCCGACGGTGTGAAAGTGGGTATCGGTCCTGGTTCCATCTGCACCACCCGTATTATTGCCGGCATCGGTGTTCCTCAATTAAGCGCTGTTTACGATGTGGCTAAAGCCCTCGAAGGAACTGGCGTTCCATTGATTGCCGATGGTGGTATCCGCTATTCGGGCGACATCGTGAAGGCTCTCGCTGCTGGCGCGTACTCTGTGATGCTCGGTGGTATGTTTGCAGGTGTGGAGGAATCTCCTGGCGACACCATCATCTTCAACGGCAGAAAGTACAAATCATATCGTGGCATGGGTTCGCTCGAAGCTATGGAAAAAGGTTCAAAAGACCGTTATTTCCAAAACAATGTCACCGACAGCAAGAAGCTCGTTCCAGAAGGTATTGCAGCTCGCGTGCCATACAAGGGCACTCTTTACGAAGTGGCATATCAAATGCTCGGCGGTCTGCGTGCTGGTATGGGGTATTGCGGTGCTGAAAACATCGAGAAACTACATCAGGCTCAATTCGTTAAGATTACAAATGCAGGTGTAGCAGAAAGCCACCCACACGATGTGGCAATCACCAGCGAAGCTCCTAACTACAGCCGCGGATAATTATAATCGATTCAGAGTTTTGATTTGATTTACAATAATCGGAACAAAATTTCGTTATTATTTCTATAATGACAAATTGAATTAATTTTAAAACTATGAAAATTAAATTGATGATTGGTGCACTCATAGGTGGCGTTTGCCTGGCTTTTGCAGCAAAAGACCCTGTGTTGATGACCATTAACGGAAAGGACATTCATCTCTCGGAGTTTGAATATCTATACAAGAAGAACAACCAGCAGCAAGTAGAGAAAGAAACTCTCGACCAGTATGTTGACCGCTTTGTTACCTACAAGCAAAAAGTGGCTGACGCTGAAGCTGAAGGAGTTGACACTCTCAAATCTTTCTTGGCAGAGTACAACGGCTACAAGGAAGGCATGGTTAAGGATTTCCTCGAAGACACCACTGTGAATGTGCGTCTTGAAAAAGAAGCATACGAAAGAATGAAGACCAATGTGGACCTCGACCACATCATGCTTCCGCTCGGCAAGGACGCTAAGGAAAACAAAGAGATTCTTGCACGCCTCGACAGCATTCGTACATGTGTAATCAAGGGCGAAGACTGGGGAGAGCTCGCAAAGAAGTTCTCTATCGACCCAGCAGTTACACACAATGCAGGTCACTACGGTTACACCGCATCTGGCGTTTACCCTTACGGTTGGGAAATGGTGGCTTACACCACTCCAATCGGTCAGATTAGCAAGCCTTTCCGCACCGACTTCGGTAACCACCTGATTCGTGTAAACGGCAAGCGTCAAGACCCAGGTCAAGTGGAAGTAGAGCACATCATGCTTATGACCCGCAACCTCGACGACTCTGCTAAGGCTGTGGTTAAAGCAAGAATTGAAGAAATTTACGATTCAGTGAAGAACGGTGCCGACTTCGAGAAAATGGCTAAGAAGTACAGCGAAGACAAGGGTTCTGCCCGTCATGGTGGCAAATTGCCTTGGTTCGGCGTGAACAGAATGGTTCCTGCTTTTGAAAAGGTGTCGTTCGAACTTGAAGACGGTCAAATTTCCGAGCCTTTTGAATCACAATACGGCTATCACATCGTAAAGAAGCTTGGCCACAAGGGCATTCCTTCATTTGAAGAGGCGTTGCCATCAATCAAGCGCGCAATCGCTTACGACGAACGCAGCCAAATGGCTCGCAATCAAAAATTGGAAGAAATTAAGAAGTTGTACAACTACAAGAACAACGACGCAAAATTCCGCTCTTACCTCATTAAAGAGTTGAAGAAGCATGGTCAATACGACTCTGCTTTTGTGAGCGATGTGCTTGCTAAGTCAAACTTCGTGATTTTCACTTACGCCAAGACCAAAGTGCCTGCATCAGTTCTCGCAAAAAGAGTTAATCCTAAAGCTAAGTACGACATCGAATCAGCAGCTGGCAACATTGCTGCCCAAATCGAGCCATACGCAAGCAAGGAAATTATGCAATACTACATCGACAATCTGATTAACGACAACGCAGAATACCGCAATCTCATTAACGAATATCGCGACGGTATGCTCTTGTTTGAAATCAGCAACAAGAAGGTGTGGGACGGCGCCGCAAAAGACACTACTGGTTTGAAGAACTACTTTGAGGCACACCGCGAGAAATACAACTGGACAAAACCCCACTTCAAGGGCATCATTCTCTCTGCAAAAAGCGATTCTATCGCTCAAGCAGTGAAGGCTATGATTCCTACACTCGGAAAAGACACTTTGACCACCACTCTGCACAAGACATTCTCAAGCAACATCAAGATGGAAAGAATGCTCTTTGCACAAGGTGAAAACGAGTTGGTGGATTCAGTGGTATTCAAAGGCACAGAAAAGACTGGCAATGAGAAATATCCTATCGCATTTGTTCTCGAAGGCGGTGTAATTGACCAGCCAGAAGGCGTTGCCGATGTGAAAGGCCTCGTAACTTCCGATTATCAGGACGAGCTTGAAAAAGCTTGGCTCAGCGAACTCAAAAAGAAGTATCCAGCCAAGATCAACAAGAATGTTTTGAAACTTGTAAAGCCATAAGAACCACTAAGTTTCTAACATGAATATTAAATCTCTTTATCGCATCACCACGATAAAGAGATTTTTTATATCCACATTGCGCAAAATCGGTTATTCTTTTAATGATAATTAAAATAATTTGTTTTGCTATGTGATGAAATTTTATGAAATTTGCATTTAATTTATATGCCGTAGTAGCGGCTTATAAGCATCATAAAACAGATTATTAACAAAAAAACGATAACAGTGAAATTAAGACTCCTTACAATTAGCCTATTTTTGACAGCGATGGGCTATCTGATGACTGCACAAAACAATATCGCTGAAGAAGTGGCATGGATTGTCGGTGACGAAGCTATCTACAAATCTGATATTGAAGAGCAATATCAGCAACTTCAATACGAACGCACTCCCATTGACGGTAATCCATATTGCGTGATTCCTGAACAAATAGCCATTGATAAGCTTTTTTTGCATCAAGCAAAAATCGACACAATAGAAGTGCCCAATTCCACTGTACAGCAAAGCGTGGACGCGCGTATCAACTATTTCATCGCTAATCTTGGCTCAAAGGAGAAAGTTGAAGAATATTTCCGAAAACCAATTCCTGAAATCCGCGAACAACTGATGAACACCGTTCGTGACCAATACACTATTCAGCAGGTGCAAAGCAGCCTCACTAAAAATGTGAAGGCCACACCTTCTGACGTGCGCAAATTCTACAACTCAATTCCAAAAGATTCACTTCCTCTCATTCAAAAGCAGGTGGAGGTGGAAATCATCACCATCAACCCAATCATTCCACAGCAGGAAATCGACGAGGTGAAGTCACGTCTGCGCGATTACGCACAGCGCGTCAATAATGGTGAAAGCGATTTCTCAACTCTTGCTCTTCTTTACTCGGAAGACGGCTCTGCAATGAGTGGCGGTGAAATTGGTTTCAAGAGCCGCAACGACCTTGTTCCTGAATATGCAAATGTGGCTTTCAACCTCAACGACCCTAAGAAGGTGAGCAAGATTGTTGAAACAGAATTTGGCTATCACATCATTCAACTGATTGAAAAGCGTGGCGACCGCATCAACACGCGCCACATACTTCTCAAGCCAAAGGTGAATCAAAAAGACCTCGATTCTGCCGTGGTGAAGCTCGACTCTCTCCGCAAAGATATTCTCGCAAATAAATACACATTTGAGCAAGCCGCTCTCTATGTGTCGCAAGATAAGGACTCTCGCAACAACAAGGGCTTGATGATGAATCCACAAACCCACACCACTCTCTTTGAGATGGCCGACCTGCCTGATGAAATTGGCAAGGTGGTGGACAAACTTCAAGTTGGTGAAATTTCAGAACCTTTCATAGCAATCAACAAAAGCAACAACCGCCAGCAAGTGGCAATGGTGAAGCTCGTGAGAAGAATTGAGGCACACAAAGCCGACCTCGCTGAAGACTTCCAAGTGCTTAAAGACATGTATGAGAATAAGCGAAAAGCTGAAATCATTGATGAATGGGTGAAGGAAAAACAGAAAAAGACTTACGTTCACATCAGCGAAGGCTGGCGTAACTGTGAATTTAAATACAACTGGAGAAAACAATAAACTGATATAGGTGAACAAAAATCCACATATCTCACAATCAGGGCATAAGGCTGCAAAATGCATCTTATGCCTTTTGACTCTTTTTATCGGCATATATGCTTTTGAAACTTTTGCTCAAAAAAGAACACACAAGAGCGTAAAGAAGTTTGAGCCGGAAATTCCAGAAGCCAACAGATACCAAGCCAACAAGGTGTTTTTGGAACGTGCCGACTCTATGCTTTCAGCACCCGTAAAGAATCCATTGGAATCCTACATTCTTTTGATGGGCAACATTGAATTTTCGAGAGGGGATATGCACCTGTATTGCGACAGCGCACACTATTACGACCAAATCAATTCAATCGACGCTTTCGGCAATGTGAGAATGGAGCGCGCCGACAATTTAAGCGGCAGAGCCGACCAACTTCACTACGACGGTAGAAAAGAGGTGATGAACCTGATTGGCAACGTGAGCATCACTAAAGATAATCGCACGCTCACCAGCCAGGCCATCGACTATTACGTGCCAAGCAATACCGGCAAATACACCTCCAACGGTAGGTTGGAAGACCCGAAAAACGTACTCACTTCCATTGTAGGTGAATACAACTTCAACACCGACAATGCCGTGTTTACCAACAATGTGGATTTGGTTAACAGCCGCGACAATTATGTGATTCATACCAACAAGCTTCTTTACAACACCCGAACAAATATTGCGAAACTGGTGGAAGAGGCAGAAATCACTTCCGATGAAAACAAAATCATCACATCGAATGGCGACTACAACACTGCCACCGAAAAAGCCAACCTTTATGTGAAAAATGGGGTGCAACCAAAACTCTTTGCAAAGGACGACCGCACACTTGAAGGCGACAGCATACATTACGACAGGCACACTGGCGAGGGTACTGCAATTGGCAATGTGACGGTGAACGACCCAAAGCACCACGCAATTCTCACTGGTGGATATGGCTATCACAACGAGACCACCCATGTGAGCTACGCCACAGACAAGGCGTTGGCACGCATCTACAATAAGGAGAATGCCAAAACTGGCGAGCGCTCCGACACATTGTTCTTTCACGGCGACACCATCACCACAATCCAAGAGCCCGACAAAAACAGGGTGCTGACTGCTACTGGTGGCGTGAAATTCTATCGTAAGGACGTGCAAGGCATTTGCGGTCACCTCTCGTTTGCGCAGCGCGACTCAATCCTCAACCTCTACAACCACCCTGTGGTATGGAGTGGTGAACGCCAAATTTCAAGCGACAACGAAATCAACGTGCACATGCGCGACAGCAGTTCGGTGGATTGGACTACCATTCCCAACAAGGGCTTGATTGTGGAGCACCTCGGAGAAATCTACTACAATCAAATCTATGGTAAATATCTCAAAGCGTATTTTGAGAAAGTTATCGATTATTACGACGATGGCACCGAATCCTCCAGAAACGAACTTCGCCACGCCGACATCGTGGGTAATGCGAAAACGCTTTTCTTCCCGATGGAGAACGATTCCACTTACAATAAATGCGTGAGAACAGAAAGCGGTTTCCTCTCGCTCGACTTAAAAGAAAAGCAGGAGGTGGAGAAAGTGAAGATGTGGCCAGAAGTGAGTGGCACAGTCATTCCTCTTTACCTTGCACGAAAGTCGCAACTCAAACTTGACGAATATCAATGGTTCGACGACTTGCGTCCAAAAAGTCCCTACGAGGTGCTGAATATTTCTGAAATGATGCGCGAAATGATTAGCCAGCCCTACGAAATACTCAAACCTAAAGTGGAAGAGCAACCAAAGGACGACGACGACGACAAATACGAAGACAACACACAAGAAACAAAATCTTTACCCGTAAACAATGAGTGATATTATAAAATTACTTCCAGATTCAGTAGCAAACCAAATTGCGGCAGGTGAGGTGATACAGCGCCCAGCCTCTGTGATTAAGGAGCTTGTGGAAAATGCCATCGACGCAGGAGCCACAAGCATTCAAATCGTGTTGAAAGATGCAGGAAGAACACTCATACAAGTGATTGACAACGGTAAGGGTATGAGCGATACCGATGCCCGATTGGCATTCGAGCGTCACAGCACATCGAAAATCTCGAAAGCAGAAGACCTGTTCTCTCTGCAAACGATGGGATTCCGTGGCGAGGCATTGGCATCAATAGCGGCAATCGCACAGGTGGAACTCCGCACAAGGGCTAAAGGAGCGCAACTTGGCACAAAAATTATGATTAACGCATCTAAATGCGAAAGTCAAGAACCGGATATGTGCCCCGAAGGTTCCAACTTCATGATTAAGAACATCTTCTTCAACGTGCCTGCACGCAGAAAGTTCTTGAAGAGCAATCAGGTGGAACTGAGCAATATCATTAAGGAATACGAGAAATTGGCTTTGGTGAACCACCATGTGGATTTCTCTCTATCCAACAACGACAAATTGCTCAACAAATTTTCTGGAGGGTCGTTTAAGCAACGCATCGCATCGCTGTGGGGAGCAAAAGTTGACCAACAACTTGTTCCGCTCAACACCGACACCTCGCTTGTGCGTATCACCGGTTTCGTAAGCAAGCCTGAAGGCGCACGAAAGCGCAACTTTTTGCAGTTCCTCTTTGTGAACGGCAGATTTATGCGCCATCCTTATTTCCACAAGGCTATCATTTCGAGCTACAGCGAACTTATCCCCGACGATGAACAACCCAACTACTTTCTGAATTTCTCCGTAGATCCAGAAAGTATTGACGTAAATATACACCCTACAAAAACAGAAATCAAATTTGAGAACGAATTGCCTATTTGGCAAATTCTCGCGGCCGCCGTGAAAGAATCGCTCGGACGATTCAGTGCTGTTCCACAAATTGATTTCGACACCATCGATGCACCTGAAATCCCAGCGTTCAACGACCATACCGTGGTTACGGCACCAGAAGATGGCGTCGACCCAACCTACAACCCATTTAAGCCACAAAGCAAAAGCAGTGCTGGTGGTGGTTCATCATACCACCCACAAAGCGCAGGCAACTTTGGTGGCTACTCATCCAACCCTCTGCCTGATTGGGAAAAACTCTATCAAAATTTTGAGAAAGGCAAACAGGAAGGCATCGCATCTATTACCGAACAAGATGTGGAGGATTCGTTCTCTGATATCGGTGAAGTGGAACCAGTGAACAATGGTGTGCAGACTGAAATCATCACACCTGACATGTCGTCGGCTATGTGTATGCAAATGAAAGGGCGATACATTCTGTCACCCATCAAATCGGGGCTGATGATTGTTGACCAGCACCGTGCTCACGTCAGGGTGCTTTTTGAGCAGTATATCAAGCAACTTGATGCCACCACCATCAGCTCGCAGCGTGTGCTGTTCCCCGAAGTGCTTCAATTAACCACCTCGCAAAATATCATACTCAAGGAGTTGGAACCAGAAATGGAAAAGATTGGTTTCAACCTTGCGCAACTGAGCGGCAACGACTGGTCGATCAACGCTGTGCCAGCAGGTATGGAGAATGTCAACATCAAAGACACCATTCTTCAAGTGATTGACGAGGTGAGCATGGGTGGCACAAGCATCACCACCAAGGTGTATGAGAGCATCGCACTGCGTGTGGCAAAATCTGCCGCCATTCCTTACGGCAAAACGATGCTTCAAGAGGAAATGGACACGCTGCTGTCGAAACTCCTGTGTTTGCCAAATCCAAACTACACGCCTGACGGCAAGACGATTATCTCGGTCCTTAGCAATGACCAATTAGAAAAGATGTTTTAATCATGATTGATTTTAAGCGAATAGCAAAAGAGAGCAAATTATATAATTTCCATAGCCATAGCCCTTATTGCGATGGACATGCGCCTATCGAGGACTTCATTAAAGAGGCTATCAAGATGAACTTCACTCACTATGGCGTGAGCCCACACTCTCCAATCCCATTTTTCTCACCATGCAATATGGCGAAAGAAAAGGTAGGTGACTACTTGGCAGAAATGAATAGGTTGAAAGCACAATATGGTCAGCAAATCCGTATTTTCACCTCTATGGAAATTGACTACCTTGACGATTGGGGACCGTCAATCCCATATTTCCAAGATATGCCTCTTGACTATCGCATCGGTTCTGTTCATTTCATTCCTTCGTTTGTGAGCGATGAATATGTGGATATTGATGGCGATTTCGATAATTTCAAGAAGAAGATGGAGCGCTACTTCCACAACGATATTGAGCGTGTGATTCGTTCGTTCTACAAGCAATCAACCGACATGGTGGAGAAAGGTGGTTTCGACATCATCGGGCATTTCGACAAAATCGGGCACAACGGCAGCCTGTTCCAGCCCGGCATCGACCACGAACCTTGGTACAACAAATTGGCGACCGACCTATTTGAAGCCATTATGGATAATGGGCTGATAATTGAAATCAACACAAAGAAATGGATTACCGACCAACGAATGTTCCCACATCAACAATATTTCAAACTGCTGAAGAAATATGATGTGCCGGTGCTCATCAACAGCGACTCCCACTTCCCCGACCTCATCAATTCTGGTCGCCTCGAAGCCATGCAAATGTTACAACAAGCATAAAAAGAAAGAAGACCGATTGCAATGTCGGTCTTCTCTTATTTTTATAGGATATTATCTCTAAATCAATCTTTCACGTTTGGCGACTGGAGCCCGTAGTGGTATTTCTTATCCAGCACAAGGAGGAATGCCGACACCACAATCGCCATTGCTCCAATAGCAGAGAACACCCACATGGCGGCGGTGTAATCAACTAAGCCATTCACTGTGTTTTTATCAAGCACGTTACCAATGATGATAGGCACAAGCATCAAACCAATGTTTTGAATATAGTAGATGATTGAATACGCCGAACCTAATTGTTGTTCGGGCACAATCTTTGGAACGGCTGGCCACAACACACTTGGCAACAAAGAGAATGCCACGCCCAAAATGAGCATCAATGCCACAGCAAGCAAGCTGGAGTGGAGCGGAAGAGCGAACACCATCAGCACCACAGTGAGCATGGCTGTGCCCAAAATCATAATGCTGGCACCCTTGCCCACACGGTCGTAAACACCACCAAAAAGAGGAGTCAAAATAATGGAGGTGAATGGCAATATTGAAGAAATGCCGCCAGCCCATTCAGGACTCACACCATATTTTGAAATCATCAACTTTGTGGCAAAATCGAGGAATGGATAGAGGGCCGAGTAATACAACATACACAAAAGCGTGATTAACCAAAATCCAGGACTGCGAAGTGTGGTGAGCAAACCTTTAAAACTGAATTTCTCCGCTTTCTTTTCTTCATTGTTGTCGGCATCAGAAGCTTTATCGAGTTTGCGGTCCATAGCGCAATAAATCAGATAAATCACCACAGCCAAGCCTACGCTGAACAAGCCTACGAGAATAGGGGTGGAAAGCTGATAGTATTTTGCCAAGAATGGACCACCAAGCAGTGCTAAAGCCGTGCCAAGACGCGCCAACGCCACTTGAATACCCATTGCCAACGCCATTTCCTTACCAGAGAACCACTTCACAATCACCTTTGAAACGGTGATGCCGCAAAGTTCGTAGCCAATGCCAAATACGGCAAAACCGAATGCCGACATCAGCACTTGGTCCTTCACCATGGTGTGATCGAGTCCGAGTGTAAGGAAAGTGACTTCGGTGGCAGGAACAGGCGACGCTATGGCTATGGCATAGTAGTCGATAGCCGTGCCCACCAGCATCAGCACACACGACAGCATACCTGCAAATCGCACGCCTGTTTTATCGAGAATTACACCGCTCACAAAGAGCATGAGCAAATACACGTTAAAGAAACCACGCGAGCCGATAAACAAGCCAAATTCACTGCTACTCCAGCCGAGGCCGCCTTCAGATTGTGGCAACTCCAGGAAGTATTGAAGTGGCGACATTTCCTTCGCCACCACATAACCCATCATCATCACCACCGACACGATAAAGAGCACCGTCCAGCGGGCGGCAGATGATTCATTTAATTTTCTGTGAATAGTTTGAGTCATTTCTATAAGAAAATGGGGCATACATCAGCAAAAAACTGAAGAATGTACGCCCCATTATAAGTGTTATTCAATATTACTTAATATTTGGCTCTTCAAGGCCAAGACCTTTCTTCTTGTCAACAACCTTGAGCACAAGACCAAGAATAAGAGCAGCCACGCCCAAGCCGGCAAGCATTACCAGCGGAGCAGTGTAGTCGAGTTGGTCTTGGTTAGTCACTCCCTTGTTAGTGGCATCAAGCACCTTACCGATAAGGAGAGGGAAGAGCCACAAACCGATGTTCTGAATCCAGAAAATCAAAGCGTAAGCACTACCAATAATCTTTTCGTCAACCAATTTTGGAACACTTGGCCACAAAGATGCTGGCACGAGCGAGAAGCTGGCGCCAAGCACAAGGATAGTGATGTAAGCCACGATAATACCGCCCACTTCGCTACCCTTGAATGCAGGAAGCACAAAAGCGAAAGTAAGGTGGCAAGCAATCAAAAGAAGCGAGCCAAGCACAAGCATGGTTGCAGCCTTACCCTTGTGGTCAACATAATTGCCCAGAATTGGGGTGATACCCACTGCCAAAAGTGGGAATACGGCAAACACTGTTTCGGCACTCTGACGCATGTAGCCCATATAGCAGAACACTACCAGTGCCACAATAGCCGCACCCATCAAACCGTATTTTGCCACTTTGTTCTTAGAGAAGTTGCTTGCAAAAGCACATGCTGCCACCACGAGCATAATCACGTATTGGATAATAGTGATTGTGTTTGAAGCCCAAATTGAAGATGGATCTACTTGATGGAACACAAGGTTGCACTGAAGCATGTTCACCGCATATTTCTGGAATGGGAAAATTGCAGAGTAGTAAAGCACGCAGAGCAATGCCACCAACCAGAAACCGCTATCGGTAAGAATCTTGCCGAGGTCGCTGAGTTTGAATGGATCGTCTTTTTCTTCTGCCTCGCCAGTTTGTGAGTCGAGTTTCTTATCCATAAACGCATACACAATAAACATGATTAAGGCAATCATCAAAAGCACCACGCCAAATGCTACCGAGCGAGAAACCGATACCTCACCACCAAGGCGAGCAAACATTGGTGAGAAAATCATGCAAGTGGCCACACCCAAGCGAGCGAGTGCCATTTCCGAGCCCATTGCGAGTGCCATTTCGCGACCCTTAAACCACTTCACGATACCACGAGAAACGGTGATACCTGCCATTTCCACACCACAGCCGAAAATCATAAAGCCGATAGCGGAGAACTTAGCAGATGCGGGCATTCCTTTATAGAAAGGCGACACGCCCAGTTCATCGAAACCAGGAATATAGTTCAAATTTTCGTTAAACCATACTTCAAGGTTACTTCCTGCAAACATATCAGTAAGGGCATACCAGTTAATGGTAGCACCTACCAGCATCACAGCACCCGACAGAATAGCTGTGAAGCGAACACCCATCTTGTCGAGGATAATACCTGCAAAAATCAAGAAGAACACAAACACATTAAGGAAGGTTTCCGATCCTTGCATCGTACCGAATGCTGTAGAATCCCAACCCTTAGTGTCCCACATCAAGTCTTTAATTGGCGACAAGATGTCCATGAAAATATAGGAGCAGAACATAGCTCCTGCAAGGAGAATCAAAGCAAGCCAACGCAGTACCGCTGAATCTCTCAGAGTTTTTTGTACGTTTTCAGACATGTTTCTATATATATTTAAATTATTATCGGATAAATTTGTGCAAATTTACATAATTCTCGCCAATTTACCCCGATTTTGTTAAGCAAATTTCGCCATAGAACGATATAATGCATATAAAACACTCAATTTCCTGCATCATCTTGCGCATTTCCAAAAAACACACAAATGCGAGCGAGGCAATCCTGTGGTGGGGATTGCCTCGCTATTGAGTGATATGCGTTAGGATTAAGCGATACCTAATGCTTTGCAGATAGTGTCTAATTTTGCGTCAGCCCATTCGTTCTTGGCGTCGTAGTCGGCTGCGCAAGCGAGAGTATCGTGCACTTCGAGGTAAAACTTGATTTTTGGTTCAGTGCCTGAAGGACGGATTGAAACCTTAGTGCCATCTTCGGTGTAGTATTGAAGCACATTAGAGGTGCAAGGCATATCCAACTTGCTAACTTCACCTGTGAGCACATTCTTTTCTTGAAGGAGTTGGTAGTCTCTAATCTTCACTACTGGAGAACCTGCGATTTCCTTTTGTGGGTTTTCGCGGAAGTTCTTCATCATTGCTTGAATTTCTTCAGCACCCGACTTACCTGTGCGAACCACAGAGATACCACGTTCCTTGCTATAGCCATAAGTGGTGTAGATGTCGATGAGCATATCGTTCATGGTCATGCCCTTTTCCTTTGCCCATGCAGCGATTTCTGCCATCAGTGAGATAGCCGAAACAGAGTCCTTATCGCGGCAGAAGTCTTCAGCGAGGAAACCGTAACTTTCTTCGCCACCTCCGAGGTAGCGTGCCTTGCCCTCGTTTTCACGCATCACAGTAGCAATCCACTTGAATCCGGTATAGCAATCGTAGAGTTTCATGTTCTGCTTTTCTGCAATCTTGGCAATCAAGTCGGTGGTAACGATAGTCTTAACGATGTATTCGTTGCCAGTGAGGTTACCGAGTTCTTTATTGCGGGCAAGCAGATAGTAGTGGAAAATGAGTTGGATTTGGTTACCGTTTACCAATTCAAATTTGCCCTTGGTGTTCTTCAAAACCAAACCAATACGGTCGGCATCAGGGTCAGAAGCCATTACGATGTCGGCATCCACTTCTTCAGCCTTCTTGATAGCCATAGCCATTGCAGAGGCATTTTCTGGGTTTGGAGAATCCACTGTTGGGAAATCGCCGCTCTGAACATCCTGTTCTGGCACGTGGATAATGTTGCGGAATCCCCAGCGTTCGAGTGAGCGAGGAATCAACACCTTACCGGTACCGTGAATTGGAGTATATACAATCTTCAAATCGCTGTGCTTCTTGATGATTTCTGGGCTCAAAGAAAGTTTTGCAATTTCTTCAATGTATTGGTTGTCGATGTCTTCACCAATAATTTGAATCAATTCAGGATTAGCTTCAAATTTGATCTCTGTCACATCTTTAATGCGGTTCACATAGTCGATAATGTTTACATCGTGTGGAGAAACCACCTGTGCGCCATCGTCCCAATATGCCTTGTAACCGTTGTATTCCTTTGGGTTGTGAGAAGCAGTGATATTCACACCGCTTTGGCAACCAAGCAAACGAACTGCGTAAGAAAGTTCTGGAGTAGGGCGGCAATCTTCAAAAAGATACACCTTGATACCGTTGGCAGAGAAAATGTTGGCTACAGTTTCTGCAAACTTACGGCTATTGTTGCGCACGTCGTGACCTACCACCACCTTGATTTGGTCAAGTGTCTTGAACGCATCTTTGAGGTAGTTGGCAAGACCTTGAGTGGCAGCACCCACGGTATAGATGTTCATGCGGTTTGAGCCAGCGCCCATAATGCCACGCAGACCACCAGTGCCAAACTCAAGATTCTTGTAGAACGATTCCACCAAGTCGGTCTTGTCATCGTTGTCAAGCATTCTCTTAACTTCGGCTTTTGTCTCTTCATCGTAACCTTCGCCAAGCCACTGATTAGCTTTTTCTGTTACTTCTTTCAAAAGTTTTTCGTCAATCATATTATTATATTATTTAGTCGTTAGTGTATTCAATTGTGCAAAAAAAAGGATTGATACAGGTGTTAACTGAAGAATTGCTTAAACACCTTAATCATATTAATATGGTCGTCAACCGAACCGGTTTCTCTCACGGAGTGCATAGCCAAGAGCGGATTGCCCACGTCCACGCCCTCAATATCAATCTGACCAGTGAGAATATTGCCCAAAGTAGAGCCACCAGCCACATCGCTGTGGTTCACGAAATACTGGCATGGTGAGCCAGCCTCTTCACAAAGTGCCTTGAAGATGGCGGCAGAATGGGCATCACTCATATATTTGCAGTTGGCATTAATCTTGATACATGGGCCAGAGCCAAGTGATGGGTGATTGGTTGGGTCGTACTTTTCTGCATAGTTGGGGTGGAACGCATGAGCATTGTCGGCAGACACAAGGAACGATTTAGCCAAAGCGCGACAGTACGCATCGTAATTGCCACCCTGGCTTTCCACCATGCGCTGAATCACATTCGAGAGCACAGGTGAGCCAGCACCTTGCTTTGTGCCACTGCCAGTTTCCTCATTGTCGAAAATGGCTGCCACACAGGTAGCGTCTTCATCTTTCACATCTACGATAGCTTCAAGAGCAGCGTGCATCATGCTCAAATCGTCGAGGCGACCGGCGGAGATAAACTCATCGTGCAAGCCAAATGTGCAAGATTTCTCAGTATTGTAAACGAGCAAATCAAAATCGAGAATAGCAGCCATGTCCACATTCAATTCTTCAGCCACAAGGCGAAGGAGCATGTTTTCTGCTTCAAGCTTTTCTGTGACCTTGGCAATGATAGGAAGCATGTCTTTCTGCTTGCTGATTTTGTTGCCTTCGTTCACTTGGCGATTGAAATGAATAGCCAAGTGTGAAATGGAGAACAGCGGACGGTCAATTTTCACCAATCGGGTGATAGGGTGCATAGCGTCTTCGCCTTTGAGCAGCACACGGCCAGCCAACGAGAGTGGACGGTCGAACCAAGTGTAGAGAACCGGTCCGCCATACACTTCTGTATTTAATTTCACGATTCCGCCTTCGCAAAGCATTTCGGCATGGGGTTTCACACGGAAACAAGGCGAATCGCTGTGAGCAGCCACAATTTTCAAACCAGTTTCAGCAATAGGTTTCTTACCTACTGTGAAAGCAAAGATGGCTGAGTCATTTTTAGTGAAATAGAACTTTTCACCTGGTTTTGCTTCTATTTCGTTTCCAAGCAGCTTTTCAGTGAAGCCGTTTTCTTCGAGCATTTTTTTCGCTGTATTTACTGCATAGAAATTACATGGACTATTGTCGATGAAGTTAAGCAAAGATGTTATTTGTTTATCCATAATTCAGAAGGTGTTTAAGGATTGATTATAAATCAGTGTTGGAAGGATTATAGTATGCAGCGTGCATAGCACGGAGCACATTACATAATGTTTGCCCCCAGTAAGTGCGGAAATCAGATTTGCAAAGCCCTATCACCTCAATCTGAGCCTCGGTAGGAGCGTCTTTGATAGTGGCGATGAAATTGAAAAACACTTGATACAAGTCGGCAAGGTTTTCGCTAATGGACGACGCAATAGGGGTGTCGCTATATTTCATATCTTCAACAAACACCTCTAAATATACATCTTCCTCAGCCAAAACTCGGCTCATCACCTCGTGCACCTGATTATACACATCTTCCGTGAGATATGGTTCAATGCTGTAGTCACTGAACGTGAAATCGCGCTCCAAATCATGTGCAATGATATAGATGCGTGGAAGAATTTTCAGCATATTTGCAAGAAAATCTTCACGGGTAGCCGATTCTGCATGTTCTACCGCCTGGCAAAATTCATTTGTCAGGGCAATGAACGAAAGACTATTGGGAGCAAGTTTTTTTTGTTCACTCATCATGTAAATATATTTTATTTTTCAAAATATAGCGATATACATCGTCGGGAAGATAAAACGACATATTCTTCATCATCTTCAAGCCTTCCCTAATCTCGGTTGACGACAGTTCCACAAGGGGAGCCTCAATCATCGTGACACTCGACGCAAAGCGAGCAGGCAACTCAGTACCATATCCGCTGCGAGGATAAACCAGCACCTTGAATTTCTCCAAGATTTCTTCGTAGCGGTCCCACTTGTCGAACGACACCCAGTTGTCGGCGCCAATCACGAGGTAGAACTCGTGCTGTGGAAATTTGCTTTGCAGCGCATTCAGCGTGTCGATGGTGTAAGACGGACGTGGCAGACTAAATTCAAAGCCAGATGTCTCCACATTCTCCAACTTACTCGACACCATTTCCACCATACACAAGCGTTCGGTGTCGTGATGCTCACCTTGAGCCACCTTAAAGGGATTCAATGGCGAAACCATCAGCCAAAGCCTATCCAAGCCACAATTCTGAATCACATAATTAGCAATGATAGCGTGACCGGTGTGAATGGGGTTGAATGTTCCGCCGAAAATTCCTATCTTCATTCGACTATGGTTATTTAGTGACGAACTCGGTGATTAATGCACGCACTTCAGCCACAGCCTTTTCAAGGTTGTCGTTCACCACCACCTTATCATATTTAGGGGCAAACGACATTTCGTATTCAGCCTTATCCACGCGTTTTTGAATGTCGGCTTCCGAATCTGTGGCACGGCCTACAAGTCTGCGGCGCAGTTCTTCCACACTTGGCGGCATCACAAAAATCGACAATGCCTGGTCGCCATAAATCTTCTTCACATTCACGCCACCAGCCACATCCACATCAATGATGGCATTCTTACCCTCGGCATTGATACGTTGGATTTCGCTTTTAAGTGTGCCGTAATATCTGCCGGCATACACTTCCTCGTATTCGGCAAACTCATTGTTGGCGATACGTGCTTTGAAGTCATCTTCAGTAAGGAAGTAGTATTCTTTGCCGTGCTTCTCATTACCACGAGGGCTACGAGTGGTGGCTGAAATAGAGAATTCCAACTTCAATTTCTCATCATCGATGATATGACTGATGATGGTTGATTTTCCAGAACCTGATGGCGCAGATAATATGATTAATTTAATGTCTGACATTCTGATTTTTTACAATACGTTAAGAACCTGTTCCTTGATTTGCTCCAAATGGTCTTTCATCTCCACTACCAACTTCTGAAGTTCTGCCTGATTGGCTTTTGAGCCAGTAGTGTTGATTTCACGTCCCATTTCCTGAGAGATAAATCCAAGTTTTTTACCTTGGTTATCACCGTCGGCCATTGTTGCCAAGAAATAGTTGAGATGGTTTTGCAGACGGATTTTTTCTTCCGTAATATCAAGTTTCTCGATATAGAAAATCAATTCTTGCTCAAAGCGGTTGTTGTCCACAGTCACGCCTTCGAGTTTCTGAAGCGACTCGTAGATGCGCGCCTTGATTTTCTCCACACGCGAGTGCTCGTAGGGTTCTACGCTGTTGAGCAAATCTTGAATGGCTGCGATTTTTTCTTTGAAGAATGTTTCAAGTCGGGCACCTTCCTGCACACGGAAAGCCACCAAGCCATCGAGTGCCTCTGCCACCACTTGTTTCACAGCCTCCATTTCTTCATCGCTCACCTCCGAAACGTTCACATCGCTTTTCAGCGCGTCGGGCAAGCGGAGTAGAGTGGCATACCAGTCTTCTGGTTCAGAAATGCCTAATTCTGTAGCCATGTCCTGAAGTTGCGCCTTATATTGCTTCAACACTGAAAGGTTAATGCTAACAGAGGCTGCGCCTTCAATTGGCTCGCAAAACACATACAAGTCCACCTTGCCGCGATTAAGTTTATGAGCTACCATATTACGCAGGTCAAGTTCCAATGCACGATAGCCCTGGGGCACGCGAACCGACAAATCGAGTTGTTTACTATTTAATGATTTGACTTCAGCCGTGATTTTCTTGTTATTAATCACTTTGACAGCCTTGCCAAACCCTGTCATTGATAAAATCATTGTGTATTATAATTTATTTATACGCAAATTTACTGCTAATATTCGTAAAAGAGGGAATAAAAGGAAGATTTTTGTTAATTTTGCAGAGAAAAAAATACGACACATGGCAAATATACTAAATATCGAGACTTCCACAAGCGTTTGCTCAGTGGCACTCACCTCTAATGGGGAGGTGCTCGAACACAGAGAAAATTACGAGGGACAAAAACACGCCACCCTGCTGAGCGCATATATTCAAGACATCATGCGCTATGCCACATCCAGAGATATCAAACTCGACGCAATAGCGGTGAGCATCGGTCCAGGTTCTTACACAGGTTTGAGAATTGGTCTCTCTGAAGCAAAAGGACTGGCGTTTGGATTGGATATTCCACTCATTGGCGTGAACACGCTCAAACTCCTGACCGTGACCATAATGTTTGCCCATTTCTTCGACGACGAATCCACTCTTTTCGTGCCGATGATCGACGCAAGACGAATGGAGGTTTATACGGCGGTTTACAACAACGCCTTGCAAGAAACGCTTGCACCACAACCGATGATTATTGACGAGAATTCATTTGCTGACCTGCTTCGCGACCACCATTTGGTGTTCTGCGGCAATGGTGCCGACAAGGTGAAAGACGTTATCAATCACCCAAATGCAGAATTTATCGAGGGTGTGAAACCTGTGGCATTGTCAATGATGGCACTTTCGGAGAAGGCTTTCAGAGAGGGCGATTTCATTGATGTGGCATACTCCACACCTCTTTACCTGAAAGATTTTCAGGTCACAAAATCAAAGAAAAAACTTTTCTAATTTCAATAGTTGAGTTTTTATCGTTAATTTTGTAATTTAATTTTGCAACAACAAAACTTATATGCTCGATTACAATACACAACTGAAGAAACTGGCTCTGCCAGAATACGGACGCAACATTCAGCAGATGGTGGACTACTGCTGCAAAATTGAGGATAGGGAAGAGCGCACCAGATGCGCCTATTCCATTATCCGATCAATGGGCAACTTATTTCCACACCTGCGCGATGAAGCCGACTACAAGCATAAACTGTGGGACCATTTGGCCATCATGAGCGACTTCAAATTAGACATCGACTATCCTTGCGAAATCGTGAAGGAGGAAAATTTGGAGAGCAAGCCTGAACCAATGACTTACAAATTGGAGAACATCAAATTTCGCCATTATGGTAAAACCATTGAGCGAATGATTGAACGTGCTTGCGAATATCCTGAGGGCGAGGAAAGAGACGCTTTGGTGATGCTGATTGCCAACCACATGAAGAAACTGATTTTCCAAATCAGCAAAGAAGATGTGGACGATGCCAAGATTTTCAAGGATTTAGCATTCTTCTCAAAGGGCAAAATCCAAATCAGTGCCGACACGAAGGCGCTTCACGAATTTAAAGAAGCACCTGTTGCCACTAAAACCACAGCAAAAAAGAAAAAGAAAAAATAAAGCACGATGATCACACGCGACGAACTCATAGAAATAGGCGTTTACAATAAGCCTCACGGTGTGAATGGCGAGATTTCGGCAACGATAGACTGCGAACTCGACATTCTGTCGCAGTTTTCGTGCCTCGTTAGCGACATCGACGGTATTTTTGTGCCTTTCTTCGTAAGTTCCAAGCGTGGAAAAACGGCACAAACAGTGCTGCTGCAAATCGACGGTATCAACAACGAAAGTGAAGCCACTCTGCTAGTGAACAAAACCATTTTCGTGAAGAAAAATGAGTTCGACAAGTTGGCGAAAGATTACGACTCCGACGAAATGCCCATTGACTACTTCATTGGCTACAAAGCCATTATCAACGAGAACACAGTAGGGGAAATCGTTGACGTGGACGATTCCACCGCCAACGTGCTTTTCCGCATTGAAGTGGACGACAAGGAATTGCTTGTCCCCGCTGTTGATGAGTTTGTGGTCGACATCGACACCGAAAACGAGACGATTGAGCTCGATGTGCCCACCGAATTACTGGATTTATAAACAAAAAAATACATCAAACTATGGAATTTGACGAAAATAAGGCTATTGACTACATTAAAGCCCACGTTGAGAACCCAGACATCGCAAAATACGACGACGATGACATTTTGCTGGTGATTGACACCATTTTTGAATATTTCGAAAAGTATGATGAAAACGAAGACTTCGACGACGACAACGAAAAGGTTATCGCCTATGTGAAGAAGCAACTGGCAAAAGACAAGGACAATGCCATTAGCCTCGACCATGTTGCCGAAATCGTGGAAGCAGAGACAGCATACGAAAACACTCTTGACGATTAAAGCAATGAAAGTCAATAAACATATCCGTTATCTCATCGCAATGCTGGCTATATGCGCCTGTTTCATTTGCGATGCGAAAAAAGTGGTTGATATCTATGAACTGACTTTTGACGAAAACGTAAGCTCGCCAGCAATCGTAAAAGAAAATATAGCGCAGCGAGTGCAAGATTTTCAGAACAAGCAAGCCATCGATCTCATCAACAACAATCTTGAAGTGGAGATGATGCGAAATGGCGAGGTGATTATCGTCACCATTCCCGCCGATGAACTTTTCGCCCCAAACGACACCATTTTGATGAGCAAGAGCAAGGACACGCTTAGCAAACTGCTGAAGTTCACCAAAACTCCAGGCATGTATAAAATGCTGCTGGTGATGCATAGCGACAACACCGGCACCCACGAATACTCAACACGCCTGACCAGCGCGCGCGTCAATTCGGTGTTCGACTGGTTTGATGCAAACGGCAGCACCCAATCGGTGGTGCCATACGCTTTCGGCGACATTCAGCCTCTCAAAGACAACAATTCTATGGAAAAACGCCGATTAAACCGCCGTTTGGAAATCTACATTGTGCCTGGTGAGGAAATGCTGGAACAAGCAAAAAGCGGTAAAGTGACTGGCAAAACGATTATCAAAAAAAGAAAATAAAAACATAATAATAAGAAATGGCAAAAGAATTAAAAGACTTAACCAAGAGAGCCGACAACTACTCTCAATGGTACAACGAGCTTGTAATCAAAGCCGACCTCGCTGAGCAATCTGCCGTGCGTGGCTGTATGGTTATCAAGCCTTATGGTTATGCAATTTGGGAAAAGATGCAACACCAGCTCGACACTATGTTTAAAGAAACCGGTGTGCAAAACGCATATTTCCCATTGCTGATTCCTAAATCATTCCTCAGCAAGGAAGCCGACCATGTGGAAGGTTTCGCTAAAGAATGTGCAGTGGTCACTCACTATCGCCTCAAAAACAATCCTGACGGACAGGGCGTGGTAGTTGACCCAGAAGCTCGCCTCGAAGAAGAACTCATTATCCGCCCAACCAGCGAAACCATCATCTGGAACACATACCGCAACTGGATCAACTCATATCGCGACCTCCCATTGCTCGTGAACCAATGGGCAAACGTGTTCCGCTGGGAAATGCGCACACGCTTGTTCCTCCGCACAGCAGAATTCCTTTGGCAAGAAGGCCACACAGCCCACGCCACCAAGGAAGAAGCTGAGGCTAAGGCTATCGAAATGCTGAATGTATATGCCGATTTCGCAGAAAAATATATGGCAGTGCCTGTAGTGAAGGGTGTAAAGACTGCTAACGAACGCTTTGCTGGCGCACTCGAAACCTACACCATCGAAGCTATGATGCAAGATGGCAAGGCTTTGCAGAGTGGTACATCGCACTTCTTGGGTCAAAACTTTGCAAAGGCATTCGATGTGAAGTTTATCAACAATGAAAACAAGCTCGATTACGTTTGGGCTACATCTTGGGGTGTTTCCACTCGCTTGATGGGTGCGCTTATCATGACCCACAGCGACGACAACGGCTTGGTGCTCCCTCCAAAGTTGGCTCCAATTCAAGTGGTGATTGTGCCTATCTATCGTAGCCAAGAGCAACTCGACACTATCAACGCCAAGGTGGCTCCTATCGTAGAAAACCTGAAAAAGCAAGGTATTTCTGTGAAGTACGACAACGCCGACAACAAGCGCCCTGGCTTTAAATTCGCTGACTACGAACTCAAGGGTGTGCCTGTGCGCCTTGTGCTTGGTGCTCGCGACATTGAAAATGGCACTATCGAAGTGATGCGCCGCGATACACTCGAAAAAGAAACTGTATCAATTGAGGGCATCGAAGGATATGTAGAGAAACTGCTCGACGATATTCAGAACAACATCTACACCAAGGCATTGAACCACCGTCTTGAAATGACTACCAAGGTTGACACTTGGGAAGATTTCAAAACTCAAATTGAAAAGGGCGGTTTCATTCTTGCTCACTGGGACGGCACTACCGAAACAGAAGAAAAAATCAAAGAAGAAACCAAAGCCACAATCCGCTGCATTCCTCTCGACGGCGAGGAAGAAGAAGGCAAGTGCATCTACACTGGCAAGCCCAGCAAACGCCGCGTGATCTTCGCCCGCAACTACTAATAGTCAGAGCGATATACCAAAATATCAGAGGCTGTGTCACCACGTGGTGACACAGCCTCATTTCTTTATATTGGATGCTGATTACAAAACTTTTGAAAATCTGATTTTTGATTTATAGGTGGGGAACGACATATCTAATATCACACCACTTTCAAAAAATCCGTTCACATCATCATCAATGGGGCGGAATGTGGAGTCAATCCAAAAGGCTTTGTAATTGTCGTTGAAAATGGTTTTGGTCAATCTTCCCTTAAGCATACCTTCACACCATTCGCTTTTTCCAACTTGCGCACCCGACACATAAATAATGTCGAAGCCGTCGCCAGTTGCCACCAAGGCTATTCTGTATTTGCCACCGAGGCGTGCTATGCCATCGTCCATGTCCCTGTCAAGATACTCCCAATAACCCTCGAAAGGATTTTTTGACTGTGCAAAATGTGCTTCGAGTTTATCTTTAGTCCAAGCGGTCATAATCTTTGTGGTTTCGCATTTTTCGTAGGAGAGAACGGTGCGTTCCACTTGCATTTCTCCATCGGGTGCCACCATCAATCCCATTACATCTCCACGGTCTTCCTTAGGAATATCAGCCGTAAACAATTCCTTCAACCGATTATCGCCAACCGACACATTCACAGCATTTTTCTGCACATCCACACACAAGGAATTAACTCCATTATACAGATTAATATCAGAGCTAACAATCTGCTCCTTCACAAGCATCACTTTCTTGTGTTCCACTTTGTAAAGCGACACTTTCACTTGTCGCTCATCACGCATTTCATCGTAAGGGTGAGTGTTATAAGCCGTCATTTTTAAGGTATAGTAGTTTGACGGATTTTTATAAAACAATACCATGCCACAGGCAGGGGAGGCGTGACCGTTTTTCTTGGCTTTACTGTTGGAAAACCTCACCAAATACCTGTATTGCTCGTCGCTTGCCGTGCGTTTGCTCAACACCAGCATCGTAGTGTCGGAAGGATTACTCACCGATAGCCCTTGTTCTCCGAGCTTCACTTGTGGAGCAGGGGTGAAGTCGTGGAAAGAGTTAAACGACGCATTGTAATGCCATATCGTTTCAGCCCCCGCAACGAACATAGAGGACAAACCCACAATCAAAAGAATGAGATATTTATTCATGCGATTAGTTATCATTTTTAAGCAAAGTTAAAGAAAATAGCGAAACCAAGCGATGAAATGGCACTAAAAATCATGTCTGCTTATCAAAAAAGGAAATATTTAGATTTTTTTTACTAACTTTGCAAACTGCATTTTGTGCAGCACAATAATGGAATTAATCATATCTACTATATTAGGATGTTTTGCTATTGGCGTTATTCTTTCTGCGCCAATGGGGCCTATTGGCATACTTTGCGTGCAGCGCACTTTGAATAAGGGGCGCGAAGCCGGTTGGTGGACAGGTCTTGGTGCAGCCATATCCGACTTGCTCTACTGCTTGCTTACAGGTATGGGTATGTCGTTTGTCAATAAAGTGATAGAGAGCAATCAGGCTCCTATTCAAATTATCGGCAGTGCCATTCTTTTGGTGTTTGGCTTCTTCCTCATCAAGAGAAATCCTGCCACCGAAATCAAAGACACCTCCGACAAGAAGGAAAACCACTATCAGGAAATGGGCACAGGCTTCCTGCTCACCTTGTCGAATCCGCTGATTGTATTCCTTATCATTCCACTATTCGCTCGCTTTGGTTTTCCATCTACTGATATGCCTTGGCCACTTATCATCGTGGGGTATGGCGTAATATTGCTGGGAGCGATTGTGTGGTGGACCCTTATCACCTACTTGGTGAATGCTGTAAGGTCGCACTTCAACATCCGAAGCATGTGGGTTATCAACATCGTGATAGGTGTGATTATCCTCATTCTCTCTATTTACGGTCTTATTACCGGTTTGATGTATTATTTCAACTAACCATCATGGCAAAATCAGCACAATTCCTCCGTTGCAACGCGCTCGATGCTTTAAGCATGAAAGAGTGCGGTGAGTATATTGAAAACAATTTCCAAAAACTATATGTAGATACCGTAAACTGGCCATCACTTACAGTCTATCAACCTATTTGCGCAGTGATGGGCGCATACTCTGACAAATATCTCTATGCTCATTTCGTGGTGAGAGAAAACGGAATTTTAGCTGAAAACTGCAAGAATTTAAGCCCTGTGGCAAACGATAGCTGCGTGGAGTTTTTCCTGAAAACGCCCACAAGCGACGAATATTGGAACTTTGAATTTAATTGCATTGGAGCAGTAAACGCCAGCCACAGAGTCACACGCCCTGGTGCCATTCGCCTCACCGACGAGGAAATCGCATCAATCAAGCGCCATTCCTCTTGCGGCACAGAGCCTTTTGGCGAAAAACCAGGCATTCACACCTGGACCTTAACCGTTGCCATTCCACTCACACTCATCGGCATCAATAGCGCAGACATGCCCTCGCACATTTCTGGCAATTTCTACAAATGCGCAGGAAAAGCCACTCATCCACATTACCTTTCATGGGCACCAATCAAATCAGAAAAGCCTAACTTCCACTTACCAGAGTTCTTCGCACCAATCCAACTCCTGTAATTTCAAGCAAAATTGAGTGATAAGCCCGCGTGATTTTGTTAAGGAATGTTATTATTTGTGGGGAAGTTGTCATAAATGTATTTTTCTTTTGCGTAATCTGAATGGTTTATTAATAAATTTTAATAGCGATTAATGCTTTGGTATTCTGCTCGTTTTTGTGTAATTTTGCATAGTTTTTGTGCCGTTTTGGGAGCTATTTCCTCTCAAAGCGATACTGCAACTCTGAAATAACAAATTAAAATTATACTAAACAACAAATTATGAGTTTGAATATCATTGTGCTGGCTAAGCAGGTGCCCGATACCCGCAACGTTGGCAAAGATGCTATGAAGGCCGACGGCACTATCAACCGTGCGGCACTTCCTGCTATCTTCAACCCTGAAGATTTAAACGCATTGGAGCAAGCCCTTCGCTTGAAGGAGCAGCATCCTGGTTCCACTATCGGTATGCTCACCATGGGTCCTCCACGTGCAGGTGAAATTATTCGTCAAGGTTTGTACCGTGGTGCCGATACTGGCTGGTTGCTTACCGACCGCCTTTTCGCTGGTGCCGACACATTGGCAACCAGCTACGCACTTGCCACAGCCATCAAGAAAATCAGCGCTGAAAAGCCTGTTGATATTGTGATTGGTGGCCGTCAGGCTATCGACGGCGATACTGCCCAAGTGGGTCCACAGGTGGCTCAAAAGCTCGGTTTGAACCAAGTGACCTACGCCGAAGAAATCCTCAAGGTGGAAAATGGCGTTGCCACTATTCGCCGCATGATTGATGGTGGTGTGGAAACTGTGGAAGCTCCACTTCCTGTGGTAATCACTGTGAACGGTAGCGCAGCTCCTTGCCGCCCATGCAACGCTAAGCTGGTGATGAAATACAAATACGCCACTTGCCCAATGGAGCGCACTGGCGAAGAACCTTGGAAAGAACTCTACAACGAGCGTCCATACCTCACTCTCAACGAATGGAGCGTGGCTGACGTGGACGGCGACCCACAACAGTGCGGTTTGAGCGGTTCGCCTACAAAGGTGAAGACCGTGAAAAACATCGTGTTCCAAGCTAAGGAAAGCAAGACCCTCACCGGCAGCGATGAAGACATTGCTGGCTTGATTGAAGAATTATTGGAAGAAAAAATTATTGGTTAATAGTAGTACACAACGACAATGAATAACGTATTTGTATATTGCGAGATTGAAGGCACTACTGTTGCCGAAGTATCTCAAGAATTGCTCACCAAGGGCCGCAAATTGGCTAACGAACTTGGTGTGGAGCTCGAAGCTGTTGTAGCTGGTACTGATATTAAGGGTAAGGTGGAAGACCAAATTCTCCCTTACGGTGTTGACAAACTCCACGTTTTCGACGCTGAAGGTTTGTTCCCCTACACTTCAGCCCCTCACACCTCAGTGCTGGTGAACCTCTTTAAGGAAGAAAAGCCACAAATCTGCCTCATGGGCGCAACTGTGATTGGCCGTGACCTCGGTCCACGCGTTTCTTCTTCACTTTTCAGCGGTCTTACCGCCGACTGTACCGAACTTGAAATCGGCGAATACGACGACATCAAGACCAAGAAGCACTACGACAATCTGCTCTATCAGATTCGTCCTGCTTTTGGTGGCAATATTGTGGCTACTATCGTCAACCCAGAAAACCGCCCACAAATGGCAACCGTTCGCTCTGGCGTGATGCAGAAAGCCATTTACGAAGGCAAGGCTAAGGGCGAGGTGGTTTACCCAGAAGTAGCAAAATATGTTCCAACCACCGACTTCGTGGTTAAGGTTATCGACCGCCACGTGGAAGCCGCTAAGCACAACCTCAAGGGTGCGGCAATCGTAGTGGCTGGTGGCTACGGCGTGGGCAGCAAGGAAGGTTTCGACCAACTCTTCACCCTCGCAAAGGAACTCCACGGCGAAGTGGGCGCATCTCGTGCGGCAGTTGATGCTGGCTGGGTGGCAGCTGATCGCCAAGTGGGTCAAACTGGTGTTACCGTTCACCCAAAGGTGTATATCGCTTGCGGTATCTCTGGTCAGATTCAGCACATCGCTGGTATGCAAGAGGCTGGTATCATCATCTCTATCAACAACGACCCAGATGCTCCAATCAACAAGATTGCCGACTACGTGATCAATGGCACTGTGGAAGAAGTGGTTCCAAAACTCATCAAGTATTACAAGCAAAATTCAAAGTAATACTTCGGAAGTTAAGAAGTTAAAGAAGTTAAGAAGTTTACTTCTAAAAATCCTTCTCGCTTCTTAGCAATTTGGAAACAATAAACATTTTAATAAAGAACAAAAGCTTAATATTACAGTTATGGCTAATTACTATACTGATCATCCTGAAATTGAATTCCACTTGAGCCATCCGCTCATGAAGCGAATTGTTGATCTCAAGGAACGTAATTACGAAGATAAAGACAAGTTTGCCGATGCTCCTGTATGCTATGAGGACGCTATCGAAAACTACAAGCGTATTCTCGACATCACAGGCGATGTTGCAGCCAACATCATCGAACCAAACTCTGAAGATGTTGACCTCGAAGGTCCTCACTTGGAAAACGGTCGCATGATTTATGCAAGCAAAACTTACGAGAACCTCGACGCTACCCGCAAGGCTGGCCTTTGGGGCGTGTCGATGCCTCGCCGCTACGGTGGTTTGAATCTTCCTAACACCACATTCTCAATGTTGAGTGAAATCATTTCAGCTGCCGACGCTGGTTTCCAAAATGTGTGGAGCCTCCAGAGCTGTATCGACACTCTCTACGAATTTGGTAGCGAAGAACAACGCCAAAAATACATCCCTCGCATTTCTGCTGGCGAAACCATGTCGATGGACTTGACCGAACCTGATGCAGGTTCCGACCTCCAACGCGTGATGCTCAAAGCCACTTTCGATGAAGAAAACAACTGCTGGCGCTTGAACGGTGTGAAGCGTTTCATCACCAACGGTGACTCTGATATTCACTTGGTGCTCGCTCGCTCTGAAGAAGGCACTAAGGACGGTCGTGGCTTGTCAATGTTTATCTACGACAAGCGTGACGGCGGTGTAGATGTTCGCCACATTGAGCACAAACTTGGTATTCACGGTTCACCAACATGCGAACTTACCTATAAGAACGCAAAGGCTGAACTCTGCGGTAGCACTCGCCTCGGCCTTATCAAATATGTGATGGCATTGATGAATGGTGCTCGCCTCGGTATCGCCGCTCAATCAGTGGGTGTGGAACAAGAAGCTTACAACGAAGCACTTGCTTACGCTAAAGAACGCGCTCAATTCGGTAAGAAGATTATCAACTTCCCTGCCGTTTACGACATGCTCAGCCGTATGAAGGCAAAACTCGACGCTGGCCGTTCGATTCTTTACCAAACCGCTCGCTACGTTGATATCTACAAGGCACTCGAAGACATCGCTCGCGACCGCACGCTCACTCCAGAAGAGCGCAAGGAAATGAAACTTTATTCTCGCCTTGCCGATGCGTTCACTCCACTGGCAAAGGGTATGAACTCAGAATACGCCAACCAAAACGCTTACGATGCTATCTCGGTTCACGGTGGTTCGGGCTTCATCATGGAATACAAGTGCCAGCGCTTGTTCCGCGACGCTCGTATCTTCTCTATCTACGAAGGTACTACCCAACTTCAAGTGGTGGCAGCTATCCGCTATGTGACCAACGGCACTTACCTTGGCATCATCAAGGAAATGCTCGAAAAAGAAGTGGCTCCTGAATTCCAAGCATTGAAGGAGCGTGTGGCTAAGATGGTTGAAAAGTATGAAGATGCTATCAACTATGTGAAGGCTGCTGGCAACAACGACCTCCACGACTTCTTGGCACGCCGCCTCTACGAAATGACTGCAGAAATCATCATGTCGCTCCTTATCCTCGACGACGCTACCCGTGCTCCAGAACTCTTCGCTAAGAGCGCTAACGTATATGTTCGCTACGCTGAAGGCACTGTTGCTGGTCACTATGCTTACATCAAGGAATTTAAGGCAGAAGACCTCGCTGATTTCCTCGCAGCTACTCCTGAAGAAGCACCTGCTGAATAATCTTTCATAGCGAAATAGTTAAAACACTTTATATTAAAGATGCCGCCACACTGTTGGTGGCATCTTTTTTTTGAAAAAGTTTAGTTTTTGCGTAGCGATAGGGCGCATTTCGTGTTATTATAATAGAAACGCAAAATAAACGACGATGGAGATACAAGAGTTTATCACAGAAGCAGAGCATCTGCGGAGCCACTTGCTCAGTCAGGCAAAGCACTATCTGGGCGATGCCGACAGCGCAGAAGACGCTGCGCAAGAAACTCTTGTCAGGCTATGGTTGGCAAAAGACCGGATACCCGATGCCACAAAAATGAGGAATATGGCATCGGTGGTTTGCAAAAACGTTTCCCTCAACATATTGCGCGATGCCAAATCCTGCGTAGCCATCGATAGGGCAGAATCAATTGCTGGGACTGGGAACCCGGAAAAGCAACTGGTAGAGCAGGAGAATTTACAGAATTTGCAACAAAGCATTCGCTCGCTAAGCGACAAGCAACGCGCCATAATTCGTATGCGCAATGTGGAAAACTTGTCGTATGCCGACATCGCAAAAATCATAGGCACCACGGAATCATCGGTGCGCGGTATGATAAGCAAAGCAAGAATGCAGCTACTTAATCAAATGAAAGGAGTCAAGTTATGAGACAAAAAGAATATATCGCATCGCTTCTTGAAAAGTTTCTTGAAGGGCAGAGCACGGAAGCCGAAGAGCAAACGCTTTCGGAATACTTCGATAGTGCCGACGATGTGCCTGCTGAATGGGTGGCATATCAAGAGCTGTTTCGTAGCTTTACGACCGATGCTTATGATTTCAGCAATGAGGAAATCGACGCAATGCTTGCACCCACTCCTTCAAAAAAGGGGATTGTGATGAGCTTGCTGCGATGGAGTGCAGTGGCTTGTGCGATAATAGCCGTGCTGGCAGGAGCGTGGCTGTATTATAAGGACATCGCACCATCTCCTACAATATCACAAAAGCCTGTCATTACCCAAAATGAGGTAAAAAAAGTGGCAGAAAAAAACGGAGAGGATAAAAAAGTTACAATGCGAGAAAAAATAGAAAGCCCCACACTTTTGGCACAAAAGGAGCAGCAGCCAGCAATGAAGCATCGCAAAAAGGCAAAGCGCATTGCCGAAAAAGGGGTTCAAGCACCAACCACCGATGAAGTCAGCACCACCGAACTGCTCGAAACGGTGAGTGTGCTCACCACGATGGACGCAGAATATGCATCAATCACTGCCAAGCCGCACAAAAATGGATTTTTGGTGAATGTGATGTGCACTGATGGTGAAGCCAGTTCATTTTTACTTCAGCGAAGCAGTGATGGCACTTCTTTGAAATTAACAACTCAATTGATTAATAACTAAACTCTTATCATTATGAAAAGAACAGTTTTATTTTTGGCAATAGCTATCATTAGCGTAGCAAGTCTTGCCGCAGAAAATGTAAAAGCCCCCACTTACATCATCAACGGCAAAAAAGTGGAAAACTTCGACGGCTCTCAACTCAAAGGCAAAACCATAGCAAACTACACCATAGGTGAGGGCACCAACGTGCACGTAATTCTTACCGATGACTATGTGGCGAGTAAGGGCGGCGTGAAGAAGATGAGCGTGTTTCAGTCTGTCCGCCCCTCAAAAGACGGCGAAAGCATCACTTCTTCAGTAGATGTAAGCCACTACCTTTCTGGTGAAGCAGTATTTGTGCTCGATGGAAAACTGGTTTCGGTGTCGGAGTTTACTTCATTGAAGCCATCTGCGTTGTCAACCGTTAAGGTAATAAAGGACAAAAATAATGCCGACTTCAAAAAATATGCCGAAGAAGCCAAAAAGCAATCAACCACAGGTGTAGAGCCAAAATGCGTGCTCATCGTCACCTCAAAATAATCCCCACACATAAGCACAACAAAAGGGTGCGCCTATTTTGTAGGTGCACCCTTTTGTTGTATATTTTCTAAATTAGATTAGAAAGAGTATTCGAGGCACTCGTCGAGGAGGCGTGTGATTTCTTCCTTGTCGAGGTTTTGGCCGATGAATACGATTTTTTGCATACGGTCGCCGTAGGTCTCGTCCCAATCACGGCGCAAAGTTGGATCGGTGTCGAGCATTCGTTGCAGTTCGTTTTCAGGCATTGTGGCATAGAATTTACCTGCCTGACGAATCGTTTTTTGCTGACCTGCTTGCTCAAAGAGGTAGCACATGTCGGGTTCGTCGGTGAAATAGCACACACCCTTTGCACGAATCACATTCTTTGGCCATTTGGTAGCCACGAAGTGGTCGAAGTTCTCCAAATTGAACGCTGGGCGACGGTAGTACACGAATGTACCGATACCATATTCCTCAGCTTCGCCCTCATCGTGGTGATGATGATGGTGATGTCCGTGATGGTGATGACCTTCTTCATCTTCCTCGTGGTCATGGTCGTGGTCTTCGTGTTCTTCTTCGTGCTCATGCTCATCTTCGTCGTGATGGCCTTCGAGTTCACGAATCCATGTGGCAGAAGTAACCACCTTTTCAAAATTGAACAAGCCAGTGTGGAGAATCTTGTCGAAATCCACATCGCCATAATTACATTCCAAAATCTCTGCTTTGGGCTGGAGCGCACGGATAATCTTCTTGATGCGGTCAAGTTCTTCAGGTGAAACCTCATCCACCTTATTCAAAAGAATCTTGTTGCAAAATTCCACTTGCTGGATAACGAGGTTTTCAATATCTTCCTCACCGATATGCTTCTTCATCAAATCGTCGCCACAACCAAACTCATCACGCATACGCAGCGCATCGACCACGGTCACGATGCAATCGAGGCGTGCCAATCCGTTTTCAAGATATTTCTTGCCCATTTGTGGAATAGAGCAGATGGTTTGAGCGATAGGTTCGGGTTCGCAGATGCCGCTTGCCTCAATCGCGATGTAGTCGAACTTATCCATGCAAGTGATGTCGTGAAGTTGCTCCACGAGATCCATTTTCAGCGTGCAGCAGATGCAACCATTTTGGAGAGCTACAAGACTATCGTCTTTTTTGCCCACCACGCCTCCTTGTTCAATCAAGTTGGCATCAATGTTCACTTCGCCAATATCGTTTACAATCACGGCAAACTTAATGCCACGCTTGTTGTTCAAAATTCTGTTGAGAAGAGTGGTCTTGCCACTGCCAAGATAGCCTGTAATCAGTAGAACAGGAATTTGTTTTATCATCATAATTTATAATGTGTTTTTAGCGTTTTCTTACTGCAAAGTTACAAAAACAATCGAATAGGGCGTATCATTTTTAGTATGTTTTCATGATTTCATAGAATTTGTTCGGTGGTATCGAAAAGTTTCGTAATTTTGTATAATAAACATAATTATGTATGAGAACAATAAGTAAAATATTAGCTGGGGCATTTATTGCCACCGCCACAACATTTGGCGCATCTGCGCTTGAACTGAGCGATTTCGTTCTTTCATACCGTCCTTATGGCATCGCTGCCACACAAAAGGCACTAAACGGTGAGTATTATTATCAAAAGAGCACCGATGGCTCGAAAATCTTCCGCATTGCGTATAAGAACGAAGCCAACGAAACCACTATTTTTAACAGCGAGGAACTGAAAGGCTGTAAAATCACCGATTGGGACGGCTACGAGATGAGCAACGACGAAACAAAGATTCTCTTGCACACCGACACCAAGATGATTTATCGCTATTCATACATTGCCGACTACTATGTGTACGACGTGAAGAGTCAACGCATCACCAAACTCACCGACGAGGGTGGGGAAGAGATTGCTACGCTCAGCCCCGACAACCAGAAAGTGGCTTTCGTGAAGAATAACAATGTGTATATCAAAAACCTTGCCGACGGCTCTATTACCACTGTGACCACCGACGGTGAGAAAAACAAGATTATCAACGGCGTGCCCGATTGGGTTTACCAAGAGGAGTTTGGCATTCTCAACTCTCTGAAATGGTCGCCAAGCAGCAACACTCTGGCGTTTATCCGCTTCGATGAAAGCCAAGTGCCTATGTATTCCATGACTATGTATGAGGGCGATTGCCACCCCAACAAGGACTATTCACTCTACCCAGGCAGCTATGACTACAAATACCCAGTGGCTGGCGAGAAAAACTCGGTGGTGAGCGTTATGGCTTATGATTTGGCCACCAGCCGTCTGCAAAAAATGAATCTCCCCATCACCGACAATGACTACGTGCCACACATTGATTACGGCACACAAGACGATCGCTTGATGGTGAGCACGCTTAACCGCACCCAAAACGATTTGCATATCTACGCAGTGAATCCAGCCACCACCCAGGCAACCGAGGTGTATGCCGAGCAATCCACTTCATGGATCGACAGCAAGAGCGCCAACGATGTGATGTATTACGACACATTCTTTGTGATGCCAAGCGAAAAGTCGGGTTATATGCACCTCTATCAATATGCCTACGATGGAAAATTGATCAAGCAACTCACTTCGGGCAACGAAAATGTGACCGAATTTTACGGTTACGACAAGGCGCGCAAACAATTCTTCTATCAGCGCACCAATGGTCCGCTCAACCGCATGGTGGAAAGTGTTGACGCTGCTGGCAAAGTGGCCGCCCTTACCGATGGCGATGGCACATACAGCGCAAAATTCAACAGCAATTTCAAATACTACATTCGCACATTCAGCTCACAACGCATTCCAAACCAATACGCCATCTATAACGTGAACGGCAAAAAGGTGCGCGATTTGGAACTGAACCGCGAGTTTGCCGAAAAATATACCGCCCCAACTGTTCCACAACGCGAATTTATCACCGTGGAAAGCGATGGCTACACGCTTAATGGCTACATTATCAAGCCTGTGGATTTCGACCCCAACAAGAAATACCCTGTGATTATGCAACAGTATAGCGGTCCAGGCTCACAACAAGTGCTCAATAAGTGGAGCCTCGATTGGCAAGAATATTTTGCAACTCAAGGATTTATCATCGCCTGTGTAGATGGCCGTGGCACAGGTGGCCGTGAAAAGGCATTCCAGAGCGTGGTGTATCAAAAGCTTGGTAAATATGAAAGTATCGACCAAATTGCCGCCGCAAAATATATGGCAAGTCTGCCATACGTTGATGCAAAGCACATCGGCATTTGGGGATGGAGCTACGGTGGCTATGAGGCACTGATGGCAATGTCAACTCCGGGTAGCGACTATGCAGCAGGTGTGGCAATCGCTCCTGTCACCTCATGGAAGTTCTACGACACTATCTATGCAGAGCGATACATGCGCACTCCACAGGAAAATCCTGACGGCTACCGGGATGGCGCACCACTCGAAAACACCGACAAGTTGAAAGGCAAACTGCTGATTATGTGGGGTAGTGCCGACGATAATGTGCATGTAATCAACTCTATGCAATATATCTCAAAGCTCCACGGTCAAGGCAATCAATTTGATATGATGATTTATACAAATATGAACCATAGCATCAACGGTTGCGGCGTTCGTCTTCCACTTTACCAACGAGTTTTGAACTTCTTCAAAGCAAACTTGCAACAAAAATAAAATCGAAAGGGCTCGTATCAAAACTTAATATGATGACCGATTTGATTGTGATTACTGGACCTACGGCTTCGGGCAAGACTGGTAAGGCTGTGGCATTGGCAAAGGCACTTGATGCTGAAATCATCAGTGCCGACTCGCGCCAGCTGTATAGGGGAATGGATTTGGGAACAGGAAAAGACCTCGAAGAATACGGCGATGTGCCTTACCACATGATAGACATTTGCCCTGCTGGCTACAAATACAACCTTTTTGAATTTCTGCGCGACTATCAGAAGTGCTACGACGAAATCCGCAGCCGAGGCAAGCAGGTGATTCTTTGTGGCGGCACGGGGTTGTATGTGGAGAGTGTGCTTAAAGGTATTCAGTTGCCACCAGTGCCTCAGAACGAGGAGTTGCGAGCAGAACTCTCCACAAAAAGTCTGGAAGAACTGACCGAAATCCTCAAAACATACAAAACGCTTCGCAACAATAGCGACATCGACACTTGCAAGCGTGCTATCCGTGCGATTGAGATTTGCGTGTATTACCACGAAAATCCCACTCTCAAACTCGCCACCGAGCCACACCCGCTTGAAAATGTGTTAACCATAGGTGTGAGCATACCGCGTGATGACCGCCGCCAGCGTATTACCGACCGCTTGAAAGCACGCCTTGACGCAGGAATGGTTGATGAAGTCCGCCGACTGATTGATGAGGAAGGCGTAGCCCCCGACGACCTGATTTATTACGGATTGGAATACAAATACATCACCAAGCATGTGATAGGGGAGTTGACTTACGATGAAATGTTTACAGGACTTGAAACAGCCATTCACCAATTCGCCAAGCGACAAATGACATGGTTCCGTGGCATGGAACGCCGCGGCTTCCCCATCCACTGGCTACCCTACAACCTCACTTCCGACGAATTTGTTACAGAAGTGAAAGCACTACTGAAGTAAAATTTCTAAAGAATACACTCAATAAAAATAACCACGAATTTCCTGAAAAATTCGTGGTTATTTTATATATGTTTTGTTTGAGTGGATTACCACACGCCGTATTGGGAGCGTGAAGCATCGATGCGGAGGAGAATAAACAGAAGAATGGTGAATCCCCAAAGCGATGAACCGCCGTAACTAAAGAAGGGGAGAGGAATACCGATAACGGGGCATAGTCCAATCACCATTCCCACATTAATGCTCAAGTGGAATATGAGTATCGATGCCACACAATAGGCATAGACTCGTGCAAAGGCAGTATGCTGGCGTTCGGCAATAGCGATAACACGAAGTATCATGGTAAGGAATAGAATAAGCACAGCCACCGAACCCACAAAGCCTTGTTCTTCACCGATGGTGCAATAAATGAAGTCGGTGTGCTGCTCTGGAACATAGCCGAATTTGGTTTGTGTGCCGTTGAGGAACCCTTTGCCCATCAAGCCGCCCGAACCTATGGCAATTTTACTTTGGTTCACATTGTAGCCCTGGCCTCGCACGTCGTCTTCAATAGCGAGTGCCACCTTGATACGCATCTGCTGGTGAGGTTTCAGCACCTCGTTAAACGCAAAATTCACGGTAAAAAGCAAGCACATGCCAGCAATCGCAAAACCGATGGTGGTAAGGATTTTCCTGTTGTTCATACGGAAAAATTCCCATATCAGATAGATGAGCGAGCAGATAATAACAGGGAAGAAGAACAAGTAGCCGTGAATGTCGCAACCTAAATAATGCGCACCAAGTGCCAACGCCCCAGTACCTAAATAACCGAGAGTAACATTGCGCGCCGCAATATGCGACTTGCAGTAGATGTGAAGCATTCCCACGATGATGACCATCAGTAAGATAAACACACAAAACTCACCAAGCGTGATGTCCATAAATGGCACAGTGGAATATTTAAGCGCAATCACAAAAATCACAACAGAAGCTAAACCTGCAAAAAGCACAAGCCCTGTCATACCCTCACGATACAGAACAAACACCAGTGCGGTATAAACCAAAGCCGACCCAGTTTCGTTCTGCAAAATGATAATCAGAATTGGCAGCACGATGATGCCCACGGCTATCGCCATATTCTTGGGAGTATTGAGGCTGAAACCGTAAGTACTGAATAACTTCGCCAATGCCAATGCCGTGGCAAATTTCGCAAATTCAGCCGGTTGCAGACTCACAGGCCCTAACGTAATCCACGAGTGCGAACCTTTAATGTTAGGGGCAACAAATATGGTAAGCACCAGCAGAAGAATCATACACCCATATATAGGGTAGGCATACGCTTCATAAAACTGCCTGTCGATCAGCAATAATGAAAAACCCAAACAAAGGGAAAGAATAATCCAGCAGAATTGCTTACCAGAGTATGTGTCGAAACTAAACAGGCTGGTTTGCTCAAAACTGTATTTGGCGGCGTAGATGCTGATAGCACCATAGATGGTCATCACCAAATACAGCACGATAGTAAACCAGTCAAGCGACTTGAATATGCTTTTTTCGTTGCTACTCACTTTATATTATTTAATTCTTGAGTTCATCATTTGATTTTCCATCTCAGTGCGTTTTACCTCGCCCTTGAGATATTTCTCTATCATCAAACTACCAATCGGCACACCATATTCAGCACCGAAACCGCCATTTTCCACATACACAGCTACGGCGATTTTTGGATTGTTCATTGGAGCAAAGCCCATAAATGCAGAGTGGTCGCGACCGTGTGGGTTTTGGGCTGTACCAGTCTTACCACACACTTCAATGCCTTCAATGTTGGCCCTACGGCAAGTACCGCCAATGACAGCGCCACGCATACCAGCCACCACTTCGGTATAGTATTTTGGGTCGATAGTGGGAATGCGTTTCGTTGCGAAGCGTTTCAAAACGCCCACGCCTTCAATCCTCTTCACAAGGTGGGGTGTGTAGAAATATCCACGGTTGGCAATGAGGGCGCAAAGGTTGGCAATCTGAAGCGGTGTCGCCAAAATTTCACCTTGTCCAATCGATACGGAAATAATGGTATTTGCATTCCAACCACCTTTGATATGCTCGTTGTAGTACTTTGAGTTTGGGAGGAAGCCTCGGCTTTCAAATGGCAAGTCCACACCAAGTTTTTTGCCGTAGCCCATGCTCACCAAGTGGTTTTTCCACACGTCGAACGCATTCGCTATTGAGCCATACTTTCGATTGTTGAGCATGTTACGCAGACCCCAACAGAAAAACGCATTACAAGATGTGGTAAGGGCTGGTCTTAAATTCAGCGGAGAGGCGTGACCGTGACAACCGACACGCATACCCCTGATCACGAAACCATGGTGGCAAGGATACATGGTGCTGGCGGTGATGATGCCTTCCTGCTGTAAAATCAGACCTTGCGACGGCTTAAATGTGGAGCCTGGAGGATACGCCGCCTGAATGGCACGGTTGAATGTGGGCTTATCGTTGTCGCGAAACAGTTGAGCGTAGTTTTTACCGCGGTCTTTGCCCACAAGAAGTTTGGGATTATAAGTAGGGGATGTGACGAGAGCAAGGATTTCGCCAGTGGCGGGCTCTATTGCCACAATAGCGCCACGCTTACCCTGCATAAGTTTTTCGCCGTATTCCTGAAGGTCGAGGTCGATGCCCAATTTCAGATTGTGGCCTGCTTGTGGCTTTATGTCGTGCTTGCCGTTGTCGTAATGCCCCTTAATTCTGCCCACATGGTCGCGAATAAGAATTTCTTCGCCTTTCACGCCACGAAGATACTTTTCATATTCCTTTTCCAATCCCATGTCGCCGATATAGTCGCCAGGGTTGTAGTAGTCGTCTTTTTCCACTTCTTTAGCGTTCACCTCTCTGATGTCGCCAAGAATGTTGGCAGCCACGGGCAATGTATAGTCGCGCACAATGCGTTGAACGATGGAGAATCCGGGGAAGCGATACAGTTTTTCCTGTATTCTGCCGTAGTCCATCTGGTCGATGTGCGCGAGAAACACCTGCTCACGATAGAAATTCTTCGTTTCCCTCACTTTATCGAGACGTTCGTCAAATTCCTGTCGGGTAATCTGGAGTGTGTTGCAGAAGTCCACGGTATCAAAAGGCTGAACGTCTTTCAAAATCACGGTTAAATCGTATGACGGTTGATTAAACACAATCAACTTACCGTTTCGGTCGAAAATAAGGCCACGCGAAGGGTAAATCATTTTATGGACATAGGCATTTCCGTCAGATTTGTCCTTATAGGAATCGTCCATAATCTGAAGCATGAAAAGTCTCACCACGTAGATGCACACAAGCACCACGATGAAACCACCAATCACGTATTTCCTTTTTTCAAGGTTATAATCTTTTCTCATTTAGAGAATGCTTTTTTCGGATTTTATATGCTATCTTTTCTCGCGGTGTGTGTTCACCAAACTGTCGATACCGTAAATCAGCATGAGCGACAGGGCAAAACTACAGAATATGCGAGCGATCGTGAGCAACACATTTTGGAATGTGAATGCTTGGATAAAGAATATCAAGAAGCAGTAGATGAGCATCAATGTGCCAGCATACTTCAAGTATGTGCCCGTGCCGATACTTTTACACGAAGGGATAATAGCGCTCGACTCATCGTCGTGAGTGACAAAAGCGTAGAACACTTTAGTGCGAATGGCTGCTATCAGCAAACACGCCAATGCATTCATACCTTGGGTGTCGTTAAACACGTCAATCGACAATCCCGAAAAGAATGCGATGGTGAACACGGCATTCAGCGATAAGCCGATGGGCAATCGAAGCAGCAAATAGATGAAGATAATTGGCGTGGCTACATTGAACAGCATGATTTTGCTGAAAATCACTTGCACCAAAACCAATATCACAAACAGTATGATAAATTGAACAGTTGTTTTTGCCATTACTTTTTCTCCTCCTTCTTTGTGCCGCTTGGGTTATTGTCTTTCGTCTCTAAAGCTTTCAGTTCCACACGCATTTTGTTGTTGAGCGCGCTCACATTCTTCAGTTGCGAGAAGTCGGTGCTCAATTTCACTTTCATAGCCATGAAATTGCTCGACATCGCCTTATCTTCGCCCACTATCACGCCCACCATAATATCTTCGGGGAACAATGAAGAATAGCCGCTGGTCACCACGCTGTCGCCTTTGGCATATCTGCCGTCGCGAGGAAGTTCGGTCAAAGTGGCGTAGCGATAGTCCTCGCCATTCCAGATAAGAGTGCCGAATTTGCTGTTTTTCTTCACCTTGCACGACAAGCGAGTGTAGGGATTGATGAGCGAGATGATGCGTGCCGAGTGCTTGCCCACCACATTCACAATGCCTACCACGCCATTGTGGCCGACTACGCCCATTTCTGGCACGATGCCGTCGTCGCTACCACGGTCGATGGTGATGAAGTTGGCTGGTTGAGCCACACTGTTACTAATCACATTCGCCACCACATAGGAAAAGTTGCGTCCACTTCTTGCAAGAATGCCCGACGTGTCGGGAATCTGCAACTGATAGTTGTGGATCGCTTTTTTCAGTTGAGCAACTTCAAGTTCTAATGCCGTGTTGCGTGCCTGCAAGTCCTCGTTCACCGATTTCAATCCGAAGTATGACGACACACCGCTGTAACCTTCATACACAGTGGCACTGATACCATTCGCCGACGAAAGGTAAACGCTTTGCTGAAACGGATTGTTGCTAAAAAGCAGTACGCAGCTGATTATCACATAAATGATAAACACAAACCACGGAATATGCTTAACTAAAAATTGGAGTAGATTATTCATAACATCGGCATTTTGCTGAAGTGTGAAAGGGCATACCTATAGATACGCATAAGAAGGCAATGACGAATCGTTGCCTTCCCGTGCGAAATGATATTCTGTTTCTTATTATTGTTTCAAGAACTTGAAGTGCTTGATGTTGCGCAAAGCCACACCCGTACCCTTAGCCACAGCGTGCAGTGGATCTTCTGCCACGTGGAAAGGAATACCGATTTTGTCTTGCAAGCGCTTGTCAAGACCGCGGAGCAATGCGCCACCACCAGCCAAGTACACACCGTTGCGAACAATGTCGGCATACAGTTCAGGAGGTGTCTGCTCCAATGCGCTGAGCACAGCTGCTTCAATCTTTGAAATCGACTTTTCAAGACAGTGGCAAATCTCCTGGTATGAGATGGGCACTTCCATTGGGAGGGCTGTCATCTGGTGAGGACCATGTACCACGAAGTCTTCGGGTGGGTTGTCGAGTTCGGTAAGGGCAGAACCTACATTGATTTTGATAAGTTCAGCAGTGCGTTCGCCCACCTTCACATTGTGTGCACGGCGCATGTGTTCCATAATGTCTTCTGTGAGGTCGTCGCCAGCGATACGAATGCTCTTGTTGCTCACGATACCACCAAGCGAAATCACTGCGATTTCAGTGGTACCACCACCTATATCAACAATCATGTTGCCTTCAGGGGCAAGCACATCAAGACCAATACCAAGAGCGGCTGCCATTGGTTCGTAAATCATATATACCTCACGGCCGCCAGCGTGCTCGCTTGAGTCGCGAACGGCGCGAATTTCCACTTCAGTAGAGCCTGAAGGAATACATACAACCATAGTGAGCGAAGGCGACATCCAGCCATTTTTGCTGCTCACCTTCTTAATCATGCCACGAATCATCATTTCGGCGGCATTAAAGTCGGCGATTACGCCATCGCGCAATGGACGAATGGTGCGAATGCCTTCGTGTACCTTGCCGTGCATTTCACGAGCCTTTTCACCAACTGCGATCATCTTGCCAGTCTTGGCATCTTGAGCGACAACAGATGGCTCATCAATCACGATTTTATCTTTGTGGATAATAATCGTGTTAGCTGTACCTAAATCGACAGCTATTTCTTGTCTGAATGAGAAAAATCCCATAGTCGTGTTTTCTTGTCTTTTAAATATTTTAGTGTTTGAAGTGGCGGTAGCCTGTCATGACCATTGCCACTCCGTTGTTATTACAGTAGTCGATGCTTTCGCCATCGCGAACCGAACCACCAGGTTGGATCACTGCATCTACGCCTTCTTTGTGTGCGATTTCCACACAGTCGGCAAATGGGAAGAATGCATCACTTGCCATCACAGCTCCGTGCAGGTCGTGCTTGAAGTTGTGGGCTTTTTCAATAGCGTGCTTCAGTGCGTCAACGCGTGAGGTTTCACCCACACCGCTTGCAATGAGCATTTTGTTTTTAGCAAGCACAATCGAATTGCTCTTGCTGTGCTTCACCACTTTGTTGGCAAACAGCAAGTCAGCCACTTGTTCGGGTGTTACGCCCTTAGTGGTGCATTGTTGAAGTTCTTCAGGGGTTTCAACGTGTGTGTCGCGCTCTTGAACGAGAGCTCCGTTGAGCACTGTGCGGCATTGAATAGCAGGAACCTTGAAATTCTTCATCACGAGAATCACGCGGTTCTTTTTCTGCTTCAAAATTGCGAGTGCTTCGTCGGTGTAGCCGGGAGCGATGCACACTTCGATAAACACCTTGTTCATTTCTTCTGCTGTGGCTGCGTCGATTTCACGGTTAGTGACATGCACACCGCCGAAAGCGCTTACAGGGTCGCCAGCCAAAGCGGCATTGAATGCGTCAACCAGTTTTTCTCTTGAAGCCAAGCCACAAGCGTTGTTGTGCTTCATAATCACGAAAGTGGTTTCGTCGAAATCGTTGATCAAATTCACAGCCGCATCGATGTCGAGCAGGTTGTTGTAGCTGATTTCCTTGCCATGGAGCTGGGTGAACATCGCATCGAAATCGCCAAAGTAGAATCCCTTTTGATGAGGGTTTTCACCATAGCGGAGCGATTTGCTGCCATTTACTGCAAGGCGAAGCGCACTGTTTTCGTTTTCGTCGAAATAGTTGAAAATGTGACTGTCGTAGGCACTCGACACCGCAAACGCTTCTTTAGCAAACCAGCGGCGTTGAGCCAGAGTGGTTTCGGCATTGCCGTTTTCCTTAAGAGCGTTCACGAGAGGTTTGTATTGCGCCTTGGAAGCCACAATCACCACATCGTTGTAGTTTTTAGCGGCAGCACGAATCAGTGAAATGCCACCTATATCAATTTTCTCGATAATTGCCGATTCGTCGGCACCGCTTGCCACGGTTTCCTCAAATGGATACAAATCCACAATCACGAGGTCGATTTCAGGAATATCGTATTGGGCAATTTGCTGCTGGTCGCTTTCATTGTCGCGACGGTTCAAAATGCCACCGAACACCTTTGGGTGAAGAGTCTTTACACGGCCACCCAAAATTGAAGGGTAGCTTGTGAGGTCTTCAACGGCTGCACATTCGTAGCCAAGTTCTTGAATGAACTTCTGAGTACCTCCAGTAGAGAGGAGTTTCACACCGTTGTTGTTTAACTCTTTTAAAATTTCTTCAAGACCATCTTTGTGGAAGACGGAGATGAGAGCAGATTTAATTTGTTTCTTATCAGCCATATTTGTTTTGTTAATTCGGCATTGTTTGGCGTGACTCTACTTTTTGCGAACAGCTTATGAATCAACCAAGTCTGCCTATTTGTGCAAAATAGAATACAAAATTATTAAAAATTGACCAATTATCCACTATATTTAAACTCCTAATTATGAAAAAATATGTTTTTTCACAGATTTTTGCCAATCCCCAACTTTCCTTAGCGCAATCCGCATATTTTTTTGCAGGCACGAGCAAGTGTGAACGAAAAAGCCACACCCAGGCAATATCTTTGCACCAAAATCGCTATATTTGCATAAAAATTAATAAGCACAACATTGATTAACCATGCAAGATTTTGCAGCAATAGATTTTGAAACAGCCAATAGTGAGCGCTCATCCGTTTGCTCTGTTGGCGTGGTCATTGTGAGAGGTGGTGAGATTGTGGACAAATACTACTCGCTCATAAAACCCGAACCAGAGTACTACAACTACTGGTGCAACAAGGTGCATGGCCTATGCGCCACAGATACAGAAGACGCGCCAATCTTCCCCGAAGTATGGAAACAAATAGAGCCCATGATTGGAGATATGCCATTGGTAGCACACAACAAGTCGTTTGACGAAAGTTGCCTGAAAGCCGTCTTCCGCGTCTATCAAATGGACTATCCCGACTACGATTTCTACTGCACATGCGCAGCCTCGCGCAAAGTCTGGCCAAAAGGTCAGCACACCCTTAACGTAATTGCCGCCCGCTGCGGCTACGATTTAACAAACCACCACCACGCCCTCGCCGACGCCGAAGCCTGCGCCGCCATAGCGATAGAAATATTGTAACTTAATAGACAACACAGATAGTAAAGATTTCCCGCATAGATATATAAAAAATGTGCAGTCTATTGGTGGCTTTAGACACGCTTTCTTCTGTGTAAAAGTGACAGAATGGCTGATTTTGGCAGAGATTTTTGTTGGGAATGGGAATTGCTATTAGGGGTGGTGAAAGGACATGTGAAATAACACATGAAAATGTATTATGAATTTTCAAAATTTTACCATCAAATCGCAAGAGGTAGTGCAGAAAGCTGTACAGATTGCCCAAAGCAATCAGAACCAGGTGTTGGAGCCTGTTCACCTCTTAAAAGCAGTGATGTCTGATGACGACTCGGTTGTGAAGTTCGTTTTCCAAAAGTTGGACGTGGCTGCCACCATGATTGAACGTTCCCTCGACGAGCAGTTGAGCCGCTTGCCAAAAGTGAGCGGAGGTGAGCCTTACCTCAGTTCCGACTCCAATAAGGTGTTTGAAAAAGCCAATGCTTTCGCCACGGAGAATGGCGACCAGTATGTGACCGTTGAAGCCATCTTGGTCGGACTTCTTTCCGTGAACTCACCAGCAAGCAAAATCCTGAAAGACGCTGGCGCTACAGAAGATGACTTGAAGATGGCCATCAACGAATTGCGTCAAGGCAGAAAAGCCACTGGACAAAGCGCAGAAGAGCAGTACAACGCTCTGAAGAAATATGCTATCAACCTTTGCGAACGCGCACAGCAAGGCAAACTCGACCCGGTTATCGGCCGTGACGACGAAATCCGCCGTGTGCTTCAAATCTTGAGCCGTAGAACCAAGAACAACCCTATATTGATAGGTGAGCCTGGTACGGGTAAGACCGCCATTGTGGAAGGTCTTGCACAGCGTATCGTAAGAGGCGATGTGCCAGAGAATCTGCGTCAGAAACAGGTTTACTCTTTGGACATGGGCGCTCTGATTGCAGGTGCTAAATATCAAGGCGAATTTGAAGAGCGACTGAAAGCCGTAATCAACGAAATCACCTCGTCGAATGGCGAAATCATCTTGTTCATCGATGAGATTCACACACTTGTGGGCGCTGGTAAGAGCGGTGGCGCAATGGACGCTGCCAACATTCTCAAACCAGCCCTTGCCCGTGGCGAATTGCGTAGTATCGGTGCCACCACTCTCGACGAATACCAAAAGTATTTCGAACAAGACAAGGCACTCGAACGCCGATTCCAAGTGGTGATGGTTGATGAGCCTGACGAGGAAAGCGCTATTGCCATTTTGCGTGGTTTGAAAGAGAAATACGAGAACCACCACAAGGTGAGGATTAAAGACGATGCCATTATAGCGGCTGTACAGTTGAGCCAACGTTATATCAGCGACCGTTTCCTCCCCGACAAGGCCATCGACCTTGTGGATGAAGCCGCTGCCAAGCTGCGTATCGAAATGGACTCCGTGCCTGAAGAACTTGACGAGACCACTCGTAAAATCGCTCAACTCGAAATTGAGCGTGTAGCCATCAAGCGTGATGGCGATGCCCAACACGTGGCTCAGGTGGAAAAGGAAATCGCCGAGTTGAAAGACAAGGAAAACGACTACAAGGCAAAGTGGAAGAGCGAGAAGGAACTTATCAACCGCATTCAGCAGAATAAGATTGACATCGAACAACTCAACTTCGAAGCCGAAAGAGCCGAGCGCGATGGCGATTATGCCCGTGTGGCAGAAATCCGTTATTCTTTAATCAAACAAAAGGAAGACGACAACAAAGCCATTCAAGAGCAACTGAAATCAATGCAAGGCGAAACGGCAATGATCAAGGAAGAGGTTGACAGCGACGACATCGCCGATGTGGTATCGCGCTGGACAGGCATTCCAGTGAGCCGTATGCTCCAAAGCGAGAAAGACAAGTTGCTCCACCTTGAAGAAGAGTTGCACAAGCGTGTAGTGGGTCAGAACGAGGCTATCAGTGCCATTTCCGATGCTGTAAGGCGTAGCCGTGCAGGATTAAACGATCCTCGCAAGCCTATCGGTTCGTTTATCTTCTTGGGTACCACCGGTGTCGGTAAAACCGAGTTGGCAAAGGCATTGGCCGACTATATGTTCAACGACGAGAACATGATGACTCGTATTGATATGAGCGAATATCAAGAGAAGTTTAGTGTGAGCCGTTTGATTGGTCCACCTCCGGGCTATGTAGGTTATGATGAAGGCGGTCAGTTGACTGAGGCAGTGCGCCGTAAACCATATTCAGTGGTGCTTTTCGATGAGATAGAGAAGGCGCACCCCGATGTGTTCAACATTCTGCTTCAGGTGCTCGACGATGGCCGACTCACCGACAACAAGGGCCGTACCGTCAACTTTAAGAACACTATCATTATTATGACCAGTAACTTGGGCAGCCAGATTATTCGTGAGCGCTTCGAGCATCTGAATGCTCAGAATAGGGCAGAGGTGATTGAGAAGACTCAAAACGAGGTGTTCAACTTGTTGAAAGCTCAAATGCGTCCAGAGTTCTTGAACCGTATTGATGAAATCATTATGTTCACGCCTCTTGACGAAAACGAGATTGCACAGATTGTACGCTTGCAAGTCAGCGCTGTGGCTAAGATGCTGTCGAAGAATGGCATAACTCTTGAAGCTACCGATGCAGCTGTCGCATTCCTCGCTAAAGCTGGCTACGACCCTGAATTTGGTGCTCGTCCTGTAAAGCGTGTTATTCAGAATATGGTATTGAACAAATTGTCGAAAGACATCATTGCTCAAAACATTGATAGGGAGAAACCTATTGTGATCGACTGCGTAGGTGATGAATTGGTTTTCCGCAACTAACCCCATAATTCCGCTCTCCACATAGTAAAGTAAATTAAGAATCCCGCCTCCACGATAATGTGAGGGCGGGATTTTTTATGTTTTCTCGAAAAGTGGAGAGATTACTTGGTAAGTGTCACAACGAAGGTAGCGATTGACAGGGAAATGCCGAGAATACTTGTACCCCATTGCCATGCTGGTGGAATTGACCAAGAAGAACGCTTTTTGGAAGCGTTTGGTTCAACGTAAACCACATCGTTTTGACGAAGATTGTAAACTGGCGAGATAAGAAGATTCTTATCAGTAAGATTAACACGCTGCACTTCACGGCTACCATCAGAATTGGTGTGAATCACCATCACATTATCACGACGGCCATGAATGGTGAGATCGCCAGATTGTGAAATAGCTTCAAGAATGGTAACGCGGCCATTGGTTGATTTGATAAGACCAGGTCTGTTCACTTCACCCATTGTGAAAACTTGGAAGTTTTGGAAGCGCACCTCCACACCTGGCTTTTCTGCAAGGTAGCGAGGGTAGATGAGATTAGTGATTTCTGTCTCTACAGCGCTTTGAGTTTTACCAGCTACATAAATTTTACCAAGAATAGGGAAATCAATATTACCCTTATTGTCTACAAGATAGTAGAACATTGGGTTGTCAGAGTTGTTGGCAGAACCGGTAGCAACCATTTCTGTTTTGTTGAAAAACTTAACCAATTCAGGATTAGTGGCAGAAACACTGATTTGAAGCAAATCGCCCGACATAATCACAGGGTCGTTGATTTTCGCAGTGGCTTTCAACACTTCGGGAGGGAGCGTTTCGGCATTTTGCATGTAAGTGATGTCCTTTGGGGTACTACAACCAGCCAAGATGATGGCTAAAAATGCCATTGAAAGAAATAATCTGATATTCATATTATTGAAATTGTGTTGTTTGAATGCATACTAATTGAAATACAAAGTTATGAAAAAAATCAAAATAATTTCAAAAATAGTAGAAATATATCACCATCGCCACCAATTTTGCAATATTCCATATATAATGAAGCAAGAAAAACACATCATCGACAGCATCAACCCCCACTTTTTTTGAATTAAAGAATTGTGTAACTTTGCACATTATTTATATAACGCATTGCACAATGAAGCAAAATTTACCGATAGAGAGCCACCCATTTCCACCATTTCTGCCAGATGGGGCAAGAGTGCTGATGCTGGGTACTTTCCCACCAAAGCCAAACAGATGGGCGATGGAATTTTTCTACCCAAACAAAACAAACGATATGTGGAAAATCATGGGGCATATTTTTTATGCCGACCGCTTCAAGTTCTACAACGCAGAGCAGCGCTCCTATCGCTTGGAAGAAATCAAGGCATTCCTCACGGAGCAGCATATTGCCCTCTACGATACCGCCACCCATGTGCGCCGCCTGAAAGACAATGCAAGCGACAAATTCCTTGAAATTGTCGAAACCATTGATTTGAAAGCTTTTTTCGCCACTTGCCCAACGCTTGAGGCGGTGGTTACGGCAGGGGAGAAGGCCACGGGCGTGATAGCCTCGATGGCAAACGTGGAGGTTCCCAAAATGGGAGAGATGGTGGAGTGTGAATATGCCGGGCATCGGTTTAAATTGTTCAGAATGCCATCGTCATCTCGTGCCTATCCGCTGGCTTTAGAAAAAAAAGCTGAGGCATATTGCAAAATGTTTCGCCAATTAGGCTATGAAATTTAAATGATTTTTTGTATCTTTGCACTCGCAATCAGAATTAAAAAATGAAGAAGCAAACAATTCAATTGCTCATTGGGGCAATCATATTGGTGGCATTAGTGGCCTCAGTTATTGTTTATATGCCTAATTTAGACGCTCAAACGCTCTACAATTGGTTTAAAGACAATATGGGTTACACGCTGATATTCTTGCTGATGGCTGTTGAAAGTTCCTTTATTCCATTCCCAAGCGAGATTGTAGTACCTCCTGCCGCATACTTTGCGTGTTCAGGTGCAGGTAATGCAAATATCAACGTGGTGATGGTGGTGCTGGTTGCCACATTGGGTGCTTTAGTGGGCGCATGTGTGAATTATGTCATTTCAATGTTCATTGGCCGACCTGTGGTTTACGGTTTCGCGAACAGTAGAATCGGTCACATGTGTTTGATTGATGCCGAGAAAGTGGAAAAGGCTGAAAAGTATTTTGCCGACCACGGTTCAATATCCACATTCTTGGGACGCTTGATTCCTGGCATACGCCAGCTGATTTCAATTCCTGCTGGCTTGGCACGCATGAGTTTCCTTAAGTTCTCTGCGTTCACCACTCTTGGAGCTGGTATTTGGAACGTTACATTGGCGGCTCTTGGCTGGTGGTTAAGCACTTTCGTTGCAGAGCCAGATTTATACGCTCAGCTCGAAGCCAACAACAAATACCTCACTTACGCAGGTTTTGCATTGTTTGGATTTATTGTTTTATACATTGCTTATAAAGGCTTAAAAGGCTCACCAAAGAAAGGATAATATGAAAGTATCTCCTTCACTTCTGTCGGCAGATTTCGCCCATTTGGCTGAAGAACTGGAATTTATCAATGCCAGTGATGCTGATATGCTTCACCTCGATGTGATGGACGGAGTGTTTGTGCCCAACATTTCATTCGGTTTTCCCGTGATGAAATATGTGAATAAGCATTGTCAGAAGCCATTAGATGTGCACCTGATGATTGTTGAGCCTCAAAAGTTTGTGGCTGAAGTGAAAGATTGTGGTGCAGAGATAATGACGGTTCACTACGAGGCCTGCGTTCACCTCAACAGGGTGATACAGCAAATTCACGATGCCGGCATGAAAGCAGGCGTATCGATCAACCCCGCCACACCAGTGTGCTTGCTCAAAGACATACTGCAAGATGTGGATTTGGTGCTGTTGATGTCGGTGAATCCTGGATTTGGAGGACAGAAATTTATTTCTGGAACAATAGAGAAAGTAAAAGAACTTCGCCAACTCATTGTTGCTACAGGCAGCAAAGCTATCATTGAAGTTGATGGTGGCGTAAATGCCGAAACCGGCGCAAAATTAGCCGAGGCTGGAGTTGACATGGTGGTTGCTGGCAACTACGTTTTCAAATCAGAAGACAGAACTGCCGCAATAGCATCACTGAAGAAGTTGTAGACATATTGGAAAGGTGCCGGAGTGGCCGAACGGGACGGTCTCGAAAACCGTTGTACCCTTACGGGTACCGAGGGTTCGAATCCCTCCCTTTCCGCAACAGAAACGAGGAAACCCCAACAGGTTCCCTCGTTTTCTTATTTTTATGTGGCGTTGCTTCTTGAAATTGCAAATTATTTCAATACTGGGGGGGCACTGAAACAAAAACATAAAAAACAGCTTGCCTTCGGCGAAAAACAAATCTTCAGAAATCTGATTATCCGAAAACGCAAATAAGAATTATAACGTAGGGACATGCCTTTGGAATGTTTCGATGCAAACAACAATGTCTCAACGCATTAGGAACACACCAGAAGAACCATCCCTTTGGTATACTTCAATTTGCTTTTAAATTTGAAACAGCTTCCAGCCAAGAAACCATTTAATCATCAGGGGTTTTTCGCCGTGAAACGGCGAGCGGTTTTTATCCTTGGGAAAAGTGGAAGGTCCTCGTAAGAGGGTGGCGGAGGGATTGTGTGGTTGGCGGCATAGAAACTCGTTTCCAATGACACAAAGCGCACAGTCGCACCGCCAAATGCGAAGCATTCCACTTTGCCCCAAGGCTGTTTTTTATGTTTGTGTTTTTGATTCCATTCACGATTCGGCAACAATATAATCATTGCCCATGTAATTTTTCACTGAGCCCACAACTGGGCAGAGTGAACTGTGGTGAAGGATTGGAGTAGCCTTTCTTGCAATTCTTCAGCAGTGCCGAGGTGATTGTGGCGGTGGTGTGAAAAAAGATTTGCGAGGATGAGAAAAAAATTGTATCTTTGCATCGCTTTTAGGGAAATTCATCCCTGATGGCAGCGTTCGGGATATAGCTCAGTCCGGTTAGAGTATACGTCTGGGGGGCGTGGGGTCGCTGGTTCGAATCCAGTTATCCCGACCACGCACAAAGCTTGATAGCACCACCGCTATCAAGCTTTTTTTCTTCTCCCCCATCCTCATTATTTTAAAAAACATTAAAAGCTCAGTTAAATATATACTTTTAACACCTTAAACTATACTATCTAATGATTAAATGATTATATTTGTAGAAATTCTACAAAAACACAATCGTAATGATACTCAAAATCGAATTGGAAAACTTTTTCTCCATCAAAGACCGAGTGAGAATTGACTTCCGAGCTGCCAATATCAATACAGCATTGGCTCGTGAATTGGGACATAATGTGATGGTCTGGAATGGGGTGCCTATTTTAAAGTCCGTTGGTTTGTTTGGTCCAAATGCTTCGGGCAAATCGAATGTGATGAAGGCTATTAATTTCTGTTGCAGAATGATTTTAGACTCCCATCTCTATAATGAGGGGACTGTATTCAATTTTGAACCTTTCAAGTTTGATGGGTGGCAAGATAAATCGAGCAAATTCCTCATCGATTTTGTGTGCGACAATATCGAATATGAGTATTCTTTTGAACTGACCAAGGAAAGAATACTCTCAGAAAGCCTATATCATTATCCTGTTGGTAGGCGTGCTAAAGTATTTGTTCGTGAGGCCAATGGCAAATATAGCTTTGGAACTGGAGTTTTCGCCAAACCCTTAGATGTGGTCTTAAACACGAGTGAGAAAAATCTGTTTCTGAGTAGAGCAAGTTCCATGAATCGAGAACTTGCACAAAAACTATATCGTCATTTTATGAACCAGTTCTTGCTTGGACTGGTAAATGTGAATGAGGTGATGGTGCTTGATAGCTTCAACACCTACAAGAAAGTGATTCTCAAAGCTCTTGAAATCTGCGACACCGACATTACCAACATAGAGGCAAGAAAAGAACAAACGCCAGCTCCAGTGGTGATACCAGGGCAGGGAGAACTCACATTCAAAATGGTGGATGTGCTGAAATTCAAAACATTCCACCGAAACCAAAAGGATGAGATGTTTGATTTAGACTTGGAGGAATCAAGTGGCACAAGAAAACTTTTTCAGATATTGATTCGCTTGCTTGATGTGGTGAAAAACAGAAAAGGCATTATGATGGACGAGTTTGATTTAGGACTTCACACTCGATTAGCTGATTTTATTTTAGACTTGATTCACGCATCGGAAGGAAGCCAACTTTTATTCTCGTCACACAACACCAATCTCATTGATGTGAAAAGATTGAGAAGAGACCAAATTGTGTTTGTCAATAAGAAGGAAAATGGTGCTACTGAAGTGTATTCTCTCTACGATTTTAAAGATTTCCGTGAGAATATGGATGCCGAAAAGGGGTATATACAAGGTCGATTTGATGCCGTCCCGTATGTCGACTCCTCCGTTGAAAGTATCAAACAACTATTGGAGGATTGATTATGGCAAGCAAAAGAGAGAAAGCACCGATAAAGCGAATGCGCAGGATTATCCTGGTTATCTGCGAAGGAGAAACAGAGGTTGGCTACATCAATCTCGTGAAGAAATGGTATAAATCGCCTGTGCGCATCGTCTCACATATAGAGGGGACGAAAATCACTCAATCTCTTGTTGAAAAACGAGCACGAGAACTGAAAATTTCGCCTTTCGACAAGGTTGATACATTTCTAATGTATGACATGGACGTTGCCGCCGTTAATAAAAAAGTGATGGCGTGCAAAGCAGAACCACTACTGAGTAATCCGTGTTTTGAAATATGGCTCCTTCTACACGCAAAAGACCAAATATCAGCATTATGCTCCGATGCCGTACTGAAAGAACTGAAGAAAAGCGCTTCTGTTTGGAGCAACTACAACAAAGCCTATTATACGGCAACACAGCAAGCCTATCTTAAAGAACATCTCGGCAAAGCCATAAGTAGAGCAAAACAACTCAAAGATTTCCAAAACCCTTCCACAAGGATATACAAGCTACTGGAAATTCTTGAAAATTAGCACTGCATCTGGTAAAGTACCCGAAAGCGAAACACCGATTTAATCCATTTTAATCCAATTTTCACCGATTCAAAAAATAGGTGATAATGGATTTTTAATTGGGTTGAATCGGGTGTTTTTGATTTTTTATCGGAGCACTCGGAGTAATCAGAGCACTCGGAGTGCTCTATTCTCTAATTTCTAACTTCCAACTTCTAATCTCTAACTTCTAACTTCTAATTTCTAATTAGATATGGAGGAGGTCGCGGTATAGGTCGAGGGCTATGCGCATTTGGTCGTCGGTGATGGTGTGCCCAGGGCGCACGTCGCCACAGGCGGCGAGCAGGGTGCAGTTGATTTCGCCATGCTCGCTTTTCTTGTCGTGGTGCATGAGGTGAAGCAATTCATCGTAGTGGTCGCAGGTGATGTGGTAAGCGCCGTAGTTGGCGTAAACGAATTCGGCCAATCGGTGCAAATCCTCTGTCGGGAATTTCAGGATTTGGTGCGAAAGCACCATTTCTGCCACCATACCCCATGCCACAGCATAGCCGTGGGCGATGGGTTTGCCGTCGTGCAGCGCCTTGCTCTCGAATGCGTGTCCCACGGTGTGCCCCAAGTTGAGCGCGCGGCGAATGCCTTGCTCGTGAGGGTCTTCCTTCACGATTCGCTCTTTCACCAGAACCGAAGTTTTGAGCAACTGGAGCAGATGCTCGGCATCTGCATTTTGGAAGTCGTAGCCCGTGAGTTTGATGAACTCATCGTGGCTGCTGAGCATACCGTGCTTCAGCATTTCGGCGTAGCCCGATTTCAGTTCCGTAATCGGCAATGTGGCGAGGAAGCGAGTGGAAATAATCACATCTGATGCCTCTTGGAAACACCCAATCTCGTTTTTCAGTCCACCGAAGTTGATGCCCGTCTTTCCGCCCACCGCTGCATCTACGGCACTGAGCAGCGTGGTGGGAATGTTGACAAAACTGATGCCACGCTTGAAGGTGGCGGCAGCAAAGCCTCCCAAGTCGGTCACCACGCCACCGCCAAGGTTCACCACCAACGATTTGCGAGTGGCACCACCTTGCTCCAGGCTGTTCCACACATGGGTGAGCGTGTCGAGGTTTTTGCACGAATCACCCACGCCGATGGTGATGATTTGCGCCTCTGCCAAATGGCGGCTACGGATTTTGGGAAGCACTACGCGTGCTGTGTTTTCATCTACTATCACCGCCTGATGGTTGTGTGGCTTGGCGTCGAGAATGGCATCAAGCGCGAGGGCAACATCGTTGGTGAACACAAGATTTTGCGACATTACTGCAATTATTGTTGTTTGTGTATATAATTTTTGGCACGAAGCAAGACTTTATCATAACGTAAGGACATGCCTTTGGCATGTTTCAAACGCATCCACCAACGCATCCACGCACAACCAACATGCCGAAGGCATGTCGCTACGCGATGGCGTTATCATTGGCGGATTTTCAGGCCTCCTACATGTGCCTTTTTTACTGTTTTGTGGCACGAAGTGCTTCCAAAAGCAATGGCAGAGCCTCGGCAAGGGCGGTCATGCTGGGGTAAACGATGTCGGCACCTGCTTTGTAGAGGTCTTTTTCTGGAATTGGACCAGTGGTGACGCCGATGGTGAACGAACCTGAAGCGTGACCAGCCTGCACACCGAGTGGCGCGTTCTCAATCACGATACATTCGCTTGGCTTTGCGCCAGCCTTTTGCTGACCACGCAAATATGGCTCTGGATTGGGTTTGCCGTTGCGGGTGTCGGCACCTGTCACACGATCAGCCTCAAACAAACCGTCGTAGTCGTGGTCGATGCGTTCGAGGATTGATGGCTGATTCGAGCCAGTGACCAACACATTTTTCAAACCGGCAGCCTTAGTGATTTTCAGCACATCGGCAGCACCTTCCATGATGGCAGGTTCGCCAAGTTCGTTGAAGTAGCGTCCCTTCACCTTATAGTATTCCCATGCTTCCTGGTCGGTGATATTCTTACCAGTACCACGGCGGAACATCATTTTAACAATATCGGCACCTGTCATGCCCTCGTATTGGTAAAACTCATCGCGTGAGCATTTCACGTTGTTCTTCTTCATGAGTTTCACCCATGCGCGAGTGTGATTTTTCATCGAATCGTAAAGCACACCGTCGCAATCAACGAGTGCCACTTTAATATCAACGCTTTTGTTGCCACTATATTTCAGATAGTTGGCTATTGCTGCTTGTTCAGTCATTTTATTATATGTTTTTATTTAACCGGTTATCTAACTGTGATGTGGAAACAGCCCTGCTTGCGCTCGTAGATGGCGTAGCAGCGGTTTGCCTCCCTGAAATTGTAAACGATTTCTGCAAGAATATTTTTCAAACTCTCCAGCGAAATACGATAACTGTCGTCAAGGCAGTCGAACTTCGTCCAACTGATGTCGAACGTGGTGCCGTAGAGGTGGCACGATTGCTCCGTGGCGGCTGCGTTGCGCTTTCTGAGTTTGGCCACAGTGTGCTCGGTGCGCAGTAGGCTGTTCACCCTTATTCGGTAGCCCTTGCCTCCGCGCGCCTTGATGGTGTCTTGGAAAGCCTTGCCTATCTCGTGCAGCAGATTTGCCGCTTTCGGCACGAGATAGGGGTGCGCATACTTCATCGTAGAGTCGATGTAATACACATCGCAGGTGTAAAGGCGCACGATAGGGCGTTTGAGTTTAAATGCCGACCTAACGTCGGTAATAGGGTCGATGCCATTGGCGCGGGCGGCTTCCAGTTGCATTGCATTCGAGTCGTTAAACAGTCCTGTCAGACGGCCGGGCTTGATGTGTGTCTGCATCACATGCTCATCGCCATTGTCGGTGGCATGTTCCGACGCCTTCAGGTTTGAGTTGGTGACAATCATTTCATCGGTCAGCACATATTCTAATCTGTCTTGCTGATAGCCACATGTGTAAACCGACGACGATACAGCCAGCACCGCCACCACTATTATCAACGACCAAAGAAGAGTTCGCATTATGTTTTTTGTGTTGTATGTTTTTTATCTGCCTACGGTTTGCACGTAGAGTATGTTTTTATTTTCGTCAAGATTCATTGTCTTTTTCATCGCATCACGGTCGCACCCATATCTGAGCACCGTCTTCAAGCCTGCCTGAGCGCAGTAGAGATACACATTTTGCGACGCAGCACCAGCCGCATAGCATTGGTGCTCAATGTCTTTCTGCTTGGTCTTGTCGGCTACAAACACGATATTCACAGGAGCCGTAACGGCAAAGTCCTGAAGTGCCACCTCTTCGCGGAAGTCGCCAGTGGCAATGGGAGTGAGCGTGTTTTCCTCAGCACTGTAACGGCTGATTTCGGTGGCAGTCACCACATAAATCTCAAGTTCCTGTCTATTCATAGCGGTGCCAATGGTGCGTTTGCCATCGTGAGTGATGCCCCACGCCGCCCAAAGCATATCGCTCAACTCCTGCTTAGTGACGGTGGACGAAGGGTCGATGTCGCGTTGAGAGCAACGCAGACTCATTGCCTGCATCAGAGGCATACCGCCAGTTGTTTTAGGCTGTGGAAGCACTTCTGCATTTGCGCAGCAGCACAAACCAATCGACGCTGCGCATACCACTGATGTGGTCAATCTATTCTTTTTCATATATCCCAGAATTTTGTTTCCACAAATATACGAAAAAGCCCCGAAACATCACCCCAAACCACCCAATAAATTATCCACAAGAAATCAAAAGTTATAAATCAGAAGTTAAGGAGTTAAGAAGTTAAAGAAGTCAAGACGATACTTTCGTAACACGCAATTTGCTGGGGAAGACACACCAATTTAATCCATTTAAACCCGATTTACACCCTATAAAACCAAATGATAAAAATAGGTGATAATGGATTTCTAATTGGATTAAATAGGTGTAAAAAAAACACATAAATAATTGTGCTAATTTGTGGCTAAAAATCACACACAAATTAGTGTGAGTAAAGCCAGCCACGAATTTCACAAATCACACGAATAAAAATTTTCGATGTTTAATCTTGTGTAAGGTCCCCTACCCTCTAATTTCTAACCTCTTACTTCTAACCTTCTAATTTCTAACCTCTAACTTCTAACTTCTAATTTCTTGGGTTACCAGTTGGGGGTGTCGATGGCGTTGCGGCGGTGTTCTTCTTTGAGGGGGGAATCGGGGTCGATGGCGGCGTATTGCTGCATACGGCGATAGCGTGGACGGCAGATGAAGCGCTCCACCATGTAGGCTGCCACGAAGTAGAATGCCACGAGCGCCCAGAGCATGTAGAAGTTGTGCGACACTTGTTCGAGTGTGGCGGCATCGCTCTGAATGGCGATGTAGCCGTTGGCCGCCCATGTCGATGGTATGGCGTTGCCCACGGCTATCCACAGGTCGCTCATCATATAGCGCGGCCATGAAATGCCGGTGAGAAATACGAATATCACGGAGGTGAACGCCACCACAAGGAAGGTGGATTCGCGGTCGTTGACAAACACTTGCAGCGTTTGCCCCAACAGCGATGCGCTCAACAGGAACGGCAACATCAGCACCACGATATCGAGGGTGGAGCCATTCTGTGGGAAGTCGAAGAACATTGGCACGAATTGAAGCACATACACGGTGGGCACAATGTAGATAACCCAGTGACAGAGCATTTTGCCAATAATGGTGGCACCCACGCCGGCATCAATCGCCAGCGGGTCGAATCCACGGTTACGCAAGCGGCGTTCGCGACCACCGCCACGAAGCACGCAAATGCCCAGAATCATACTTTGCTGGAGCACCAACACGAGAATGCAGGGAAGCACCGCCGAGGCGATACCCATCGACACATTGCCGAGTGCCACCTGACGGTTCTCGATGATGCCACCATCAGACTCAGCCACGGTGCCCGACACGATGCCTATTTTCGCATTCTGAAGTTGCGAACACACATTCATCTGCACATTGGTGAGCGCCGAAAGCATCTGCTTGTAACGCATCAGCACACCCATATCGGCATAGAGCGACACTCTGCCCTGCCCTCCACCGAGAGCCTCGCGTGTGAAATTGGCAGGGAAATACACAATGCCATAGCACTCATGCTCATTCATCAGGCGGCGCGCATCTTGCATATTGCTCACATAATCCATCACGCACACCTCAGGCGTGGCGTCGAGCTGACGCACAAAGTCGCGCGTGAGGTGACTACGGTTGTCGTCAACCACCACCACCTTCATATCGTGCGCCACCTCTGTGTTGTAAATCAAAGAATAAAGCACAGGATAAGTGGCACAAAGCACAAGAAAGAAAATGATCACGGCCTGATCGTGGAACGCAAGGTTGAGTTCGCGCTTCCACACCCGAAACACGTCGATAGTCCAATTGATTATGTTGCGAAAAATTGACATTTTCTGTAATTGATTTCTGAAATTTCGTTAGCCTTTATGGCACATACACCGGGTGCAGACATTCCTTCTTCAATCGCCAAATAAGCGGCCAAGGAAGCAGGATAAATCCAATCAGCACCGCATAATACACGCGGCTGAAGTAGAGGTCGATGCCATTGAGCGCCTGGTCGATACTGATAAGGAAGAAATACTTCACCGGCATGATAAAGCCGATAGCCTCAATCCAAGCGTACATCGACTCCTGTGGCAAAGAGAAGCCACAGAACGAGAACGAGAGCATACCCAGCAGCGTGCAGAGCATGGAGCCGAGGCGGAAGTTAGGCACCACACACATCACAAACAGTGCCCAGCCTTGGTTGGCAAGCACAAATAGGAACATGGCCCAAAGCATGTGCGATGGCGCACAATTCAGCGGAAAACCGTAGATGCGGTACATCATCAGCTGAATAAACCACCCCATAGCCGTGAAAATCACGGTTTGAGGCAGGATTTTACCTGTGATAGCCACGATGATGCTGTCGCCTGCCTCTTGCAGCCATTGTCGGCATGTGCCGTATTTGAGTTCGGTGCCAATGCTGAATGCCGTGACAAGCAAAATAATCAACGCCAAGAAGCAAGGCACAAACGAATTGTTGAGATAGTAACTATAGTTGGTCCACGGATTGTTGAGCGCGTGCACATCGGTCAGCACTGGCTGGAGAGTGGCTGAGATAGTGGGTCCAGGCACACCCAGCGTCTGTAGCGCCGTGCTCACAATCGCTCCGTTTGCCATCACCGATATGGTCTTGAAGCCCTTAAACATGGTGGAGGCTGGTGTGTAGTAAGCATAGTTGATATAGTAACTCACCGTGGGTTTATTGCCGCTGAGCGCCTTTTCCGAGAGGTCGGAAGGAATGTAGAAAAATCCCAGCACTAACCCACGCTGCACGGCATCGGTGGCCTCCTGATAGTTGCGGAAGTGGTATTTCACGTCCACCGTCTTAAACGCCGACAAATTGCGGGTAAGTGTGCGTGAAAGCGACGTGTTGTCGAGGTCGACGATGCCCACCGGCACACGCTCCACAGCACCCTCGTTCATCAAATCAAAGAAAAACCAACTGCTTGCCAACGGCACGACCACCATCATCCAAAAGTACACCTGCCGCCTCACAAGCGAGACTGCACCGTGCTTAAGCGATTGTTTGATGTAGTGGAAAAGCATTTTTTATAATTGATTTTTTTATGAGTTATTCAGGAAGCAGAACCGACATTCCTGGGCGGAAGCCCTCGATGTGGTCCAATGGGCGCATCTTCACGGTGAAGGTCTTGCTGTCGTATTGACCATACGCCTTGGTGGCGTTCCACACGGCATAAGAGCCCATATCGTGAATGTAGTACACCTTCATTTTCGCCTCCTTATTGTTGAGAGCAGGAATAGTGACCGTGAGCACGGTGTCCATAGGCAACTTCGAGAGCATTTCCTCACGCACGCTGAAAGCCACCCACATATCCTGAATTTTTGAAATGGTCATGATAGGAGTGCCAAGTGCCACCAGTTCGCCCTCATGTGGGAAAATCTCGCTCACTTCGCCATCGCATGGAGCCACCAAAATTTGGTCTTCGAGCAGCGACTGCACTTCCATCACCGAAGCGCGAGCCACGTCTTCCATACCTTGAGAGGCGGCCTTGTCTTCCTGCTGTGCGCCATTGTGCGCCAACCGGGCTTGCGACTGTGCGGCAGCCACGGCAGCGGTAGCGGCATCGTAGGCAGCCTTTGCCTCGTCGCGCTTCTGCTCGGTCATCACACCCTCTTTATAGAGATTTTCGATACGCTGATACGTTTTGTGAGCGATTTCCTGTGCGGCTTTGGCTTGCTCCACCATGCTGTTGGCGCCACTCTTGATTTCTTCGCGAGTGCCTTTTTCCACCTTTTGCGCAGTGGAGGCAGCCACACGCTGTGCGCTTTGAGCCTTGTAGAGCGCAGCATCTACCGTCTTGCTGCTAATCGACACCAAGGTATCGCCCTTGTGCACATAGTCGCCCTCCTTCACATAGAAGCGCACCACACGCCCAGGCAACTTGCCCGACACACGCACTTGCTCGCAGTCGGCTTGACCTTGGGTGATGTCCTTTGGTGGTTGAATGAGCAGCATACCGAGTGCCGCAATGCCAGCCACCACTATGGTAAACACGAAGAGAGCAGCCAGCAAAGCCTTGTCGCGCTTGCGTGCGATGGTGCGTTGCTCCTTCACCTCGGCGCGAGCCGTGGGTTGCTCCGAGTTTTTCTTCTTCGATTTCTTTTTTGGCTCATTCGCTTCCTCAACGGCAGCGACAGACTGTGAAACCATTTCTTCCACCTGAGCCTGAACTTTCTGGGTCTGTTCCTTTTTTTCTTGTTCCATATATCGTCGAAAAATTGTTGCTGTGATACAAAAATATATTAATACTTCATCTGCCCCATCACCTTTGAGAGGTAAACGTCGCAGAGCTGAATGTCAATTTGTGCGTCGATGTTTTCGCTGTAGGCTTGCACCCAAGCAGTTTGTGCGCCAATCACGGTATCGAGGTTGGTCACGCCCTCACGGAATCCGAGTTGTGCGCAACGCAAGTTCTCGTCGGCTTGTGCGAGGTGCGATTTGGTCTTTTCGAAAGTTTTCCAAGCCTCCTCGTAGCGGAATTTCGCCTGATTCACCTGAAGGTTGATTTTCTCGCGAGCATCGTCGATTTGCACCTTGCGCAGTCGAGCCTCGGCTTGCGCCTCCTTGTATTTGTTGCTCAGTCCGCCCCAGTGCCACAACGGAATCTTCACCATTGCGCCCACCGAGAAGGCAAAGCCAAACTTGTTTTCAAAGCCGTTGTATGAGTTAGGGTTGGTGCCGTGGTAAGCCGCAAATGCCGCAATCTGTGGCATCATTTCGCTCTTTGCCACTTTGGCTTTCTCGTCGAAAATCTTAGCGGCTATTTCAAGCGAACGAATATCGCTGCGGTTGGCATACACCGAGTCCATCTGCAAATGCGTTGGGCGAAGCGTTCCGCCTATCTCGTCGCGGTTTTCATCTGCGAGCGTGAAGCGCACATTGATGGGCTGACCGCAAATTTGGTTCAACGCCATGCGAGAGAGTTCCAAACCGTTCACCACCTTGGTGAGATTCACATTTGCCTCGTTCACCTTCACGTCCACGGTGAGTTTGTTGGCCTTGGTAGCCACACCCTCCTTAATCATTTTCTCCACATCGCTATCGAGGTTCTGAACCAGTTTCAAATAACTCTCCACCAGTTTTTTCTTAGCCACGAGCGACACCACGCGCCAGTATGCCTCATCTACGCTATACACCACATCTTGCACCTTGGTGTCGTGCATATTGCGCGCAAGTTCTTCGGCATAGTGGGTGATATTGTTCATCGCACGAATTTTGCCACCCATGTAGATAGGCTGCGTCATGGTCACCGCTGCGGCAAACACATTGTGCACATCGTAGGTGAGTGCGCTTTTAGGGAGCAAAGCCACCTGCGAAGGAATCACCGAGCCTTCGTGAATCACGGGCAGACCAGTGGTGGGGTCCTTCACAAGATTGAAGTCGTAGGATCCCGTTGCGGGGTTGAAAGTCTTGGTGGGAAGCAACTGGTCTTTATCCACGAGCGAGAGTTTCTTCTGATTGTAGATATATCCACCCTCGAAGTCAAAACTTGGCAGATAAGCCGCCTCAGCCTGTTTGCGCTGGTAGCCTGCCTGCTCAATTTTGATTTGCTGTTGCAGAATTTCCTTATTGTTGGCAATAGCCATGCGGCGACATGAATCGAGCGACACTGTGCCCTGCCCCATTACTGGAATCGCCGACAAAATGATGATACCTAATAAAAATTTTCGCATTTTTATTTTGCAATTTCTACGCGAAAAGCCACAAGTGCCAATCACGCCAATTAAACACAGAATGCAAATTTAATAATAAAACTCACAAATTGTTACACCTCGTGGCTATATGAACCACAATTATTGGATAATTGAACAAAAAAAGTCCACCACCCCCACAAATTCACATGGATTTTTCTGCCACAAATTAGCACAAATTTTCACAAATTAATCATTGTGTGGGATTACAACAAAACACCGATTTAATCCATTTAAACCCGATTAACACCCAGATAAAAAATTCTGTTTAATCCGTTGAATCTGTGTGATATATATAATAAATCCGTGAGATCCGTGCAATCTGTGTGAGATCAAGCGAATGGATGGGGATTAGGCGTCGAAGATTTCGCCTTTGCGGCGCTTTTCTTGATATTGGCGCTCTTTTTCTTGGCGCTGTTGTTCCTTGAGTTGGTCTTTTGTGGGCTTCGGGTCTTTTTGGTCGCGCTTTTGGATTTTCTGTTTGCGTGTTTCGTGGTTGGGCTTGCGGTCAGGGTTTTCGGCAAAACTCTTCACCACTTCCTCCACAGCCTCACGGTTGCCGAACAGGTAGTTGACCACGATTTGCACCACCAGTTCGCTTTTCTTCGACACCAAATTCACGAGCAGTCCACGCGTGCCGTCGGGCATAATGCCTTCCACAGCGTATGTGTCGAAGTTCTTCACCTTGATTTTGGTTTTCTTCACCTCATACATATTGAAATCGGCAGCCTTGCGCTGGAGCGTGGTGAGGTAGATATCCTTCTTGCTGTCGGCGTCTTTGGTGTAGAGGTGCACGGTGAGCAGCATATCCTCCCACTGACGCTCATAGCGCACGCTGGTGTTCAACAACTCAAACCCTCCTTCTGGTACAGAGAAGTTCAGATTGTATTTACTCCAAGTGAGGTCGAGAGCCATTGCTGGAAGCACGGCTGCCACCATCAGAAGAACGAATATTGCTTTTTTCATCATCGCGTTTTGCTTTTTCATATTGATTATAACACAAAAGTAATAAAAATGTTATATCCACCTACCCATTTTATAAAAAATTAAGAGGTGACCGCCGAAAAAGCAGTCACCTCTCATCTATTTCAATCGAGATTGATAGTCGGGTATGAATTAGCGGCGTTTTTTACCACCACCGCGCTTTTGCTGTTCGCGCATAGCGGCTTGCTGCTGGCGTTGCATTTCTTCCATGCGAGCCATCCAACCGCTTTTCTTTTTAGGCTTCTTGCTGTATTCTGCCATTTTTGCACGCACATCTTCTTCCTTCACCGAAGCACGCACTGCATAAGTGGTGGCGATGGTGATAAGGAGCGACACGAAGTAGTAGTAGCTCAAACCAGATGCGTAGTGGTTGAAGAATACCAGGAAGAACACTGGCATCAGATACATCATCCACTTCATGCCTGGCATACTCTGGTTTTGGCTCTGCGACTGCATCGACACATAAGTGTAGAGAATGTTGGTGGCGGTCATCAACAAGCAGAAGAGGCTAATGTGGTTGCCGAAGTAGCTGCTGATGAGTGGAATTTGGGTGGTCCAACTCACAATGGCATCAGGAGCTGAGAGGTCGTGTGCCCAAAGGAACGACTGGCCGCGCAATTCGATACATGATGGGAAGAACGCAAACACGGCGATGAGCACTGGCATCTGGAGCAACATTGGCAAGCAGCCACCAAACATGCTGGCACCAGCAGAGCGATAGAGTTCCATCGTCTTTTGCTGGCGCTTCATGGCATCGGCTTGGTCGGGATATTTTTCGTTGATAGCCTTCACATCTGGTGCGAGAATCTTCATCACTGCCTGTGAGCGGTAACTCTTGATAGTGAGTGGAGTGAGCACCAATTTGATGAGAATGGTGAGAATCAGAATAATGATACCGTAACTGCCAATGAATGAGCCTAACCAGTCGAACACAGGAATCACCACCCATGTGTTGATCCAGCGGAAGAGTGTCCAGCCCAGTGGAATGAGGCGTGTGAGGTGAAGGTCCTCAAATTCAGGATTGTCGCCACCAGGATATTGCTTAATCATTTCGTCGATGTTGTTCAGCACCTTATAGCGGTTAGGACCGAGATACAGGAAGAATGATGCAGGGTTGGCGTTGTCGGCTTGATATTCGATTTCTGAGTGCACGGTGAGCATTTTCAGATAATCGTTAAACTCTGGCGACTTCTTGTCGAATGGCACGCTGGTGAGCGTCATGCCGCTGAATTGCTTCTGAGCGATGAACACAGATGAGAAATACTGGTTCTTCGCAGCCACCCACTTCATAGCGTCGGTGAAGTTTTCTTTCTGTTCCGAACTTTCGGTGAGGTAGTCGGCGTCGTCGTCGCCCACAAACTTGTAGTAGAGTGTGCTGTTGCGCTCTTCAAACATACCGTCCACTTCGTGGCGACGCATCTTCTGCTTCCAGTCGAAATACATTGGGTTGCTGCTGTCGAGCACACGGTTCATATTCTTTTGCACCACTTCCATGTGCACCACATAGTTGTCGGGGCGGAGGGTGTAGCGAATACCGAATTGAGCACCGTTAGGGAAGTTCAATGCCATCAGCACGCTTGAATCGGTCTTTTCCACAGGCTCGAAATAGAAGTCCTGGGTGTTGTAGCGTTGGGTGCTGGTGTTGAGCATGAAGCCATACTCGTTTTCACCTGGTGAGAACACCTCAACATACTTGCCAAACGCCTTGTTCGAGGTGTTGTGGCTGGATTTGTAGTTAGGAAGGGTGGCGCGAGTAATCATTGCACCCTTGCTTGAAATCACAAGTTGAAGTGAGTCGTTCTTAATCACCACCGAGTCGTTGCGTGGAGTCATCATCGCAGAGAAGTCTCCATTGCGGGTGTAGGTGTTGTTAAGCTCGCGCAGAGCAGAAGCCATTGCGGGGCTGAGTGCCTCGGTTTCGGCGTCGTTCACGGTCTGCGCCTTGCCGTCGATGTTGAGGGAGGCTTTCACCTTGCCGTCAACGAGAGCCACTTGAAGGTCGGCAGTCTTAATCACGGCAGAGTCGCCACCGTAATTCTTCAAGTTTTCTTTAAGTTTCGCGAAATCGTTGGCTGATAGCGAATCTGTGGCAACTTGTTTGTCACCGCTGTCTTTCTTATCTTGATTGCTGGCAACCTGTTCCTGTTTTTGCTGCGCAATCTCTTCCTCGCTTGGTGCGAAGAGGATATTGAACCCAAAAATCACAGCCATCATCAAGAGTAAGCCGATAATCGTGTTTTTGTCCATCTTAAATAATTAATCGTTCCGCAGTATGGTAACTGCAAATCAATGTTTATTTGTTAGTTAGTAAATTATTTATTTCTCATTTTTGTTTTTAATCACCGCACGCACAAATGCCATAAACAGTGGGTGTGGATTCAGCACCGTGCTGCTGTATTCGGGGTGGTATTGTGTGCCCACATACCACTTCAGCGATGGAACCTCCACCACTTCCACCAAGTGAGTTTCGGGGTTCTCGCCCACACACTTCATGCCGGCGGCCTCGAATTGGGAACGGAACTTCTCGTTAAATTCATAACGATGGCGGTGACGCTCCTTGATGTCGGTGCACCCGTATGCTTCTGCAACTTTCGTGCCACTCTGCAAATGGCAGTCGTAGCAGCCCAGTCGCATGGTGCCACCCATATAGGTGATGCTCTTTTGCTCTTCCATGAGGTCGATCACATTATATGGTGTGTCGGGGTCCATTTCGGTGCTGTTGGCAGAATCCATGCCCAGCACATTGCGGGCAAATTCCACCACCATGCTCTGCATACCCAAGCAAATGCCAAAGGTGGGCATATCGTGCTCACGGCACCATTTCAGCGCCACATATTTGCCCTCGGTGCCTCGCTGTCCGAAGCCCGGTGCCACAACCACACCGTCGAGGTCGGAAAGTTTTTCAGCCACATTGCCATCGGTGAGTTGCTCAGAGCTGATGTATTTAATGTTCACCTTGTAGTCGTTGTAGGTGGCTGATTGCAACAGTGCCTCGTCAATCGACTTATATGCATCTTGCAGTGCCACATATTTGCCCACAAGCCCGATTGTGAGTTCATCTTTCGCATTGTTGAGGTGCGAGAGATACTTGTTCCAGGCTGTGAGGTCGGGCTCTCCAGAGTATGGTGTGCCAGTCTTTTCGAGAATGATGTTGTCGAGCTTCTGGTCGTGCATCATCAGCGGCACCTCGTAAATTGAAGGTGCGTCCACGCTTTGCACCACGGCATTTTCTGCCACATTGCAGAATTGCGCCACCTTGCGAAGCATATCCTCTGGAATATCCTTTTCGGTGCGGAGCACCAGCACATCGGGCTGAATACCCACTTGCTGGAGTTGCTTCACCGAGTGCTGTGTGGGCTTGGTTTTCAATTCCTTGGCCGCACGGATATATGGCACATAGGTGAGGTGCACGCACACGCATTTGCTTCCCAGTTCCCATCGAAGTTGGCGCACTGCCTCCAAAAATGGAAGCGACTCGATATCGCCCACAGTACCGCCAATTTCAGTAATCACAAAGTCGAATTTTCCGGTGCTGCCCAAGTGCTTCACCGAGTTTTTAATCTCATCGGTGATGTGAGGCACCACTTGCACCGTCTTTCCCAAATAATCACCACGACGCTCCTTGTTGATCACCCTTTGGTAGATGCGACCAGTGGTCACATTACTTGCACGCGATGTGCGAATGTTGGTGAAGCGTTCGTAATGCCCCAAGTCAAGGTCGGCTTCGTATCCGTCCTCTGTCACATAGCATTCGCCATGCTCATAAGGATTCAAGGTTCCGGGGTCGATATTGATATAAGGGTCAAATTTTTGGATTGTAACACTAAAGCCTCTTGAGAGAAGCAGACGAGCTAACGACGATGAGATAATTCCTTTACCAAGTGACGATACCACACCGCCAGTTACGAAAATGTACCGAGTATCCATAATTCTGACTATATCTGGAAATATTTTAATTCAAACCACAAAATTAGCAATAAATATTGATAGCAGTTATAAAATTTAAGAACATTTTTCACATATCCGAAAAAATTGGCATCTGCGGTGCCCTCTCGATATTTAACTTTAGTTTTACATCGTGTGCAATATCCTTGCCCACACTTTGAAATACCTTTGCAACGTGAGATTAAAACAAACGATATTCAACATCAAAAAAAACTAAAGATTATGAAACGCGACAACAACATCAAGCAAATGGCTCTCGATTTCGAGCACCCTGAGAACAACTATCTTACCGCGGAGCAAATCCACGAACGTGAGGAAGCAGAAAAGCGCCGCATCGACGAAGCATTCCGCAAAGGCGTGTATGTGATTTCGCTACTGGTGATTTTGTCGAATTTCATATTCATTTAACCCAAATCGGTCATTACGGCTTGTGGTATTTCGGAGTTTTAGAAGAATGAATTTTGATTGTCTTTTAATGAGTGATAGCGAGCTATTACGAATTAAAAACGAACAAAAAGGCATCTTATAAAAGCCGAAAGGCCGCAAGAAGTAATCTAAAAAATCCTTTCACGGCCTAATGACCGATTTGGGTTTAATAATGATAATAGTTGTGCCAGTTAATCTTTATTCGGTTTGGTGGTTTGGGCGGAATGGTGTAATTTTGTGGGCGGAAAACTTAAAATAATTGCGAAATGAAACTTAAATCAACTCTTGCGGTTGTATTATGTGCGTTTGTGGCGTATTTCTGCCAGGCACAAAAGGCAACTGTCAGCACCTTGGAAAGCGGAAAACTCCGCGTGGAGGTGACATCAAACGCAGCCAATGGGCTGAAGGCTCTCGTCGATACCGCTCTTGTGAAATACAATGCCGCCAATGGCTCCACATTCACCTCTGCCGACATTGAGGAACTGAAGGTGGGTGGCAACATCGTGGCGTTTAATGCCGATTTCACGAAAGGGACAGTTAAAAATATCGTCGACTTGATTGTGGGCGACACTGGCGACGATGCTTCATACATTTGGAGCAATATGCGCAAAACGCTGAAACGGCTCGACCTGTCGGCTGCCAATTTCAATGCGCACTTTGCCGTCAAGAATGCCGATGGCGACACCATTAGCCTCAACATTCCCATCAATGTGATTCCACCAAAGGCATTTTGGCGAGGCGTGGACATCGACACCGACTTGCTGCCCACCGCCAGCGAAAAGTTGAAAAATGGTATGACCGCCCTCGAAGAGGTTAAACTCCCCTCTTCGCTGATGGGCTTCGACAAAAAAACCATCAAAATGCTGGGCACAATGCTGAAAGGTTTCATCACCGACAGCAACATCGCCGACACGGTGATTAAATACATCACCGAAGACAATGCCGATGCGTTTTTGGGCATTGGCGACTATGCTTTCGCCCACGCCACATCGCTGAAGAGCATATCAATTCCCTACAGTGCCTTCTCTCCAGTGAGGGGCATAGGCGCAAAGGCGTTCTACAACGACAAGTCTCTTACAAGCGTCACCTTTGAGAAGGGCAACTCCTTCTTCTCGAAAGGAGTCACTGGCATCAACTACATTTGCTCCAAGGCTTTCGCTTTGACCGCACTCTCCGAGGTGAATCTGCCAAAGGAAACCGACAGCATTGCGCAAGGGGCGTTCCTCAACTGCGCCAACCTCGCCACCGTGAATTTTGAAGGCACAAACGCCGTTCGCTATATTGGCGACTACGCATTCATGGGCACAGCCATCAGCAACATCAAGTTGCCATCAAAAGTGGCATACATTGGCGACGAGGCACTCCGCGATTGCAAAAGCCTCAACAGCGTGGAAATTCTCGGTACCGACTCGCTGACAATGGGTGAAAAGGTGTTCTACAACACTCCCAATATGAAAAACGGCACTATCGCCTGCTCACGAACAGTGGTGCCTACCGCTCACGAACTGAAAAAGAAATCTATCTTCAATGCCTACGACGGCACTTTCGCAGGACTTGGCAGCAGCAAAACGGCTACCGCTGTGCAGCACGGCACACTCATCATCAACGCCGAAAAACCTGTGTCGGAAATAGATGGCACACTCAATATCACCATTCCAAAGGATCTGCGCAAGGCATACTGCAAGGCTCCAGGCTGGTGCGACCTGCTCATTTCGCCTACAAGCACACTGGGCGATGTGAATGAGGACGGCAATGTGGACGCAAGCGACGCTACAACCCTTATCAACAAGATTTTGGGCCTCCTGAACCTCGATGACACCGCGTGCGACATCAACGCCGACGGCACTGTGGACGTGAGCGACGTCACTTCACTCATCGCCCTTATCCTCAACCAATAACCCCACCACCCAACCACAAAGATAATTCGTGGAAATTTGTGCAAATCCGTAGCAGAATCATGCGAACACGGATAACACAGATTTCCACGAATTATTTTTTTGTTGATATACCAGTTTTACCGAAGAAGATGCGATGAAATTCCGTTAGGAATTTGATGTGTGTAGGCAGGTATG
>ERZ780207.78-NODE-78-length-118783-cov-7.159280_pt1 | contig 118783 bp, 89 predicted proteins | sample MGYA00510977_ERZ780207 | MGnify/ENA primary metagenome ERZ780207 (study PRJEB29588, sample SAMEA2151383) | human gut metagenome | biome: human gut; feature: human-associated habitat; material: faeces | place: Denmark | collected 2008/2010 ...
GCCGGCATCGGCTGCAAGGCTGTACGGAGCGTCCCTCGGGGACGGCCTTGCATCCGACACCGCCAAGTTCGGGGCTGGTCGCTATCGGGTGAAAAGAGGAGGATTGGGAAAGCTGGATAATCTCATAAAAACACCACCTTGTGTCGGCGGATGCAGGCCAAACGGTCGTTTCCCCGTTGGTTGACGGGCAGAATCACGTCGAAGCGGAGCGGCCGTACCCATCCACCCTGCCGGTTGAGCAATCCGTAACGGCCTCGGCGGCCGATGATGTTGAACTGCGCAAAGTGGTTGGTCAGCACATCGTACCGCGGAGGAATGATGGTGCGGCCCTCGAAATCCACCAGGCCGTATCGCCCGTTGCGGCAAATACGCAGCAAGGTGTCGCCATAGGGTGTCGCACGGTCACAATCCAAACGAATGAGCTGCCCGCTGCGAATATGCAACAGAGCGTACCCTTCGCTGTCGCGTACCAATGCCCGGTCGGTATCATCCAGCCGCCAGGCCTCGTTCCAGCACGCTTTCGTAAGGTGGCATCCACCGGCGGTCTGAAATCCCGTCTTGCCATTTTTGTAGTAGTATCTGATTCCCATATACTCTGCCTTTTCGGCAAAGTAAAAGCCCTGCTGTGCAGAATGGCGGCACAGCAGGGCTGAATCTGGGAAAAAGAGGCTATAACTCCATCGGCTCATTATCCTGCGGACAGCGGATTGTCCGATCGGGGAAGAGCGTGGCAAAGCGTTCCGGAACAGTGGTATGGATCGGGATCAACAGCCCGGGATCGACATGACGGACAATCGACTGCAGCGATTTCGCATCGGCATGGCCGCTGGTATGGATGTGTGGATTGGCAAAACCTCGTTCCCGGATCCAATTCATGAATTCGGGCTCGTCTTTCTCGTATCCCTCCCAGATTGAGGTGATTACGACCGATGGCGCGTGGCTGTACTTCTGCATGTAGTACAGCATGGAAGGGCGGATGAGCCAGGCATATTTGCCCGGATTGCGTCCGATGTCTTTCGTGTCGACCGTCGAAAGTGCCTTCAGACGCTCCACAATCTCCGGATCTCCGGCCTCTTCGAGCCGTTTCAATTGGGCCGGCAAACAGAAATACCGGAAAACATCGTGTCCATCGAACGGAGAGAGCGGCGATGGAATCGACGACTTGAAACGGTGGACCGCTTCCAGCACATAGGCGACGTAGGTATCCACAATCAGCTTGCGCGAACAGACGAGCGCCGCCTTGTAGATCTGGACGATCCGGTCGATGTTCTGCCCCGAGCACCAGATGTAGTGCAGCTTGTCGGCATCGGTGCGGAACTGCTCCTTGAAACGTTCGCAAATCTCCGCTTCGCTCATACACTCCTTTTCGGTGGCCAGATTGGTCCCCTCGAGCAGCAGGCAGTCGACCTTCCGGGGCAGGGTGTGGTAGAGAAAGCCTTTCACCCCGTGACGGCGGATGTCCCCGCTGTAGAGGATTCGCCGGCCTTCGGCTTCGATCAGGAAGGCGCAGGCATCGTAGGCGGCGTGATCGACCGTATAGGGTGTAATGCGGATATCACCCACGGTTATCGGCTCGAACTTCCGGTCATCAGCCTCTTTGGAGAGGATTCTGATATGGCGCAGATAGCTGGCATCGCCGCGTCCATGGATCACCTTGGTGACGTGCATCATGGCCGCTGTCCCGGCCGTAGCGTAGATGGCCACATCCTGGTGTGTGTCGGGCAACAGGCCGTGGTGGTCGGCGTGGTAGTGGCTGATGAAGATGGTATCGGCGTCCTGTGCCCATTTGAGGGCCTCGCGGCGGATTTGCTCCTGCTGCTCCTGGGGCTGGGTGTCGAAATCGAGCGGCAGACCCAGATCGAGCAGGATTTTTGCCTGCCGGGTCCGTATCTCAACACAGCTGCCGCCGATTTCGTGTGTTCCTCGGTGGATGGTGATGGTCATAGCAATTTTACCGTGACATGAGGTCGATACAGTTGAAACTTTAACTTAATCCGAGATTCCTGGTTTTCTCTGTTGATAAAGTCAATGACGTTATCATTAAGACAAGTATGAAATTGATCGACCAAAAGGACTCCATAGAGTTTTGAAATTCCTTTTTGGGCCAAATCATATACTTGATTCAAATCCCGAAAAGTATTGGTTTTACCAGATGGGTCATAACCTATTTTTCGTGTGAAGAACAGATCTTCCATTATCCATAGATAAAATAGGATCTCAGATAAAATTCCGACTTTGCGATTTTCGAATTTGAGTTCAAAGATCCAAAATTCATCCTTTTTGATTCCCCACAGGTCAATAGCTCCCTTATTTCCCGGAAAGATCGAACTGCTTTTGGATACGCTGTTAAAGAAAAGACCGACCGGCAGTTGATTATTGACGACATCAAACTGAATTCCCTTGTATAATTGTTTTTCTTCCAAAAATACTCTTTCGAAAAAGGCCTCTGTTTTTTCCTTGAGATCTGTTTGTTTCCCTGTAATACTGGGCTGGTTCAAAACCAATTTGGCATCTTTGTATCGGTTTTGGAATGCTGTGATTTCTTGAATATTTTCTTCAGCGATTGAAAACCATTTAAAATGCTTTTGCATTTTTATAACCCGATAAAGAAATCGGTTGTAGTGAAGATTTGTCTCATTTGGAATAGTCCATCTGAGAATCACTTTTTTAATGATGTCCGACAGGGGAGCATATATGCAAAATATCCATCCTTCAAAAGCAGAAGAATCCTCTTGCATATTTGCGCATGCAGCCTGATTATTGATGTGAATTTCCAGAATCCCCAATTCGTCATTCAAAACAGCGTCCAAGTCTTTGGGAAATCGGCTTATTTGGACTTTTTTTCTTAATTCTTTAGAATCCATAATTTTTTAGGTTAGAAGTTGCTTTTGAAAACTTTGGTTACATAAAGATACTTTTCCTTTATGTATCTTACAAATTTAAATATTTGGAACTGAATCTTCCATATTTTCAATCTGTTTGATCGCTTTTTCGAACGACAGTGCATCGCCCTTCGGCAGATCCCGATACTGGCTGGCGATACGCATGATCGGTGAAGCAAGGCGTCCGAAACTGCCTTCGTCGACGTGCTGTTGTTGGTAGCTGCATGCGATGCAGGTGGCCGAATGGCTGCTGCGACCGCTCAGCGGTGACCCCGAGAAGGAGTAGATCAGCATCCGTCCGCCGCATTTCGGGCATACGCGCGTGTAGCGCTCCTCGTATTCGGTCCATGCCCGGACCACCACGCCCAGTGGATAGGGGCCCGAATCCTTCATCGAGACGTAGGCCATGCGGATGCGCATCGGAGTGCGGGCTCCGAAGAGTTGCGGATCGGCAAGAATCCGTTCACGCTGGCGCCAGATGAGTGGCACCGATTCGGCAAAGAGGTTCAGGAGCCGTTGCTCTTCCCGCTTCTGTTGCTCTCGGCGGATCGGTTCAAACCAGCCCCGGACGAGTGACTCGGGGACGAGCAGTTTCCCTGCTTGCGCATCGATATGCAATCCGTTGTCTATGATTAACGATTCGTCGATCCGGAGTTGCAATCCCTCGACATTCCGCAACGTGTAGTTTCGGCCCTGTTGGTCGACGATATCGATCGGGATGACAGCCTCTGCTGTTTTCGGAGCATCGGCCCGCTGGCTGAACGTCCGAAATGAAGTCGCTGTTTTTTGAGCGTATTGTTTTTTCTTGTCAGTCATGGTCTTTGCCGTTTAAAATCTGGATGGCCCGTTCGGCATCCGCACGGGTAATGCCGATGTGGGGGTCGGTTTGAATGAAATACGGTCGCTGCTCCGGTCGGATATCCGCTTCATCGTCAAAAATCACATAGCGGTATGGCTTCGAAGCGTGCTCTTTCAGCCAACTGCGAATCTCTTCACCCTTGGTGGCTCCGGCCGTCTCTCCGGCGGACATTGGAAAGTTGGCATGCGGCGATTGACCGGTTACGCCGATCAGCTGCCCCGGCAGAGCCCGTTCATGCCACATGGCCTCCATTCGCTCCTCGCCCTCCAAGCGCCATGACGAGGAGATGACCACCGCGGCACCGGTTGCATCGATGATCCGCCGCAGGTTCTCCACAGCCTTAGGGTCGAACAGATAACCGTAACGGTCCGAAACCGGGAGCCCGTTCCTGCGCTGTTCGGCAATGTAACGCTCGGTATTCATCACGCCGTCGAAATCGAGAAAGATCACTTTTGGAACGTTGTGAGCGTAGAGAGCTCCGAGGTCCCCGATGATGCGCCGCATCTCCTCCCGCACATGGCCCGGCGAGAGCACCTCGAAATTGCCGTGGCAGTTTAACATGGCCTGGTAAAACTCCGGCGTCGGTGCCACGTGAAATTCGAAGATGGCATAGTCGTCGTGCGTCTCGATCTCCTGCTGCGAAGCGTGGAGGGGCAGCGTGCGGAGATACTTGACGCCGTCGCCAGAGACCCGGACCCGGATTGTGCAGGGACGGATGTCGTCGTAGACCGCAACGCCGAAGGCCCCGGAGAGATAGCCGGCCGGATCCAGTCCCTCGGGCGGCATAAAGCGATCGTCGGTCACGCGGATCTTCACCATGCGGTCCAGCGCATAGAGCTTGATCTTCGTATTGTCGGGCTTGTCGGCGTAGAGGTACCAGCGCCGGTCGCGGAGCTTGACAAAGAGTGGCCGAAGACGGAGGTCGAAGGCCTCGTCCCCCGTGAAGGGCTGATAGGTAACGACCACCTGCCGGTTCTCGCGCATGGCATCGAGCAGTTCGGGCAGATGCCCCCGGGCCGAGGGGACCTCTTCGACCAGCACGCGGTTATGCAGCGTGCGAGCCTCGCGCAACGACTGTCCGACGGCAAAACTATCGAGCAGCCAGTTTGTGATGTTGTGCGAGTTGAGATCCTCGCTGTTGGCAATGGAGTAACGGTTGGTGTGTTCGTCGCAGACAATCGAGAGGTCGAACAGTTCTTCGACCGCGTCGCGGTGGGAGTGGAAGGTCCGCCGTGCCAGCGGACGGTCGTCATAGAGCGCGCTGCTCTGCCAGCGGGCGCGGATCTCGGCCAGCGTAATCGGCCCGTAGCGATGGATCGTGTCGGCCAGCCAGATGTACCTTTTGAAGAGATTGGATGCCATGGTGTTTGTCTTTTTCTGGTACAAAGGTAGCAGAAGTATATGCCAAAATATTGCACATAGTCGGAATTTTCATACTGGCCGCTGATTTTTTCTCAAAAAGAGCGCGTGTGCCGGATTCTGGCAGATTGGCTATTGAACTTTGCCGGAGAAAAAATACGGAAATAATGGAACATCTTGAGACGAAGAGGGGCACGAGCCCGAAAACGGAGGTTGATCAGCTATTGGTAAACGACCCGGAGGAGCCGGCTAGAACCTTGATCGGCGCCATCGAGCAGATCGTAAATCTGGCCGTAGAGCTGAAACTCGATGCACCTTTTCACGAAAAAGCCCATTCCGCATTGGCGTATGTGGCCGAACGCATGACGCTGGACGAGGAGCAGGCATTGGCCTTCGCCCTTTTTATGGAGAAAAGCACCGATCCGCGGATTCAGATCAGCGATTTTTCCCAGTTGATAGGTTGTCGTACGGTGCGGATCATCTCGTTGATGGCCGCAGCCGACCGTCTGGCGCAGCGACATCTTATCTGGCGCTTCAAAAAGGAGAACACGGTCTTCTATTCCGTTCCGATGGAGGTCGTAGAGGCCGTCAAGGAAAACCGCGCCTTCGAGCCTGCGCCCATCGACAACCTGACCATCGAGCAGCTCTTCGACCGCATGGAGAAGATTCTCGACAGAATGAAAGAGGACCGGAATCTGCTGCTCGCCGATCTGGATGCACTGGTGGCGGCCAATCCGGAATTGCCGTTCTGCCAGACACTCCAAACCTACGATTTGTCGGAAAAAGTGGAACGCCTGCTATTTTACGTCTTCTGCCATCTCTATGTGAACAAGGGTAAGGCATACCTCCGGATGCGGGACTGGCAGGACTATTTTACAGGAGATGAGCAGCGGTTCCTCTCTTGGATGATGGAGGCCTCGGACCTCAAACTATGCGAACGGAAAATTATCGAGCCCTATAACGCAAACGGGCTGGAAGATCCGGAGTATTTCCACCTGACTCGCACGGCCCGGGAGGCTCTTTTCGTCGGGTTGCGTTATGTCGAGCACAAGAGTCGCAAGGGGAGGGATCTGCTCGACTGCACGACCTTTGCCGCCAAGGAGCTCTTCTACAATCCGTCGGTACAGCGGCAGATCGACCGGCTGGGGGAACTCCTCGACCCCGAACACTTTATCGATATCCAGCAGCGGCTGGAAGCCTGCGGCATGCGCAAGGGCTTTGCCTGTCTTTTCTATGGAGCGCCTGGGACAGGCAAGACCGAGACGGTCTACCAGCTGGCACGCCGCACGGGGCGTGACTTGATGGTTGTCGATGTTTCACAGATCAAGAGCTGTTGGGTCGGCGAAAGCGAGAAGAACATCAAGGAGGCTTTCGACTGTTACCGTGCCTATGTCCGTTATTCGAAACCGGCACCCATTCTGCTCTTCAACGAGGCGGATGCCGTGCTGGGGATCCGTCAGGAGGGAGCACAACAGGCTGTGGAGAAGATGGAAAACTCAATCCAGAATATCATCCTGCAGGAGATGGAGCAGTTGGACGGCATTCTGATCGCCACGACCAACCTTACGCAGAATCTGGACAAAGCGTTTGAGCGGCGTTTCATCTACAAAGTTGAGTTCGAGAAACCCTCGACGGAGGCGAAGAGCCGGATCTGGCGGTCGATGATCCCGACGCTCGATGAGCAGACAGCCGCTACACTGGCCGAACGGTACGATTTCAGCGGTGGGCAGATTGAAAACATCGCCCGCAAACGGATGGTTGATATGATTCTTCGGGACGAGGAGCCCTCGATCGAGCAACTCGATGAATATTGCCGTTCGGAGATGCTCGGTCAGCCGGAGCGGTCGCGGCGCAGAATCGGATTTTAGGGGCTCGTTCAGCCAGACCTCTCCACTTTGGCGTCAACACATTTTGTTGCGGTGTGTCGTCAGTCCCGGTAGATACACAGGCTTAATTTGCGGAAATTGTTGTCGACATTTCCGAAGAGAGATAGTCGGATGTTCGTACCGTTTTCTATGTGCCAGATGATCTTATTCTGGAATCGCTTCGCCGTGGGGGCTTCCGATCCCATCTCTACGCTCTCGGGTTGCCCCATGGTGTCGGTTATGGCAGTTTGCAATGCCTCGAATTTCTCATGGAAGAGAGCCTCGTCGATCCCGTTTTCCGACCATAAGCCCGTTTCCGAAAATTCTTCCCATTCCCAGTAGATCACACGGATCCGGTCGGTACCTTGCTCCGTAAAATAAATGATGTTATTCGAGAGATAGGGACATCCTGTCCGGAGATATTCTTTCGGATGTGGATCAAGCATGTATGCCCGGGGATTGGGATACAGATCGGTGCCGATGCTTCGATTGTAGCTCCGCTCGATACGGCGGGAGGCGAACTGCTGTTCGAGCTCTTCCATCCCCGAGAGCAACAGATCCTCGTCCGCATCGAAGGTATTCCGGATGAGGCGGAGCTGCTTGCGGATGAGAGCGTCGGCCTTTTCCGGGTCTAAACCCAGATTCTTGATGCAGGTGGAATCCCGCATGATCTCGAACTGGGGTTGGTCTTGTTTTTTGTAGAGATCTCCGACCAGAATCTTTTCGAACCGGCCGGACCAAAAGTCATTTCGCAGGACATTGGGATAGAGGTCCAGATCCAGCACATCGTAATTCGTCTCGTCATGCAGCACCGCGATTATAAACGTCAGAGGTTCGGGGATCCCGCTTTTTATGCGCAGGAGTGTCCGAGTCCCCTTCTCTGACTTGATTGTCCCGAACTGTCCGCGAACCTCGTCATCGGGAATCTGCCTCTTCAGAAAGGGGGCCGACGTTGAGATGAGAATCTTGCTCCCGATCTTTTTTTCGTGCACGATGGAGTTGCTGTAGAGTCCGTCCTCGGCAGTCACAACTTTGATGATGAACTCCGTACCGTGGTGGAGCGTCGGAATGGATGCGGAATCCTGAGCTTTGACGAGAAAAACTATAAAGAGGGAACACAGAAAGATGAAGCGTTTCATGGCAGAACCGTTTTTTGCAAGATACGCAAAAAAATTCCCCGGCAAAGGAAACCCGGAATATTTGTCCGACACGGTTTTGTGGGGTGTATTCGGGAACAGACGGATTGGACTTGTATCCTGTAGCTGCACGACATTCCCGCGCTGAAGATGTTTCATCTTCAAAAACATCCATGTTGCCGCGAACTGCCTTCAGAGATGGATAATGATATCTTTATGTATGGAGCTGTTTTCCAACTAATCTGCATGGCATCAGGGTGGCTCGCTCCAAATATTTAGACTAGAGGATGCCGTCTATATCTATTATATCTCAATTTTTCTCATTCAGCCGTTCACGCAAAAAATCATAGTAAAATCGCACCGATTCCAGCTCTTCAAATTTGCACACTTTGACTGGTCGTTCATCAAGATTATAGATTGTTGCTCCCTCGATACCCAATAAAAACGGAGAATGCGTCGCCATGATAATTTGCGAATTGTTGTAACGGGCCATGTAGAGGATAAGTTGTGACAAATTGTATTGCATTTCCGATGACAAACTGTTTTCCGGTTCATCCAGTATGTAAACACCTTCGTCTTCCATTAATTGTGAAATTTGCAGAAAACTATTCTCGCCATTGGAGAGCCCAGGTTCTTCCTTGCCCAATTTATCCCTGAGGTAACGAGAATGGGATTTATTGCGAGCTTCTACGAAATCAATGTATTCGTGAACATTTGCACCACTTTCAAAGTCCAAATGACGAGGTATCTTCAGACTGCTTTCCGCATCATACTTTAGTACCGTATTGCGTTTGATCAACATATTTGCCTTAACCTGGATTTGTTCGTGCTTGATCCTCCCGGCGAGCAATGATTTGAAGATATCGTCGCTTGTTATGACACGGGTTATATGTCCAATATCATATTGAGACGAACGTTCTCCCGTCAAATTGAATTCTTCACCGCACCATCTCATATCCGTTTGGACCGAACATAGCTCTACATATTTATTCATATGAACGCTGGTGTTATAGGGAGAACTGCGGTTGGCCTTGACTCTTTGAGATAAAATATTCAACAGGGGCGACTTGCCGCTGCCATTACTCCATAAAAAATTGTAATATGGTCAAAATCAATTTTACGCAGACATATTGCAGGAAAGATAGTAAACGGATAGAGCGTATCATAATAGTTATTTCCCGGAGACTTACAGTAGAAATTATTCAAATATTTCTCTTCAGATTCCTGCGATGGCAAGGTAAAAGATGCAAGGTAAATCATATTCGTTTGTCTTGATGAGAAACTTAAAACAAGGTTCGTTCGTTTTTTAAGTTTATAAAGAACCATTTGCCGTCTTTGCAGACAGCAATCCGTTCGGGATCGTCGCCTGCATGAATGTCGTCATATTCGAACGGCACGATCAACTGTCCATCGAGCGAGAAGATTCCATAACGGAAAGTTGGCTTTGTCCGACCACGAGTAAATTCCCGTTCGGCCGCAACGATCCAGCCGGGACCTTGTCCATTGAAATCTGGGATTGTGTACCGTAGTGGAATGATCTCGGCGATGGTCCTGTCGGTACCGACTCGGACAATCCCACAATCACTGTATGTCGGATTTGTATGATTCGGCACACCAACAATAATCAGATTGTCATCACCCGAAATAGGGTTCAATGCCCTGTGGCTTTCTGTCGGAAAAAACGTATTCCCAGATAAATCTTTCAAACCCTCTTTTAAACCGTCTTTCAACGAGTCGTACATACAAGTCTTGACATATTTCCCATTGAATGGAAATATATTATCATAAATTGGAGGAATAATCTCATACCCATTTTTATCGAGCATCCCACACTTTATTACCCCTCCCCGTTCAATACTGTATATGATATATTGTTTTGTAGAATATATCGATGCAACCTTTGTCGGTAATTCGGGCATTCCTTTCGACGCAATGATTTCACCTTGACAATCAATGTAAAACCATTTACCATCTTCTTCTACAAGGGTCGGCTCATCCAAGTCTCCGGGAACTACTTCTTCGTATTTTCGGGAAAATGGGACGGCCTCTTCTCCATCAGGTGTTACAATTCCAAAAAGTCCGCTTCGGGGATTTTGTACGATAAAGTTTCCTCCACAACATCCGACATACCCATATTTCATCGGAAGAATCTGACGGCCCGTATAATCGATAATACCGGAGCGACGACGGGTGAAAATGCGAAAATATCTGCCGGCGCTCCCGTTAATCGGCCAAAGTAGGTGCTTGTCATCATGATTGATCCATCTTTCTGTGGCCAAGTCAAAGTAACGGGGTCGCATATACGAATGTGTTGTAAAAAATTCGACATATCGACTTCCGTCACTAACGTAAAATCCTGGAAATTCTGGATGAATTATAATCTCTCCATTCCGGTCAATCAGACCGAATCTTTGGTTGCGTCCCTGTCCTATGCCAAAAACCGCATAACCCTTGTAACCGCCTTGAAGCGAGGTGACATGTGCAGGATTTACAATCATATTATTTGATGCTATGCGTGTTGAACAAATTTAATCCGATCTGTTCCATCTGTTCGCGTAGCCATTGCGGTTTCAGTACCTCAATCTGCCCGTCGGTGTTGGCGGCATGCGTCAGCAGCTCCTGCTGGAAATCGAGTGTCGGACGCAGGTAGAATTCGAAAACGGAAGAATCGTTCGTAATTTCGGTCTCCTGCTGTGAGGCGTGTAGCGGCAACGTGCGAAGATAGAGCCGCTGGATGCCCGATACGCGAACCCGCACCTGTTCTGGTTTGTAACTCTCATCGACAGCAATGCCGAACGAATTGGCAAAATAGGCCTGTGGGTCAAAATCGTCGGGCAGGATGAACAGATGTTCCGACGTGCGGAGTTCCCGGATGCGGTCCAGCGCATAGATACGCAGCCGATCATCGCTCGTGCTGCACGCCACGACATACCACCGTTGGTGAAATACCTTGACGCAATAAGGTGCCACCTCGAATGTGCGGGGCGTGTCGTTCCAGAAGCTTTGGTAGGACATCTCCAGCGTCCGGTTGTCTCGCATCGCCTCGATGATCTGCGTCAGAAAACGCTGCCCGGAGGGGATCTCTTCAAAAAGGATACGTCGTTTGAGGTGGTGGCTTTCGTTGATGAGGTGGTTCACGGCAAAGGTGTTCAGCAGCCAGGTCCGCACGCCGCCCCGTTCCATGTCTTCGGCATGCTCGATGTAATAAAGGTAACCATCCTTGCGGTTGCACTCGATGTTGATGTCGAACATCTGCTGGATGGCGTTCTTGTGGTTGTGGAAGGTCTTCAGCGGAAGCTCCTCGCCGGTCTCGTTGAGCGACGAGCGCTGCCAACGCTCGTTGATCTCTTCGAACGTAATGCGCCCGGCGCGGTAGATCGTATCGACCAGCCAGACATAACGGTTAAACAACATGGCGGCATTGCTTTTCGACGAACTGCGCGTTTTTCTACTCTTTGACATGATTGCACGGTTTGTTTCATTCATCCGTTCCCTTGAACAGATTGTCTGCTGCAAATATAGAATAATGATATGTCAAATTATGGCATAACTATCGGGCGCTTAAAATAATTTTTTGATTTGTTCGGCTTTCGTTTGGCATATCCGGTCGATAGATTTGCTAAAAGGGAATGAAGCAGACTGTTAGATCTCTGAATATGGGTTAGCATACGGGATTATTACCCGGAAGAGTTGATGCGAGAGATGATACGATCAATCGAATTACAGCAGAAAAATTTTGAATTGCAAAGTTCCCGTGAGAGTTTGACAAGAGCATGGTCGACATTTTTTGACAGAAAAACATTATATTTGATAGACCAAACTAACCTCAAGTGCTATGGCAAATTTCTATTGTGAATACTGTGGACAGAAGTTTTCCTCAGTTTCGTCTTTGACCGCCGGTTATTGCATACGACATCCGGATGGCCCTCATAAAGGCAGACATAAACTCTATGAAGGAAGTGAGAAAAGCAAATACACCTGCAAATACTGCGGGCAATCGTCCAACAGCATTTCATCCTTGACCTCCGGCTACTGTTTACGACACCCCAACGGACCTCATAAAGGACGACATGCTCCGGCATTGTAACCGTGTCGCAAACCAAAAGAATCCGGCTGAATAAGCCGGATTCTTTTGGTTTAATCAAATATTACTGAATACAAAATTAGAGCTTGATCTTGTCAATCCAATAGTTTACTCTTGCCGCGACATCTTCCGCCATGACAGAGTGAACTTCTTCCAGAATTACATAGCCATTCTCCTGCTTTTCCTTATTCTCACATCCAATCCGTTTCAATGTATTTCGCAGTTTCGCCATGTCATTTTGACGATTGGCGAGTTGAATAAGCACAATTCCACTCTTGTCTTTTTCGATAATATCCATATAGGGAATACCTTCCTCCTCATTCTCGTATTCACAAGCAAGCATATCCCAATACCAAATGAATATTTTCCAGTTTTCGTATCTCTTTACCTTATCTTTCCAGGTCACAGTACGATGATGACGACTTTCGATATCTATCAATAAATTTATATAATCAGTGATATACTGTTGAAGATTCTTGTTGGACTTAAAGGTCTCCACAAATTGTCTTTCCGGAATATCATAATAGGGCTCAGCAAGGTATTGCCACCATTGTCCATAGTTTCTACGCCCTCCCTTTTCCCATTTCAAAGGTTTTGAGAAATCAGAATCGTTGCGATATGAAGCTTGAATATAATAATGTCCATGCCAGAATCCAACATTGATGATTCCTGGATTTCCAGTTTTGTTTACAAGCCTAAAGCCATCGTACCGGTCAGAGAGGCCTTCAAGATTCCACCCTTGCTTTTCCCATTTCTGTAAAGCATCGTCCCATTGATCGGCGTCATAATTTTGCGTGGTAGCCTCGACTTGCTGGGCAATCTCGTCTCCCTCATTGTCATCATCGCTTTTGGCATTCCGGTAAGCACTTGAGAAATTTACTAGCGTGGCCATCGTATCATCGTATTTGAATTTGAAGTTATCGCCATACAAATCCTTTCTGAAGGCTTCAACAATGCAAAAAAGACTGTTCAACAACGGATCCGGCGAATCGCTCATGGACAAATTAGGGTTTATCCGTTTTTGGCCTCCATCGCTTTCATCCGGGCAGCAATATTTTATAAGGTCACGTACAGCCTCACTTATTTTTACTATATATGCTGGATTACAATGCATCGCGACATAGGACGTCTGAAATTCCAAACGGATTTTTTCCTCATCGGTCAGTTTCCGGTCCTTGATTACATCGCACAACGTGGAAAGATACTCTTGATAGATTTTGAGCTTTTCTCCAAATATCTTGGATGCCCTTTCCCTTTCCACGTCATTGTCACTCTGGCCACGGAGCAAAATCATCGTGATAATTGCGGTTATAATTACTCCAAGAACAGCGGCAAACATCTCATACCAGAGTTCCTTTTCGGTAAACAGACGCAGGTAAATGGCAAAGGAACAAGCCAAAACGACCAGGATGGCGGTTATGGTTATGATTTTATATTGTGTTAATTGCCCTTTTTTCATAAATGACTAAGTTAATTAAAAGGTATATTCTATTCGATAGAATGGGATACTGAACTTTTCTTCAAATATACAAAAATACCATTGACCTTGCGCCTTCTTGGAACTTAAAACACAAAAAAACGCTCGCCTCCACCAAAATACGACAGAGCCGAGCAAGTTTATCTATCAGAACGATATTACATGGGGAGTTGCTGTTCCTTTATCTCCTCCAAAATAGAGAGAATCTTACGATACAGATAATCGACAAGTTCGCCATTGACCATTTGAGGTATTTCCCAATACTTTCCGTCCAAATCCTTCCTGCCGTAAGGCCACCAATCATTTGGAGCATAACTTTTAGGACCACTAAAACAATCGATTTTTTGCTTCATTTTGGGGCCGGCAATATTGGTAGTAATTCCAATGGTTGCATTTTTACCCAACGTATTGCCCCAATCCAGGCGAATATATTGCGTCCATTCAGGGCGCTTTATGTTGACACCTTTGTTCTTAAGTTCAATGTCCAGATCTTTAAATTTCTCTTTCAAGGGAGTAAGAACATATACATTGAAGATACGTTCCCGCCATCTCGCTTCCAGATTGAGAATGCTGCAGATTGAATCGATATTCTTCGGGTCGGACATGAGTTTGAGCAACTCTTCCTGGCTATTTTTGTCCATACTGTTCATTGTTAGTTGGTTAATCAGGTCCTGATATTGAATTAAGGTCTCCCGAATGAGGGGATGGCGTGCGGAAGATTCTATGCAGCGTTGCAGCCAATCGGAAATTTCATGATTATAGGCGACTGTGTAATAGTCCTCATTCACGACCAACTTTTCGCGGGAATACTTTGAAGCATCATCTCCATTCAAAGTCAGATAAAGCAATCGAAACCCGTTCGAACAGTTCTTTGTGCCGTAGTTGTAATACCGCACCAGTTGTTTCTCCTGGTCGCCGGCATAGATTTTATTTTCGATGATAATTGCCTTGCCATTGGACTCAACTGCAATGTCGATTCTGCCCCCTTCCGAGCAATCCATGTTTTTACCTCCGATACTCAACTCTTTGTGAACTTTGGCCGATTTCGTCTCGAAATTCCAGGATCTCAAACAATCAACTGTATCGATGAATAATCGGAGAAATTGATCTCCGAGCCCGTGACTGCCATTGGGGTCCAACAACTCTGCAATAAATGCGGAGTGAGTTCGTATCTCGTCGGAAGTCAAGCCTAGAACATTGAATATGTTGAAGTTCTCTCCGCGTCTGTCCGCCTCTTTCTTTTTAACCTCTGCTTTTTTCAGGATAAGTCTGACCTCATCCAACAATCGTTGTAAATTTTCCATATTACCCTAGTATATTGATTGGCTTCAACCCATAGATTTATAGACAAAGATAAACACAAGGTAATGCTCAATTATAGCACAAGTTAAAGTTTTACGAAAAAATTTTCCAATAAAATATCCTCACTTGTTATGTCACGATTTGGCTCTTGCTCATCTGATCTTTGGAGACAAAAGTAAATCTTCATGGAACAAGATACTCTTTGTCGTCCACGTCAGGAACGAATCAGGCAATTATTGACGCAACTGGCTGCCGGAATTTACGAACGGGACTATGCATTGGCCATGGCTTTTCTTTCGGCCATTGCGGGGGAAAGCATCTTCCTGTTGGGGCTACCCGGAGTAGGCAAAAGTCTCATCGCCAGACGACTGAAGCTGGCCTTTCGGAATGCGCAGTCTTTTGAATATCTGATGAGCCGTTTCAGTACGCCTGATGAAATCTTCGGGCCGGTCTCGATCTCAAAACTCAAAGATGAAGATACCTATGAACGGTTGGTCGAGGGTTATCTGCCGACGGCCGATGTGGTCTTCCTCGATGAGATTTGGAAGGCCGGGCCATCGATTCAGAACGCCTTACTGACCGTACTGAACGAAAAACTTTTCCGGAACGGCGATCATGAACTCCGTTTGCCGCTAAAAGGGATTATCGCAGCCTCAAACGAACTTCCGGCCCAAGACGAAGGCTTGGAAGCCTTGTGGGATCGATATCTTATTCGGATTGTGGTGCCGCCATTGATGTCAGAAAAAGCTTTTTATGAAATGATTCTGGGAATTGGAGACACAGGAATAGACCTGTCCGAAACCTTGCAAATTACAGCTGAAGAATATGCCGAATGGCAAATACAGATTGATCGGATCACGGTACCATCTTGTATATTGGGATTGATCTCCAAAATACGAGGATTCATAAAGCAACCTATTGGCAATGAAAATGATGAGGTGTCGCAGCCTGTTTATGTCTCCGACCGTCGGTGGAAAAAAGTCATCCGGTTACTGCGGACGGCGGCCTTTCTCAATGGCCGCAATCAAGTTGAACGGATTGATTGTTTACTGATGACTACAACGTTATGGGACGATTCGGATCAGCTGGATACTGTCATTCCGAAAATTGAGCAGATGATCATCGACAGCATTGTTTCCGATTTTGAGGAAGAATACCAACTCATCCTTTCGAAACGGGAAGAGATTCGGCTCATCGTCATGAAGAAACCCGGTGCGATCAGACACCTCGTGCCAAATTATCGCGTTGTCAACGGGAAATATTATAACCTTGTGGGCTATTCAAACGGAGATACATTGATTGACATTTCAGAATACGAATCCATTTCTACGCATCAGACACGACAAGCCGTTCTTATGGAACACACTGAAAATGTACAGGTGCTTTCGGCTCAACGAGGCACCGTTCATCCCCGAGAAATGTATGTTAATCTAACTAAAGGAATTAACGGAATCAGAATTAACGATGTTTTTTATCCGTTGGAACTTTCAGGCGATAATCCGTTGAAAAAATTCTATCCAGAGGCTTTCGAATGGCTACTGGAGTTGGATAAACGGCTTGATGCATTAGTGGCACAGATAGAAGTATATTCCCATGACAACCTGACAAGTAAAACCCGATCGCCATTTATCAGTGATTCACAGTTCCGGCATCTGAAATCCGGGCTTGCGCGGCTGACATTGCGTATCCGCAAATTGAAATCCCAACTGTATTATCTTTCTTCCGATGAATGACAAAGAACAATACAAAACCTATCTGATGTTGAAACTGAAACAGCAGATATCTGCCGGTAAGTCATCCAGCGAGGGCTCTGTTGTATCCGAAGATTCATGGGACGAGACTATCGCGAAAGAAGGAACTCAATTCCGGGAAAGCTACCGGCAGGTACTTGATGACATCGCTCAAAATGTCCATATTCTTTACGGAAGCAGGACTATAGACGGTATGGCCTCTTTGGTAACTGAAGATATTGCAACTTTAATCGACAATGTACGTCAAAACATCGAACTACACAATCCCTATCGTTCTGAACAGGATCTGCTGGCTCGCTGCATGGCTTTCGATAACGGAACTTTCGCCGCACATTGGGACCTGTTGTATCCTTATCTCCAAAAACGCTATGCCGTAAAGGAAGTGAACCTGCCGTTTTACATTGATGAATTTCCTGTTACCGGCATGGAAGAGTACACCTATCTGCGTATGGAGTTTCTGTCCGATTGGGAAAGTGCTTTGTTGCGCAAGGAGATTGCCTATGAATTGGAGATACTGAGCCGTGCACGAAGACAAATTGAAAAGCATATTGCAGAACGGACTAAAATATTTTATGGATGCAACTATTCGCCTGTGGAATTAGGGCTTTTCTGGGGTATACAACCGGGAATGTGGCAACAAAAAACGTTCAATCTGTTGCAAATGTTGTCGGCTGTTTGCAAAAGGAATCCCACCATTCAAATACTGCTCGATGCACTGGGACGTGGTGGCGGAAAGCAGCAGGAGCGCCAGACCCAACTTGAGGAACAGTCATTCTCCCGGGTGATGAAATTTTCCCATGCCTCACGTCCTGATATTGACGGTATTGGAGAAAGTAACCGTCTTGATGCGCTATTGCCGACGGAGATCGCTCTACTCGGAGATGCCTCTCTCGAGCAGACTTTTTATAAAAAATATGTGGAACGGCGTCTGCAAACTTTTGATTTCCGATCGCAAACGCCAGTCAAGGTACAGGCTGAACAATCAAAAACTACACCTTTGGGTCCGGGTCCCTATATCGTTTGCCTCGACACAAGTGGTTCAATGTCGGGATTCCCCGAAAAAGTGGCCAAAGCCATCTGCTACGGATTAATACTGCGTTCCCATGCCGAAAAACGGGCTTGTTATCTTATTTCCTATTCAATTGATATCGAAGTGTTAAACCTGGTCGACTGGGAGCAACAGCAGGACCAGATCGTCAATTTTCTGTCTTATTCATTTCATGGAGGGACAGATCTAGAGCCAGCCCTGAAAGAAGCATTGCGAATGCTACAATGCGATGAGTATTCTTTAGCCGATGTACTTGTGATCTCCGATTTTGAAGTCAGGGATCTTTCCTTGGAAACTATAACTGCCATTAACGGGGTACGGGAACGTAACACGCGGTTCCATTCATTGGAGGTTGGTTGGAGCGGAAACAGCGAGGTACTTGCTCAGTTCGACGTCTGTTGGTATTATGATCACCATGCGAACCGTATCCAGCAAAGAAAATTGGGAAATAGGAGGATTCATTTCGAGAAAGAATGATTTTCAGTAACAGGTGCTTTGTTGCGTAACGATTTGACACATCATCTCTTTTGTTTTGTGGTAAACTAGCGGAAATGCAAAAATCATTGTCATTTCATCGCTTCAGGCGGTGAGCATCTGATTTTATGATACGCAAATCAAGGGGAAAATAAATTGTCTTGCAAGCAACAAGTTTAAGTGGAATATGCCATCAGGTTTTACTAAATTGGATAAAATGACAAATATAATAGTGATTTAATTGTTTTGGAGACCGCCCTTCAATGGGAAAAACAGCCTTTGGGATATCTTTACTCAGACATGTCGCAATAGCAAACAGAATGCCTGCCGCACGAGAATTGGATTTTAGCCGACTCATGGAAACATGAGCCGTGATTTTTCTCAGGTGAGGGCTACTTTTGGCCCTGACTGGAGAAAATGAGACTGAATGATGATAACAGTACCATAAAACGACGAAGCCTTGCGCGGGGAGCGGATTTTTGCTATATTTGTCCTATGACATAAACAAGAATGACATATATAGCTTTTTCGACGGCTTGCACTTTATCTCTTAAACCGACCAAGTAAAAAGACGAAGTACCACAAAGCCCAAACGTCGGAACTCGCGTACTGCGCGGGCTTCGCTTTTTGTGGTATGGGTACCTTGGTCGGACCTTAGAGATAAAAAGCCGAAGTTCGCGCTTCTTTTGTGCCTATTTCGAATCAGACGTCAAGCGCAGCCTTGAACGAAGCATGAATGTTTAACCTTTAAATTTCAGAACGATGATTTACAACCAAACCAGAACGAGCTGCGGCACGGTGATGCCGCTGCTGATGGGATGCACCAAACCGCAGCCGATTGAAGCCCTCCGGCAGGAAGAGCCCATTGTCTATGACCCGGTCAATCAGTTGGTCATCTATGACATGCGAACCGTCGGAACCCGGTCATTGAAAACATCCAACACAAGAATTAAGGTGGGTAGTGGCTATAGTGTTAAGGCGGATCGTAAAAATGAGATAGACGACAGCAAGAGCGTAAAATGATTCTGATTATCACCAACAAGGAAGACGCACACCCTACGCCGGTAATCGAGCGGTTGTCGGCGCGGGGCGTGCCGGTCTTCCGGTTGAATACGGAGGCGCTGCTCACCGATTACGATTTTGGCTGGGTGGCCGATGACGTTCATGGCATCTCTTTTTGGATTCGTTGTCGACTCAATGGATTAGAGACAACCGGCAGGGAGATAACGGCTGTTTGGGACCGTCGCCCGGAAAAGCCCGAAGAGCTTCCCTATCCGAGCACTCCGGAGATTGACCGGCACAATCGCGAGGAGGCACTCGGTTTCCTGGTATTCCTGCGCTACTGGCTCAAGGAGATTCCCTCCATCGGCAGCATTGTCAATGACCGCCCGGCAGCATCCAAGATGTTGCAATATGCAATCGCCCGCGAAGTCGGATTCAAAATTCCGAGGAGCTGTTTCTCCAACGTCAAGGAACTGTTTCTGGACATGTCTCGGGAGTGCACCGGCCTGATTCTAAAGCCGATTGAGGTGTGCGATATTTGGGATGAGAAGCAGGGTGTGGACTATGTTTTCTACGCACAGAAGACCCCGGCGGCCTCTCTGCGGGAGGTTCCGGACGAAGCCTTCTCGCAAACAGTGAGTTTCGTCCAGGAGTACATTGAAAAGGCGTTCGAATTGCGGGTTACGGTGGTCGGAGAAGAGGTTTTTGCCTGCAAAATCGACTCATAGGCGCAGCAGGATGATACCGGACGTATCGACTGGCGCCAAGGATATGAGCATGGGCTGAGGCAGGACGTGTTTGCCTTGCCAGACTCTATCTCTTCGCAATGCGTGACGTTCTTGCGTCGAATGGGTCTTAATTTTGGTTGTTTTGATTTTATTGTTACCCCCTCGGGCGAGTACGTCTTCCTCGAATGTAACCCCAACGGTCAATGGCTGTGGATTGAATTGGCTGTCGGATTAAAAATCTCGAAGGCTATTGCCGATTTTCTGCAGAATCCATCTGCGAAACAAACCCCTGTCAAATCATAAAAGGAAAATGTCATGGTAGGCTGTTTAACCTTTATATTATTGGCTTTGAGCATCATTATCCTTATTGTCATCGATGTAATCATGTGGGGATTCTGGTGCTGGCAGGCGGGACTTGCCTGCATATTGCCTCTAATTGGGTTCTTGATCGCGTATAAGTACAGCGTCGAAATGAGCATTGCCCCACGGGATTTTTGGGCCAATCCCAGTTGGGAGATCGCAAAGAAGAAACTCTGTTATGCATGGACTGTTGCCTGGGGTATCTACCTTTTCATGTTTGCAATCTATGGATTTGTGACCGAAAAAATCTTGTAGTATGTGCTTCATTATCCACTCCACTACAAAATAGTATCTGTCCCTATTTTTGCTTGTATTAAATGGAGTTTTCCATTATCTTTGTCGAAAGCATTGGGATGCAAACGAGTGCATGATGACTGCATCGCGGGAGTGACCTTCGAAGAAAATACTTCACGTAATGCGCTGATTGTAAACGAGGAATATGCTTGGGTCGGAAATCCGTTTTCCGCTCACCGGGTCAGAAGGAAGGACAAGCAGAGATCTGGCCAAGTCTTAAAAAAGCCTTGTATATCGCTGATATACGAGGCTTTTTCTTGTATTCCCCCACTCCTGTTGAAGCAAAAGGCAGCAAGTATTTCACGCCTTAATCGTGACCTTTTTTGCTCAGGCCGAAAACAGGTCACGATTTAGCTCTATTTCGCTGATTTCGCAACATTCCGGTGCTGAAGATGTTTCATTTACTCAAAAGCCAAGCAGCCATGTTGCCACGAACCACCTTCAGCGTCGTCTTCTTCTGCAAGAAGACCAAAGTCACGAAAAATGGCAAAACCCCGATCTATGCCCGCATCACCAACCGGAATCTATGACGGCCGCATCAAATCCAACCGAGACCTCTAAGTTCAGAGATAGAGTTCGCAGGCTTTACGCTCCGAGCACGCCTTTTTGAGCATACGACCGACAAGTGCAAGCATCAGCCTATTGACGCGCCGCGCTCCGTGTGGACATACCGCAACACACCGCATGCAGGAGATACACAACTCCTTGTCGACACGACTCGGATCCTTCGCATCGATGGCGCCGACGGGGCATTTCGCCGCACAAACGCCGCACTTGACGCACGCGCGTGTAGCTTTGGGCACGATACCGGCGCCCGCAGCCTTGCGATAGGGACGGTTCCCCGGAATCTCCGGTTCGCCCGTGTCTCCATTATCGATCTTACGGCGAATCCGCTCCGCGAAATTGCGCAACACCGTTTCGTCATCCGCATCGGGACGTCCCGCGGCGTATTGGCGGGCGATCGAATGCTCGGCCACGGCTGCCACGGCTGCAATGACAGTAAATCCGGCCCGTGAGGCCGTATCACGCAACTCCACCAATGTATCCTCATAGGCCCTGTTGCCATAGACACAGACCAGTATGGCCCGTGCGCCGTTACCGTGCATCTCGGCCAGACGCGCCGCCGCAACGGCCGGAACACGTCCGCTGTATGACGGTACGGCAATCATCGCCACATCATCCTTACCAAGTGTCACACTGCCGAAATCGACATCGCGCGCCGTAAGATCGACCGAAACCGTCTCATCCGCCAACGCCTTGGCCAATATTGCGGCCACACGCTTCGTTCCGCCCGTCGGGCTGAAGCATATTTCATAAATCTTATCCATGCAAAATAATTTTACATTCTGACAATTACCTTTCCATTGATCGGCCCCTCGGCCACGAGCCGCATGGCATCGTTTATCTCCTCCAGAGAGAACGCATGCGGATCGACTGCAGGAACAATATGATTACGCTCAACGATCTCCGTTATACGGCGCAGTTGCGCCCCGTCGGCATGCACAAACACAAACCGATACTCCTTACCCTGACGGCGGGCCGACAGATCGTATTTCATTCCGGCAAGCGTAAATAGAGCTCGTTTGTACCACGGGAAGCCGTTGCGTCGGGCAAACTCCCCATTCGGGGATGTCCGCAGACTCAACAGACGCCCGCCACGTTTCAGCACCGAGATTTCGTGTTCGAATTCGCCGGCTCCCAACGTATCGATAACCATATCTACACACGATACTGATTCCCAATAGTTATCCTGACGATAATCTATATAGCGTTCGACCCCCATGGCCAGAAACTCTTCGCGGGCACGCGCGTTGCCCGTCACCATCACACGAAGCCCCAACTCTCTGGCAATCGGGACGGCCATCTGCCCGAAGCTACCCGATCCGCCCGTAATCAGCAGCGTCTGCCCAGCCTGCGCCTCCAACACATCAACAAGACCCTGCCATGCAGTCAGCGCGGTCAACGGGATTGCGGCCGCTACGTCGAAGGCATACCCTGCAGGCATCTTCGCCACAGCCGCCTCATCCACTGTGACATATTCGGCAAAGGCGCCGATACGCCCCAACGGGAGCCGCGTATATACGGCATCGCCCGGGCGGAAATCACGGACTTGGCTGCCTACCTTCACCACGACACCCGAACACTCGTTGCCGAATGTCTGCGGCAGGCGGTAATCCTGAATCAGCCTGATACTTCCCGAAGCGATCAGCAACTCCAGCGGATTGACGGCCGCCGCGCGTACTTCGATGAGAACCTCATCCGCCGCCGGTTCCGGAACGGGAACCTCCCGAACGACCAGACGGCCACCACTCGCATAACGATCCAATTGTGCAGCTTTCATTCCTCCATGCGTTTGATTTTGTCTTTCGACCCATGTGTCTTCCTGCGATCCTGCATGACGGCATCCATATTATCCACGGCCCATACGAGCAACTCCTCGAGAATCGGACGCAGTGTCTCGCTCCGCGCCGTGAGCGCATACTCGACCCGCGGCGGAACCTCCGCATAGAGCGTTCGCGTAATGTAACCGTCCTCTTCGAGCGTGCGCAGTGTCGTTGCCAGCATCTTTTGCGAGATGTCGGGCATGGCCTGCCTCAACTCCGTAAAACGCAGTTTTCCCGTCTGCGAACGCGCCAGCAGATAGAGAACCAGCAACGCCCACTTGTCGCACAGACGCGCCAGTATATTCCGCACCGGACATGCCGGGAACATCGTATCCTCGATCGTCGATCGTTTCATCGTAACAGTCGTATTAAGTTCCGCCGATACTTACGGTCCGTCACCGACATTTTGCGGCATTCGGGACCAACGGCAAATGATATCGGTATGCAAAGATATATAGTTTCTTTTTTATACCGAATATATTTTATAGATTATTACAAATAGAGCAACGATACGGATATATTTGCCAAGGGTGGAACAAATCTGCGGAGCCGAAAATATCGAATCGGGCGCATAAAGGCTGCAGCTAATCGGATTACAACCATGCGCGCCGCCCCGCCCCATTGAAGACCGGAGTGCGTGACATGGCGGCAGTCGTGAATGCCACATTTTCACGATGCAAAGGTCGAGATACCGGCCTGCCAAGCATAAACGCCACATGTCGCACTTTACGGGGACGAACCGCAAGAAGCCGCATGAGATCCCGTTTAGCCGATAAAACTTATTTGCAATATATTTACAATCAAATTTATTGCATAACTTTGCCTATGCAACGGGGTAAATGGACATAATGTCCGCTCCGCCGCATCCGCCTGCAAACCGGCTCCGGAATATCGGGAAACTATTTCATCAACGCATCTGCGCAGCAAGACCGCAAAGACGCACAAGCGCAAGCGGCAAGATTATGAGACCCTGAAACACAGATATTAGCCGAAGTGCAGGCCCATAAAACATGAAACATAGATGAACATTCCGCTGTATGAATATTCGCTCTGGACGGCCCTGCCGCTGATGGTCTTCTTCGGGGCCTACTTTCTGCTTGCCCGAACGCCCGACAAGGCCATCTTCGACAACTATCTCCGCTCGCGCCGCATCATGGGGTGTGCGTTGCTGCTGCTCTCCGCCAACTATGCCGTACACCTATTCACCGAGATTCGCCTGCGGGATATCGATGCCGCCATACTGATGAACCTGTCGACATACTTCCTCTGCTACTGGCTCTTCAGCTCGGCCCTAACAACACTGCTCGACCGCTTCTACGTCACCCGCCGACGCATGGCCACACACCTTGCCCAGTGGCTGCTCTTCACGCTGGCGGCAGGCATCATCCTGAAGTGGCTGCCCGAAGGCACAACCCAGAAGATCGGACTCTTGGCCATGGCCGCATGGCTCGTATGCTACGGCCTCACACTCGCCCGACGGCTCATCAAGGCATACCGCCGTGCCGTGCGGCTCTTCGACGATAACCTCTCCGACGATATCGCCGCCTATATCCGCTGGCTCTCGATATTCACATATTGGGCCGTGATCTTCGGCGTGGGTTGCGGCCTGCTCACCTTCCTGCCCGACCGATACATATTCCTGTGGGTATTCTCGTCAATACCATTCTACGTCTATCTCTTCTGCTCCTACATGAACTACCTGCTTTTTTACGAGCAGGTGGAGCGTGCGCTCGAGGCCGACACCCTGACCGAACCGGCCGCCGCAGACGATACGCCGGAACCCGCGGCCGCCATGCCGACAAGCATCCGCGCCGACATCGCCGCACGGCTTGAGGAGTGGATTGCGGCCGACGGATACACACGTCCGGGACTCACAATAACCGACGTGGCGAACGATCTGCTCACAAACCGCACATACCTTTCGGGTTACATCAACACCACATACGACACCACGTTCCGCGAATGGATCACCCGCCTGCGCATCGAATATGCCAAGCGGCTGCTGCTCGGCTCTCCCGAGCTGACCGTACAGGACGTCTCGGAGCGGTCGGGCTTCCAGTCGACAAGCCATTTCATACGCATATTCAAGGAGAGGACGGCCTGCCCGCCGGCAAAGTGGCGCAAATCAGTCAGCGAATAAGGCCGCCGAGAGCCATTACCCACATTTCGTCATATCCGACTCGGATACAAAGCCAAATGCCTGCACATCAAAACGACCGGCACATAACGCCGAAATCAGTTAGCGTAATAATTGCACATTCAGGCTCCGCCGCCGCCATTTCTGCCGCGACGCCGCCGAAACGGCATAATGCGCCTTACGCGGTAAAACGCCGCATGTTACACGCCATTCACCGCACCGTCAAACACAGAGACCAAGTCCATATTAAGGATTGATAGCGTCCCTATGCGCCTGAAACTCGCAACCTTCCGCCGCGAATGACGCTCCGGCGCGAGGTTTTTACGCCGACAATGGTTATATTTGTATAACCGTAAGAGCCATTGCGAACTACGACCCCACAAACGACAATATACGCGGCAACGTGCCAAAACCTTCGGGCGCATGGCAGCAATGCCTCATGAAGTTGCAGGCTCCGCGGCTGAACGTTGCCACCAACATACGAACTCAAACATCAAATACCATAAAGGCATGAAACGACAAATACTCATTCTAAGTGCTGCGGCGATGCTTGCCGCCTGCGGCGGCACACAGCCGCAGCAGAGCGCGCAGCAGCCGCAGCAATCGATGGAGCAGCAGGTCGATCAGCTGCTCGACTCGATGAACGTCGACGAGAAGATCGGCCAGATGATGAATTCGACACCGGGCATCGAGCGCCTCGGCATCAAACCCTACGACTGGTGGAACGAGGGTCTGCACGGCGTGGGCCGCAGCGGCCGCGCTACGGTATTTCCGCAACCGATAGGACTCGGCGCCACATTCGACATCGAACTGCTCAACAGCATAGGCGACGCCATCTCGGACGAGGCACGCGCCAAGTATCAGGTGGCACAGCGCATAGGCAACTACGGCCGCTACGCCGGACTTACCTTCTGGTCGCCCAACGTCAACATCTTCCGTGACCCGCGTTGGGGCCGCGGCATGGAGACCTACGGCGAGGACCCCTATCTGACGGGCATGCTGGGAACGGCATTCGTCAAGGGCCTTCAGGGCGACGACCCGAACTATCTCAAGGCCGCAGCCTGCGCCAAGCACTTCGCCGTGCATTCGGGCCCCGAAGCCACACGACACGGTGCCAATGTCGAGCCTTCGCTCAAGGACCTCTATGAGACATACCTTCCGGCATTCGAGATGCTGGTCAAGGATGCCAAGGTCGAGACCGTCATGACGGCCTACAACGCCGTCTACGGCGACTGCTGTTCAGCCAGCCCGTTCCTTATGCAGGACATACTGCGCAACAGATGGAACTTCAAGGGCCATATCGTATCCGACTGCGGCGCCGTGACCGACATCTACACGGGACACCACTGCACACGCTGCGAGATGGATGCCGCCGTCAAGGCCCTCAAGGCAGGCCTCAACCTCGAGTGCGGCTCGTCGATGCGCACGCTCAAGGATGCATACGCCAAGCAGCTAATTACCGAGCAGGATCTCGACAACGCCCTGCGCCCGACACTCATGACACGCATGAAGCTGGGTATCCTGCACGATGACCCGCAATGCCCCTACAACAACATGCCGGAGGATGTGATCGGCTCGCCCGAGCACCGCGCTCTGGCCAAACGCGCGGCCGTGGAGAGCATGGTGCTGCTGAAGAACGACGGCATACTGCCTCTGGACAAGAACATCCACTCGCTCAACATGTCGGGCAGCGGCGCTACCGACATATTCTACCAGATGGGCAACTACTACGGTCTGAGCGACACATACAGCACCTATCTTCAGGGTATCGTATCGAAGGTAAGCGAAGGCACGAGCGTATCGTACCGTACGGGATTCATGCTCACCGAGCCTCCCAAGAACGACATCAACTGGGCGACGGGCGATACCGTAGATGCCGAGGTGGCCATAATATTCATGGGTAACAACGGCAACACCGAGGGTGAAGAGGGCGAATCCATAGCCAACGCAAACCGCGGCGACCGTCTCGACCTGCGCCTGCCCGAGTCGCAGATGGACTACCTGCGTGCCGTCAAGCAGGCCAAAGGCAAGAACATAATCGTCGTACTCACGGGCGGCGGCCCGATCGACCTGCGCGAGATATGCGATCTGGCCGATGCCGTCGTTATGACATGGTACTCGGGACAGGCCGGAGGCGAGGCTCTGGGCGACCTGCTCTTCGGCGATGCCAACTTCAGCGGCCGCCTGCCCATAACCTTCCCCGCCGAGACAGAGAAGCTGCCGCCGTTCGAGGATTACTCGATGGCCGGACGTACATACAAATACATGACCGACAACATCCTCTTCCCCTTCGGTTACGGTCTGAGCTACGGCAAGGTCACCTACGGGCCCGCCAAGATCGCATCGAGCGACGACAAGAACGTGACCGTGGAGTTCACCCTGAGCAACGACGGCACGGCCGACGTCGACGAGATCGTACAGCTCTACCACTCGTCGCCCGCTGCAGGCGTAGCGGCACCGCAATCACAGCTCGTAACCTTCAGCCGCGAGCATCTGAAGGCCGGCGAGAAACGTACAGTACGCATGGAGATTCCCGTCGAGCGTCTCTCGACCGTGCAGGAGGACGGCACGAAGAAGCTGTTGCAAGGCACTCACACGCTGCATGTGGCATCGGCCGCCCCGACATACCGCAGCGCCGACCTCGGCGTGCAGGATGTCACCGTAACGCTCGAATTGTAGCGCCCGACGGTACAAATAAAATACCCGCAGCTCCGAGAGTTGCGGGTATTTTATTTGCCTGCGCTGCGAGCCTACTTGCGGCCGCGCCACAGGGCAGACATCTGCTCGAGGGTCTTGCCCTTTGTTTCGGGAACCATCTTCCATACGAACAGGGCCGACAACAGCGACATGACGGCATATATGCAATATGTACCGCCGACGCTCCAGCCGCTCAGAGACGGGAAGGTAGCCGAGACAAGGAAGTTCGATATCCACTGCGCCGCCACGGCTATGGCCACGGCCTGCGAACGGATCGTATTGGGGAAGATCTCCGATATGAGCACCCAGCAGATGGGTCCCCACGACATCATGAACGACGCCGTGTAGATGATTATGAAGATCAGGGCTCCGAGACCGATCGTATCGGTGAACGAAAGAGCGGCCAGAACCGCCATGCCGATCATCATGCCCGTCGATCCGATCATAAGCAGCGGCTTGCGGCCCACACGGTCGACAGTGAAGATCGCAACCACCGTGAAGATGATGTTCACCACACCCATGACCACCGTCTGCAACATCGAGGCATCGCCCGTAGCGCCCATGTTCTCAAAGATGCGCGGGGCGTAATAGAGCACCACGTTGATACCTATCGCCTGCTGGAAGAACGAGAGCAGCACGCCCACCACGATCACCGTCTTGCCGTAAGCGAACAGGTGTTCGCGCTTCTCGTCGACGGTCGACTTGATCTCGTCGAGGATTGTTCGGGCCTCGGCCGTGCCGTTTATGCGTTCGAGAACCGAGAAGGCACGCGAATCGTTACCGTGCAGAGCCAGAAAACGCGGTGTCTCGGGCACCAGCAGTATGAGCAGGAAGAATGCACCTGCAGGGAACGCCTCCGAGAGGAACATGCGGCGCCAGCCGACGTCGACCATAGCCTGCTGTATGGCCTCGGCCGTATCGCCCAGATTGTTGCGTATGAGATAGTTCACGAAATATACTACCAGCATGCCGAATATTATGGCGAACTGGTTGCACGAGACCAGCGTGCCGCGTATGCGCGCGGGCGAGATCTCGGCTATGTACATCGGGCAGACGGCCGACGCCAGACCGACACCTATGCCGCCGATTATACGGTAGATGTTGAACGATACGAGCAGCGTGAACGACGCCTCGCCGTAGGGAAGAATTCCGCTTTCGGGCCACCACGAGCCCACGGCCGATACAAAGAACAACACGGCCGCCGCCACGAGCGTGCGCTTGCGGCCCAGACGCGCGGCAAGCACGCCCGATATGGCACCGCCTATGACGCAGCCTATCAGGGCGCTGGAGGCCGTGAAACCGTGCATCCACGCCGTGTAGGTAAAGTCTTTCGCCGTGCGGAAGAAATCGTCGAGAGCCTGCTCGGCACCCGACACGACAGCCGTATCGTAACCGAACAACAGACCTCCGATAACCGCCACCAGCACGATCGAAAAGAGATACGCCCGGCTTCCGTTTGATTGGGTTGAAGTCATATTTGCAAATTAAGGTTACAGTTTCAGGTTGGGGATCGGCGGCATTATACCGCACCGCAAAGGCACGGCGCGCCACGCAATCCGCATAAACGAAAAATTCCGCCGACAGCATCTGCACCGTCGGCGGAACCGGAACAAAATTAGATATACATGTTGATCATCGCCTCATAGAGCTCCTGCTTGCCGCTGTGCTGTGCGGGCTCATGGTGGCGTGCATACTCGGCAACCTGCTCGAGCGTAAGTTCTCCCTTCTCGAAAGCCTTGCCCTCACCGCTGTCGTACGAGGCGTAACGCTCCTTGAGCATCTTCTCGTAGGGCGAGTTCTCGAGGATGTCGGCAGCGATAAGCAGCGCTCGCGCCATCGTATCCATACCCGAAATGTGGGCAATGAAGATATCCTCCAGATCGGTCGAGTTGCGGCGCGTCTTGGCATCGAAGTTCGTGCCGCCGCCCTGAAGGCCGCCGCCGCGCAGGATCACCATCATCGCCTGAACCAGCTCATACAGGTCGATCGGGAACTGGTCGGTATCCCAACCGTTCTGGTAGTCGCCGCGGTTGGCGTCGATCGAACCGAGCATGCCGGCATCGACGGCGCATTGAAGCTCATGCTCGAAGGTGTGGCCTGCAAGCGTGGCGTGGTTAACCTCGATATTGACCTTGAAGTCCTTGTCCAGACCGTGCGCACGCAGGAAACCGATCACCGTCTCCGTATCGACGTCATACTGGTGCTTCATCGGTTCCATGGGCTTCGGCTCGACGAGGAACGTACCCTTGAATCCCTTGCCGCGGGCATAGTCGCGCGCCATGCGCAGCATGGTGGCCATGTGCTCCTTCTCGCGCTTCATGTCGGTATTGAGCAGCGACATGTAACCCTCGCGGCCGCCCCAGAAGACATAGCAGTCGCCGCCCAGCTCGATCGTGGCGTCGAGAGCGTTCTTGATCTGCAGCATCGCACGGGCCGCAGCGTCGAAATCGGGATTGGTCGAGGCTCCGTTCATGTAACGCGGGTGTCCAAAGACATTGGCCGTACCCCACAGTAGGCGGATACCCGTCTCGGCCTGCTTCTGCTTGGCATAGGCGACCATCTCCTTGAGGTTCTTCTCATACTCCTCGGCCGTAGCGGCCTCGTCCACGAGGTCTACGTCATGGAAGCAGTAATACTCGATACCCATCTTCAGCATGAACTCGAAACCGGCATCCATCTTGGCCTTGGCACGCTCCATCGGGCATGCGGCCTCGTTCCACGGGAACTTCTTGGTGCCCACGCCGAACTGGTCGCCACCCTCGGCGCAGAGCGTATGCCACCACGCCATCGAGAAACGGAACCAATCCTTCATCTTGCGGCCCATAACCACACGCTCGGGCTCATAGTAATGGAATGCCATCGGGTTCTTTGAATCCTTACCCTCGAAAGGGATCTTTCCCACGTTGGGGAAATAGCTTTTAGTTGCCATAATAAACGTTGTTTTTAATTGAACACATTATTTTTATGTAATATCTTCAGTTTCGCATCCCTTGGACGGCTCGCCGCCGCAAAAGAGCTGCCGCATAATCACTCATATACCGTATTCACGGCTGCATCAGGCCCTTTCGAGCCGCATTTCGACCTCACGCACCCACTTTCCGTAGGCCTCCTCCAGCGCCTCGCGCTCCTTCGCCACAGGCTCCACTGTTTCGAGTCTCCGCAGCGAGGCAAAAGCCTCCTCACGGCTGTGGTAATACCCCGCGCCGAGCGCGGCACCGCGTGCGGCACCCAACGCCCCGTCCGTATTGAAAAGCTCGATACGCGCACCCGTAAGCGTCGCCAGCGTCTGGCGGAACAGCGGCGAAAGGAACAGGTTCGCCTCACCGGCGCGTATCACGTCGGGCGAGAGCCCCAGACCGCGCATTATGTCTATGCCGTAACGGAACGAGCAGGCTATACCCTCCTGCGCCGCACGCACGACATGCGCCGTCGTATGGCGGTTCAGATCGAGTCCGACGATCTCCGCGCCCGTCGTACGGTTGCCCAACACACGTTCGGCACCGTTGCCGAAGGGCAGCACCACAACGCCGTCCGAACCGACGGGGGCCGTGGCCGCAAGGTTGTTCATGGCGGCATAATCGAGCGTCTGCTGCACCACATTGCGGCGTATCCACGAATTCATTATGCCCGTACCGTTGATGCAGAGCAGGATGCCGTAGCGCGGCCTTCCGGCCGTATGGTTCACATGCACGAACGTATTGACACGCGACTGCGGGTCGGCCTTCGGCGTATCGACAACACCGTACACCACGCCGCTCGTACCTCCCGTCGCGGCCACCTCGCCCGCCTCCAGAACATTCAGCGAGAAGGCGTTGTTTGGCTGGTCGCCCGCACGGTACGATATCGGTGTACCCTTCGGTATGCCGAGCAGCTGCTCCGTCGCGGCATCGGTCTCGGCCTGCGTGCCGATCGACGGCCCGGCCTCGGGTATCATCTCATGCGGAATGCCGTACCAGTCGGCCACGAAGTCGGCACGACGCTGCTCGGCAAAGTCCCACAGTATCTGTTCCGACAGGCCGCTCACACTCGTCGAGAGGTGTCCCGACAGCCGATAGGCTATATAGTCTCCGGGCAGCACGAACTTGTCGATGCGCGCGAACAGCTCGGGTTCGTTGCGCTTGACCCACGCCAGCTTCGAGGCCGTGAAATTTCCGGGCGAGTTGAGCGCATGGCCAAGACAGTAGTCGCGGCCTATGCCTTCGAGAGCCTCGGCTCCGATCTCCACGGCACGCGAGTCGCACCAGATGATCGACTTGCGCAGCGGGTGCCCCGCAGCATCGAGACACACCAGACCGTGCATCTGATATGTTATACCTATCGACACGACATCACGCAGCGGGCTCTTGGCGCCGACCTGACGTATGCCCTCGCACACATAATGCCACCACATGTCGGGGTCCTGCTCCGCCCATCCGCTCCGAAGGGCATCTATCGGCATCTCCTGCGCGGGGTTTGTCGCCGAGGCGACGCACTCTCCCGTCGCTATGTCGAGCAGCGACACCTTCACCGACGAGGAGCCTATATCTATTCCCAAACTCTTCATATCCTTATATCTTTTCTCTTTTGTTTATACTTCATTCCAAACGCCGCTGCCTGCCATTCATCCGCACGGCCTACGACAATCAATATTTCCAGTTGTTGATAAATCCCAGCTTGAGTTTCTCGCGCACAGCCTTGCGGTAGGCGTTGCGGTTGAACATGTAGTATCGCGCCGGCTTGTGGGCTACGCCCTGCTCCTTCTCGGCCGTAGGTGTGAGGAACCCCGACGAGAGGATCTTCTTGCGGAAGTTGCGGTTGTCGATCTCGATACCCAGCACCGCGCTGTAAAGGTTCTGCAAGGCGCGTATCGTGAACTTGCGCGGCAGAAGCTCGAAGGCCACGGGCGACTGCAGCATCTCGCGGCACAATACCGACAGCGCCGACGTCAGGATCTGCTTGTGGTCCATCGCCAGACGCTGGATCGAATCCACATCCACCCACTGCGCGCCCTTGGCCGTGGTGTAGGCCACCATGCGGCTGTCGAGCTTGACCAAGGCGTAATAACCCACCGTCACCACACGCTCGCTGTGGATGCCGTGATAGCGGTTAATCCACTCCAGTTCCTCGCCGCTCACGCGTTTGGGGTCGGAGAATATCTCCATCTGTTTGAGATATACGTTTTTCAATCCCGTGGCCTCTTCGAGCACACGATACGCCGCCTCGGGCAGGGTCTCGTTCTCGAGGATCATTGCTCCGGGCAACTTAAGCGGGTCGAGGTGCGTGTCAGGCTTGTAGTAGCGGCGCTTGATGAGCAGAACCTTGAGCGTCGTACCGTTAAATCCGAACACGGCACAGTCAACCGACAATGATTGATTGGTCTGGATTGACATGGGTATTTGAAGTTTCAGGTTTCGACTGTAAAATTACCCATTAGCACGATAGATTGCAAACTTATCGTAATTCATACACTAACCATCGACATTTATCCGCTCGAAACGGCTTCCAAAGCCGATATCGCGCGTCGCAAACAATAACCGTAATATACGCTAACTCACCGCACGGCCGACTGCACGACAGCGTGTTGCGGCCGTGACGCGGCAACAGGCACAACGTCCGGAACACTCCGCGGCACCCGATTCCGTGGTTCGGGTTGCAAGATCCGGAAAAAGTATACAGCGCAACGTGCTTATAAAAAGTAATTTTGTCTCAAGAAAAGAGCTTCGGAAAAGGCTCAATCCGCAATATCAAACGTTAAAAACACGTAATATGAAAATAAGTATGATCCTTGCGATATTCGCATTGACCGCAAACACTACATCAATCATGGCACAGCAGAAAATCAAACAGACGGCCGGGCGTGAGCAGCTCGGCGAATTTGCCCCGAAGTTCGCGGAATTGAACGACGACATCCTCTTCGGGGAGGTATGGAGCCGCACCGACCGGCTCGGGCTGCGCGACCGCAGTCTGGTTACCATCACATCGCTCATAAGTCAGGGTATAACCGACTCGTCGCTCACATACCATCTCCAGACGGCAAAACAGAACGGCATTACGCGCAGCGAGATCTCCGAGATCATCACCCACATCAGTTTCTATGCCGGCTGGCCCAAGGCGTGGGCGGCATTCCGTCTGGCAAAGGACGTATGGGCCGAGGACAGCGCCGCCGATGACGCCAAGGCCGCATTCCAGAAGCAGATGATATTCCCGATAGGCGAGCCCAACACAGCCTACGCGCAATATTTTACCGGCAACAGCTACCTCGCCCCCATATCGCGTGAGCAGGTTGTGGTGTCGAATGTTACATTCGAACCCCGCTGCCGCAACAACTGGCACATACACCACGCCAAGAGCGGCGGCGGCCAGATGCTTATAGGCGTTGCGGGCCGCGGATGGTATCAGGAGGAGGGCAAACCCGCCGTCGAGATCCTGCCCGGCACGGTGATACATATCCCCGCAGGCGTAAAGCATTGGCACGGGGCCTCGGCCGACGGTTGGTTTGCGCATCTGGCATTCGAGATCCCGGGCGAGGAGAGCTCGAACGAGTGGCTCGAGCCCGTCACCGACGAAGAGTACGACAAGCTCAAGTAACAGTCGCGACATATATGAATCGGGAGCTATGCGGCAAGCGATGAGCGTACATGCCGCGCAGCTGCGCCACCCCAGCGGGCCGACCACGAAACAGGTCGGTCCGCTGTTGTTTTCCCCTTGCTGCCGAAACCGTAATCGGGGTAAAAAGAGTGCTGATATGTATACCGTTACGCCATATCCATGATATTATCTTTGTATCGTCTTGCTACGCATGCACCAAGATCAAAAAAAACGATACGACCATGAAAAGAATCCTTTCACTTGCATTGCTCCTTACGGGTTACGCCATACTGACGGCATGCACACCCTCCGAGGAGGCACAGCCCGAACCGCAAAGGCCCGACACACCCGTTGCCCCCGACGGCGGGAATACGGAGGGTGACCCGACCGACCCGGAAGGCACGCCCACCGGAGAAGGCCGTTCGCTTGTAGTATTCGCCTCGCGCACGGGCAACACACGCTCCGTGGCCAAGATGATAGCGTCGCGGCTGGATTGTGACATCGTCGAGATCGAGCCCTCGCAGCCCTACGACGACGATTACGACAGCCAACTGCAACGGGCGCAGGATGAACTCGCAGCAATAGGCCGCGGCGACTACCCCGCCATCTCGACCACAGTGGAGAATCTCGACCGTTACGATGTCATCTTTGTCGGATATCCTATATGGTACGGCTCCATGGCCTCACCCATGCAGACCTTCCTGCACGAGAATGCGGAGCGGCTGGCAGGCAAACGCATCGCCCTGTTTGCCACAAGCGGCAGCAGCGGCATGAGTGCATCCGCCGACGAGGCCGCGAGACTGTGTCCCGACGCGGAGATTCTCCGCCAGACGCTTCTGCTCACATCCTCGACGCTTTCGCAGGCCGAGAGCCGCATAGACGCATGGCTCGAACAACTCGGCATACAGACCGGTAATAACAATAACAACAATATGTCAAGCAACACCATCAATCTGACGGTAAAGGGCACCACCTTCACCGCGACGCTCACCGATAATGCGGCAACCCGAGCTCTTAAACAACGCCTTGCTCAGGGTGACATCGTCGTACGTATGAACGACTACGGCGACATGGAGAAGGTCGGGCAGTTTGGCTTCTCGCTTCCGACAGAGAATCGGCAGACCACGACCGGCATCGGCGACATGGTCCTCTATCAAGGCAATTCGCTGGTCATATTCTACGGCCGCAACTCATGGAGCTATACGGCACTCGGCAAGGTAGACAACGTCTCCACACGCGAGCGTATGCTCGAACTGCTGGGCGGCAAGGGCGAGATTGAGCTGACACTGTCACTCGATTAGCCGTTAAGCCTTGGCAAACATACGGGCGGCACTTCGTTTCCAATACGAAGTGCCGCCCGTTCTCATGTCGTCCGAGATATAACTTCTCACATATCACGGTATGCCGAAGGCGAGCAGCCGACACTGCGCTTGAAATATGCCCCGAAGAAGGATTGATTCGCAAAGTTCAACATGTCGGATACCTGCTGCACACTGTAACGTCCGCTCTTGAGCAGCGCCTTCGCCTCCAGAATGACATAGTCGCGTATCCAGTCGCCCGCATGGCGGCCGCTCACCGAATGGACCACCTGCGAAAGGTATTTCGGCGTCATGCACAGACGATCGGCATAGAAACCTATGGCCCGTTGCGAGGTGTAGTTTTCACGCAGCACCTCGATGAAACGGTCGAAGATCTCATTTTTACGTGTGCCGCGCACGGCATCCTGCTGCTCTACATAAGGTGTCATGGCTTGACACATACAATAATAAAATACCTGCATGTACCCGTCCAGAACCTCACGCTTGTAGTTGAAGTCGGGCTCTTGCACCTTGGCCCGCATGGCTTGGTAGATCGACAGCAACTCCCCCATCTGACCATCCGACAACTGCAATATAGGACTCTTCGACAGGAATTTACGAACCACGAGCGCCCCGTCGCGGTTCTTCTCCGTGATCGTGCCGCCGTTCGCCAACGCTATGATGGCCAAGCGGCAATCGGGCGACAGCTCCAGACACTGTCCTATCGACCCGGGCGTTATGATCATCATAGAGTTTCGGTGCAACTCGTATTCGGTCAGATTATGACGCAGCCGCATGCTCCCAGCAACACACATCTGTACCATCGCGAACTGCATCTTGAAGGGATAGGGCGCCAAGATAAACCCCCGCATGCGCGGATCCGACGACAGGTCGCATACATTACCGTCCTCGTCGAAATTATCGCTTATGATCAATTCGTTGTCCACAACGCACGTGCGCTCACCGCGCGGCAACATCGATAGTTCCAGTTCGTCGAATTTGTGATTGTCCCTCATTGACATTTATTATTTACAACGCAAATATACCGTTTAGAACTGTAATTGCAATATTTTATTCTCTTATATTACCATTCATCCATCCTTTAGAACAATATATTCTCTCCGCAAGACAAACGCCTCTCGACAAAAAGCCACAACTTTGCGACACAAGAAACCATCAAACGGAGAAACGATATGAGAATCGCAACAAAACTTTCGCTCGTCACGGCCGCGTGTCTGCTTGCGGCCTGCGGCGGCACCCCCTCGACCACGTCGGAGCGGCACAGCGTCTGCCTCACGAGGCCCGAGACTCTGGCGCCGCAAAAGGTAAGGAGTTATTCGGGTGTGGTAAAGGCCGCACACGAGATCGGGCTCGGATTCAAGACGGCGGGACAGATCGCCCGCATCCACGTACGCGAAGGCGACTATGTACGTCAGGGGCAGCTGCTGGCCGAACTGGACGATGCCGACTACCGTCTGGCCGTGGAGGCGCTGCAGATACAGTACGACCAGCTGGAGGATGAGGTGAAGCGCACCTCACAGCTCTTCGAGCAGAAGAGCGTCTCGGCCAACGACTTCGAGAAGGCCTCGGCAGGGCTGCACCAGCTCGGCGTGCAACTGCGCATAAACAAGAACAAACTCGACTATACGAAGCTCTACGCCCCGGCCGACGGCTACATCCGCAGCGTGGGATTCTCCGCGGCCGAGATGGTCGATGCCGGCACTTCGGTCATGACGCTTCTCGACGCCTCGCCGCTCGAAGTCTCGGTCGACATACCCGTCGAGGAGTATCAGCGCCGCGGCAGCGTCATACGATACAACTGCAGGGCTTCGGGCATCGCCGCGTCGATGCCGCTTCGGTTCCTGAGCGTGGCACCCAAAGCCGACGGCAACCAGCTCTACACCCTTGAGTTGGGCTTCACCGACCGTCCCGACGCCACACTCACCGCAGGCATGAACGTCGAGGTCGAGATCGTCTCGGCCGACTCGACGGCCGCACACGGCCATACGGTACCGCTCCGCGCACTATTCAATGACGGGCAGAGCGCATGCGTATGGGTCATGCAGGGCGATTCGACCGTAGTCAAACGCCCCGTCACCATCGACGGCAGCCTAGACAACTCCCGCGCCGTAGTCACGGACGGCCTCACGGGTGACGAACTGATAGTACGCGCCGGAGTCAACGTCCTGCAGCAGGGCGAGAAGGTGAAGGTCGTGGAGCAGCCGAGTAAAACCAATATCGGAGGGATACTGTGATGACACGCTTAACGGAATTTTTCATGCGGCGGCCGAGAATATTCTGGTCGTTCGTGGCGGCGATCGTCATCGCCGGCATACTATCCTTCATCCAGATGCCCAAACTGGAGGACCCCGCCGTCTCGGCCAAGCAGGCCATGGTCGTAGTGTCATGGCCCGGCGCCGACGCACACGAGATGGAGCTTAAGGTGGCACAGATGATGGAGGAGGAGCTGCGGGCCCTGCCCAACGTACACAAGGTGAAGACCGAGTGCCGGAACTCTGTGGCCATGTTCACCGTCGAATTCCAGATGACGGTGCTCAACCGCGATCTGGAGCAGCACTTCGACCTGCTGCGCCGCAAGGTCAACGACGCGGCCCTGCGTCTGCCCCAAGGGTGCTACGACCCGGTGGTCATAGACGACATGATGGATGTCTACGGCATCTTCTACGCTCTGACGGCCGACGGGTACGACTACTCGGAGATGTACCGCTACGCTAAATACATACGTCGCGAGCTGCTCGACGTGAAGGGCGTCAAGCGTATCAATATTGTCGGCACACGCGACGAAGTGATCAACATCATACTCTCGAAGGAGCAGATCGCCCGCAACGGCATCATACCCACGCAGATCATGTCGGCGTTGCAGTCGGCCGGCAAGGTTGTCGATGCCGGATCCTACTCTGCTGACGGCCAGTGCATAGCGCTGCGCGTGGACGGCGCCGTCGAGAACGAGCAGCAGATACGCGACCTGCGCATCCAGACCTTCGACGGCAAGGTTCTGCGCATAGGCGACATCGCCCGCGTCGAGCGCGGCTATGCCGAGCCGCAGCGCAACGGATTCTTCGTCGGGCGCGAGCCTGCGCTGGCGATATGCGTGGCCATGGAGTCATCGGCCATAGTACCCGACGTGGGGCGCGCCGTCGACAAGCGTCTGGCCGAGGTCATGAAGAACGTACCGGCTGGTTTCGAGACTGAGAAGATATTCTTCCAGCCTGACAAGGTCGAGGCCGCCATATCGTCCTTCATGCTCAACCTCGTCGAGTCGGTCGCAATCGTCATCTTGGTGCTCATCTTCACGATGGGACTGCGAAGCGGCATAATCATAGGCGTGGGACTTATCCTGACGGTAGCCGTATCGTTTCCCATACTTCTCGCATGCGGCACCACGCTGCAACGTATCTCGCTCGGGGCCTTCATCGTAGCGATGGGTATGCTCGTCGACAACGCCGTGGTCATCATGGACGGCATTCTGGTCGACCGCAACCGCGGCCTCGGCCCCAAGACATACCTCTACCGCATCGGGCGCAACACGGCGCTGCCGCTGCTCGGTGCTACCATCATCGCCGCCTCGACGTTCCTCTGCGTATATCTCTCGCCCGATACGGCCGGCGAGTATGCCGGAGACCTCTTTCTGGTGCTGTGCGTAAGCCTTCTGGCGAGCTGGGTGCTGGCGCTGGTACAGGTCCCCGTATGCGCGGCCTCGTGGCTGCCGCGTCCGCATGCCATATCAAAAGACAAAGGCTCGACGGTGATGAACTCGCCCGTACACCGTTTCGTACGCCGCGCCGTCGCCAAACTGATCGACAACAAACGCAAGACCATCGTGGCGGCATTCTGCCTGCTGGCCGTGTCGCTCTTCGGCATGACGCGCGTGAAAAACCTCTTCTTCCCCGACTTCGACTACAAACAGTTCGTCGTCGAGTGCTTCTTCCCCTCGGCATCCGACCCCAACGCCGTGCGTGACCGCCTGCTCGAGATGAGCGACATGGTGGCCGCAAACCCCGCTGTCGAACGCGTCGCCGCAAGTCAGGGCAGCGCCCCCGCACACTACTGTCTGGTACGCCCCATGACCTCGGGCGGAGACTGCTACGGCGAGCTCATCGTCGACTGCAAGGACTATCGCACCGTCGTCGAGCAGATTCCCGTCATACGCCGCCAACTGCGGCAGGCATGGCCCGACGCGTACATACGTATAAAAAAATACAACTTCTCGATCTCGACAAGCCATACAGTGGAGGTAGAGTTCGCAGGCCCCGATCCCGCCGTGCTGCGTGAGCTCAGCGCTCAGGCCGAGCAGATCATGCGCAACTCGCCCTATATCGACCCCTATTCGGTGCAGAACAACTGGAAACCCATGGGCAAAACCCTCGTGGCGCACTACTCGCAGCAGGATGCCCTGCGTGCCGGCATCGGCCGCAGCGATGTGGCGAATGCCCTGCTTGCCGCCACGGACGGCATGACCGTAGGCGTACTGAACGATCAGGAACGCATGGTACGCCTCAACCTTCAGGTACGCAACGATGACGGCAGCCGTATAACCGATCTCGAGAACATCCCCGTATGGAGCATGCTCAACATGCATCTGTCGAACGACGAGCTACAGGGGGCCCTCGGAGGAGGAGAGGCAATGAGCAAGTTGCAGGACAAGCTCTTCCGCGCCACGCCGCTGAGCAACGTCGCCTCCGACGTCTCGCTCGACTGGGACGAAGACATGGTGCTGCGTCTGAACGGACGCCGCGTCATCGAGGCCGAATGCGACCCCAACCCCGACCGTAAGGACGCCACGCCGGCAAAGGCCGTGGCCTCGATCAAGAAACAGATCGAGCAGATCCCTCTGCCCGACGGTTATACGATGCGTTGGGTCGGTGAGGGAGAGATTCAGGGCGAGGCCATCGGCAACCTGATGAAGTTCGTACCGATCACCATATTCCTCATACTGACCATACTGCTGCTCTTGTTCAACAGCTGGCGCAAGGTGGGGCTCATACTGCTCTGTTTCCCGTTTGTCTTCTGCGGCATCACCCCGTCGCTGCTGATCACGGGGCAGCCAATGACCTTCATGGCCATCATAGGTATCATGGGTCTTATCGGCATGATGGTCAAGAACGCCATAGTGCTCGTCGACGAGATCAACCGCCTGCAGAAGGAGCAGGGCTTCCACCCCTACACCGCCGTCATCGAAGCCACAGTCTCGCGCGTAAGGCCCGTACTGATGGCATCGCTCACTACCATCGTGGGCATGATACCTCTGGTCACCGACCCCATGTACAGCTCGATGGCCATCACCATCATGGGCGGCCTTACCGTGGGCACCATCATAACGCTCATACTGCTGCCGCTCTTCTATACGGCCATGTTCCGCATAACAAGGCCCCGAAACGCATAAAACCGACAAGAGATGAACATCAAACTAATCACAACGATATGCTGTGCGCTGCTTATGGGCTTGTCTGAGCCGCGGGCGCAGCAGCCCATGAAGCTCTCGATGGAGCAGTGCCGCGACATGGCTCTCACCGCCAGCGAGGAGCTCAAACAGGCCGACAACCGTCTGCGGCAGGCCGAACTCGACGACAGGATCGCCGCCACGGCGCGCCTGCCCAAGATAGAAGGGTCGGCAACGGGGGCATACGTTCTCCCCGACATCGAGATGACGGGCATGGAGCTGGCCATGCGCGGCACCTACATGGCAGGCCTGACACTGACGCAGCCTATATATACCGGCGGCAAGATATCCGCCGGCAGGCAGATGGCGCGTCTGGGACGGCAGATCGCCGACCAGCAGCTCCGCATGACGCGCATGGACGTTCTTGTCGATGCCGACAACGCCTACTGGAGCTATATTGCCGTGCGGCGCAAGGTGCGCATGCTCGAAAGCTACTCCACACAGATGGACACCATCTACAAACAGACCTCATCGGCCGTAGCCGCAGGCATGGCCATCGAGAATGACCTGCTGCGCATCGAGGCCAAGCGCACCGAGATAGAGTATCAGCTCCAGCGTGCGCGCAACGGCGCCGACCTCTGCCGCATGGCTCTGTGCAACGTCATCGGGGCACCGCTCGACACGGCCATCGAACCGACCGACACCACATTCAACATCGAGAGTCCTACGGCGATGAGTCTCGACATAGCGAGGCGGCCCGAGGTCGGATTGCTCGAAAAGCAGATCGACGTCAACATGCAGCGCATACGCGACGCCCGCTCCGAGATGCTCCCGACGGTGGGCCTGTCGGCCGGATACAGCTACTACGGCAACATCAAGCTCAAGGGCTTTGCCGACATGGGCAACGGCACCACCGTACCCTACACACAAGAGTTCCGCGACGGCATAGGCATAGCCATGCTGGCCGTCAAGATCCCAATATTCCATTGGGGCGAGAGCCGCAAGAAGCTGCATAAGGCGCGTTACGAACTCGACAACTCGCAACTCGAATTGCAACGCAACATGCGCCTCATGTCGATCGAGGCGCAGCAGGCCGTGCAGAATGTCGAGGACGGCTACCGCATGATCCATACGGCCGAGAGCGGGCTCCGACAGGCCGAGGAGAACCTGCGCGTGATGCGCAACCGCTACGCGGCGGCCATGTCGCCGCTGACCGACCTTCTCGATGCACAGGCGCAATGGCAGCAGGCGCAGAGCAACCTCATAGAGGCCCAGACGCAATATATGATCTACCGCACGGACTATCTGCGCGCGACGGGACAGCTCGAATAGACGCCGACAGGCATACAATCCGTTCAACTCCATACGACAGCGGGACAGCCTCTTTCCGAAGGCTGCCCCGCTGTCGTATGGTAAAACATTCTACTCGATCCGCATAGTCTCCATCTGCCGCTTCGAGACACCGTGACGCCGCCCGTACATGCGCCAGTATATGTCCGACGCCCATACGAACATGCGTTTGGTTATCGGCATGGTCACATGCATGCTTTGCGCACGTCCTTCGGCCACGGCACGCGCAAATGCCGCAATGCGCCGCCCGGCCAGCAGCCGGAACGGCGTATCGAGGATAGCCTCGCCGCCGCCGATCATCAGCACCGACCCGAAAGGATAGCCGTTGCGACGGCAAAAGAGGCGCACCATATCCACGGCGACCATATTCTGCTCATACTCCAGAAATCCGCAATTGATCATCACCGACACCGTCGGACGATGCTCCGCGCGTGTCGCCTCCAACGATTTGAGAAAATCCAACAGGCTCACAGGCAGCGAATCGGCATAGAGAGGAAAGACCAGCACAACATCCGTGTATTCATCCATTTTGGAACATAACATCGCATGGTTGCGGCGTGTGATCTCGAAATAATCCGCCGTGACGGGGCTATGCTCGCGGAATATGGCCGCATAACGTTTAGAATTTGACTTGGGCGCCCGCGGGCTGCCGTTCAGCAACACTATTTTTCGTTCCATCGCTCCGTAATCTCCTTTACCGCCGTCTCGACATCAGCCTCATCGACGAACCTTATATCATAACTCTCAAAACTCATATTGCGGGCATTGCGCGCGACAAGACGCCGGAACAGATCCCGCTCCGCCTCGTCATCGGCCCCGTAAGCCACGATCACGGCACGCTTGGGTTCGACGGCACGCTGTACGTGGTGCGTTTCACCGCCGTGTATTCTGATAAATGCCTGCTGCACGGGAATCGCCCGCTCCAACATGCGCTTCATAACACTGTCGTAGCCGCCATAGCGTATACGGCTCACATAAACCACCTCGTCGCTCGCAGCTATCAGGGGATATACCCGCACGGCATCATCTCGTATGACGCACTTTCCGGGGGTGCGGGTCCAGCAGCCGAAGCACCCTACACAGGGGGCGATCTTCAGCGCCGACAGGTCTACATATTCGAAATCGCGCCCGACAGGAACACACGTCAAGGCGCGGTCGCTAAGTACGAGTCTCATAATCTCATGTGTTTATTCACGTGGGACAAATGTCATACCACAATATAACGCACTGACACACCCGTTTAGTATATACGCCGCGGGGCGGCCTGCCGACCTCAGAGGTCGCAAGCCGCCCCGCATGCCGCCGGAAGACGGCACCGATACCATGCCGATGCCTAAAAATCGTTCATGGCCATGATACGCTTGTATTCGGTCGGGATGACCTTGATGAACTGCTTCGAGTAGACATCCCATGCGTCGATCATCTCCTTTGCCAGCTGGCTGCCCGTGTAGTACATGTGGGCGCTGATGAGCGTATGCAGCTCCTTCAGGTCGGCCTCCGTCTCCACAAGCGACAACTCCACAAGCTCCATGTTGCAGTAATAGTCGAAGTCGCCATCCTTGTTCCAGACGTATGCCACGCCGCCGCTCATGCCTGCGGCGAAGTTGCGTCCCGTCGTACCGAGCACGACGACACGCCCTCCGGTCATATACTCGCAGCAGTGGTCACCCACGCCCTCGACGACAGCCACGGCACCGCTGTTACGTACACAGAAACGCTCGCCCACAACGCCGTTGACGTAGAGTTCGCCCTCCGTTGCACCATACATCAGCGTATTGCCGGCAATGATATTGGCTTCGTGGCGGAAGGTCGAGCCGTCGGGCGGCGTCACGATGATACGGCCGCCGGAGAGCGACTTGCCCAGATAGTCATTGGCATCGCCCTTCAAACGGAACGTCACGCCGTGGCAAAGGAACGCGCCGAAACTCTGACCGGCCGAACCCTTGAATGTGATCTGCACCGTATCTTCGGGAAGGCCCTCTCCACCGTAGCGGCGGGTAATGTATCCCGACAGCATGGCCCCGACCGAACGGTCGGTGTTGTGTATCGGGAAGCTCAGCTGCGCCGGCATCTTAGAATCGATGGCAGGCGAGAGCAGCGATATGAGCATGCGGTCCAGAACCGAATCTATCTTGTGATCCTGCACCTCGCAGCAGCGGACGGCATTGACGGCCGACTCGGCGGGACGGTACAGTATCTTCGAGAGATCAACCTTCGAGAGACGATCCGTTGCGGGATAGCTTCGCGGCGTGAACAGATCCGTACGGCCGATAATGTCATCCAGACACGTAAATCCCATCTCGGCCAGATGCTCGCGCACATCCTCGGCCAAGAAACGGAAGAAGTTGACCAGATGCAGGTGGCTGCCCTCGAAACGCTTCACCAGCTCGGGATTCTGCGTCGCCACGCCCATCGGGCAGGTATTCAGGTGGCACTTGCGGATCATCTTGCATCCCAGCACGATCAATGCGCTGGTGGCAAATCCGTACTCTTCGGCTCCGAGCAGCGCGCTGATGATGATATCGCGGCCCGTCTTGAGCTGACCGTCGACCTGCAGCGACACCTTGCCGCGCAGATTGTTCAGCACAAGCGTCTGCTGCACCTCCGCCAGACCTATCTCGGGCGGCAGACCGGCATGCTTGATCGAACTCATGGGGCTGGCGCCCGTACCGCCGTCACATCCGCTGATGAGGATCATGTCGGCCTTGGCCTTGGCGACGCCCGCGGCGATGGTGCCGATACCACCTTCTGATACCAGCTTGACGCTGATACGGGCATCGGGATTGACATTCTTCAAGTCGAAGATCAACTGCGACAGATCCTCGATCGAGTAGATATCGTGGTGAGGCGGGGGCGAGATGAGCGATATGCCGGGCAGCGAGTGACGCGTACGCGCTATCACCTCGTTGACCTTGAATCCGGGCAGCTGGCCGCCCTCTCCGGGCTTGGCGCCCTGCGCTACCTTGATCTGGATCTCGTCGGCATTGACCAGATACTCGGCATTGACACCGAAACGCGCCGAGGCAACCTGCTTGATGGCGCTGCGCGACGACGTGCCGTCGGCATTGGGCTTGTAACGCGCCGGATCCTCACCGCCCTCGCCCGTATTGCTCTTGCCGCCGATCATATTCATGGCCTTGGCCAGAGCCTCGTGCGCCAGAGCGTTGATCGATCCGAACGACATGGCCCCCGTAGCGAAACGGTGCATGATCGACTCTACGGGCTCGACCTTCGATATGTCGATCGGATTGCGCTTGATCTCCAGCATGTCGCGGATGAAGATCGGGCGCTCCTTCTCGTCTACAAGGCGCGTGTACTCCTTGAACTTGGCGTAGTCGCCCGTGCGTGTCGCCACCTGAAGCGCCGCCACAACCTGCGGGTTCCACGCATGCGTGACTCCGCCCTTACGGTATGCATACTCGCCCGATGGCTGCAACAGCGTCTCGGGGTCGGCATCCGCAGCAAAGGCCGCGCTGTGGTTCTTCAGCAGGTCGGAGGTGATATCCTCCAGATCGGAGCCTCCGATCGACGAGGTGATGCCGCTGAAATATTTGTCAAGGAACGCCTTCGACAGGCCCACAGCCTCGAATATCTTGGCGCCGCGGTAGCTGCGGATGGTCGAGATACCCATCTTCGAGATGATCTTGAGCATACCCTTGTTCACCGCCTTCACGTAACGTTTCTCGGCCGTATCGTAATCGAGCTGCAGCTCCTTGCGCTTGACCAGATCGTCCAGCACGGCAAAGGCCATATAGGGATTGACGGCGCTGGCTCCGAATCCGATCAGAAGGGCTATGTGCATCACCTCGCGCGCCTCGGCCGTCTCGACGATAAGGGCTATCTGCGCACGCTTGCGCACGTTTATCAGATAGTGGTGTACGGCCGACAGGGCCAGCAGCGACGGAATGGGAGCATGCTCGGCATCGACGCCGCGGTCACTCAGCACGACATAGTTGATACCGTCGTCGACCGCCTTCTCGGCCATACGGCACAACTCCTCGACAGCCGCCTCGACGCCCTCGGCGCCGCGCGACGGATCGAACAGCATGGGCAGCGACTGAGTGTTGAAACCCTTGTAGCGAAGGTTGCACAATATGTCGAGTTCCGTATTCGATATGACGGGGCTCGGCAGCTTAACCACCTTGCAGTGCTTCTCCGAGGGGTGGAGTATATTGCCGCCCACGGCGCCGATGTAGCTCGATATCGACATCACGAGCTCCTCGCGCAATGGATCTACGGGCGGGTTCGTCACCTGTGCGAACTGTTGCCGGAAGTAGTTGAACAGCGGCTGCGGACGCGACGAAAGTACCGCCAGCGGCGTATCGTCACCCATCGAGCCGATAGGCTCAGCCGCATCGCGGCTCATCGGAAGGATTATGCGGTCAATGTCCTCACGGCTGTATCCGAAGGCGCGCATCTGACGCTCCAGATCGGGCAGCGAGTGCACAACATGCCTTCCCGACGATATCTGACTCAGGATGACACGGTTCTTACGCAGCCACTCCATATATGGATGCTCGCGCGCCAGCGCCTCCTTGATCTCGGGATCATACTGTATGGTTCCCGTCTGGGTATCGATCATAAGTATCTTGCCCGGACGCAGACGACCCTTCTCGCGCACCTGCGACGCCTCGATATCGAGTACGCCCATCTCCGAAGCCACGACCATCATGTTGTCCTTGGTGATGAAGTAGCGCGCCGGACGCAGGCCGTTTCGGTCGAGCATACCGCCCGCATAACGTCCGTCCGAGAAGAGTAGCGTCGCCGGGCCGTCCCACGGCTCCATGAAGATACTGTGATACTCGTAAAATGCCTTCAACTCACCCGAGATTGGGTTCTTGTCGTTATAGCTCTCGGGCACAAGCATCGAGAGCGCATGCGGCAGGCTCATGCCGCTCACCACGAAGAACTCCAGAACGTTGTCCAACGTAGCGCTGTCGCTCATGTCGGGCTGCACTATGGGATAGACATCCTGCATGTTGCCGAAGCCCTCAACGTTGAACAGCGCCTCGCGCGTGATCATCCAGCTGCGGTTACCCTTGATGGTGTTGATCTCGCCGTTGTGCCCGAGCAGGCGGAACGGCTGCGCCAGATGCCACTTGGGGAAGGTGTTGGTCGAGAATCGCGAGTGTACCAGTGCCAGTCCGCTCGTGAAATAGGGATTTATCAGATCGGTGAAGTAGTATCGCAGCTGCATGCTCGACAGCATGCCCTTGTAGATAAGCGTACGCGTCGACAGACTCACAACATATACCTGCTCCTTGTCGTGCAGTTCGTGCGAGGCCATCACCGCATGCTCGATCTTGCGGCGCGCAACATATATACGTTTCTCGAACGACTCCAGATCCGATGCCGCGGCACCTCCCGTATCGCATACGAATATCTGCTTTATGGCCGGCTCCGTCGCCCGCGCCGCATCTCCCAGAATATCACTGTTGACGGGGACGTTGCGCACGTGTGTCAGCGACAGACCCTCGGATTCGATCTGGTCACGTATTATACTGAGTGTCAACTCCTGCTGCTGCCTGTCTTTCGACATGAACACCATACCCGTGGCATAACGTCCCTTCTCGGGGACGGGAATACCCTGCAGGAGAATAAACTCGTGTGGTATCTGCACCATGATGCCGGCACCGTCACCAGTCTTGTTGTCGGCACCCTCGGCCCCGCGGTGCGCCATGTGCTCGAGAACCTGAAGGGCATTTTCAACAACCTCGTGCGATTTGCGCCCGTCGATATGCGCCACAAGTCCGACACCGCACCCATCCTTCTCGTTGTGCGGATCATAAAGGCCCTGCGCCTGCGGAGCCCTATGGTTCGTTCCGATATTCTTTGCCATGGTTACTCTGTTTTATGAAGGTTTGATTCTATACGATGCTTGCGATCCTCCGTGACGGCCTTCCCCCACCCCGCCGTCTGCATACGTCATTCGGAGCCTGCCGGACAACGACGCCACATCTGTCGCCGCCACACTGCCGGCACACATCCCGCCGCTATGCAACAGATGCCGCCGACGGCTCCGATTCCGCATCGGAGGTTACGGATGCAAAGTTAATAAAAATTATCAAAAAGTGTATATCCAACCATCCCCTCGCAACTACAAATACGCTCGCGCAAGTCGCAAAACAGTATATATATCGCTGATTAAAAATATAATAAGTGCGCAAAAATATTTTTATATTTTTTTACGATATTTAATACGCACCTGCCTAAACAACATTTTTATGCAGCAATATGCATTCTGTATCATTCCCTGCATCAATACCAATGACACATCGTAACCACACAACACCCGTCTCCATAGCACGATACGAAATGTACACCATGTCCGACAATTTTCACATGATATGCACCCGACAGAATGCCCCCGCACGGACACAGGAAGGCCTCGCCGCCGCAACTCCCCAAAGGTTGTAACGGCGGCGAGGCCCCAAACGTCAGTAACGACGGTCTACTCCTCGCCGATGGGTACCACCGTAACCTTGACGCCCTGCTCCTGCATCGCCTCGATCATCTTGCGCGGCGTGCCCGAGTCGGTTATGACCATGTCGACCTCCCCCACATCGCATATCTTGCTGAAACCGCGCCGTCCGAACTTCGACGAATCGGCCAGAACAATGGTCTTGGTCGCAGCGTCGATCATGGCACGGTTGAGTATCGCCTCCTGAAGGTGCGTCGTCGAGAGTCCGTAGACGGGGTCTATGCCGTCGACGCCGAGAAAGAGCTTGCTGCACGCAAAGTTCTCCAACATGCGCACGGCATATTCGCTCACTACCGACGCCGACGAATGGCGTATGATACCGCCCAACTGTATGATCTCGATATCGGGTTTGTCCAACAGCTCCATCGCCACGTTCATCGCCGACGTTATCACCGTCATGCGCATGTTGCTTATGCAGCTGGCAAAGGCCTGTACGGTCGTTCCCGAGGCTATCATCAACGCATCCTGCGGCGAGAGCAGCTCCACGGCCTTCAGGCCGATGCGGTGCTTGGCTTCGGGGTGAAGCTTCTCCTTCTCCGAAACCTTGCGCGTAGCGATATACGGGTCGGCCATGATGGCGCCGCCATGCGTACGGTACAAAAGGTTCTTCTCCTCCAGAAGGTCGAGGTCCTTGCGTATGGTCACGGCCGACACCTTCAGCCGCACACTCAGATCGGCCACATCGACACGCCCTGCCTCGCGCAGCATGTCAAGGATAGCCTTATGTCTTTCGGATAGTGTCATGATCGTATCGTCATGTTTAAGCAAACATCATAATTTGGATTCTTGGTCACAGGCCTCGTCAGAATATCAGGCAGTACAGCCCTGCCGCAAGCAGACCGCCCGCGACGGGCCCCACAACAGGCACCCACGAATATGCCCAATCGCTCGGGCCTTTACCCTTTATTGGCAGCAGCGCATGCGCCACACGCGGCGAGAGGTCTCGCGCCGGATTGATCGCATATCCCGTGGTGCCGCCGAGCGACATGCCCAACGCAACGATCAGCATGGCCACGGGGAATGCCCCCAGAGCGCCCATACCCATCTCGGGGGTGTTGCCCTCGGTTGCCAGCGCCAGAATTACGAATACGAGCACGAATGTGCCCAACAATTCGCTGAAGAGATTGCGGCCGTAGTTGCGTATGGCCGGAGCCGTACAGAATGTGCCCAACTTGGCAGCGGCATCGTCCGTAGCATCATAGTGATCCTTGTAGAAGGCATAGACAAGCACCGCGCCCACAAATCCGCCCAGCATCTGCGCCACGATATATGGCCCCACAAGGTTCCAGCCGAAGGTTCCCGCAGCGGCCAGCCCCAACGTCACGGCAGGATTGAGATGCGCGCCCGAATAAGGGCCGGCAATGAATACTCCGAGCATGACGGCCAGACCCCATGCTATGGTCACAACGACCCAGCCGCCATTCTCGCCCTTCGACTTACGCAAGACGTTCGAGGCTACGACACCGTCTCCGAAGAGCACGAGGACGGCCGTGCCGATAAATTCGAACAGGCATTTAACAAAGATTTCGTTCATATAGGTTCAGGTTTCAGGTTCGCTTGAAATGCCGGTATGCGCCGGGCCGCAGCGCGACCCGGCCCAACGTCCGGCCGGGATGTCATCCCGCCCTATTTGGTATAGCTGCTCAGCGTACGCTTCACGGCATCCTCCCAGCCGTCCCGGGCCTTGGCTATGGCCGTCTCGTCCCACGTCGGCTCGAAGATACGGTCGACATGCCACTGCTTGCGTATCTGCTCCACACTCGACCAGTAACCGACGGCCAATCCTGCCAGATAGGCCGCACCCAGCGCCGTGGTCTCAACCACACGCGGACGGATGACACGCGTACCGAGAATATCGGCTTGGAACTGCATGAGCAGATTGTTGCGCGAGGCGCCGCCGTCGACCTTAAGTTCGCGCAGCGGCAGACCCGCATCGCGCGACATGGCGGCCGTGATGTCCATCGTCTGGAAGGCGATACCCTCAAGAGCGGCACGGGCTATATGCGCCGTCGTAGTGCCGCGACTGATGCCGACGATCGTACCACGTGCATACTGGTCCCACCACGGGGCTCCCAGACCCGTCAGCGCCGGCACGAAATAGACACCGTTGGTGTCGGGTACGCGCGAAGCCAGCTCCTCAACCTCGGACGACGATTTGATCACGCCCAGACCGTCACGAAGCCACTGCACGACTGAGCCGCCGACAAAGATGCTGCCCTCGAGCGCATAGTTCACCTTGTCGCCGATCTTCCACGCAACAGTGGTGATAAGGTTGTTCTGCGAGATGATGGGTTTGTCGCCGCTGTTCATCAGCAGGAAGCAGCCCGTGCCGTAGGTGTTCTTCACCATGCCCGGCTCGATGCACATCTGTCCGAACAGGGCGGCCTGCTGGTCGCCCGCAATACCGGCAATAGGCACCTTGTGGGCGAAGATCGTAGTCTTCGTATGACCGTATATCTCGCTCGACGAGCGCACCTCGGGCATCATCGAACGCGGTATGTCGAACATCTTCAACAACTCGTCGTCCCACTGCAGCGTGTTGATGTTGAAGAGCATCGTACGCGAGGCGTTGCTCACGTCCGTAACGTGCACCTCACCGCGCGTAAGACGCCATATAAGCCACGTATCGACAGTACCGAACAGCAGCTTGCCCTTGTTGGCACGCTCGCGCGCCCCGGGGACGTTGTCCAGAATCCACTTGATCTTCGTAGCGCTGAAGTAGGCATCGATAATGAGGCCCGTCTTGCGGCGTATCATCTCCGTTACGCCCTCGCTCTTGAGTTTGTCGCAATAGTCCGACGTACGGCGATCCTGCCATACGATGGCATTGTAGATCGGCTCCTCGGTATCCGAATCCCACACGATCGTCGTCTCGCGCTGGTTCGTGATGCCGATACCCGCAATATTGAGTCCGTTTATATCCAGAGTGGTGATGGCCTCGGCTATAACCGACGCCTGCGACGACCATATCTCGTGCGGGTCGTGCTCGACCCAGCCCGAACGCGGAAATATCTGTCGGAACTCCTTCTGCGCCACGGCACACGTAGCGCCCGTCTCGTCGAATACGATGGCACGCGAACTGCTCGTGCCTTGATCCAGAGCAAGAATATACTGTTTCATTTGAGGTTAGTTGTGTATTTGTGTTTCTATTAAGGTTCTTTTACATATCGGCGGCAGACATCACACTGCGGCCGCTCCGTCACGGCATCCGCCCGTCTCGATATCGCATCGTCACGGCATGCCGTCACACTCACCGTCAAGCCAGACGCGAGGCCAGAATCGACAGAGGATGCTCGCAGCGCTTCGAGGTCGACATCTCGATCTGCCATTTGCAGGTCTCGCAGTCGGTGGCGACAAGATCGGCTCCCGAAGCCTCGATCTGGCGGAACAGAGGCTCGCCCACGGCCTGTGAGGTGTGGTAGTTCTCCTTCTTGAATCCGTATGTACCGGCTATGCCGCAGCACTGCGAATCGAGTACCGTGACCTCGACACCGGGGATCATGCGCAGCAGCTCGATCGAGTAGTACGCCCACCCCATCTTCTCCATGTGGCAGGGGGTGTGGTAGGCCACGCGCAGCGGCCCGGCATCCTCGCGGAAACGCAGTTTTGCGCCCTGCTCGTTGATCAGGCGGTAAATATATCGCGTCGCCAACTCTACGTGGTCGCGTACGTCGCCATTCTCCAGATCGAGCAGATGGGGATACTCGTCACGTATGGTGAAGGTGCAGGTCGACGAGGTGGTTATGACGTCGCGTCCGTCACCCTTGACAGCCGTACGGATCGACTCCATATTCGTGCGAGCCTGACGCTTGGCCTGAGAGTAGAGGCCGTTCGATATGAGAGCCACGCCGCAGCACTTCTCCTTCTCCAGAAGCCGCACGCCGTAACCCAGCGCATTCATTATGCGGATCATATCCTTACCCAGCTGCGGGTTGTTGTAATTGACGTAGCAGCCGTGGAAATACGAGACCTGACGCTCGAACGACGCCTGCTGCTCCACCGCGTGACGACGGTACCACGACTCGAACGTTCCGTGCGAGTACTTGGGGAAGATACGGCGGTGGTCGATACCCATCACCTTGTCCATGATCATACGCACGGGCTTGGTCGCCACGGCCGCATTCACCACCGGTGCCAGAGGCGTGGCAAGCGTACCCACGAGATCGGTGTTGGCGAGAATGTAGTTGCGGATCGAGGTGTTGTGCTTGGGGCCGTACTTGATACGCGCCGCCTGTATGATGTCGCCTATGCGCACGTTCGACGGGCAGGCAACCTCACACCGCTTGCAGTTGAGACAGTACTTCAGCGCGCTGTCGAAGAAGTCGGGCTGCTTCAGACGCAGGCGCTCGCCGTCGGGACCGGCCTGCTTGGGGCCCGGATAGTCGGGATTCACCGCCGCTACGGGACAATAGACCGTACAGATGGTGCACTTGATGCACTGTTCGAAATTGTTTTCGCTGACTGTATTCTGTTGAATGTTCATGATCATTTGCCATTTAGAATCTTGTCCGCAACATATTGAGCCGAGAGCATCGACACGCCGGCGCCGCAGCCCTCCTGCACGGGATGGAATCCCGCGAGCCCGGCACCCGCACAATAGAGGTTTTCGATAGCCTTGCCATCCTTGACAGCACGCAGCCCGCCGTCGGTTTTGACGCCGAAAGCCTGATACCTGTGACGGTCGAAGAAACGCAGCGTGTACCACTTCGAGCGGTCGGCATCGTACACCGTATCCAGACCGAATACCGGCTCCACAACACGGTCGGGCGTAGCCACGAGGCCCTTGCTGAAGAAACTGCCCGTAGCCAGCACGAAGCTGTCGGCCTCGAATGCTATGTTACCCTGATTGGCCGTATAGATGCGCAGCACACGCGCCCCGTCGCAATCGGCCGAGAGAACCGTGTCGCCGAGGAAGTATTCGCCTCCGAGCGAACGGAAGCGTCGCTGCAGCGCACGCTGTGCGCGTATGCCCGGGATCGAGGGCGGCAGCGTCGGCAGCAGACGCACCGGAACCGAGGTCTTCGACTGCAGCACGCTGAACGAATCGTCGCGGTGCAGCCCGATAATCGCCGGCAGTATCACCGCATCACACCCCTTGCCGAAATCCCTAACCTTGGCAGCCAGTGCCTCGAGGTTCTCCTCATGGTCGAAGACGCGGGCTATGTTGGCCGAGCGCATCTCGCTCGGGTTCTGACGTATGCGCTCCAGATCGGGGAGGTTGACACTCCCGAAGCTGCACTCGACACCCTTCTTGCGGAACTCCTCGGCTATGAACTCGGGATAGAAATCCAGAAACCCCTCGACGTTGACGATGCAGACCTTCTTAAATGGGAGGCTACGCTCACTCTCGGAGGTCATATAGTCGTCGATGGTAAGCCACGTAGCCTTCGCACATCCGATAGGGCTTATCCTGTAGTGGTTGCGGCGGTAGTCGCCCGATACGGGGATGCCCGCACGCCGCAGCAGATCGGGCGCAGCGGCTGCATAATGGCTGCAGCTCTCGACACCCATCAGGGAATATGGATGTTCGGGCGCCTGCTCCGCCAAGCTCTCCATGGCCGCTATGGGATCATCGACAGCCGTACCGTCGGGCATGTGCCCGAGCAGGTCGAACGACCCGGATGAAAAATGTATGGCGCTCTGTCCCTGCGAGACTATCGCGCACTTGCGGCCCTGCTCGGCCAGACGTATGCCGCACACCATGCCGGCCAAGCCGCCGCCTATGATAACTGTATCGAATCTCATTGTTGAGCTGTTTTATCCTGTTCGTCCGACAACCCGCATACGCTCTCGTACACCCATGTCGTATATTCGCTCTCACGCAGCGTATCGCCCCACGCTATCGGGGCCATACCCTTCCATCGTTCATTAAGGAAAGAGGCCAGATCGGCCTTTGCCTTGCGGGCGCAGACCGCATCCCGGCGTCCCATAAGTCCTGCGGCGCGGCAAGCACACAGCTCGCCCTGACACGTACCCATACCGACACGCGTACGGCGCCGCAGATCCACAAGATTATTCACCCCGAGGTTGTCGATGGCATACTCCACCTCGCCGATCGAGACCTCCTCGCATTCACATACAAGACTGTTCTTGATCGAGTCGCGGCTGTCGATATTGACCGCCATGTCGCCGTGACGCGCTATCATAGAGCGGCGCTGCGCGACCGACCTGTTGCCCATACGCTTCTCGATATCCTTTCCCTTGCCTGCGGATCCGGGCAGGGGCAGCTCGGCAGTACGGCATACGGCATTGACGCCGATCTTCCTGCACACCAGATCCGTGGCCCACTCGGCCATCAGACGGTATGTCATCAGTTTGCCGCCCGTGATGGTGATGAATCCCTCCATGCCGTCACGCTTGGCATGGTCCAAAAGCACGATGCCGCGGCTTACGGTACGTCCGCTCGGGTCGTCGTCCGAAGCCACAAGGGGACGCACACCCGCATAGGCACGCAGGATGCGCGTATGCGCCAATATGGGCGAGAGCTTCTCACCCTCGCGCAACAGTATATCCACCTCGTCGGGAGTGATTATCATGTTGTCGATCTGATCGAACGGCACCTTGCTCGACGTGGTGCCTATGAGCGATATCGTGTCGCCCGGAACCAGAATGTCGGCATCGGCAGGCTTGCGGCAGCGGTTCAGCACCATCTTGTTTACGCGGTGTCCGAATATGAGCAGCGCGCCCTTTGCCGGCAGCATGTTGACAGTGATGCCCACCTTGGCGGCGATGCCGTGGCCCCAGATGCCGCCCGCATTGACCACCACCTGCGCATAGAACGTCAGTTCACATTTGGCGTGGTGATCGTATGCCTTCACGCCCACGATGCGCGTGCCGTCACGCAGCAGCTCCGTCACTTCGGTATAGGTCCGTATCTCGGCGCCGTGAGCCTTGGCGTCGATTATGTTCGACGAGGTCAGACGGAAGGGGTCGACCGCACCGTCGGGTACGCGCACCGCACCTATCAGCGCCGGGTTGGCCGCAGGCTCCAGACGACGCGCATAGTCGGGGTCGAGCACCTCGGCGCGGATACCCGCCTTGCGGCACGCCTCGACGAAACGCGCCTGATAGTCGAGACCGTCCTCGGGAAGCGTGATGAAGAGTCCGTCGGTCTGCTCGACGCAGTGTGCGGCGATCTTGCGCAGCGTCATGTTCTCGCGGATACACTCCACGGCCGACTCGTGGTCCGTCACGGCATACCGCGCACCGCTGTGCAGCAGTCCGTGGTTGCGGCCCGTGGCGCCCGTAGATATGTCGGAACGTTCGAGCAGCAGCACCTTGAGGCCGCGCAGCGAGCAGTCGCGCGCGGTACCGGCACCCGTAGCGCCGCCGCCGATGATGATTACATCATACGTGTTGTTCATATTGCAGGTGATTAATTCTTCAGCAAAGATAATATTACGCGTTGTGAAAAACAAACAAAACGAAATAAAAAAATTTCATTTTATTTCGATTACCACAAACAACAGCTACGCACGCCATGCAAATTATCGTAGAACTGTCAGTAAACACAAGTTTCGCATTTTCGATACGAAATACGGCTCCGCAAAGACCATTCCTTACACTGACTTCGGACGTCAGTCCTTTCTGCGACCACATGAGGCGGTTTCGCGCGATAAAATCACGGCCTTCACACTACAAAACCTCGCGACGCAATATCTCTGCCACGGACGCCGTAGCGCAATATAAGTTTTTGTTTCGCAACGCATACCGCCATTTTCAAAAGGCTGATCGCCGCCCCCAGATGCTCTTTTACATAATCTCCCCCGCTATGGTACGACGAAAATAAATCGGGAAATATTTGGTTTATATTATAAACTACTTTATATTTGCATTGTGATCAGAAAAGAAGCGCACCGCATAGGTGCGTTGCCGCATGGAAAAGATCACATGTTTTTTTTGGAAATCTGGTTTACAACATAAACTACCTTATCTGTCTCCGACCTATCATGACGGCCGCATAAGGAGGAGCGGATAGAGGTAAAAAACATTTGAACTATGGAGACGACAAAACGCAAATTCATCATGTCATGGGTCAGCTACATCGTAATATGCGGATTTCTGGCCATTGTCAACTACGCAACCTCCGACCACTACCCGTGGGTACTGTGGGTCATGGCGGGATGGGGGCTCGGGCAACTGATACACACGGTCGACTACATGCTCGCGCGCGCCGAAAGAGGCGAAGCATCCGAGGCCAAGCAGCATCAGGCGCACTGAACCGCCCAAGATACAAGATACAAATGCCGACATGATATGAAAAGGATCATAATGACGATACTTGCCGCAGCCGTATGCCTTGCGGCCGAGGCGCAACAGTGGGATTCGCTCTATTACCGTCCCGACAGACATGTAGTGCCCGTCGAGGAGATTACGTGCCACCGCGGCATGGAGCTTCTGGGCGGCGACAGCCTCGACGTCATCGAGACCGTCGCCGAGGGCAAGCCCGAAGGCATAGTATATATCTATCACGGCAATGCCGAGAACATCACGGGCAAGAACATGCAGGCCGCAATGATGGCACTGACCAAGGCGGGATATACGGTACGGACGTTCGACTACCCGGGATTCGGCCGCTCGGCGGGCACGCCTGCGCACGAGGCGATAGGCGAAGCGGCACGCGAGCATTTCCGCCGCACGATGGCCGGCACATCCCCGACAATACCGGTAATACTTTACGGCCGCAGCATCGGGACGCAGGTTGCCGCCGAGATCGCCGCCGAGAATGACGGCCGTGTCGCAGGGTTGATACTCGACGGCGGCAGTCCCTCGTTCAAGTCGCTGGCGCTGCTGTTTGCTCCAATGGAGGTCCATCCATACATCGAGCAATTCATGCACGATCCGTATAACGCCAAAGAGGCTCTGCGGCGGCTGAGCCACACAAAAGTTCTCTTCATACACTCGAAGGATGACCACATACCCTACTCCGATGCCCGCAGCATGTACGACAACTTCGAGGGCAGCAAATCGTTCTGGACATACGACGGCGTGCATATCGACGCCCCAACACTCCATCCCGACGAGTTTGTCTCGCACGTGGACTCTCTTGTGCGCGGCATGTGACCTTAACCACACCCGACACGGGAAAAATCTTCCTCAAACCGTAAAAACATAGTAAATTTGCAACCGTATGGGAAACAACGCACCTGAACTCGACCAAAAGCGAAGCATCGACATCATCACTTCGGCCATCAACGACACCCGGGCCCGAATTGAGGTAAATACGGGCGCGTACATGCTCCTGTGGGGATACACTCTCACCCTGACAGCGGCCGCTGCGGCAATAGCGACACTGCATGCCGCAACACCTGCAACGACGATGATATGGATAGCTGTACCCGTTGCGGGAATCATCGGCACTTGGATTCTCTCTCGCCGCAAGCCTTCGGACTATCCATCGAACCGCATACTGAAAGCTCTGTGGTGGGTTGTCGGCATCATCGCCGCAGTTATATTCTCCCTGACTGCGCACTTCTTCACCGTTGCCCTGCTGCTCGCCGTTGCCGCCATCGTAACGAGCATCATAACACGCGAGAAGGCAGTCGTCGCAGCAGGCATTGCCGCAGCACTTGCCGCCACACTGTTCCCCATATACAAATATCTCCACCCGACGGCAGCCCTTTTCGGAACAGAGGACGCAACCCCTGCCATTCGCGTCGCCTCATACGAAGCATGGTTTGCCCTCACAGCCGCCATCATGTTCATAATAACGGGACACATACTGCACAGCCGCAAAAGTGCGCTCACCGGCAACAATAATCCACAAAAAAAGAGTCACCAATGAACGACAACAATACACTTACCGAGCAGCAGAGCCTCGAACTTATAACCCGCATGATAAGCGAGACGCGTACGCGCCTTGTGCGCAACTCGGGCACGCCATTTCTCATCTGGGGCTATGCGACCGTAGCCGTAGCCATATTCGAATATTTCGTCCAGAGCACCTTCACCGATCCCGCGCCGTGGCTGTGGGCATGGTGGGCAATCCCCGTCATCGGCATCGTCGGGATGCTCCTCCTCGGCCGCCGCGACACGGGCGCAAAGAATTACCTCGACCGAACGGTCTCGGCCGTATGGGCTGTGTGCAGCATATCGATCCTCACAGTGGCCGTACCCCTCTCGCTGTTCTACCATGTATCGATGCTCTTCTCGGTAGTTGTGCTCATAGGCATAGGCACCACAATCACGGGTCGCATCATACGCGACACGACGACCACCGCCGCAGGGTTCCTCTTCACGCTCTCGGCACTGATATATCCGCTGCGCAGCGCCTTCTTCGGCGAGATACCCTCCGGAGCCGCTGCCGACGTGATACGCTGGCACAGCGTCAACAACCTCGTCTTCGCCGCACAGTTCTTCGTCTTCATGGTAATACCGGGGCACATACTCAACCGCAAAACCAACCGCCAATGTTCCGGGAACTGAATCCGCTGCTGCACTCCGAACTGCGTCTGGCCGTGATGTCGATCCTCATCTCGGTCGAGAGTGCCGACTTCGTCTACCTGCGCGAGCGGACGGGGGCCACGGCCGGCAACCTCAGCGTACAGATCGACAAACTGCAGAAAGCGGGATACATCACCGTGACCAAGGGCTTCAAGGGACGTATGCCCTGCACGACATGCGCCGTCACGGCCGAGGGGAGCGCCGCCTTTGCCGAGTATGTCGACGCGCTGGCCGACTATATCGGCCGCAAACAATGACTTTACATTCCCAACCAAGCAAAAAAGAGGCGCGGCGGAGATCCCGAGAGGATTCTCCGCCGCGCCCATCGATACACACCTCACTTGCCGCGACGCAGCATGTGCCGTGTAAGGAACCGCCGCACAGGCTCGTCGTAGAGCCGCAGCGCCGCGTATGCCAACACTACCGACCCAACCACAAGGACGGCCGCACCCGGAAAACTCTCGCCGAAGGTCAGACCGTTGTTCTTGACCCATGCGTAATATATGTATATGAACGGGTAGTGAACCATATAAAGCGGATATGATATGTCTCCCAGAAACTTGCACACTCGCGTGGTGAAGGCGTCGGTAGTCTTTCCCGAGGCTCCGATCCACACTATTACGGGGAAGGCCACCAGAAAACATAACGAATCGTAGAGACCGTTGAGCCACAAGCGCTCGCTGCCGCCCAGACGCGGCACGGCCGAGAGTATCACTATGGCTGCTGCCCCTATCCAGAAGGCGCCGCGCACATGCCGCGGACGGAACAGACGCGAGAGCAGCAGTCCCATCGGGAAAGCATACAGCAGGCGCAGCATGCCGCCCACGATATTGTCGCCCGTCATCGAGAAACCCACGCACACATCACCCAGCGGCCCCCACATGGCGAATGCCGCGAGCGAGCATCCCGCCACGGCGACCAGTGCGCCGAGCGCACGCGTCGGCAGCAGGCGCAGCACAAAGGCGTAGAGTATGTTGCCTATGTATTCGAACAGCAGCGACCAGCTCGGGCCGTTCAGCGGGTACATCTCCCCCACGCCGCGCACCTCCATCGAGATCGGCGCGGGCAGCAACAAGGCGTTCATCAGTGTAGCCACGGCCAACGCCCCGATGGTGATCTTCGAGACATCCCACACGGGGCACCCTTGGGTGTAGAATACCGCCGCCCCGATCAAAGCACCGAACACAACCATCGGATGCAGACGTATGAATCGCCGCTTGAGGAACTCCCCCACACCCATACGCCCCCAACGATCATCATAGGCATATCCGACGACAAAGCCCGAAAGTATGAAGAAGAAATCGACGGCCAGATAGCCGTGATTGATACGCTGATCGAGGTGGCTCGTGGCAAAGGCTTCGAAGAGGTGAAAACATACCACCGTCAGGGCCGCCACGCCGCGCAGGCCGTCGAGAATGGCATAATGCTGTTTTGTATCGGCGAATGCCGCCGCCGATATTTTCGAGGATTCCATAGTTTGGACCGGTAGTAATATTTATATTTTATATGTTTACTGTTTACACAAGTCTTACAATACGGCCGCCGTCACTCGCCCCGCAGCAGGCGCACGCCGAAGACACCGCCGGCATAGTTGCCCGCGTGGCCGCGGAACACCACCTCGACATGATCCTTTCCCGCCACCAGATCGTGCGGCAGGTGATATACGGCATCCACAAACTCCGTACGCCGCCACTTGCCCGTGATGTTCTCCGTCGCCACGACCGTGCCGTCGACCTCGATATCGAAAGTGCGGGGGCCCTGCTCGTCACCCCAATATGTAACCATAAGCACAAGGTCATCCTCTCCGCCTGTGGCGAACCTGTAACCGAAATATCCGCCATCGGCGGCATGGCGCCACTTGCGGCCGTTCGAGAGCCCCGTCTCCGATCTCTCGGACGTCATGGCATGGTCGACCTCGGGCTGCTGCTCACCTACGTTCACGGCATCCACCGTACGGGCATCCAGAGCCAGACGCCGCCGCTCGGCCTCGGCCAAGCGAGCGCGATAGCTGTCATAATCGCCGCGCGACATGCGCAGCCAATACATCATGTAACGGCTGTCGTGTATCCTAAAGAATGGCTCCAAGATCAGTCCGTCATAGCGTTCGTCGTTGAAGATACCCGAAGCGCGGAAACGCAGCGTCCCCTCCTCGACAGGTTTCAGCGTATTGAGATATTGCGTCAGCGACTCCTCGTCGCCGATAAGTATCGGTGTCTCCATAAGCGGCACAAGGTGTCCCGAAGCGATATGGCCCCAACGCCCGTCGTCGGCGACAAGGCCGGCAAGGTCATCCTCCCCAACACGTGCGCCCATGAGTATCGGCCCACGCATGACGGCAACGAACTCCCCGACCTGCGGCAGCTGCTCGAGGCGCATTCGCATCGGCAGGGTCACCTCAACCACATCGCCGTCACGCCACTTGCGGTCGACGGCAACATACGAGGCCGCGCCCTCATCCACGGCCGGAAGCGCCACCTCCTCGCCGTTGCAACGCACGGCATACCCCTCGCCCGCCCATGCGGGACGACGAACCATAAGCGTGAAACGCTGCGAGCGGCCGCGCTTGAGCGATATGCGCAGCGTCGTGCGCTCCTCGTCGGGGAAGGCCGTCGTCTGCTCGACCACTACATTACGATCCTTCCAATCCAGCCGCGAGGCGACAAACAGGTTTACGCGAAGCGTATCCTTGCCGTCATGCGTATAGATGAATTCACCGTACTTGCCGTGGTTCTCCATACCCGTGCCCACGCAGCACCACATGGCGCTGTTGGGTGACGAATAGACGCGATAATGCGCCGGACGCGCCGAGGTGAAATAGACATATCCGCCATGTTCGGGGTGCTGCGTCGAGAGGATATGGTTATACAGCGCACGCTCGTAGAAGTCGGCATAGTCGGCACATCCCGTCATGCGGAAGAGGTCCTCTGTCAGTTTCAACATGTTGTATGTGTTACACGACTCGGGGCCCTCACGGTCCTCGACGTGGCTGCGGAAATCGTCCATGGCCGAGAAATACTCCCTGCGGCTGTTGCCTCCCAACGCCAGCGAACGCTTGCGCGCAACCGTCTCCCAGAAGAACTCGGCAGCATCAAGATATGCTCCGTCACGACCCGTCTCGGCGATACGGGCATAGCCCACGACTTTGGGTATCTGCGTATTGGCATGCACGTTGCTGAGATTGTCCACATGCGCCTCCATGCTGTCCAGAAGCCAGTGGTGCGAAAAACGGCGCGCCGTCTCGAGATACCGCCCATCACCCGTAATCTGGTATGCGTCGGCATAGATCTCGTCCATACCCCCGAACTCGTTGGAGAGCATCTGCTCCATCTGTTCGTCCGTAAGGTTTCCGGTGACCGAGATGCCCCAGTCGCACAGCCGAAGGAACATATCCAGCGCCTCGTTGCTGCCGCCGTAAAGCCATGCGTCACGCAGGCCGGCGAAGATCTTGTGTATGTTGTACCACGGGGCCCAATAGCGCCAGATGGACGCCACCTTGCCGTCGCGTATATCCTGCCACAGGGCCTTACCGTTCGGAATGCCGCCTATATAACCGTCGCCGTTGCTCTGCTGGCAGCGTTTCAGCTCCGAGAGCATGTAATCCATACACCGGCGGCACTCCTCGTCCCCCGTAGCGGCATAGTTGATGGCCATGGCCGAGAGGTAATGTCCCCCCACATGGCCGTCCAGACCCGCCCAGTTGGGGAAGGGCTCGCCCTTGGGCTGAAGGCCCGCATCGATGAGGAAAGGCGCCAGAAGCCTGTCCACATCATACTCCTTGAGCACGTGCAGATTAAGGTCGCGCGCCGCCTTGAACGGCCCCGAGGTGAGCGTCACGTCGCCCAGCGCGAATGTATTGTCATAGAGTTTGTCCTGCGCCCGCACGACAGTCGGGGCGCACACGGCGGCAACAAGAAACGCGCACACGGCGGCAAATCCAATCTTCATAGTCTACGATCCGTTATTATGATATTCCTTCTGTATCCGATTATACCCTCGCCACAACGCATCGTCAAAGCGCCCGACACGCCGTGGTGACGGCAGCGACCCTAAAGATAATCATATTTTATCGGACAACGCCACTTCCCGGCACCATAATCACGCCTTGCCGCGAAATTTACGCTATCTCGGAGCCGTACGCCAACCGCACCGAGACTTTCCGGCTACAAAAAAACGGCGGCACGACCACATCGGATCGTGCCGCCGAAAGCTGCGTCTGCGGTCAGCTACCGCACCATGCCCGTATAGTTGTGGGGCGTGATGGCACGCATCTCGGCCTTCACGTCGTCATCTACATCGAGCGAGTCAATAAATGTGCGGATGGTCTCGGCCGTTATATGTCCTCCAGTACGTGTCAGAGCCTTCAACGCCTCGTAGGGGTTGGGATAACCCTCGCGACGCAGGATCGTCTGCATGGCCTCGGCAACGACTGCCCAATTGTCCTCCAGATCGGATGCCAGCTTCGCCTCGTTGAGGATAACTTTGCCCAGCCCCTTCTGCAACGACGCAAAGCCGATGAGCGAGTGCGCCACGGGTACGCCCACATTGCGCAGCACGGTCGAATCGGTCAGGTCACGCTGCATGCGCGATATGGGGAGCTTGCCCGCCAGAAATCCGAACAGCGCATTTGCCACACCGAAGTTACCCTCGGCATTCTCGAAGTCGATGGGGTTGACCTTGTGGGGCATGGCGCTTGAGCCGACCTCGCCCTTCTTCACCTGCTGGCGGAAATACTCCATCGAGATATATGTCCACATGTCGCGCGCAAGGTCGATCAATATGGTGTTTATGCGCTTCATGGCGTCGAACGTGGCGGCAAGGTTGTCGTAGTGCTCGATCTGCGTTGTGTACTGCGAGCGCGACAGACCCAGAGTCTCATTCACGAAACGGTTGGCGAATGCCACCCAGTCGATGTCGGGATAGGCCACATGGTGGGCGTTGAATCCGCCCGTGGCGCCGCCGAACTTGGCCGCCGGGGCTATGGCGTCGAGTTGCGCCGTCTGCTTCTCCAGACGCTCGACAAAGACCATCAGCTCCTTGCCCAGACATGTCGGCGAGGCGGGCTGGCCGTGCGTGTGGGCCAGCATCGGAACATCGCGCCACTCGGCCGCCATCGCACGCAACTTCTCCGTAACCGATGCCAGAGCCGGACGATAGACGTCGTTCAGGGCCTCCTTGAGCATCATCGGCGTGGCCGTATTGTTTATATCCTGCGACGTGAGGCCGAAATGCACGAACTCACGGTAACGGCCAAGACCCATGGCATCGAGCTTCTCCTTGAGCAGGTACTCGACAGCCTTCACATCGTGGTTGGTGACGCTCTCGATCTCCTTCACGTGCTCGGCATCCTTCATGTCGAACGATGTGTAGAGGTCGCGCAGAGAGTCGTATGCCGACTCGGGAACATCACTCAGCTGCGGCAGCGGAAGCCGGCACAGGGCGATGAAATACTCGACCTCGACATATACGCGGTAGCGGATAAGTGCGAACTCCGAAAAATAATTCGACAACACCGACGTTATCTTATTGTACCTGCCGTCCACCGGCGAAACGGCTAAAAGTTGATGTGACATAGAAGCGGGATTTTGTTTTTTACGCGTCAAAAATAGCAATTTTATCCGTACCGGCCGCCGGAATTTCGGCAAATGGCGATTTTTTTGTATTTTCGCCCTGCATTAGCAACAGAAAGGAATCATCTTATGAACATTCTTTCGGCCATACTCGACGCCATGATCTCCTTCATAAGGAACAATCCCCTGACGGTGGTCATTATCGTCATGCTGGCGGTATTCGTACCGTCACTGTTCGGTGCCGTACTCATAGGCCTGCTGGTAGTTTTGCTGCTGATCGTGGCTTGGCCCGTAGCCATGCTGCTGCGTCTGCGGCGCGAGGCGCGGTGCATGGAGCGCGACGGCTCCGCACGCGATTTCGGCCGCGAATACCGCACCCGCCGCGAATACACCTCCGGCAGCCGCCGCAACAGCAACCCCGACGAGGGCGAGGTCAAGATATATGCCACCTCGGTACGCGAGAAGCGTGTCAGATCGGATGTCGGCGACTACGTCGAGTTCGAGGAGATAACCTCCGAGACCGATACCAAGAGTTAAATTGTCTCGGGGCCGGGTAGCCATACGCCCGCATGAACTGTCAACCTCAACGATATGATATGAAAAGGACACTGCTACCCATTCTCTGCGCCGCCACACTTGCGGCAGCCGTCTCGTGCGGCGGAAACCCAGAAAACACCACGGCCGACGCCGTCGCCGACACGCAGCCCCGACTGCCGGCCATGCACTACGCCGACTCGACGCGCAACGGCCGCAAGATCTCGAAAGACCCCCACGTCATACGTTTCAAGGAGCGTTATCTGATGTACTACTCGATGGCGCCGGCCAAGGATGAGGGCTGGACTGTCGGCATAGCCGAGAGCCGTGACCTGACGCATTGGACACCCGTGGCGATAATGGAGCCCGCAGGACAGTACGAATCGAAAGGTTTCTGCGCCCCCTGCGCCTTGGTGCGTGACGATACGGTACACCTCTTCTACCAGACATACGGCAACAACGAGAAGGATGCCATCTGCCACGCATGGTCGACGGACGGCATACACTTCGAGCGCGACGCCTCGAACCCGATCTTCGCGCCCGAGCCCGCCGCGTGGACATGCGGCCGCGCCATCGACGCCGAGGTTGCCCGCGTCGGCGACCGCTACCTTATGTACTACGCCACGCGCACGACAGACTACAAACGCCAGATCATAGGCGTGGCGGAGGCTCCGGCCGACACCGACTTCTCGCGCGGGGAGTGGAGGCAGGTGGGTGACGGGCCCGTCCTCAAACCCGAATATCCGTGGGAGGAGACCTGCACCGAGGGTGCCTCCATCGTCGAGCACGACGGCAAATACTACATGTTCTACGCCGGCGCCTACAACAACCGCCCGCAGCAGGTGGGCGTGGCCGTGAGCGACGACGGCATCCGCTGGACGAAGATGAGCAACAAGCCCTTCCTCGCCAACGGCGACCCGGGTACGTGGAACAGCTGCGAGTCGGGACACCCGCACATATTCAAGGATGCGGACGGCCGCACATATCTCTTCTATCAGGGCAACGACGACAAGGGCAAGACATGGTACCTGTCGAATGTCGAGGTGGTGTGGCGTAACGGCAGGCCCGTAATCAAGGAATAGACCGGATTTGTTCCATACGCTACAAGCGCCCTGCCTTTTGCGGGGCGCTTTTTTGATGAAAAATATCATTCCGGAATAGCGCAACATTGTTTTTTTAGTATATTTGTACAAGCAGGCAAGCTGCAACAACCGCAACAACTTAAAAAACCGTACAGCCATGAAAAAGCTCTTCATTCTGACCCTCGCATCCGTTTTTGCCGCCGTCATGCTTGCGGGATGTTCCAAAGACGACACGTCATCGCTCGTGGTCGAATACCCGTATGAGAAATACGGCGGAAAGACCATATCCATAATCCCATATACGGGCGACGACCAAACATATTTCGAGCCCATATACGAGACACGGCTGAACGAAAACAAGAGTTCGATGGCCATAGAGCTCAATGCGGGCGACTACATCCTCCGCGGATCGGATATCGTCGAGACGGGATTCCAGATACGGTCGGGCAAACAGACCCGTGCCGTCATAATCTCCAACGGTAATGTCGTCATAAAATATTGACGCCGAGCCCGCCGGCTCCCGGCATCGCTCCGAAAGCAGCCGATCATGACCGAAAGGTCGACATGAATGCGGCCCCGCCCCAACAGGCGGGGCCCGCTTTTTGCAGATTGAAAATAAATCCGTACTTTTGCCGCACACGACGGTAGCGGTCACAAGTGCCGGCGCCATAACATTCAGCGGATGTTCGAATCGATTGGAAGATATTTCCTGCTCATGCAGAAGGTGTTTTCGCGTCCCGAAAAGATGCGTATATACCGCCGCCGCATATTCTACGAGATGGAGGCCCTCGGCCTCAACTCGATAGGACTTACGGCCATAATATCGGTATTCATCGGTGCCGCGATAACCCTCCAGATGGCCATAAGCCTCGAGTCGCCCTTCATACCCCGTTACCTTATAGGATACGCCACGCGCGAAACCATGACACTCGAATTCTCGTCGACGGTCGTAGCGCTGATCCTCGCCGGCAAGGTCGGGTCGAACATCGCATCCGAGATAGGCACCATGCGCATAACCGAGCAGATCGACGCCCTCGAAATCATGGGCGTAAACTCCGCCTCGTACCTCATCCTGCCCAAGATCGTCGCTACGGTATTCTTCTTCCCCTTCCTGACGATCCTCAGCATGATCATAGGCATCATCGGCGGATACATGATCGCGGCACTGACGGGAATCATGATCCCCGCCGACTACATCGAGGGCCTGCAATACTGCTTCGTACAGTGGGAGGTGACCTACTCGCTCATCAAGATCGCCGTCTTCGCCTTCATCATCACCAGCATCTCGGCCTACTGCGGCTACTACGCCAAAGGCAACTCGCTCGAGGTGGGCAAGGCCTCGACGCGCGCCGTGGTATCGAGCTCGATCGTCATCATGATCTTCAACCTCATCCTAACGCAGCTGCTGCTCACGTAAAACAATGATCAAGGCGGAACATATAGTAAAATCGTTCGACGGCCGCACCGTCCTCGACGATATCTCGGTCGAGTTCGACGCGGGACAGACCAACCTTATCATCGGACGCAGCGGCTCGGGAAAAACCGTGCTGCTCAAGAGTCTCGTGGGCCTGCACGAGGTAGACTCGGGAACCATATACTACGATGACGTATGCTTCACGGATCTGGACTTCAAGGCCCGCAAACGCATCCGCAAGAACGTGGGCATGATCTTTCAGGGCGGAGCGCTGCTCGACTCGTCGACCGTGGCCGAGAACGTCAAGCTGCCGTTAGACCTCTTTACCGAGCAGTCGGAGGAGGAGAAGATGGAGCGCGTGAACTTTTGCCTGCGGCGCGTCAACCTCGACAACGCCAACCACCTCTACCCCTCGGAGCTTAGCGGCGGCATGACCAAACGTGTGGCCATCGCCCGCGCCATCGTACTCAACCCCCGCTATCTCTTCTGCGACGAGCCCAACTCGGGTCTCGACCCGCAGACATCGATCGTCATCGACAACCTTATCCGCGACATCACCGAGGAGTATAACATCACCACCATCATCAACACCCACGACATGAACTCGGTGCTGGAGATCGGCGAGAAGATAGTCTTCATATACGAAGGACACAAATGGTGGGAGGGTTCGAAATACGACATCCTGCACGCCGACAACCGCGAACTCAACGACTTCGTCTTTGCCTCGGCCATGGCCAAGCGCGCCCGTATGGTGGAGGCAAAGGAGGACACCGAGACCGTACGCAAAAAGAGATAAGAAGTGTATCTGCTGCACGCAAACGTATACATTAGTTACGTCCCTTTATCCTCATCAACGTTTTACTTTATATCGTCTCTACATCGTCGCGGTATGGCTATCTGGTTCGGCAGGCAGCGATATATCGCTGGATTGCAACACATAATCCGCACGGGCATATATCAAATGGCACCTCAACGGACGCAACAGCCGATTCATCGAAAATATTATCCACCCCAGAAACCGGAAATGCCCGATATTTGCATTATCCCGACGCAAACCGCATATACGCATCGACCGTAAAGGCCGCGATGCAAACCGACGGAACGATACGAATACACTTTGGATGTACAGGAGAGCAACAAAATGAGGCTCAAAACATAACATTTGCTTAAGAGATACTCCACACAACGGCATATACCCCCGCCGTAAAGCAAACGGTAATGCCTTTTGGGAACAATGCGACGCACGGGCGATGGAAATTTTCGACAGCTGAAGTTCGGAGGGCACTTAATTTAATAAAATTATTTTGTAAAAAAAATGAAAGTGTGTATCTTTGCGGTGTGAAAAAAATAACAGAGTTTTATCTATAATAAAAACAAACACTATTATGGCACAGATTAAGATTGGTATCAACGGTTTCGGACGTATCGGCCGTATGGTATTCCGTGCAGCTTGCACTCAGACTGACAAGTACGATGTAGTGGGCATCAACGACCTTTGCCCCGTGGATTACTTGGCTTACATGCTCAAGTACGACACCATGCACGGCAAGTTCGACGGCACCATCGACTACTGCCTCGAGAAGAGCCAGCTGATCGTTAACGGCAAGGCCATCCGCGTAACCGCCGAGAAGGATCCCTCGCAGCTGAAGTGGAACGAGGTAGGCGCCGAGTACGTAGTAGAGTCAACCGGTCTGTTCCTCACCGAGGAGAAGGCTCAGGCTCACATCGCTGCCGGTGCAAAGTACGTCGTAATGTCGGCTCCCTCGAAGGACGCTACCCCGATGTTCGTTTGCGGTGTCAACACCGATACCTATGCAGGCCAGAAGATCGTTTCTAACGCATCTTGCACCACCAACTGCTTGGCTCCCATCGCCAAGGTCCTGAACGACAAGTTCGGTATCACCGACGGTCTTATGACCACCGTTCACTCGACCACCGCTACCCAGAAGACCGTTGACGGTCCCTCGATGAAGGATTGGCGTGGCGGTCGTGCTGCTTCGGGCAACATTATCCCCTCGTCTACGGGTGCCGCCAAGGCCGTAGGTAAGGTTATCCCCGCCCTGAACGGTAAGCTGACCGGTATGTCGATGCGTGTTCCTACCCTCGATGTTTCGGTTGTCGACCTGACTGTAAACCTCGCTAAGCCCGCCAAGTATGAGGAGATCTGCGCCGCCATGAAGGAGGCATCAGAGGGCGAGCTGAAGGGTGTGCTCGGCTACACCGAGGACGCTGTCGTATCGTCGGACTTCCTCGGCGATCCCCGCACTTCGATCTTCGACAAGGCAGCCGGTATCGCTCTGACCGACACCTTCGTAAAGGTTGTCGCTTGGTACGATAACGAGTGGGGCTACTCGAACAAGGTCCTCGACCTGATCTCGGTTATGAAGGCTTACAACAAGTAATCCATCCATAAACGGATAAATCAAATGCCGCACCTTTCGGTGCGGCATTTTTTTGTGCCTGCACGGACACTCTTACAAGGCCATCCCTACCACGCTCCGCACTCACAGGCTGCCGCGGAGATAGAGCCGCCACGGGTTGGCTATGCGCCGCTGCTCGCCGCTGCGGATAAGTTCCGCCGCCGTCCGTCCCATAAGGGCGAAATCGGTCGTAAGCGTCGTGATACCCCCTATGAGCACCTCCTTCAGAGGCGTGTCGTCGAGGCTCAGCAGACCGATATCACGCCCCACGACCAGCCCCTTGGCCATGATGCTCTTGATCATGGCGGCAAGGTCGCGCTCCGCTACGGCCATATAGCAGTGGCCCGCCGATATGGCATCCATATCGAAGTCGCGTTCGACATATACGGGATAGCGGAACTCCCCGGCAAAGCGGTAGGCACCGGCGATATAGTCGTCGGGCATATATTGGAAACGGCCGTTATATACGATATGCAGGGCCTCGTACCGACGGAGTTTCTCCAGAAGGGCCTTCAAACCCTCGTAGGCATCGGTATAGAATCGCTGGTAAACGGCTGCGCAGTTGCGCGAATAACCTTCGGGGAATGCATCCAGAAGCAGCAGACGATCGGCCGGGACACGGTCCAGCACGGACGTAACGTCACGGTTGAAGTGCGGCATCAGCACATAGTAGTCATATTTGCCACGGGCGGCGGCCACAAGCGAATCGAACAGTTCGGCATTGTAGTAATGGAAGGCTATGCTCACATCGTAATGCGGCCCCAGAGCATCCACAAGCGAACGGTAAAGGGTCTCCTTGTATTGGTTCATCGCATCGAAGAGCATGAATACCCGCACCGTATCCTTCGCCCCGCGCCGCGCTACGAAAAAGCCCTTCCCGGCCACCGAGACCACCACACCATGCCGTTGCAACGTGCGGTATGCCGCCAGAACCGTATCACGTGAGACACCATACGTTCGGCACGCCTCACTCACCGAGAGCAGGCGGTCGCCCGACGCGAGCGTTCCGTCGGCCATGCAGTCCGAAACATACGCCGCCAGCTGGTCATAGAGCGTATGCGCTGATCGTGGATCGGGTTTGAATTTCATCTTTCAGTCGTCGTCAATATACCGTTCGGAGTCCGCACGGAGAACGCGCAAACCGTTATGTACCGTTATGGCATCAAAGATAAAAAGCATTATGCAAAAAAGCAAATACAGTCGTAAAAATTTGTTTGATTGAAAATTATATATAATTTTGTAAACATAACGGAACATAACGCGCATACATACGCATTAGGATTATCACGACCGCAATGATAAAAAAACTGCTGCTCACACTCTTTGCATTTGCTGCCGTCACAAATGTGCATGCCGCCCGCTGGAACGCCGAGACTACCGACTGGAGCCTCAACCCCCACCCCGTCATCGGCGACTGGGGATTCGACCGCCCGGGCTACCCCGAGGGGCTCTACATACACGGCATCACGGTAAAGGAGGGCCATAAGGTCAAGAATCCCGTCATCTACGACAACGATGTATATGACGACGTCTTCGAGGACGAGTGGATGTATGCAATGGCGTCGCTCGGGAGGATGAATCTCGTGGGGCTTATCGTCACACCCGTATTGACGGATTTCTGGACATTCTCGCATCCCGACTGGGTCGATACGGCGCACGACTCGCGCAACAACGCCCTCGCAAGCGGTATTGACCCCGACTGTCTGCCGCCGATAACGGTCGGAACCGAGGCCGAGAGCGAGCAGGCGGGCGAAAACAAGATCTCGGAGGGGGCCGAACTATATGTCAAGCTCATCAACGAAAACTACGCCAAGCATCCCGACCGCCCGATGATCATCAACATCGGCGGGCAGGGGGCGACGCTGGCCACGGCCTACGGCCTTGACCCGACGATTGCCGACAAGTGCATCGTCTACTATACCGATCTGCGCGTTTATAACGGCCACTACGAGTGGGCCTCACGCATCATAGCCGCGAACTTCCGTGTCGTAAGCTGGGGTGACGACAACTGGTGGCGGGTGAAGAGATGCCAGAACGAGTGGAACGTCCTGCCGCGTCCCGACCACTGCCGCGCCTCGGAGAACGGCCCGATGAGCGGCGAGTGGCGCCTGCTGACCGAGATGCACAAACCGATGCTCGACCACATGGTGCACCAGTTCCGCACGCGCGGCGAGTACAGCAACGACGGGCGCTGCGGCGACTCTTACGGCGACGGGACATTCATCCACGCATGGCTGCCGGGGATCTTCACCGACGCCGAGCTGCGCGAGGTGCGCGGAGCCGAGGTGCTACACATAACGAGCTTCACGGAGCAGGACGAGGCCGAAGTAAAGGCCCTCACGATGAGTACACTACTTGACCCGCAGGCCTATCGTTTTATAAAAAAGACAAAAAGTAAACAATAACCGATACAACACAACCGACCATGAAACATACTATCCGACATTATCTCTACCCAGTGCTTGCCACTGCCGCGGCGGCCGCAAGCATTCTGCCCCTCGCAGCACAGGAGCCCGAACGTCCGATCACGGTATCCGAAAACGGCCACTATCTGCAATATGCCGACGGCCGCCCGTTCTTCTATCAGGGCGACACGGCGTGGGAGCTCTTCCACAGCCTCGACCGCGAGCAGGCCGACCTCTACCTGCGCAACCGCGCCGCCAAGGGCTTCAACGTCATACAGGCCGTAGCTCTGGCCGAGCTAGACGGGGTGGATGCACCCAACGCCTACGGCGACCTGCCCCTCACGGACAGCGACCCGACGCGACCCGCCGTGAAGGAGGGGCCGCAAAACGACTACTGGGACCACGTGGACTACATCGTCGGCCGCGCCAACGAGCTGGGCATGTACATCGGCCTGCTGCCCACATGGGGCCGCTACTGGAACGAGGGCAAGGTTATCTTCGACGAGCGCAACGCCGAAACCTACGGGCGTTACATCGCCGAGCGTTACAAGGACGCCGACGTGATATGGATCCTCGGCGGCGACCGCAACCCCGACGACGACCGCAAGCAGGCCATAATACGGGCCATGGCGCGCGGCATACGCAGCGTCGACACGCGCCACCTGATCACTTTCCACCCCACGGGATGGCAGACCTCGTCGCGGTGGTTCCACGGTGACGCATGGCTCGACTTCAACGGCCGCCAGAGCGGGCACAACCAGCGTTACAACTCCAACGAGCAGATCCTCGACGACTTCCGCCGCACGCCTGCCAAGCCCATCATAGACATCGAGCCCCTCTACGAGGACCATCCGCTTGAATTCCGCCCCGACGAGGACGGGCACTCGATATCTTGGGACGTGCGCCGCGCGCTCTACTGGAGCGTCTTCTACGGCTCGGCCGGAATAACCTACGGCCACCACTCGGTATGGCAGATGTACGATCCGTCGAGCCGCCGCGGCCCGATAAACCGGCCCCTCATGCCGTGGCGCGAGGCGATCAACCAACCGGCCGCAGCTCAGGTCATACACCTGCGCCGCCTCATCGAGTCGCGCCCCTACTTCACGCGCATACCCGCACCCGACTTCATCATCCCCGCCGAGGTGGCTTCGGCCGTGCCGGGTGCCGGACGCTACCGTTTCGTCGCGACGATGGATTCCGACGGGTCGTGGGCAATGGTATATGCCCCCATCGGACGCACATTCTCCGTACGCGGCGACATGCTGCGATGCGAACGTATCACGGCGTGGTGGTACGATCCACGCACGGGCAAGGCCGAGAAGATCGGGGCAATCAACAACGACGGTTCTCCTCTGACCTTCACCCCGCCCGCATCGGGCGAGGCACAGGACTGGGTGCTTGTGCTTGACGATGCCGCACGCCGCTACCCCGCCCCGGGCAAGGCACTCAAACGATAACTTTACACAGTCATGAAGGTGAGAAACATATTGATTCTGGCAATGGTGATGTTAATGGCGGCGCCGATGTCGGCCAAGCCCAAATACCGCAAGGGATTCCTCTACCGCGAAGGCCGTCAGCTTATGCTCAACGGCAAGCCATACCGCTGCGTCTCGTTCAACTCTTTCCAGTTGTGCGGCTGCGGCCATGACTACGAACTCTTCACCGACGAGCAGACCGAGGCGCTCTTCGCATCGCTGCCCGACAACACCATTGTCCGCACGTGGGCCACACCCGCCTTCCACCACCGCACGGACTATCTTGTGCATCTGGCCAAGAAATACGACATAAAACTGATACTCTCGCTGGGTGACGGCCGCAGCGGCTGCGGCGACTTCGACGGCGCCCCCGACGGTGACGGCAGCGGCAAGACGCAGGAGTGGTACGAGAGCGGCTTCCGCGACAAATACCTGCCTCACGTCATCGAGATGACCACGCGATACAAGGATTCGCCCGCCATAGCCATGTGGGAGATAATCAACGAGCCGGGCGAGGCCGACTGGGCCACCATACGCGACTTCCTGCACGAGGTCGCGGCCGTAATCAAGCAGCACGACCCCAACCATCTGGTCGAGAGCGGCACATTTGCCGGATGGGCATACGAAGGCTACGAGAATTATCGGGCCATGCACGACAGCCCCAATATCGACGTTGGCAACCTGCACGAATACGACTATGATTATCAGGAGTCGAATACCATCGAGTCGCCGCACTTCGAGCCATGCCTCAAGGCGATGTACGATCTGGACAAACCGCTGATCATAGGCGAGACGGGCATCGAGAGCGGTGACAGCTGCCGCACCTCGCGTGAGCGCCGCGTCGAGGCCATGCGCGAGAAGTTCGACGTCTACATAGGGATGGGTGCAAGCGTGGTTCTGGTGTGGAACCTCGCGCGCGAGGCCCGCACGTGCGGCTTTACCTTCGGGCTGGACGACCCGCTGCTCAAGATGATAAACGAATATCAGCTAACCATAGACTCCAAGGCCGAATAACGACCCCGCACAACATAATATTTATACATCACAAAGCGGCATACCCTCTCACATAATAGTTAGGTTTCGAAACAGGCCGACGGTCTGTTTCACGCACAACCCCCGAAGAGAGTGATCTCTTCGGGGGTTGTCATACTTTCCGATAAGCATACCGTTACAACTGCCTGATCTCGCCCGCACGCTGCGGCACCGGTGCCGGCAGCTTGAGCTCGATCGACGCGCCGCCCCACTGGTTGACCTTGTGCGTAACATCATATACGGTCTCGCCGTCGGCCGTCACGCTGACCTTGAGGTCAAATGGCAGGCAATCCTGCACTTCGCGCGAAACAGGCAGCGTGTTGGGGATAACATATATGTATGCCGTGATCGATTCGCACGGCTCGGTTGTCATGGTAAGGGCGCGCGGGTGCGTCGGTTCGGAGGGGGCCTGCCGCAATGCCGAGCCCACGGGTGCGATAACGCTCTGCGCCGAGACGAAACATACGCGCTCTCCCGCCGCGTCGAAACCGCCGCACTCGGCAACGATGTTGTAACGCCACAACTCGGCAAAACCGCTGCGCAGACGTACCGTATATTTATGCTGCATAACCGTAAAACAAATTAGGCATGACAAATGTAGCAATAATTTGCACATATTCCGAAATATTTGTACATTTGCCAGCTATTTGTACCGAAATGGAGCTCGAACAGAAATATTCCATCGCGTATAAAGGTCTGAAAAACGGTCTTCACGAAGTCGATTTCGACGTTGACGGAGCCCTTTTCAAGGCCTACGAAAGCAAGGAGATCAAGGATGGCCGCTGCAAGGTGCATGTGGACATCGACAAGAGCGACACGCAACTGATCCTCGATGTTACGATCGACGGTCACGTCGTATGCGAATGCGACCGCTGTCTGGAGGACTGCACGATACCGGTGCACTTCGACGGCCGACTGACTGTTTTCGTATCCGACCATCAGGGCGAGTACGACGGCGACTACATGTGGGTATCCCCCGACGAGGAGGATATCAACCTCATGCAGTATATATATGAGAGTATCGTACTCTCGCTGCCCTATCGCCGCGTACATCCCGACGGAGAGTGCGACCCGGACATGATGGCGCGCTTCACGCCCGCTACCGACGCCGCTATCGGCGCTGCCGCAGGATCCCTCTCGGCAATGGAAGAGATGCTTTCGCAGGATGAGGCCCTGATCGCGGGGGCAGAGAGTGCCGAAGACGAGGCCGATGCCTTCGACGAGGAGTATGAGGCCGAGGAGGCCGAGGCTCTCGAAGAGGAGATGGAAGATGCCGAAGAGCTGCTCGAGGAGGAGGCTGCCGACAGCGACCTGTTCGATGCCATCGACGACGATGAGTTCGAGGCCGGGACACTCCGCGGACTGAGCGCCGAAAACCTCCGCAAGCTGGAGGCCCTCAAGGCCGGAATGACCGACATTCGGGAAGGCAAGGGCCGAAGGAAGTAACCTGAGGTCGGCCAAACGAAGTAAAGAAGGCCGGGCGCAATAAGGGGGCTGAACGATAAGAAAGAAGAGGCCGAACGAAAGTAAGAAGGCTAAGGCGCGAGGAGGAAAAAACAGGCACAAAAGAAGAAAGTGCAGTGTGAAAAAAGAGAAAAAGAGGCGCCGGCAGAAAGAAAAAGGAAAAGACAACAAAATACGAATAATACGAATAACTTAAAAAAGATATTGTAAAATGGCACATCCTAAACACAAAATCTCGTCTACACGACGCGATAAGAGAAGAACCCATTACAAGGCCGTAGTTCCCACGATCGTTACCTGTTCAAACTGCGGTGCAGCGGTGCTCTACCACCGCGTATGCCCCGAGTGCGGTTACTATCGCGGCAAGCTGGCTATCGAGAAGAAGGCCGAATAACGGATGAAGTCCGTTTGCGAGAGAGTTCCCGTGCGGTGCTCTCTCTTGCAATTTTACTTAACCCACACCGACTAAGAGAGAGAGACTATGTTAAAGATAGGAATTGATGCGATGGGCGGTGATTTCGCTCCCGAGGCGGTAGTCAAGGGCGCAGTCATGGCACTCGACGCCATAGATGCCGAGAGTCGCATAGTACTTTTCGGCGATAAGGGCAGGATCGAAGAGTGCCTCGCTGCGGAGAATTGTCCGGCCGATCGTTTCTCGATCGTACACACGACCGACGTGATCGAGATGGGCGACCACCCCGCCATGGCATTCAAGTCGAAACCCGACTCGAGTATCGCCGTCGGCTTCGGATATCTGGCCAAGGGCGCAATCGACGGGTTCGCCAGCGCCGGATCTACGGGAGCCATGATGGTAGGTTCGATGTATGTGGCCAAGCCCGTGAAGGGTGTCATACGCCCCACTATCTCCACCACCATACCTACGGTCGCTGGAACGCAGGCGCTGATGATGGATGTGGGTCTGATCGTAGACTGCAAGCCCGAGGTGCTGAGCCAGTACGGACTCATCGGTTCGATCTACGCCGAGTCGGTTCTCGGCATAAAGAATCCCCGCGTAGCGCTGCTCAACATCGGCGAGGAGGAGGCCAAGGGCAATGCCCAGACGCAGGCCGCATACCAGATCATGAAGGCCGAGGCCGAAAAGGGACGCTACAACTTCGTGGGCAACGTCGAGTCGTCACACCTCTTCTCCGGCAAAATAGCCGATGTAATCATCTGCGACGGTTTTGTCGGTAACATAGCCTTGAAGATGGCCGAGGGCCTCTATGTCATCAACCACAAGATGGGAACCATGAATCCCTTCTGGGAGGCCATGAACTACGAGAACGTAGGCGGCACGCCCGTGCTTGGTGTAAACGCCGCGGTAATGATAGGCCACGGCAAATCCACCCCCAAGGCTATCAAGAGCATGATCCTGTCGATGGAGCGCAGCATCCGCACGCGCGTTATCGAGAAGATCCGCGACGCTTTCAAGGACAGCGACACAGAGCCTGCGGAGGCTTAATCCCCCACAGCGACAACATACAGCGACGGCTCATCCCATGTGGTGAGCCGTCGCTGTTTTTATCTATCGCTTTGTTTACTGCCGGCAAGGCTGTCTAACATATACATCAAATCAAGATCATACGTCACACACCCTACCCCTCCTGCACACCGCCTGCCTGTGCGGTATCGACAGTGGATGCCGTGTCTGAAGAGGTTGGAGAAGTCGATGAGGTTGAAGACGTTGAAGAGGTTGCGGTTGAATCTTTCGATGATGCGTCTGCCTCCTGCGAGGAAGCCTTTGCGTCGGCATGCGACGCGGCAATCATCTCGTCGACCTTGTCCACGATCATCTCGGGGGTAATTGCCCGCAGGCAGCGGTAATCGCCATATTGGCACTTCATCTCGCCATATACCGAACATGGACGGCACGGCATATCGACCTGAAGGATACCCTCGGGCGAGCAGCCATATCCGAGGAAACCGAGTGCCGGATGGGTTGCTCCCCACACCGAAACAACGGGTGTAGCCACAAGTGATGCCATGTGCATGGCAAGTGAATCCATCGAGACGATGCAGTCGAGATTCGATATGAGGTTCAACTCGCCCGCAAGATCCACCTTGCCGTTCACGGCCGTAACGTTGGGATAGGTACGCTCCATCTGCATGGCGAACTCGGCCTCCGCACCGCCGCCGCTGTGGACGAAAACACGGTCGTAACGCTCGCTGAGCAGGCGCACCGCCTCGACGCGCAGGTCTGCAGGATAGGTCTTGCCGTCATGTGCCGAGAAGGGGGCGAAACCGACCCAAATGCCGTGTTTCTCTCCCATGGGGTTCGGGCGCGGGATCTTGACTGCGGGTGCCGGGTTGTCGAATTCGAATCCCAGATCGCGCAGCACGTCGCAATAACGCACAACGGTATGTTTGAGGGGTACGCAGTTCTGGCTGTTGTATCCCACACGGAACCACTTCTCGACCTTGCCCTTATTGATCTTGGCACAGCGGTACATGCTCAGACGGAAGAGCGTGCGCACGACGATCGAGCGCAGCACCCCGTGCATGTCGGCTATGGCGTCGACGCCGCGGCGGCCGATATCGCGATAGAGCTGCCACAGGCCGCGCAGGCCGCGGTGACGCCCCTTGGTGTCGACGAAGATGAAGTCGACATCTATGCCGTCGAAGAACGACTCGAACTGCTTGCGCGTGGCGACCGTAACCTTCACGTCGGGATATGCCGCCTTGAAGGCACGCAGCGTATGCGCCAACATCACCACATCGCCCATGGCCGAGAGGCGTATGGCGACAATATGGCGAGGCAGACGTTTGTTCTTACGTGTTGCGGCGGATTCGTTATTTTTTGTTGCCATATAATACCGGATTAAGCGCCGGATCGTTGTACATCTTCATCTGTTTGTAAGTCTTCATATACTTGCGGCCGGCCGCTATGTCCTCCAACAGCTCCTCGATGGCCGTCGAGAGGTCGACCTGCTGCGAGAGCAGCGTGTCGAGCTTGCGGCCGCATGCGTCGCGGTGCTCCTGCCCGACATCCGTACGCTCGGTCTCCAGACGCATGTGGTAGATCTTCAAGGCCAGAATCGACAGACGGTCTATGGCCCACGCCGGGGTCTCGGTGTTGATGCGGGCGTCGGCCGCCACGGCCACATCCTTGAACTTGTCGAGCCAATACGAGTCGATATACTCCACCATATCGGTACGCACCTGATTCGAGCGGTCGATGCGACGCTTTATAGCCAATGCCTCCACGGGGTCGATGGCCGGGTCTCGGATGATGTCCTCGAGGTGCCACTGCACCGTATCGACCATATTCTTGTCATAGAGCAGCGCCTCGAGCGAACCGGCCTCATAGGGGTTCTCGAAATGGTGGTCCACATCGTCGTAGAGGTGATAATCCGCTATCGCGCGGTTGAAGATGGCGTTTGCTTTTTCGGTAAACATATATCGCGGTCAGTTATTGGTTATTTAGGTAAAATAATCTATCTTTGCCTTGACGGTAACACAAAGATAATGATTTTTTCCAAAAAAGCAATATACCTCGCGCTTTTCGCGCTTGCGGCCTCGGCCGCGCAACTCGCGGCTCAGACCCGCATCACCAAGGAGGAGTACATCGACCGATATAAGGGCATCGCCATCGAACACATGGAGCGTTACGGCATCCCGGCCAGCATAACGCTCGCACAGGGCATACTCGAATCCGACAGCGGCAACAGCACGCTGGCGCGCAAGTCGAACAACCATTTCGGCATCAAGTGCAAGTCGAACTGGCGCGGCGACCGCGTCTACCATGACGACGATGCCAAAGGCGAATGTTTCCGCAAGTACGACACAGTCGAGGAGTCGTATCAGGACCATGCCGACTTTCTCGACCAGCAGCCGCGCTACGATTCGCTCTTCGCCTACTCGTCCGACGACTACCGCAGCTGGGCCCGCGGGCTGAAGGCTGCGGGTTACGCCACGGCTCCCGACTACGCACAGCGTCTCATACGCATCATCGAGGATAACCAGCTCTACCTCTTCGACGAGGACAACGGCGCCGCCCTCTACGCCGCGCACCGCCGTGCCGAGCAGGGCATCACGGACGACTTTGCGGATCAGAGCAGCGTCGAGACCCCCGCTACGCACGAAGCGCGCATCGACCCGAACGACTACCGCGTACCCGAACGTACATATAACGGATACAGCGTCTACGTCAACAACCGCACGCACTACATCATCGCGGGTGACGGCGACACCTTCGCTCGCATAGCCCGCACGTTCATGTTGAGCGAGCGCACGCTGCGCAAGTACAACGAGATCGATCACCGCTCGACGGCCGACCCGGTCAAGGGCGAGATGATCTACATCGAGCGCAAGCAGCCCAAGTGGTGCGGCAACGTACGCCAACACACGGTCCGTGAGGGTGAGACGCTGCGATCACTCTCGCAGGACTACGGCATACGTCTCAAGAAGCTCGCGCGCCTGAATCGCCTGCGCGCCGACGAAGCGATAGCCGCGGGACAGACCCTCAAGCTCAAGTAGACCTGCGGGACCGTGATGTCCGCACTTCGGGGCGGGCTTCGGATACGACACAAACGACAACCACACTATATGGACAACACCCCTTTGCGCGAGAAGATTCTCGCCACGATAGTCACCAAATCGACCTTGAAGCAACACGTCTTCGACAACACCTTCTCGACGTTCAACCTTCTGAAAGAGGTGCTCATCGAGATCGCCTCGGAGATGGACGACGAGCTGGACGACAAACTCGACAAGAGAGTCCGCATCGAATACCGCGACCGCGGCAAGTTCGAGGCCCAGCTGCAGATCGCCAGCGACCTGCTCATATTCCAGATGCACACCGACGTCTTCGAGTTCGACTCGAACCACATCATCTGGCAGAACGAATATGTACAGGCTGACCGCTGCAACTCCTACTGCGGCGTGATCAACATATACAACTTCCTCTCCGACTCGTTCAAGTTCAACCGCAACGCCGACGAGGGTTACCTCATAGGACGCATCTTCATCAACCGCGAGAAGAGATTCTTCGTCGAGGGCAAGCGTCAGACCTCGATGCGGCCGATGGCTTTCGGCAGCGCCGAGATCACGCGCGAGGCGCTGGTCAAGATCATCGAGACGGCGGTCTATTACGCCATCAACTTCGACCTGCTGATGCCCCCCTACGAGGATAACAAGCGGGTTACGGTCGACCAGTTCAACACCAAGATGGACAATTCGAAGTTCACGACGGGCAAACGTATCGGCTACGAATTCAACGTGGATGACATTTGACACATCGGACAAGCCCGAACGATAAAAAAAACCTCAAGCCATGATCAAGATAAAGGGAATGATTCTCGCAACGACGCTCCTCGCGGCCGCGACGGCTGCGACGGCACAGCAGACATACCGTGAGCTCATCGAGACGGCATCGCTCAACCGCGGCGTCTACGGTCTAAGATCGATGCAGGACGGCGAGCACTACACCGCACGCGAAGGCAACGCCATAGTACGCCACAGCTACGCCGACGCCTCGCAACAGAATACGCTCTATACAGGCACCTTCTCGTCATACACACTCTCACCCGACGAGACCACCCTGCTGCTCAGCAGCAACCACCGTCCTGTCTACCGTCACTCGTTCTATGCCGACTGGCAGATCGTGCCTCTAGAAGGCGACGGCACGGCTGTAATGACACTCGAAGGGGTGCGCGACGTGACCCTTTCGCCTGACGGCAGAATGGTGGCCTACGCCAAGGATAACAACCTCTACGTCGCCCCCGTTGGCGGCGAGGCTCGTGCCGTCACCGACGACGGCGAGTGGAATGCCGTCATCAACGGTACGGCCGACTGGGTCTACGAGGAGGAGTACGGCTTCACGCGCGCCTACGCTTTCTCGCCCGACTCGAAACGCATAGCATACCTGCGCTTCGACGAGAGCGCCGTCCCGACATTCGAGATGATGCGCTACGACGGCACCCTCTACAACCGCCCCTATTCGTTCAAGTATCCCAAGGCTGGCGACCGCAACTCGACCGTAGAGTTGTGGCTCTACGATATCGCCACGGGCGCCAAGAGCCGTATCGACACGGGGGCCGAGACAGACCAATACCTCCCGCGCATAGACTGGACACCGGCCGGGGAACTCTTCTACTACCGCGTCAACCGCAAGCAGAACCACTTCGAGGTCGTGCTCGTACACGACGACGGCACCCAGAAGGTGATCTACGACGAGACCTCGCCCACGTTTGTCGAGCGTCCCGATGCCGGTACCATACGTTTCATCGACGGCGAGCGCTTCATCGCCCTGAACGAGACGGCCACGGGATGGAACCACATATATCTCTACTCTACTGAGAAGGGCCTTCTGAATCCCGTCACGTCGGGGCCGTGGCAGGTGACGTCGGTTGTCGAGACCACCGAAAAGGCCATCTACTACATCTCTACGGAGACCTCGCCGCTGCGCCGCAACCTCTATTCGATAGACTACAAGGGCCGCCACAAGAAACGTCTCACCGAGGGTGAGGGCACCTACTCGATAGCCCCGAGCCGCGGTATGAAATACTATATCTCGACCTTCTCTACGGCGACCGAGCCCAACACCGTGACACTGCACAAGGGTGACGGCACACTGCTGCGTACGCTCGCCACAAGCGACGAACTGGCCGAGCGCATGAAGCAGATGCCCCGCAAGGAGTTCTTCACCTTCGTCACCGAGCGCGGCGACAGCCTCAACGCCTACATGATCAAACCCGTCGACTTCGACCCCTCGAAACGTTATCCCGTCCTTGTGACGCAGTATTCGGGCCCGGGCTCGCAGTCGGTGGCCGACCGCTTCTCGCTCGACTGGGAGAACGTCATCGCCGCACACGGATACATCATCGCCTGCTGCGACGGCCGCGGCACGGGATTCATGGGCGAGAAGTTCAAGAAACAGACCTACGGCAACCTTGGCGCCCTAGAGGTCGAGGACCAGATATCGTTCGCCCGGTACTTGGGAGAGCAGCCATACGTCGATGCCGGCCGCATCGGGATATACGGCTGGTCGTATGGCGGATTCATGGCTCTGGGCTGCGCCTGTAAGGGCGGCGGCATCTACAAGCTGGCCATAGCCGTAGCCCCCGTCACCTCGTGGCGCTACTACGACACCATCTACACCGAGATCTACAACGACCTGCCGCAGGACAACCCCGCAGGCTATGACGACAACTCGCCCATCAACTTCGCACAGCTGTTGGACGACGAGCACACGCAGTTGCTCATCATGCACGGCACGGCCGACGACAACGTCCACTTCCAGAATACGATGGAGATGTGCCGCGCCCTGAACCGCGCAGGCAAGCAGTACGACATGATGATCTATCCCGACCAGAACCACTCGATGTACCCGTCGGACGGCTACAACATCCGCCGCAAGATGGTCGAGTACACGCTGCGCAACCTTTAGCAGGAGACTGAAACCCTCAAGATACAACCCCGAACCGACAAATGCGGTTCGGGGTTTTTCTTGTTCAGCACGGCTGCAGTAATATTCCGATAAACACATACGCCGCAACGATTTTCGCAACCACTCACGCCATGCAAGCGCCTCCTGCCGTCCCATTCGGCCACAAAACCCTCCCACAACGCCACAAATACATACGTCCGAGACTGCTGTCATGCCAAAAGAGATATATTTGCACCCGATGGAAGCCTCCGGCGGTAATGCCCGACCGCCACATGGGGACTTCAAAACGAATTATAACCTAATTTTCAAACATTATGAAACAACTACTGTTTATCATGGCATTCGTATCGGCCATGGCGCTCGGAGGCTGCTCCGACAAGAAAGAGGTGGTAAACGACGTGCGCTTCACTATCGAGGCCAACACCGACCAACCCGTGCGTATATACAGCCCCACGGACAAGGGCGAAACAGGCACGGTCATACGCAAGAGTTACGAATCGTCATTCAAGACGGGGCCGACGGTCTTCGGGATCGAGGCCCGCTGCGACGACGAAACGACACTCATAACCATCCGCGTATGGGTCAACGGCAAGCTCAAGCGTGAAGTTTCGGGCAACAAATACCTCACGACGGGAGAAATACGGCTCCTATAAGCGCCCGTACGACATCTTCGCATACAGACCGCCACTGCCCGGCGGTCTTTTCGTTTCCTGCCTCCCAATCCAGACCCTAATAAGACATGCCGCAAAGACGAATATTCACGAAGAGATAAAAGTCGGAGCGAAAAAAACAGAAAATAAATTTGCAAGTGACCATTTTTCGCCGTACCTTTGCACTCGCAACAAGGAAATGGCTCCGTAGCTCAACTGAATAGAGTACTTGACTACGGATCAAGCGGTTACAGGTTTGAATCCTGTCGGAGTCACTGAAAAGGGTCACGCATGCGTGACCCTTTTTCCGTATATGATAAAAATACCGGCGGCCAGCTTTGCATGCAGGCCGCCGGTTATGTCTCGAATTAACGGGAATCAATCATAGAATCTCCACCAGTCGAGGTTGAAGAGCTTGCAACCCTTGCGTCCCTTGAAGAGGAAATAGAGGTCATGCACGCCCGTCACACCCTCCTCGACATCGGCCTTGAATGTCTTCCAACACTCCCAGCCGCCCGTCGACGGGATCTCCACGGTCGAGATCACAGGCCCGTCGGCCCGGTCTATACGTACCTCGATACGGCCGCCGCGCAGGGCGCTCGCCGCAGCCACACGCAGCTCATCGGGGCCCTCCGTGCCGAAGTCAACCTCGCGCACCTTGATCCAGTCGCCGTCGTGCGTATCCGACACATAGACTCCGGTTTTGGCATTCGGCTCGCTCTTAACGCCGCTCGAGAAGGCAATGGTCTCGGCCTCGACATGGCGGTAGGGATCAAGCGTACCTATGGGGGCCACACCCTCCGCCGTAGCGTTGATTATAGGGAATGTCCCGTCGTCGTTATAGGTGAACTGCTCCACCGCTACCGAACGGCCGAAACCGCCGCCTCCGGGCAATTTGCCCGTATGGTAGAAGAAATAGGAATTACCCTTGTAGTCTATAACGCCGCAGTGGTTCGTGAACGACCCCGTATCCTGCAGGGGCATGATCTCACCCACATAACGCCACGGCCCCGCCGGGCTGTCGCTCATCGAGTAGGCAATATGCTCGGGCACACCGCCCGCGGCATAGAGCAGATAGTAGTTGTCGCCGCGGCGGTAGAACCACGGGCCCTCGGTATAGATGTCGGTATACTTCTCACCCTTGACACGCGCCTCGGGATTCGGGGCGCCGAAACTCTCGACCGTCTGGTCAAGTTTGCGCACCTCGCCCTTGAGCGAAACCATATCCTCGTTCAGCTCGGCAAAATAGATATTCGGATTACCCCAATAGAGATATGCGCGACCGTCGTCATCGATAAATACCGTCGGGTCGATAAAGTCCCAGCTGCCGTCATAGAGCGGCTTGCCGATGGCATCCTTGAAGGGTCCCGTGGGAGAGTCGCCCACGGCCACACCTATGGCCATGGCGTTGCTCAGCTTCGAGTGCAGACACACATACCAGTAGAACTTGCCGTTGCGCTCGACGCACTGCGCCGCCCACGCGCGGTCGTCCGCCCACTCGAACGACTCGATGGCCAGCGGCGAACCGTGATCCGTCCAGTTGACCATATCCTCCGTCGAATAGACGCGCCACTCCTGCATCCAGAAGAAGTCCGCCCTATCCTCGTCATGACCCGTATATACGTACAGCCGTCCGTCATGCACCATTGGTGCGGGATCGGTCGTATAGCAGGTCTGTACGATGGGGTTCTGCGCCGCGGCCGACGTTACGGCCGCCACGGCTGCAGAAACTGTAAGTATCTTAAATACGCTATTCATGCTTCGCTATAATATTACTTGATTATGACAACAGCGCCGTTCTTGGGTATCGACACGGCCACCTCGCCGCGCTTGCCCACCTTCGTCTGGCGCACGCTGCCTTCGAGCTTGTCGTTGTCCTCATACATCGTAACCTCGCCCTCGATACCCAGCTGCGCAAGGTCGATCTTCGTCTCGACGGTCTCATCCTGAGCATTTACGCCCACGACATACCACGTGTCGCCGTGACGGCGCGCCATGATGACATAACGGCCCGGATAGCCGTCGATGAACTTAACGTCATCCCACGTCGTAGGCACCTTCTTCATGAAATCCACGGCCCATGCCGGCGCGTCCTGAAGGTTGTTGGGCGCCAAGGCGAAATGCTGCACTGGGCTCTGGAACATTACCGCCGTAGCCAGCGCGAAGACATCAGACGTCACACGGCGGCTTCCGCGCGGCGCATTCTGGGCATTATAGTAGCGGTTGAGCGTGCTGCCGCCGAAATCCATGCTTCCCACCGTATTGCGGATAAAGGGGTGAAGTGTGGCGTTGAAGGCCTCGGCGTCGCAGCTGCCCTGCGAGAAGTTCATGTTCTCGCTGGCCAGCACAGCCTCACTGGCGGCATAGTTGGGATACATGCGCTCCCAACCGCGCGGCAGCGTGCAGCCGTGGAAGATAACCAGCAGGCCGAAATCGTTGGCATCGGCCAGAATCGACTCGTAGAGCTGCATGGCCATCTGCTTGTCACTGCCGAAGAAGTCGACCTTGATACCCTTGATACCTATGCTCTGCATCCACCGCATCTCCTTGCGGCGCTCGATTATGTTGTCCATCTTGCCGCGCGGACCCTGCGGGGCATCATTCCAATAGCCGTTCGAATTGTACCACAGATAGAGACCCACGCCCTTCGAGGCGGCATACGCAGCCAGCTCCTCCACGCGGTCGTACCCCACCTGCGTATCCCACAGAGCATCGACCAGAACAGTACGATACCCCATATCGGCACAGAAATCGATATAGCGGCGCTGCTCGTCGTAGTTCATGCTGCCGTCGCCGGCGATGATCCAGCTCCACGTACCGCAACCGTACTCCGCCGCATAATCCTTCGAAGGCTCGTAGCGGCGCTCCACGACGTCGAACGGCACTGTCGTCTCCATGATCGGGGCGAGCGTGGCGCCCACGGTCACGGTACGCCACGGCGTACGTCCGGGAAGCGTCACGCCCGGAGCTGCCGTTCCGTTACCGTTGAACTCCGCCTGCTGCGGGAAACCTATGGTGTAGAGGCCGTCGGCCGCACCCATAAGACGCGAGGCGCAGTAATAGCTGTCGACACCCGTCTCCGAGATCAGCACCCAACCCTTGTCGCCGTTACGGAACAGGCACGGGAACGAATATCCCTCGCCGAAGCCGTTCTTGCCCATCGCATCGTCCACCGTGTACGGGGTCTCATAGCTCGGGGTGGTACGGGCGAAGCCTCCCATGGCGCCGCTCTGAGGGCAGAGGAATGTCGTCGTACCGTCGGCCATGCGGAAACCCGTCGCCTCGCTCTCCACAACGCAGCAGCGTGGCTCGCCCGCACGGTGGAGATTGTAACGGAACGCCACGTCGTTGTTGCCGACGCTGAACTCAACGTCAAATACCGTCTTGCCCTCCTTCTCGAAGGGTACGCGCACACGGTTGGCAACATAGTGTACCGTACTCTTCTTGATGTTCTTAAGGCTGTAGGTCTCATCCACGGCCGTCGTCTCCGACTCCTCACCCAGCGTCAGGCCCTGAGTGAAGTCTCCGACGTTGGTCCTGAGTCCCAGCGGCGAGGGCTTAAGGAACACCTCACCGTCATAAGTCACACTGTACGTGGCGCGGCCTCCGTCGTCCGAGACCACCACTTCGAGTCTTCCGTCGGGACTTGCGATGCGTCTTTCGCCCGCACTCACCGACACGGCACAACACACGGCCGCCAATAGCAATACAATCTTTTTCATCGTTATAATCATATTTCGGTTATCACACTATTCCACATCACGTATACGCTCGTAATCGAAGAAATCGACATCCACATATCCGCCCGTCTGCCGAGTGGCATAGTTGAAGATGGCGAACTTCGTCCCCATAAAGAAACGGCGGTAGTCGAATATCATCCTGTACTCCTTACCTATCGGCGTCCAGCTGCTGTTGTCGTAACTGTAACTGAACGAGGCGATGTCGCGCCCGGGGCGGAAATCACCGTCGATACGCAGATACACCACATCGGATGTCAGCTCCACGGTCTCGAAGAGCTCCGTTTTCACATCCGTCACGCGTTTTGTATCGTCGGCGAGGCTGACGCTCTCACTGCGCATCGACAGATACTTTCGGCCGTCGCGGCACTCCACCGCCAGCACGCCCGAATCGCCGTTGAAGGCGGCAAAACCCGCCACGTCGCCATCCTTCATGCCCGCCAGATCCAGCGCCACGACACCGCGGCATGCGGGGCCCTCCATACGCTGCGTAAGGGTATTGGGCGCAAGGAAGAGGTTATCCACGACGCGTCCCGTCGTCAGACGCAGCCATCCGCGACGCTCGCGCAGCGACCAGCACTCGTCGATGGGATTATGGTTCCACTGCCAATCGATCTTCAAACGCTTGCCGCCGAAGTCGTCGCTCACGACCAGACCCTCCGAAGCACGCCCCGCCGAGGGTTTTTCCATAACTTCGGGCACACGGCCCTGCTCGTCGCCCAACATGGGCCATCCGTCCACCCAGCGGCACGGCATCAACATGGGCACACGTCCCACGCCGCCGCGATCCTGAAAGATCACGCCATACCAGTTTCCGTGGCCGTCATCGACAATCGTACCCTGCCCGACGCCGCCGTATGGGCCGAAGCGCGACTCCAGCACCACGCGTTTCTCGTACGGGCCCATAATGTTGTCGGCGCGGTAGCACACCTCGCGCCGTATACCGCCCGCCGGCCACGAGATCATCAGCACATAGTAGCGGCCGTCATGCTTGATGACGCGGCTGCCCTCCAGAAGGCCCGTCTCGTCCCCGCGGTCGAACACACGTGCATCCACACCTCCGGGCATGACATCCGTAAGGTCGGGCTTGAGCTCGCGCACCTGCCCCGAACCGTAGAACATATATACGCGCCCGTCATCGTCGAACAGCAGCGAGGCGTCATGGAAATGCGGTATGCGTGTCACCAGCGTCCATTCACCCGCAGGATCCTTCGTCTTGTAGACATATCCGCGGAAGGGGGTGTCGTTGGGTGAAAAGTAGGCATAGAACTCGCCGTCGCGATAGCGCAGCGACGTGGCCCACTGCCCGCGTCCGTAGACCGTGCCGTCGATAAGGTCATAGCTCGGCTTATCGTCCAGACGGTGGTAGATGTATCCCACTGTCCGCCAGTTCACCAGATCCTTCGAGTGCATGACGGGGGCACCCGGCATCAGGTGCATCGTCGTGCTCACCATATAGTAGTCGTCCCCGACGCGTATAACGTCGGGATCGGGCACGTCGGCCCACAACACGGGATTGGTGAAGGTCCCGTCACCGTTGTCGCTCGACTGCGCACGCACGCCCCATACCATACAGAGCGCACACGCCGCGCACACAATAAATCTTGTCATCCGAATCATATTGTCATCAATATTTTATTCCGCCGTAAAGACATATCTCTTTCCCGCCCGCGTCTTTATGTCGTATTCGTACACCTTGCGCACGGAGGGCTGCTTCGGGGTCCCCAACTCCTCCGACACCAGAGGCTCGACTATGCGTGCAGGCTCCAGAAGGTCGTTTGGACATTCGCCCTCGGCCTTTACGAGGCCGCGGCCGCGCAGCGGCACATACGAACGCAGGCGTAACACCCCGCCCGCACGCGACATCACCTCGGCACGCGTCAACCTGCCGTCGCTCCACTCCATATCCACGACGAAGCCGCCGCGCGCGACAAGCCCGCAGACACTGCCGTCACCCCAAGCGTCGGGCAGCGCAGGCAGCAGATGCACAGCGCCGTCGTGGCTCTGCAACAGCATCTCGGCCACGCCGGCCGTGAAACCGAAGTTGCCGTCGATCTGGAAGGGAGGATGGGCGCAGAAGAGATTGGGATAGGTACGTCCCGCAGGATAACGCCCCGTCTGCCCGTCGTTGGGCAGCAGATTCAGCATATTACGGATTATCTCATAGGCGTGGTTGCCGTCCTGCATGCGGGCCCAGAAGTTGATCTTCCAGCCGATGCTCCAACCCGTAGCCATGTCGCCGCGCTGCAACAGCGTCTGCTTTGCCGCCTCGAAGAGCTGAGGATGGGTGTAGGGAGATATCTGGTTGCTCGGATAGAGACCGTAGAGGTGCGATATGTGGCGGTGCTGGTCGCGCGGGTCGTCCAGATCCTCCAACCACTCCTGAAGCTGGTTATGGCGGCCTATACGCATCGGAGCCAGACGGCCGATCATACGGCGCAGCGAGTCGGCATAGTCACGGCTCTCGCCCAGCGTCTCACACGCCCGCAGCGTACTGCTCAGCGCGTCGAACGCTATCTGGTTGTCCATCGTGCAGCCCGCCGTGATCGAGACCCCGTTAGGCCCGTGCTCGGGCGACACCGAGGGTGCCGTAACCATCCATCCGTAGGTCGGGTGTTCCGTCAGCGCCGTGAGGAAGAAATCGGCCGTGCCCTTAAGTACGGGATAGCAGCGGCGCAGGAAATCGCGGTCGCCCGTGAAGAGGTAGTGCTGCCACAGATGCTGCGCCAGCCACGCCCCGCCGTTGGGCCACATGCCCGTATCGGCATAGTCCACGGGGCCCGTGATACGCCACAGATCGGTGTTGTGGTGCGCAACCCATCCGCGCGCGCCGTAGAGTTCCGAGGCTGTCGCGCGTCCCGTCCGCGACAGCTCCTCGACCATGCGGAACAGCGGCTCGTGCGTCTCCGAGAGATTTGCAACCTCGGCAGGCCAATAGTTCATCTCGGTGTTTATGTTGATCGTATATTTGCTGTCCCACGGGGCGAACGGCTCGCGGTTCCATATACCCTGCAACGTTGCGGGCTGGCCGCCGGGCTGCGACGAGCTGATCAGCAGATAGCGCCCGAACTGAAACAGCAGTGCCGACAGCGAGGGATCATTCCCCTCGTTGAAAGCCGCCACGCGACGGTCCGTATCGAGCGCGGCGCTCGCGCTCTCGGGCAGCGACAGCTCCACACGTCCGAACTGACGGCCGTACTTGTCGCGGTGATCCTTCAGCAAGCGTCCGTAACTCTTGGCCGAGGCGTTGTCCAACGCTGCCTCAACCTTGGCGCGAGCATCACCCGAGACGTCGTTGTAGCTGACGAAGTTCGTCGCCGCAGATATATATACGGTTGCCGCAGCGGCATTTCTGACACTCAGACGGCCCTCTTCGGCCGCCACCTCACCGTCCGTAACCACACGCACGGCGGCCGCGGCCTTCAACGCCGCAGGCACACCCTCCTGCTCCGCGCCCTCGCACTCGATCGTAAGTTCATTACCCGCAGCCGCGACGTGATATTCCAACGGGCACGAATACGAGACATCGAACGACAGCGCCCCCTTCCGGTCAGCCTCCAGACGCACGGCCATAACATTGTCTGCAAGTGACGTGAAGGCCGTACGGCTGTAATGCACGCCGTCGACCGTATATGCGGTCGAGGCCGTGGCATCACGCAAATCGAGCGTGCGCTCATACTCCGAAGCCCCGTCGCCGTGGTCGAAGTCGAGCCTCAGCGTCCCCAGAGGCAGGTAACGCATGCCGTGCTGCGGCGTGAAGAACTCGGCGTCGATGACGGCGCGCGCCTCGGCCGTGCGGCCCTCGAATATGAGTCTGCGCACCTCGGCCAGATGGTCGACGGCACCCTCACGTGTGTTCTCGTAGGGCGATCCCGCCCAGAAGGTCTCCTCGTTGAGGTCTATCTGCTCGCTCGCCACACCTCCGTAGATCATGGCACCGATATGCGAGTTACCGAGCGGCAGCGCCTCCCACCACGTAGCGGCCGGTGCCGAGTAACGCAATTTGAGTTCCGGTTCCGCGGCCGCAGCCTTGCCGCACAGCAGCAGCGTCAGGGCGACAGTCAGGGTCATTCGTATATTTCTCATCATAACAGACATATTGCGACCGCCCGCCACGGCGAACAGCCAAATGATTTTTCACTCTTTTTTTGAGGGTGTTTCCCACACGTCATCGTCTTACAAAGTTATTCTATTTATGCGAAATAGCAACACCTTAGCGTCCAAATTATGTTTAGTACGGCGGCCCGTATTACCCGTTACTTGGATTTATCGCATTTTTTTACGAACATTGCGAACAGATTGTATATGGGGACATTCGCCCCGCCGCCACGCCCCGAGGCATGACAATGCGGCAAGGGCCGAAAATGCTACTAAGTAAACCGAAACTAAATACTCTTCGCTTATGAAAAAAATCCTGACACTCATCTCATCCGCCGCATGCGGACTCGCGATGTTATCGTGCGCCGGCGGGTATGTGCCCGAGGCCGGCACTCCGGTCTTCGGAGACTTCACCTACACGGGCGCCGACGCCGTCTACGAGCAGAACCCTCTGGGCAAGGACGAGTTCTACACGCCCATTCTTCAGGGCTGCTACCCCGACCCGAGCATCTGCCGCAAGGGCGACGACTACTACATCGTATGCTCGTCGTTCGCCATCAACCCGGGCGTGCCCATCTTCCACTCAAAGGATCTGGTCAACTGGCGGCAGATAGGCCACGTACTGGACCGCCCCTCGCAGCTCAAGGTCGAGGATACGGGCATCAGCGCCGGAATCTACGCCCCAACCATACGCTACAACCCGCATAACGACACCTTCTACATGATCACGACGCAGTTTGCCGGCGGCATAGGCAACATGGTCGTCAAGACGAAGGATCCGGCCGAGGGATGGAGCGACCCCATCATCCTGCACTTCGCGGGCATCGACCCCGACCTCTTCTTCGACGATGACGGCAAGGCCTACATCGTACACAACGACGCCCCCGAGAAGGCTCTCTACGAGGGACACCGTGTGATCAAGATCTGGGAGTACGACACCGAGAAGGACCAGATCGTTGAGGGCAGCGACCAAGTTGTCGTCAACGGCGGCGTAGACCTCTCGCAGAAACCTATCTGGATCGAGGCTCCGCACCTCTACAAGAAGGACGGCAAATACTATCTCATGTGCGCCGAAGGCGGCACGGGAGGCTGGCACAGCGAGGTGATCTTCATCGCCGACAGCCCCAAGGGGCCATTCACACCCGCGCCCGAGAACCCCATACTCTCACAGCGCCACCTTCCGGCCGACCGTCCCGACAAGGTCGACTGGGCGGGCCATGCAGACCTTGTCGAAGGCCCCGACGGCAAGTATTGGGGAGTATTTCTGGCCATACGCCCCAACGAGACCAACCGCGTGAATACGGGCCGCGAGACCTTCATCCTGCCCGTTGACTGGAGCGGCACCTTCCCCGTCTTCGAGGGCGGCATGGAGCCCCTGAAACCCAAACTCAAGATGCCCGCAGGCGTGGAGAACCACTGCGGCGAGGACGGATTCCTCCCCAACGGCAACTTCACCTTCAGCGACGGCTTCGCCTCGGCGGATCTCGACCCGCGCTGGGTCGGCGTGCGCGGTGCGCGCGAGCACTTCACCTCGGTTGGCGAGCACGGACTTGCGATCAAGCCCTTCGATGTGAACATCAAGGCCCCGCGTCCCACCTCGACGCTCTTCTACCGCCAGCAGCACAACACCTTCACCGCCACCACCACGCTATACTACATACCCCGCTCGTCGAGCGATCTGGCCGGACTGACATGCTACCAGAGTGAGGCGTTCAACTACGTCTTCGGCATAACGAAGTGCGGCGACCAGACCGCCATCGTACTGCAGCGCACGGCGCGCGGCAAATCCGAGACCGTCGCTTCGGCTACCGTGGGCGACCGCCTTCCCGTCGGTCTGCGCGTGAGCGCCGAGGGTGACAAGTACACCTTCAGCTATGCCGAGCGCGGCGGCGAATACAAGGATCTAGCAACCGTTTCGGGCGATATTCTCTCGACCAACGTTGCAGGCGGCTTCACGGGCGCCATGATCGGCCTCTATGCCACTGCGGCAAACGACGCTACCTGTAAATAGCTAAACATCCATAAAAACAACGAGGGGCGCGAATCGTTCGCGCCCCTCGTTGTATATATACACATCGGCATTACTCGCCGCCCAGCACGCGTGCGGGATTCTCGCTCGCGGCGCGGCGGCAGCGTACGACGACTATGCCCAGCGTCAGCGCCGTCACCAGCAGGAATGCAGCCGCAAAGATCCACCACGGCGTCGGAATCCGGTAGGCGAACCTGTTGAGCCACTCGCTCACCACGTACCACGCCACGGGCACCGCAATAGCGAAACATACGGCCACGATCGTTATGTAGTGGCGGCCGAACATCCAGACGATACCCTCGACCGTCGAGCCCAGCACGCGGCGCAGGGCGATCTCGCGACGACGGTGCTGCGTCTCGAAGAGGACGATGCCGAAGACACCCATCAGCGATATGACGACGGCCAGCAGGGCGAAGAGCCCGATAATAGTGGCGCTGCGCTGCGTCTTCTCGTAGAGCTGTTGCAGACGCTCGTCCACAAATTCGATGTTCAGATCTTCACTCTCGGGATTTATCTCCTTGGCCACGGCGCGGATCTTGTCGCACAGCCGCGGTATGTCGACATTCGCCGCCGTGCGGAAATAGACGTCGCCCATCCACTGATCCTCCGACGTGGTGCAGTAGACCGTATTGCTCTGCTTCGAGTCGAGAGGCTGCCCCAGCACGTCATCCATGATACCGATAACGCGACATATGGGCGTAGTGCCCGCCATCACCACGAAACCCGGATAGAATCCGTACTCGTCGCACGTACTGCGGCACATGATGGCATACTTGGTGGCGGCGTTGTCCATGTCGTCGGAGAAGTCCTCGCCCTCGGCGAGCCTTATGCCCATCACGTCGAGGAAGTTGCTACGCACATATCGGAAATGGAGCTCCAGATCGCGTCCCTCGTACTTCATGCATATAACCTCGGCCGAGCCGTCCCCCACCACGGCATCCACCGATGCCGTCACGCCGACGACCTTGGGCATCTCGTTCATACGTTCCGCCAATACGGGATACATGTCACCGTCCTTGTACGAGAGATTGAAACACATCAGGTTCTCGCGGTCGATTCCTATGTCGTAATTGATCATATATCTGTATTGCAGCCAGAAGCAGGCGGCCACCACGATAAGGGCTATCGAGACGGTGAACTGCACCCCGACCAGAACAAGACGCAGGCGGCGTCCCGCGCCCGAGCCGGCGAAGCCGCTCTTGACGGCGAGCGAGGCGTTGAACGAGGTGATGTAGTACGACGGGTACAGCGCCGCGGCGAGGGCCGCCACCACACCTATGCCGAAGAGCAGCAGCACGGCCGTCAGGTTATCCTTCAAAGAGAGCGACCGCGAGACATACTCCGCCACGAAGGTATCGGGCAGCACGATCGTAAGGTACATCGTCAGCAGCAGCGCGCACACCACAAGTCCCACGGCCTCGAACAGGAAACTCCAGCGCAGCGTACGGGTCGAGGCGCCGAAGACCTTGCAGATATTGACGGCGCGCAGCCGCACGGGGATCAGCGCAAAGAAGAAGTTGACGAAGTTTATCAGCGCTATGGCCACCACGAGGATAGCTACGCCCAGACACGTCAGCATCGTCGATCGCGAGCCGTGCTCGTGGTCCAGATTCGAGCCGAGCGAGGTGTCGAAATAGACATCCGTCAGCCTCGTCAGGCGCACATCGCTGCGCAGGTATTCGTATTTGGCATCGGTCTCGGCGACTGCCGTGCCGCCGGCACCCTCCCCGTCGCCCTTTTCGGCACTCTGCGCACTATCGTCATCACGCGCACGGGCCACGCGCTGACGGTACATGTTGTCGTCCCACGCCTTCTTGAAGCTGTCGGGCACGGACCCGTCACGCATCTTTACCATACAGATATAGCCATATTGCGACGTGTCGTTCATGTCCCTGTCGCCCAAGTAGCTGTATATACGAGGCTCGCCCATAAGCGTGTTGTCGGCGAAATCCTTGTATATACCCACCACGGTCCACTCGTGCGAGGGGCGCGGTTTCTCCCCGGGCTTGGTGTCGCTCGTGAAGATACGGTCGCCGGCATGCACTCCGTAGAGCCGCGCCAGCGACTCGGGCAGGATCACCGTATTGGGGTTCTCGATCTGCCGAAGGTCGCCCTCCACCGTGCGGAAGCCCAGCAGGTCGAGCGACGGCAGCGATATATAGTCCATCACAGCCGCATATTCGGTGAAGCTGAACTCCGACTCCTGAACCCACACGGGCCCCTCCCAGTTGCGCGTAATGATGGCGCTGCCCTCGACCTCGGGGCACTGCGCCAGCGCCGCCTCGAAGGGGCCGCGCGGCGAGGTCATCGAGAATCCGCCGCCTATCCAGTTGGCATTCACCGTCCAGATGCGGTCGGCATCTCTGATCGAACGGTTGTAGCCCAGATCGTAGGTCACCTGCACCATCATCACGTAGAATGCCGTGAAGGCCAGCGTCAGGCCCGCGATGTTCAACACCGAGGCCATCTTGTAACGCCGCAGCGTCGTAATGAAATTCTTGAATGCTATTTTCATCTTTCAAATTGTAATTTTAATCGTTTCCCCTCTTCAGGGAGTCACGTCACTCGCCGCCCAGCACGCGCGAGGGGTTCTCGTTGGCGGCACGCCAGCTGCGCAGCGTAACCAATGCCAAAGTTATGGCCATCACCAGTGCCAGCGCACCGAGGTATATGAGCCACGAGATGTCGGTACGGTTTACGAAGCGCTCCATCCAGCGGACGACGACATACCACGCCACGGGTGCCGCCACAACGAAACATACAGCCACGATCATGGCATAGCGTCGGTTGAGCATCCAGATGATACCCGAGGTCGAGGCGCCGAAGACGCGGCGCACGGCGATCTCGCGGCGGCGGTGCTGCGTCTCGAAGAGGACGATGCCGAAGACGCCCATAAGCGATATCACCACCGACAGCAGCGCGAACAACGACACCAGAACGGTCTGCCGCTTCACTTGGTCGTAGAGGCGCGCCACATGCTGGTCGACAAATTCGATCGAGGGCTCGTCGGCCGCGGGGTCGAACTGGTGCACCGCCGCACGGATAAAGTCGCACACACGCCTTATGTCGCTGCCGCCGTGCACACGCACATAGAAAAAGCGCATATTGTCCGTACCGCACTCCCACGCCATGAACTGTTTGTTCTGCGACACGTCGTGCATCATAACGTCGTCCGTAATGCCCGCCACGCGACCCAGAGGATTCAACAAGTCACCCACATTTCGGTTCATCGTCTCGGCCAGATAGCGGTTTATGACCACACCCCGGTTGCGATTCTCATCCGAAGGTGAGAATCCATCGCCGTCGATAAGGGGAATACCCATCACATCGAAGAAGTTATAGCGCACGGCACAATTCCGTACCTCCATAAAGAGGTCGTTCTCCCACCAGCTCTTCGTATTCATGGAACCTATCACGTCGACCGAAGCCGTGGTGACGGCCGCAATGTCGGGGTCGCTCTCCAGATACGACAGGAAGGCATTGCCGCGACCGGCAATGGTACCCGTCGACTCGAACGTGAGCAGGTTGTCGCGGTCGAAGCCCATGTCGAAGCGCATCATGTAGCGGTACTGCATCCAGAATGCCGCCGACACGATTATAAGAGTTATCGATATGATGAACTGCACACCCGTAAGTATCAGACGCATACGGCGCCCCGCCGCCGAGCCCGCGAAGCCGCTCTTGACGGCCAACGAGGCGTTGAACGAGGTGATGTACCACGCCGGGTACAACGACGAGGCCAACGCTATGACCACCGTTATAACCAGCACGAGCGCCAGCGCCGGCAGGTTGTCGGACATGGCCAGCGAGCAGGTCACATACTCCGCGAGGAAGCTCTCCTGCACCACGACCATAAGGTAGAGGGCCAGCAGCAGCGAGCACAGCACCATACCGACCGACTCGAAGAGGAAATTCCAACGCAGGGCCGAAGTCGAGGCACCGAAGACCTTGCAGATGTTGACGGCGCGCAGACGCACGGGGATCATCGCAAAGAAGAAGTTAACGAAGTTGATGAATGCGACCACCACAATCAGCATCGCTATACCGAACAGCACGGCCGTGCCGCTCTTCGATCCCTGCTCGACGGTACCGAACTTCAGCGTTTGCCAATAATAGATATCACGGATGGGCACAAGCTCGGCAGCATCATCTCCGGCATTGGGATTAGCTCTTTTCCACACCTCGGCCATAGCCTCGGGCGAGGCACCCTCGCGCAACTTGACATAGTAGGTGTAATTGCACCAGTAGCGCTTGTCGCCCGTCAGGTGGTCGTCTCCCGCATCCATCGCTATGTGTACGTCGCTCATCATGGTATTGGGGGCGAAATCGGCATATATGCCCGCCACCGTCATGCGCCGCGCAGGTTTGCGGCCAGCATCCGGATCATCCTTTACGGCACCCATGTCGGGCAGATAGACCTCGTCGCCCGCATGTACCCCCATACGCTCGGCCAGCGACTCCGAGATGATGACGGTCTCGGGCTCCGACAGACGCCGCACATCACCCTCGACGGTGCGGAACGACAACACGTCGAGCAGCGGCAACGACATGTTCGCCGTCTTGTAATCGTAACGGTCGTAGTTATACTCCGAGTTTCTCACCCACACGTACTCGGATCCCATACCCCGCTTGAGTATGGTCCCGAAACACTCCACATCGGGCCACGATGAAAGGGCATTTTCGGCATCCATACGCGACGCAAGAGCCATCCAGTCCGCCTCGGCGAAGCGCGTCACCAAGATATACGTACGGTCGGAGTCCTTGATCGGACGGTTGTAGGTGATGTTATAATAGACCTGCGACATTATCACGTAGAAGGCCAGAAAAGCCAGCGTCATGCCCGCGATGTTCAACACCGAGGCCACCTTGTAACGCCGCAGCGTGGTCAGGAAATTCTTTATTGCAATCTTCATGGGTCGAATATTTATAGTGTTGTTTGTTTTACCATCCTTGCCCACGGACCGAACGCAGACCACGCTAACGGCATCACAGGCATATATCTTTTTATTTCATAGGGTTTCGGCAGCCGCGGCGGCACGCAATCCGCCCCGAGCACCGCTGTTACTCACTCTTTATCATATCTATGGGATTGGCGCACGCACTCCGCCATGTACGTATAATCTGTATCCCGTACACAACCGCCACCACGAGCAGCACACCCGCAGCATAAAACCACCACGGCAGCGTGCACCGCATCACCGACGAGATCTTCAAATAGGCATCGCCCGCATATATGGCAGCCACCGTACCCACAGCCGCGGCAGGAAACACGATCCACGCCATATTGCGGCACAACATCGCCATCACCTCGCGTTCCGACGCTCCGACCACCTTGCGCAGGGCGATCTCCTTACGGCGGCGCTGCATCTCGTTGTCAACATATCCGACAAGGCCCGAAAGGGCTATTACGAGCGTCACAACACACACGAGCAGCATGCCGTTGCGCATCTGCCTCTGGTCAGTGAACAACAGCTCCATCTCCTCGCTATATGATTTGAGCGTATAGCGGTAGCTACCGTCGTAGATGCCGTCTATGGCAGCCTCTACCTTCTTCAAGGCCTCGGGCGTGATCTCATGCAGGCGTATCGAGAGCATGAAAGTACTCATGTCGGAGTCACTCGTGTAAACGTATTTCTCATTATGGCAAACAATGGGCAGCACCGTGCCATCCGCCATCTTGAAATCCTTTACCACGCCCACAATCTCGTAGGGGCCGTCACCGTCGTATATATCGCGTCCGACGGCCGAGCCCGTCCATCCGCGGTTGGCGGCATAGGTCTCGTTCACCAGAACTGCATTCCGGCCATCCGTCTCATTCAGATTGCGACCCTCGACTATCTCCATTCCCATCGTCGGCACGTAGTGGGCATCCCACACCTCCCAACGACATCCGAATAGCAAGTTACCCGACTCATCCTTGGCCGGCTGTCCAGAATAGCCCCACACGGGGAGCGAGAACGAAAGACCCGTACCCTCTACCTCGGGCAGGGCACGCAACTCACGGCACAACGCATGCACCACAGAAACACGCGCGGGGATGGTAGCCGTCACCACATTGTCATATTCATATCCGTAATCGGCTCGCCGCACATAGTCGAGTTGCCGCACACTGATGCCAAGGAAAAGCACTACACATGTCGTGCATGCGATCTGTACGAACAGCAGCGACCGTTTCCACAATGTGCGGTTGTCGCTGCCGCCGCGGAAGGCGTATTGCAGATCCACGGCCGAGAAGAGCGCCGCGGGGATTATGCCCGACAGCAGGAATGCTGCAACGCACACCACAAACGGTATCCATATACGCCGCAGGGCGAAAAGATCCGACACGTCGTACCCCACAAGTGTCCCTATCTCGTTGCTGAGACAGAATATGACAAACGCCGCCATTACGGCCGACACCACCACCAACAGCATGGTCTCCCACAACAGCATCGAAAAGACATCCCCACGGCCGGCGCCGTTGCAGCGCAGTACGGCTATGGTGCGGCTGCGCCGCGAAAGCGACGATATGGAGAGCATGACATAGTTCAGGCACGCCATCATCAGCGCCACGAACCCTACCGCCGAGAGCAGGTACTGCATCTGCCGCACCGTGTTAGAGACAAAATGGCTTTGCGTCAATGGTATGAAAAGCATCTTCATGTTCCACTCCTTGAAGAAGTCCGTAAGGCCGTGCCGCTCGACGAAACCCTCCACGCCATCCTCGACTTGGGCGATGTCGGCACCCTCGACGAGCTTTATGTACGAAGGGTACGAGTCTCCGCCGTTCCAGCCCGAACCGTCGGCGGGGTCATATGGCAGCCACATGAGCATATCGAAACGCCCGAGCGAGTTGTTGGCGGGCGGCGTGCGGAACACCCCACCTACCGTGATCGCCTCGCGGCCCTCGTTCATCAGCTGCTGTCCCAACGGGTCGTCGTGGCCGAACAACTTGCGGGCCAGACGCTCCGAGATCATCGCCGTACCGCGTCCCTCGGCCGAGAGTATGCGGTGCGCATCACCGCTCACCACACCGAAGTCCAGCACATCGAAGAACTCCGTGCCAACCAACAGTCCCGACACATCGTAGGTTTCGCCGCCGCTCTCGATCTGGTAGGTACGGCCTACGAGATGCACCGCGCTCTCTATCTGCGGCATATCCTCCTTGAGCGAGGGTGCCATCGGCAGAAACATCTTGTTGCTCATGCCGAACTGCGGCGACTGGGTCCACACCTGATATATGCGGTCACGGTCGGGCAGGAAGCGGTCGTATGTAAGCACAAAGCCCACATACGAGAATATCAGCATGGCGACAGCCACTCCCAGCGACAACGACAGCAACCGTGCAACCATATTGCCGCGGTTCTTGCCAAGATAGCTCAACGAATATTTCAAAGATTTCATAGTGTCACATTTCAATATCATCCATTCCAAGCCTCCGTCTTCACACCCTACACACCCGCCCCGCCTCTCGGCGGTGACGGGATGTGCGAGGCGGCAGCGTCATTACAGGCGGTTGCGCACGTCGGTCACAAGCTCGCCGTCGAAGAGGCAGAGCGTACGCGAGGCAAACGACGCGTCGTGCTGCGAGTGCGTAACCATGATCACCGTGGTACCCTCGCGGTTGAGCTCCTGCAACAGCAGCATAACCTCCTGACCGTTCTTCGAGTCGAGGTTACCCGTGGGCTCGTCGGCAAGGATCAGCTTGGGGTTGGCCACCAAGGCGCGGGCTATGGCCACACGCTGCTGCTGACCTCCCGAGAGCTGCTGCGGGAAGTGGTCGGCACGGTGCGAGATGTTCATGCGGTCGAGGATCTTCTTCACACGCTCCTTACGCTCCGACGACTTGACGCCCAGATATATGAGCGGCAGCTCGACATTCTCCGCCACGTTCAGCTCGTCTATCAGGTTGAACGACTGGAACACGAATCCGATATTTCCCTTGCGGAACTTCGTGCGGTCGCGCTCGCGCAGCTGCCCTACCTCGCGGTCGATCAGGTAGTATTCGCCGCTGGTGGGGTTGTCGAGCAGGCCCAGAATATTGAGCAGCGTAGACTTGCCGCAGCCCGACGGGCCCATCACGGCGACAAACTCGCCCTCGTTCACTTCGAATGACACGCCGTTCAGCGCGATGGTCTCGATCTCTTCGGTAAAGAAACTCTTCTTGAGGTTTTCAACTTTCAACATTGACATAACTGTAAGATTTTTAATTGTTTTCTATTATTTTTTTTGTATGTGTTTTTTCTTTGTATCGGCCACCCGGGGCCGCCGCATCAGTGCTGTATGGCGTTTATGGGGTTCTCGTTGGCGGCGCGCCAGCTGCGTGCCGTTACCGTCAATGCCGTGATTGCCGCTACGATCAACACGGCAAGCACAAATACCCACCAGTGCATCGGCATGCGCGTGGCGAAGCCCTGCAGCCAGCGGTCAACGATATAGTAACTTATCGGCAGCGCGATGACGGTGCATATACCCACGATGCGCAGGAACTGCATGTTGAACATCTTGAGTATCGACCCCACCGAGGCGCCGTTCACGCGGCGTATGCCGATCTCCTTGCGGCGGTACTGCGTCTCGAAGAGCACCAGACCGAAGACGCCCAGCATCGAGATCACGATCGACAGCAGCGAGAAGGCCGCGATAAGGCGTGCCAGACGCTCCTCGGCATCGTAGTACTTGCCCAGCTCCTCGTCGAAGATCTTGACATACACCTTGTCGGCCTCGAGCGAGGGGTCGAACGCCATGACCGTATCGCGCACATAACGTATGGCCTCGCGGATACCCGTGCCGGCCGCTATGCGCACATACACATGGCTCGGATAGTACCACGGCGACGAGCCGAAGACGTAGAAGCAGAAGGGCTCCACGCCGTATTGCAGAGGCTTGAAGTGGAAATCCTCGCAGAAGCCCACGATGTCGGTATCGTTGGCATGTCCGTTCAGCTTGTCGTCGAGGGTAAACTCGAAGGCCCGCTTGGCGCTCTCGTTGAAGATGAAGACACCGTTTGCGCGCTGGTTGTCATCCTTCGTGAAGTCGCGCCCCTCGACAACCTTGATACCCATGAAGTCGAGGAAGTTCCACGCCACGGGATAGCACTGGAACGAAATCTGCTTGCCTCTGAACGGGCGTCCCCAGCCCATGCGCTGCGGCGCCACGATGTCGCCCGCGCTGAATGTGACGTCGGTAACCATCGGGTTCTGGCGGAGCTTGTCCGAAAGGGCGTCCATCTGCTGGTAGCTGGTAATCGTGGGGCCGTCGATGGCCAATATGCCACCCTTGTCGAATCCCATGTCGTAGTTCATCATGTAGTTGTGCTGCATCTGTATGAAGAGCGTCACGATGATGAGCGAGATCGAGATCACATACTGCACTCCCACAAGCGTGTAGCGCAGCACGCGGCCCGAACGCGTGGCTTGGAACGAGCCCTTGATGACGAATGCAGGCGAGAAGGAGGTGATGTAGAATATCGGGTAGAGGCTTATCAGGATACCCGCCACGACGGCCACGGCAACGAATCCCAGCGCCAGCTGCAGGTTTTTGCCTATGGCCGCCGAGGTCGACAGATAACTTGCCATCTGCGTGTCGTTGAAGATCACCACAAGGCCGTAACCTACGGCCAGACCAACGACGAAGAGCCCCACGGTCTCTGCCACGAAGCCCATACGCAGGCGGGCGTTCGAGGCGCCGAATATCTTGCGCGTATTGACGGCGCGGATACGCACGGGGATCAGCGCGAAGAAGAAGTTGATGAAGTTGATGAAGGCGATAACTATTATCAGCACGGCGATGCTCAACAGCGTGTATGTAGTGGCGATGTTTCCCGTCAGGCCGTCGTTATACTCCACGTCCTTCGAGAAGTAGAGGTCACGCACGTTGTTCAGGCGCGGCGCATAACCGGCTATCTCGCGTTCGATCTCCTCCTGCGTATAGCCTTCGTTAGCAGCCTGCTCGCGCCAGTAATTCGCCATCTTCTCCTCCACGGCCTCGGGCGAAGTGCCGGGCTTGAGGCGCAGGTAGAAGGGGTCGTTCCAGTTCGAGCGGTCGTGCTGCTCCAAAGGAATCATACCCATGTACATATCGTTCTTGGCCACGCTGCTCGGCTCGGGAAAGTCGCGGTATATGGCCACCACGGTGAGCGTATGGCTGCCCTCGGTGGCGCCGCGTCCCGAGTGGATCACATCCCCGACATTTATACCGTAGCGTTTGGCCGCCGACTCGGATACGACAGCCGTATAGGGCCCGATAAAGTCGTCGAACGATCCGGCCACACACTCGAAGCAGAAGACATCGAGACCCGCACGCTCGCAGTTGGAGCTGTTCATCGTGATATTGTCGATCGTGTCATTGCGACGGATCGAGTAGTCGCGGTTCGTATAGCCATCGCAGCGGAATGTCGCCGCAGCCGCCACCTCGGGGATACCCTGACAGTATTCTACCGGATTGTGACGGTTCCATGTCGTTCCCCAGCGGCCGTCGGTGTACCAGCTCGGGTACTCCAGACGGTATATGTCGGCGGCGTCGGGCAGCGAGCGGTTGTAGGAGAAGTCGAAGACCACCTGCACCAGCATCAGGTAGGCCGCCGCAAAGGCCAGACCCATGCCCGCTATGTTCAGCACCGACGAAACCTTGTATCGGCGCAAAAGCATCAGAAAGTCGTACAGCATAAGCGTAAAAGTTGTTTATTGTTATTCGTTTATCGTCTGTTATTTAAGTATCAGCACGTCGTGGTCGCCGAAGTTGTCATACGACGAGGTTATCACGCGCTCGCCCGCGTCGAGACCCTCCACAACCTCGTAATACTGCGGGTTCTGGCGGCCGATGCGTATCTGGCGGCGGTGCGCCTTCTCACCCGAGGCATCCACTACGTATATCCACGAGCCGCCCGTCGACTGGTAGAACGAGCCGCGCGGAATGAAGATCGACTCGGTGGGCTGTCCCAGCTGCAGGTTGAGATAGTAGGTCTGGCCGCTGCGGATATTCTCGGGGATGTCGCCCGTGAATACGAAGTCGGCCTTGAACTGACCCTCGCGCACCTCGGGATAGACCTTGCGCAGAAGCATCTCGAAACGCGTCTCCTGACGCTCGAACGAGGCCGTCAGGCCCATCGTCACGCGGTCGATATAGTGTTCGTCGATCTGTGCCGTCACCTTGTAGGCCGACAGGTCGTTCACCTGACCGATAGCCGTACCCTGCCCTACCGACTGGCCGAGCACGATATCCAGCATACCCACCTCGCCGTCGATCGGAGCCTTCACCTTGAGGTTGTCGACGCGCTCGCGGATGAGCTGCATGTTGAGCGTCATCGAGTGGAGGCTCTCCTCCATCTGCCCCACCTGATTCGAGCGGAAGAGCGAATCCTGACGCTGCTTCTCGACGTTGAGCTGGCGCTTGTTCAACGCCAGTTCGTAGTCCTCCTTGGCCTGCAGCCACTCCTCCTGCGAGAGAAGCTCGTTCTTGTAGAGACGCTCCTTGCGCTCGTAGTCGCGGCGCTTGCGCTCCACGTCGATATCCAGCTGCAGCTGCTCCTGTCGCAGCGACAGGCGCTCCTGCTCCATCGAGATAAGGGTGTTGCGCAGGATATTCTGCTTCTCGGCAAGGTCGGCCTCCGACTGCAGGATCTGCATGCTCAGCGAGTTGTTCGACATCTCGATGATGACGTCGCCCTTCTTGACCTTCGAACCCTCCTCGGCCACGATGCGCTCCACGACACCCGACTCAAGGGGCGAGAGCTGCACCGTCGTGATGGGCTGCACGGTACCCGTCAAACGTACATAGTCGTTGAACTCGCCCGCCTCGACCTCCGAGACGGTAACCACGTCGGCATCCACGCGCAGCGTCGAGGCCTTGTCGCGCAGCAGCAGCCATACGACGAATACAAGAAACACACCGCCCAAGGCATAAGGGATGTTCTTCATCTGCAGGAGGGCTCTCCAGCCCTTCTTCTTTTCGATCTTGATATCCATAACTTTATCTTTTTATTTATTCGTTTGCGATTGAATGTTGTCTAATCTGCGGCCCGCCTATCGGCGGATCAGAGGCTCGCCGTTGTAGTAGTCCACCATGCGGCACTTGATGATATACTGCAGCCGCGCCTGCAAAAGCTCGGAACGCGCCTGCAGCAGATTGTTGGCCGCCGTCTGCAACTCTATGACCGAGACCATACCCTCGGCGAACTTCTGCGACACGCTGCGGTAGGCCAGCTCGTTGGCATGCACCTTCTTCTGTCCCTGCACGTACTGCTTGCCGTAGTTCTGCATCTCCTGATAAGTTTTGGTCACCTCGTTCTCGAGCGTGCGCATCGTCTCCTCGTGCTGCAGCATGGCGTTGTCGAAACTCAGTTTCGCCTTGTGCTTCGAGACGCGGCGGCTCAGACCCGAAAAGATGGGTATCGACATCGACATGCCGATATACGATCCGCGGTTGTTGTACAACTGACGGAAGAAATGGTCATATCGCGCACCGTCACCCAGATCGGTGAAGTAGTTGGTGCTGTAACCTCCCGACAGGCTTATCGACGGCAGATAACGCCCCTTGGCCGTCGAGTAGTTGATCTTATAGTAACGGTTGTTCATCTCGGCCGAGCGCACCTTGGGGTTGTACTTGAGGGCGTACTCCAGAACCTGCGACAGCGGCTCGCCTACCATAATGCCGTCGATGTTTACTTCGGTATTCACCTCCAGCGGCTCCCCCTGCGGGTAGTTCATCACCTTGCGCAGGGCGATGCGCGCCAGATCGAGGTTGTTCTGCTGCTGCGTAAGCATGTAGTCGTAGTTGGCGACCTGCGCCTCGATCTCAGCCACGTCGGCCGGAGCCTTGTCGCCCAGCTCGTAGTGCATCCGAACCTGCTCGAGCTCCTTGCGGCTCGTGGCCAGCTGATCGCGCGCAATCTCGACAGCACCCGTATAATATACCACGTCGAAGTAGGCCGACATGGTGTTCATCGCCACCTCGTCGCGCGCAAGCTGCAGATCCTCCGCACCCTTGGCCCGCAGAACCTTCGTCGCACGGATCGAGTTTATGGTCGACAGGCCGTTGAAGACCGTCATCGATGCCGATATGCCGTACGAGTTGCTGAAGGTCGACGTGGTGGTATAGGTATTGGTCTCGGGGTCGATCGAACGTCCGAAGCTGACGTTGCCGCCCGTCGAGGCCCCGATCGACGGCAGAGCCGACGCCACGGCGCTGATGTAGTCCTGACGCGAGCTCTCCAGCGAATTGACCTGCTGGCCCACCGTCGTCGAATGCTCGACGGCGTATGCCATGCAATCCTCAAGCGACATGGGCTCCTGCGCATGCAAAGGTGTCAATAAAATAGACACTGCAAAGGTGAAAAATGCTTTTTTCATATCTGTTTTCAATTGTTTTTCCGTTTGCCCCGATACGTGCCAAAGATGTGCCATTAGAATTAATATATTGTATGACAGCATATTACCAAAACAGCCCTCGTAGAAAACTGTCTAAAATTTTGACACTGCAATAAATTTTTTTGACATTCGCTCCTTTTACGAGTATCTTTGTGAAAAAGATTTGCGATGGCAAAACAGGGAAGCATACTCATCGTGGACGACAACAAGGCGATCTTGTCTGCCGTAAAGCTGCTTGTGGACAAATATTTCGAGAAGGTGCTGACACTCTCGTCACCCAATTCGCTCGTCTCGACAATGCGTACGGAACGTCCCGACGTCGTGCTGCTCGACATGAACTTCAACGCCGGCATCAACACCGGCAACGAGGGCATATACTGGCTGCAGCAGATCCTCGACCGCTACCCCTCGACCAAAGTGGTGTTGTTCACCGCCTATGCCGACATCGACCTTGCGGTCAAGGCGATGAAGATGGGAGCCGTGGATTTTGTGGTCAAGCCGTGGGACAACGAGAAACTAATCGCCTCGCTGCGCAACGCCTACCGTCTGGCCACGCTCCGCACCGACTCCGGCAAGAAGAGCGCCGGCACCACCGGCAACAATGCCACGCCCATGCTCTGGGGCACGAGTGAGGCTATGGCACACATACGGCAGATCGTCGACAAGGTCGCCGTCACCGATGCCAACATCCTCATCACGGGCGAAAACGGTACGGGCAAGGATATCCTCGCGCGCGAGATACACCGCCTGTCGCTGCGCCGCAACGAGCCTTTCGTCGACGTCAACGTCGGAGCCATCCCCGACACGCTCTTCGAGAGCGAACTCTTCGGCCACGTCAAGGGGGCCTTCACCGACGCACGCAGCGACCACGCGGGCAAGTTCGAGACCGCCTCGGGCGGCACGCTCTTCCTCGACGAGATAGGCAACCTGCCGCAACACCTTCAGGCCAAGCTGCTCACGGCGTTGCAGAACCGCAGCATCATGCCCCTTGGAAGCAACTCCCCGCGTGCGGTCGACATACGTCTCATCTCGGCCACGAACCGCAACCTGCAGGCCATGGTTTCCGAGGGGACGTTCCGTCAAGACCTGCTCTACCGTATCAATACGATACATATAGAGCTGCCGCCGCTGCGCCGCCGCAAGGAGGATATCATTCCGCTGGCGGAGATGTTCCTTACGCGCTACGCCGACAAATACGGCAAGAAGGGTCTCACCTTCGCCGCCGCCACGGCCGACAGCCTCACCTCGCGCCGCTGGGTGGGAAACGTACGCGAGTTGCAGCACGCCGTCGAGAAGGCCGTCATCATGAGCGACGGGGCCATAATACGTCCCGAAGCCTTTCCGCCCTCGGCCGCCGAGAGTGCCGCCGCCAATGACCCCGACACTGCGGACACGACGCTCGAGGATATGGAGCGCCGCATGATCCGCCAAGCCATCGCCGCACACAACGGCAACCTCACACTCGTAGCCCAACAGCTGGGAATAACGCGACAGACGCTCTATAACAAGATCAAGCGCTACGGGTTATGAAAAAGCGCAAGATTCCATACAACCACATCATCTTCGACATCGTGCTCATCGTCGCCGCCTCGGCCGTCACCACGGCCGCGCTGCTGCTGAGCAAGCACTCGATACTCATCGTGGCAGTGCCGATGTTCATCTACTCGATACTGTCGCTTTTCAACATATATCAGGATATAATCCGCCGCATATCGTTCATCTTCAATGCCGTCAAGAACGACGACTACTCCTTCCGCTTTGCCGACACACCCGCCGTGACCGACTTCGCGCTGGTGAACTACTCACTCAACCGCATAAAGGAGGTGCTCGACTCGGCAAAACTGCAGATACGCGAGAAAGAGAAGTATTTCGAGCTGATCATGGAGTGTGCCAACATAGGCATCATCACCGTCATGAAGAACGGGGCCGTGGTGCAGGCCAACAGCAAGGCCACCAATCTGTTCGGACTCATGCGCCTGTCGCACGTCAACCAGCTGCGACCCATATCGGAGACTCTGGCCGATGCACTTATGCGCATACGCAACGGCGAACAGACGCTCGTGCGCTACGTCAACGAGACGGGCGAGATGAGCCTCTCGCTCAACTGCTCGGATCTGAAGCTCGGCGAGCGCGACCTTCGCGTCATCACCATCGGCGACGTAAACAACGAGCTCAACGACAAGGAGATCGAATCGTGGGACAAGCTTACGCGCATACTCACCCATGAGATCATGAACTCGCTGGCGCCCATAACATCCATAAGCCATACGCTGCTGACGGCGGCACCCGACAGCGAGGAGATGCACAGCGGCCTGCAGACGATACACGACACGAGCAAACGTCTGTTGTCGTTCGTCGACTCCTTCCGACAGGTCACGCGCCTGCCGACACCGCAGAAGGCACCCTTCTATCTTCTCGAACTGGTGAACGAGGCGGCCTCGCTGAACGACCTGCACGACGAACAGTTCGAGACCGACATCGAGCCTGTCGACACGATGCTCTATGCCGACCGCATGCTCATGTCGCAGGTGATGGTCAACCTTATAAAGAATGCGCGCGAGGCGACCGCCCAGCTGGGCACGGCGCGGCGCATACGCGTACGTTCGTTCATCGACGAGAACGAGAGGGTGAATATCGAGGTGAGCGACAACGGCGCCCCCATCCCGCCCGAGATTGCGGAGAACATATTCACACCCTTCTTCTCGACCAAGAAGGAGGGGTCGGGCATAGGTCTGGCCGTATCGCGACAGATCGTGCACATGCACGGCGGCACGCTGCGCCTGACACACAACCGCGCCGGCCGCGTGGCCTTCACCATCGTACTCGACTGACGGCAACAATGGCAACGACCATCACGCCGTCACCCCATAACGTTTCTCCATAACTTCGTCACATCGTCACTCCACCTGCAACTTGTACCCGACGCCGCGGGCATTGATTATGCTCACCGACGGTGCCTCCGAGAGGCGGTGCCGCAGCTTTGTGATGAAGACATTGAGGCTGCGGGCGTTGAAATAGCTGTCATCGCCCCACACCTCCATAAGGATGGTACGCGTATCGACCACCTCGTTCATGTGACGGCACAATATCGTCAGCACACGCGCTTCACGGTTCGGCAGCACGCACGTCTCGCCCGAGGGCCCCGCAAGCGTCCAGCTCATCGTGTTGAAACGGTAACACCCCAACACGAACTCCACGGGTGCCGGCGCCGACTTACTGCCGCGTGCGGCCAGAGCCCGCACCCGCGCCAGCAGCTCAGTCATGGCGAAGGGTTTGCGAAGGTAATCGTTGCCGCCCGTGTCGAAGCCGTGTACCACATCGTCGGCCGACGAACGTGCCGAAAGGAAAAGTATCTGCACATCCGCGTCGAGTGTACGGATACGCTCGGCCAGCGTGAAACCGTCCATCACGGGCATCATTATATCCGTCACCACCACCTTCGGTGCGAGGTCGCAGCAGAGCCGCAGCCCCTCGCGGCCGTCCGTAGCGCCGGCGCACGTGAATCCTGCGGCGCGCAGCGCGTCGCATACAATACGCAGCAACGTCGGCTCGTCCTCCACAACCAAGACATCTACCTTACTCTCTGCCATAACGCGGTATTATGATGAAAAACTTCGATCCGCGGCCTGTGCCGCCACTCTCGGCGCGTGCGCTGCCGCCGTGCCGCTCGGCCACCGTACGCACATAATACAGCCCCAGCCCGAAACCCTTGACGGCATGCAGGTCACCCGTCGGGATGCGGTAGAACTTGTCGAAGACGCGTTCAGCCTCGCCGCGGGCCATTCCGATACCATCATCATCGACCTCGAATATCACATTATCGCCATCGGCGGCGGCCCGCACCGTTATATTCACCTCGTCACCCGAATACTTGACGGCGTTGTCGACAAGATTGCCCAGTGCGTTGACCAGATGGAAGCGGTCGCAGCGCAGCGTCAGCCCCTTCTCGATGTCGGTCTCGATCCGAACGCTCTTGTCGGCGGTCATACGGTGCGGCCGCACAGCCTCCTCGACCAGATCCCCGGCGCGGCACTCCTCCGCAGAGAGGGTGAAGGCGTCGCTCTCCTCGACCGACATGCGCAGTATGCGGTCGACCATCGCCGCAAGCTGCCGCAGCTCGCGCTGCATGATACCTATATACTCGCGCCGCACGGCCGGATCGGACGCCATCTGCTCGAAGTTCAGAAGCGAGTCGCCCGCGGCGTATGCCACCGATATCGGGGTCTTGAGTTCGTGTGTTATATTGTGTGTCAGATCGAGGCGCATACGTTCGACGCTCTTGAAGCGGAAGAGCGTCCGCACCAGATAGGCGAACACAGCCGCTATCAGCACCACGATCAGCACCGACGAGATGATGATGCCCGCCATATCGCCCAGCATCGACATATAGGGGTGCAGTGTACGTACCGTTACCGACAGTTTTTCTTTGTCGCTGTCGTTCTCCCCCGCCACTTCAAACTCCTCGCTCACCGTAAGGCACTGTCGGCCGTCGAGGTGCGAGAGTCCGGTCACCGTATCGGCCGCATGGTCGAAACGCCTCGTCTTGTCGCCGAGGCTTATCTCAACGTCGTAATCCCTCACGCCGCGCACGGCCAGCTCACCGCACAGCAGCGAATCGACCGCCCCGAACGGCATGCCGCCAAAGTCCAGCACCAGCATGTCGATCGAACGGCCGTTGCGTCCGAGATTTATGTTTATCGACTGCACGGTGTCGGCCTCCGCGCCCTGAATGCGGGTTATAACCAGCGAGTCGGCGACCGAGGCGCTCGTGCGTGTCACGCTGTATACCGACCGCGAGTCGAGACTGCTGCGATAGAGCGCCGTCGTCACCGCAGCGCGTATCTGGTCGGCATATCGCTCTACGGACTGGCGGTAGAGACGCGTCAGCCACAGGCCCTGCATCTGCGCCAGAGCCATCAGAGCGAAGGTCATAACCACCGCCACTATCTTGAACTCTCTTTTATTCATTGTGAGTCGTACGTCCGCAATCGATCCCCGAAAGCGGAATCTCCGAAACAAAGATATGAATAAATCCTCGGCCGCGCCATCCTCCGCCGCGCGGTTTAACACTATTTAACACTTCGGCCGGGGCTTTAACTTCCGATTAACACTTCAGATGCGCTCCGCGAGCGAACTTTGCAGTGTCAAACTCAAACACACGACAAAATATGAAAAAGTTAATCATTGCAATCGCCGCTATTGCCGTCTGCGCGGCAAGTCCCGAGGCTCGGGCACAGCAGACACCGCAGAATATCGTTATTCTCGACTCCGAGCGCGGGGCCACATCCTACCAGACGGGGCCGCTGGAGCGCACCGAGGTGGGACGCGCAACGCTCAAGTGCGCCTACCGCCTGCGTTGGGCCAAGGACCGCGCGCAGGACAAATGGGTCGAGCAGACATTCATCCTGCAGTGCGGCCCCTCGATGTCGAAGTTCTACGACCAGCGTGTGCGCGCCATCGACGACCTGTTGCAGAAATCGGTCCCGTCGGATCTGGAAACCAACCCTACGGCCTATTCGGGCGGCGACCGCCTTACGATATTCCAGAATATGCCGGCGGGCGAACTGACACTCACGGATTCATTCTCGGCGGCATTTTACCGCTGTGTGGAGCCGATGCCGCAGATCGACTGGAGAATCGGCAGCCAGACGTGCGAGATTCTGGGCTACACGTGCTGCCGCGCCGACTGCGACTTCCGCGGCCGCACCTACACGGCTTGGTTCACGGAGGAGATACCGCTGAGTTGCGGCCCGTGGAAGTTCCACGGTCTGCCGGGGCTTATCATGTCCGTCGAGGAGAGCAAGGGCGACTATTCGTTCCGTATCGAGGGCATCGAGAAGTGCGACGAGGCTATCGACATCGACACGCGCCAATATATCGACTCCCAGCGCGAGAAGTATCTCCGCCTAAAGTATCAGTACCTGCTCGACCCGATAGGTTTCTTCAGCCGCAACAGCGGTATAAACATAAACATCACCAAAGAGGACGGCACACGCAACACCGAACTTGAGGAGCAGCTGCGCAGCGACTCGCTGACGTACGATTTTCTGGAGCGCGACTACCGCCGTTAACATTCGTTAACACTTGTTAACGGAGCATTAACACCCACCAAAGGCCGATCGGAGTAACTTCGTGAACGGAATCAAAACAAAATATCATTGCCATGAAAGCAACTCTGATCACCCTTGCCGCCATACTGGCGGCCGCAGCCACGGCACACGCACAGATCGACGTGTCCAACATCAAGTCCATCACCGTCAACAAGAGCGCCTCGAACGCCGCCGTGACAGGCACGCGCGAGATCGGCCGCTCGAGCCTCGAGTGCGTCTACAAGGCCGTCGCGCCCGAGCGCGGCAACGAGCAGGAGCCTGTACGTATGAAGGAGGACCGCATGATCCTGCAGACGGGCGGTGCCGTATCTAAGTTTTACAGCTACTACAACTTCGCCAAGGACTCGCTGCTGAAGGCCGACCCGGACAATGCACTGAAGGCCGTCGAGCATAAGAACGGCACCGCCGCCTGCCTCTATACGGGTTATCCCGAAGCGGGACGTCTGACCCTCACCGATGCCGTAGCCTCGACATACTACACCTATGAGGACAAGGTGCCGCAGATCAAGTGGACGATAGGCGACCAGACGCGCGAGATTCTGGGTTACAAGTGCCGCCGTGCCGACTGCGACCTCTACGGACGCCACTTCACGGCGTGGTTCACCGACGAGATACCCGTTGCGAGCGGCCCGTGGAAGCTGCAGGGACTCCCCGGCCTCATCATGGCCGCAGCCGACGACGAGGGGCTCTACTCGTTCGAGATCATAGGTCTGCGCAGCGTCGAGCGGCCCGTCGAATTCACCGACCGCCGCTACATCGAGACCTCGCGCGAAAAATACCTGCGTCAGCTGCACCGATACATGAACAACCCGATGGGATACCTCATATCGTCGGGCGAGATGATCATCGAGACGCACGACGGCAGCGAGCCCTCGACGGAGAACCGCATGACGGAATTTCTGATGATCGAGACCGACTACAAACACTGACCCGCACGGCTCCCCGCGACGAGGGCTGCGGCGGCAATATATGCGATGTCATTATATGTGATATTATTAAGACCATGAGCACATTATACGTAAAGATATTAGCCGCCGCGGCCCTTATTTTAGCCGCGACAACCCTCCGCGCCCAAAATGCCTTCCGCATCACGGGCTCGGTCACCGATGCCGCTACGGGACAACCCGTTGCGGGCGTAGTAGTCAAACTGACCGATGCCGCGGGCGAGATTGCCGCCTACGACACCACCGACGACAAGGGCGCATACACCATACTGCGCACCCGAAAGCCCGAAGAGGGTTACACCCTTGTATTCTCGATGCTGGGATACGCCACATGCACCGTCACCCCTGCGGACTGGGCCGCCCCCGCGGATGCCGTCATGGAGGCCGCCGCAACGACCATACGCGAAGTCGTGGTAAAGGCCCCGCGCATATCGATGCAGGGCGACACGCTCTCCTACAACGCCCGTTCGTTCACCGACGCCGACGACAAGACCCTCTCCGACATACTCAAGAAGATGCCGGGCATCGAGGTCGAGGAGTCGGGCCGCGTGAAGTATCAGGGCGAGGCGATAAACAAGCTCTACATCGACGGCGTGGACATGCTGGGCGACCGCTATGCGCTGGCCACGAAGAACATCTCGCCGCAGGATATCAAGAGTGTCGACGTCATGGAGAACCACCAGCCAAAGAAAATCCTGCGCGACGTCGAGTTCTCGGACAAGGCGGCCCTCAACATACGCATGGACGAACGCACGCGCAACCAATGGTCGGGCTCGGCCACGGCCGCCGGAGGCTTCTCGCCCGCGCTGTGGAACGGTTCGCTCTTTGCCATGTGTCTGGGCAAGCGATTCTCGACGATAAACTCCCTGAAGAGCAACAACACCGGCAGTGACATCGGCGCCGAGACCGGCATAACGGGTACGGGTGCGGGCTACGCCCTGCCGCAATATATCTCCACAGGCACCACGGCCGCACCCATAGGCAGGCTGCGTACACGCTTCAACACCTCGCATCTGGTCAACACGGCCAACATGCTCCGACTCGGCGAGGACTATACGCTCAACATCGACGCATCGTACCTCTACGAGAGGCTCACCTCCGACAACGCCTCCGCAACAACATATTATGTCGGAGAGGATTCGATCTCGACACGCAGTGCGGCCCGCGCCGCCGACGCCGCCCATACGGTCGACCTCTCGCTGCGGCTGCTGGCCAACACCGACCGCACGTACCTCAACAACACCCTCACTGCGCGCATCGTACGGCGTGACGTATGGCGCAGCGACGAGGGCACCTATCCCAACATGCAGCGCGGCGACCTCCCGTCGCAGAGCATCGACGACCGTCTCGAACTTACCAAACGCTTCGGCCGCCGCACCTTTACGCTGCGTTCCGAAAACGGATTCGAACGCACGCCGCAGACACTCTCTGTCGAGCGCGAAGGTTCGCAACAGCTGCAGACGATCGACGCATGGGCATTCCGTTCGGCTACGAACACATCCGTCACGTGGCGTTTCGGCCGCTGGGGCATAGGACTCAACGGCGCCTTCACGCAGATCGTACGCTCACTTCGCTCCTCCCTTACGGGCCTCGGCGACACGGCCGGCACAACCGACACGACTGCCCCCACGGCCGATATTCAGACTGATATTCAGACCGACAACAATCTGCGCCTTGCCCTGTCGCAGGTAGATCTCTACCCGTCGTTTACATACAATTCGCCCGTAGTCAAACTCTCACTCAATGTACCGTTGTCGGGCTATTTCTACTCTATTGCCGACCACATGGCGGCCGACACGCGCCGCCGCTTCGATGACTTCACCTTCTCGCCGCTGCTCTCGGTGAAGGTCATAGCTACACCCATGCTCTCGCTCTCGGCCTCGGCATCGTACAACCGCGCCCCGCTCGACGAGCAGAACTTCTACACGGGAGCCATCCTCTCCGACTACCGATATCTGCGCCGCGGCTACGAGATCCTCGACAACGACGCCTCGGCCTCCTTCTCCGCCGGATTCGACTACAAGAACCCCCTCACGTCGATCTTCGCCAACGTCACGGCCGGATACACCCGCTCGCACCTGAATGCCGTCTCGTCACAGGACTTCGTCGGTGACTATATCGTCACCACGGCCGTCGCCGCACCTTACGACACCTCCTCGACATACGTCTCGGGAGGCGTCAGCAAGGGCATCGACGCCCTCAAGGGCAAGGTCGGCATAAACGCCTCGTGGGCCCTCTCGCACGTGGGTATGATACAGCAGGGCGAATACAACCCCTACCGCATGCGCACCTTATCGATAGCCCCGACGTTCGATCTGCGGCTTCTGCGGCGGTGGAACGTAGCCTACACGCTCGCCTTCAGCCGCTCGCAACTCGAGGTCGGGATGACCGAGATGCAATCCTCGACCACGACCCTGTCGCAGAGCCTCTCATCGGACATTACCCTTGCCAAGCATCTGCGCATAGGCATCGGGGCCGAGCACTACCGCACGCAGCTAACAACGTCTCGGTACAAGAATACTGTTCTCTTCGACGCCTCGGCCGCATATACATTCGGAAACGGATGGGAGCTATCGCTCACGGCCCGCAACCTGCTCGACGAAAAGGAGTATGCCTACACCCTCTTCGACGCTTTGAGCCGTTCGTCGGCCTCGTTCGCCATACGTCCGCGCAATGTGCTGCTGAGCCTCTACGTCAAGTTCTGAGCATCCCTAATACAATACGGCGCGGCGCAGAGATCTCATCTTACGGAGAGTCTGCGCCGCGCCTATATTTATTTTATGCAGGTTACAACGAACAGAAGAAAGGCACGAGAAACGGCACCGAAAAATCCACCACCATACCGTGTGCTATCGACACAAAGACCCACTCGCGGCCCGAGAAACGAGTGATTACGGGAAGTGTCGTATCCATCGTCGTCGCGCCGCCGGCACATATCGGTGCCAGAGGCGAGAACCACCGGACCATAAGCGGCGAAAGCAGCAGCGTGAACAGTTCGCGGAAGATATTGGCCATAAGGGCTATCGTTGCCAGTTCGGCCGCTGCCTGCGCCCCCATCGACGCTTCACCCACCGACGCGACGAGGATCGACGAGAGGGAGTAGTAACCGAATCCGCACCCCACGGCCAGCACCTGGGGCGCAGACCAGCGAGCCAGCAGCAGCGACACGGCCGCCGAGGCTGCGACCGTCCCGACGACAGTGGCACACGGCACGAGCAGCATGCGCGGCGAGACGGTTCGCAGGATCTCGCGCAGACGGCTGTCGCTGCCGATGCCCATCCCCACCTGCAACATCAACGCAAAGAGCACCCACAGCGACAGACGGCTTGCCGCCTCCCCTTCGGGCATCCACCCCAGCCATCCGGCAATGCACCCGGCGATGAAGGCCCCGACGATAATCAGGCTACTCTTCATGGCCGGCCTCTGATTTACGGTGTTCGAAGAAACGCTTATACACCACACGCGCTGCCGTGACGCTTCCCAACGTAGCCGCGGCGGCTATGGCCAGCGCCTCGACACCCAAAGACGTGAAGCCGGCGATAACGGTCTCGTTACCGCCGATCTCGCCCCCCATGATGAAGAGCAGCGCCACGATTGTCGCCATTGTGGTCACAGGCAGCACCCGCAGGGCCTTCACACGCCGCAGCAGCCGTCCGGCGATTTCTGGAAAAATCCGGCCAGCAGAAGATTCATCATATTCCCGGCCAGGCGGG